>JABAOE010016376.1_pt1 | contig 17786 bp, 19 predicted proteins | sample 7062141 | NCBI WGS metagenome assembly JABAOE01 (sample SAMN14538627, study PRJNA623070) | marine sediment metagenome | biome: marine biome [ENVO:00000428]; feature: marine pelagic biome [ENVO:01000023]; material: deep marine sediment [ENVO:00002113] | place: India: Gulf of Khambhat ... | reverse complement strand
TTATAGACTCTTTTATTTCACTTCCCGACACCATCATTAGATCGGCAAGCTCATCAAGCACTATCACAATATACGGCATAAATTTTTCCCACTTATCCTCATTATCCTGCTTCATTATATGTCTATTGTAGCTTTCAATGTCCCTGACACCCTCTTCAGAGAGAACCCTGTATCTGTTATCCATCTCATGCACTGCCCATCTGAGAGCAGCGGCAGCCTTCTTAGGCTCAGTTACTACCGGGTGAAGAAGGTGCGGAATATCTTCGTATACAGAAAACTCAAGCATCTTGGGATCTATCATAATAAACTTAAGCTCCCTTGGGCTTGCCTTATACAGCATGCTTGTGATTACCGCATTTAGGAGGACACTCTTACCTGACCCAGTTGTACCGGCAATCATAAGATGGGGGGCCTTTCTTAAATCCATATAAAAAGGAAGCCCGGCAATGTCTTTACCTAGGGCTAATGTGAGGTATGACTCGCTTTTTGCAAACTCCGGATCCTCAAGCATCTCTCTTAATACTACAAGTTCCCGCTTTGTGTTGGGAACCTCTATCCCGATAACATCTTTCCCTGGAATAGGTGCGATAATCCTAATACTCACTGCACTAAGTCCCATAGCAAGGTCGTTTTCAAGTGATGCTATCTTGTTGATCTTAATGCCGGGGGCCGGTTTATATTCAAACATTGTAATAACCGGACCTGGCCTGATTTCAGTAACTTTTCCTTTTACGCCAAAATCTTCCAACTTCTCTTCTATCAATTTGGCTTTTTCAAATACAGCATTCTTATCTACCTGAATATTCGCCTCAATTTTTGGGTCGAGCAAATCAGTGGAAGGCAGAACGTAATCGTCATGGAGTACTTCTTTCTTAGGAAAGAACTCTTCAAGACCCTGAAGTTTGGGTTTTTCTACTACAATCTGAGGATGATCGCCGTCTGCAATAATATTAACGGGAGCCTCATCGGATACTATCTCATCTTCTAAGTTAATAACTTCTTCTGCTGAGCTGAGCTTACCGTTTAGAGCAAGAGACCCATTTGCGTCCGACATTAATGCTTCTTCAGCCTGTGGATCGGCCTTGTAATTAGAATAAGCTTGCCTGGCGCTGAAATATATCTGCGTCCCTTTTTGTGCTAAGAACTTTGATGCTGAATATACATTTTCAAAAATATACATTGACCACTTTACCGTAACACTTACCAGCTCTGTTAGTGAAAGACTCGATATTATTATTAAACTCAGTAAAAACAATATGGTTACAATAAAATAAGAGCCGACAGTGCCCGCAATACCATCTCTTAGCATAGTGGCAATAGAGCTTCCTATCCACCCGCCTGCAGGGTTATAACCTAGAAAATCCCTGCCGACAAAGGCAAGTCCGAGGAAAGTCATAATGGCAAAGAGAAAAATAAAGGAAGAAATGGCTTTTCTGTATAGTCCTGATCCCGCTCTGTTCAAAAAAACCACAGTAGAGGAGTAAAAGAGTACCACTGGAACAACAAATGCACATACACCAAAGGCCTGGCCAAGGATCTGGGCTATAAAATCACCTATCTGTCCCATAGCGCCTTGGACATCCTGGTCGGTGCCTGAGCTATAGAATATAAGGCTTAGAGCGGAAAAAATCCCAAGAGAGAATAGAAATGCCGCAATAAGCTCTCTTATAAGATTATCCGAGGAGTTTTTTTTAGAACCGCTTGTTCTTGCCATGGATTGTTAAAGCTAATTATACAATATTTCGCTTAAGTATTCAAAATTGTTAGGTTTAGTTTGCAAATTGCTCAAATGTGTAAGTTGTACTGAAAATTGATAATTTTACCCGCCACGAACTGCTACCAGCACTGATTGTGCAGCCTCAAGAGCAAGGCTCCAGGAATCAAACGGGAATACGCCTAAAATGAGAGTCCCAAGGCAAAGCACAGCCAGAACCATTGACGAGGCTATCTTAAATGAAGGAAATGTAGCTGTGTCCTCTTTCATATATGCGTAAACAAGCACTTTTAAATAATAATAAGCTGAAATAACGCTACTAAGTATACCGATTACGGCAAGCCAATAGAATTCTGCCTGTATAGCTGACAGAAATATTCTGTATTTTGCGAAAAACCCGATTGTAGGAGGAATCCCTGCCAGAGAAAACATAAAAACTCCTAATGCGAGAGCAACGTAGGGTCTCTTTTTCCAAAGCCCGGAAATATCTTCAAATGTCTCACATTCTTTTCCGTCCCTGGATAAGTAAGCTAGTACTCCAAATGCTCCTAAATTCATAAGCATATATGCAAAAAGGTAGTAGATTACACTGCTTACAGCTACTTGCTCACCGCCATAGGCTGCAACTACCCCTACCAACGCATAACCTGCATGCGCAATGCTCGAGTAGGCGAGCATTCGTTTCACACTCTTCTGAGCAATTGCTGCTATATTTCCTACCAGCATCGTAAATACTGCAATAATCCATAGCACAGGCATTATGGTTAGCTGAATTTCGTTAAACCCTTCAAATATTACTCTTAGAAGTATCGCAAAAGCAGCCGCCTTTACCCCGACAGACATAAAGGCTGTAACCGGCATTGGCGCCCCTTCATATACATCAGGTACCCATTGGTGCAGCGGGAAAGCTCCTATTTTAAAGATAAACCCAATAAGCACTAACGCGCTTCCCGCAAGGAAAAGAGGGTTTGCCGGATCAAAGTTGCTAACTATCTCCTGCAGATATACCGAACCCGACGCTCCGTAAAGAAGAGCGATACCATATAACAGTATGGCTGATGAAAATCCGCCTAAGATAAGATATTTAATTCCTGCCTCGGTTGATCTCACAGATTTTCTGTTAAAAGCTGAGAGTATGTAGACAGATATGGACATTATCTCAAAGCCCAAGAAAAGTGACATAAACTCTCTTGCCGAGCTCAGAATCATCATTCCTGAGGTAGAAAAAAGTATTAGTGCATAGAACTCATTTGAGTATTTACCCAAGTTTTTTAGATAATCCTTAGAAAGAACAACGGCTAGAAATGAACCTAAAAGAAAGATTACATTAAAATATGCTGCAAACTGATCTAGCGATAAAGCACCTGAGAAAGCAGTCTCAGCAGCCCCAAATCTTTTTAAGTTTAAGACAAAAGCTACCGCCAAACCCAGTAGCGCAATACCAAATAGATTGTTTTTTGCTGAGCCTCTAACCACCGGGTCTAGCACAATAATTATCAAGCCAGCAACTATAAGTGAAAGCTCCGGTCCGATCAGAAGGGTACTTTTAAAAACCTCGCTTAAATCCATCTATATTCCTCGAAATGAATAGTGTTTAAAGAGTAAAAAGTTATTTTGAGTAGTTTAGTATGTTGGAGGTATGGGGGGTTGTCAAGTTGAGTAAATTTAAAGCAAATCCGATATGCTGAAGGTAGCTTGAACCAGCTTATTTTATGACTTTGCAGAGTCTTCAATATCACACTCTGGCTGAATGTATTCAGTTATTTCCTGAATAGATGGATGGTCACCGCATAGTTTACACTCGGGGTGCTTGTTGACCTTCACAGAGTCAAATGCCATCTTAAGTGCATTAAAGATTAGTAGGCGGTTTTCAAGAGTGTCACCTATTTTTAGTATTTCTTTAAGCGTCTCTACTGCTTGCATGGTCCCTACTGTTCCTGCAACAGCTCCGAGTATTCCTGCTTCCTGACAACTTGGCATCATACCCTCAGGCGGTATCTCAGGATACAGACAGCGGTAACATGCCCCTCCGTTATGAGGTTTAAATACAGATATCTGACCCTCAAACTGAAAAATGGCTCCTGATATAAGAGTCTTTTTCTCAAAATAACATGCATCGTTTACTAAATATCGCGTTGGAAAATTATCTGAGCCGTCAACTACAATATCGTAGTCTCTGACTATCTCGCGTATATTGTCTTTTGTAATCAAGTCATGGTATGCAACTATATCGACATCAGGATTTAGCTTCTCAAGCTTTTCCTGGGCCGAGTGAGTCTTAGGCTTACCTATATCTTCTGTATAGTGAAGCACTTGCCTTTGCAGGTTTGTAATATCAACTTGGTCTGAGTCCGCTATACCCAAAGTACCAACACCCGCTGCGGCCAAATAAAGCGCAATTGGGGAACCAAGTCCGCCAACACCAACACAAAAAACTTTTGCGTCCAGAAGTTTTTTTTGCCCCTCACCGCCAACTTCAGGGAGCAGGATGTGTCTACTGTATCTGTATATTTGATCTTCAGTTAATTGCAATGTTCAACCTTCCACAACTTCTATTTCTTCCTCGTCAAATTGAGCATCAAAGTCCGGCAGGACCCACGCTCTTGCGTCGTTATACTTGCCACCCATTATTGAAAAAATAATATAAATCCAGTCAGGCCAACCCCTTTGCCGGTCAGTCTCTGAAGCCTTTGAAGGATGATCAGGGTGTGAGTGATATATGCCTAAAATCTCCATATTATTTTCTCTAGCCCATTCATCAGCTTCTTTAAAAGAGACAGGGTCGAGCTCATATCGGTCATGTGCGCGCTCAGTGTTCAGGTTGCCGCATTCCCTGTAATGTGTGATCTCGCTGTTTGCGCCTATCATCACCCCGCACACCTCATGCGGGAAACCTGCTTCCGCATGTTGTATCATCCCGTCGTATGCCGATCTGTGTACTTTTACCACCATATACCCCCACTCAAGTACCTATAACCGCCGTCAGGAAAGACTGTTACAACAACACCCTCTTCAAGTTTTTTTGCACACTCAAGCGCAGCATAAGCAACCGCTCCACTTGAGTGGCCGACAAAAATACCTTCTTTTTTAAGAAGGTCTTTCATAGTGTCATAGGCGTCTTCCGTTGAGACTCGAACAAGCTCATCTGCCTTAGTATCATCATAAATCCCCGGTACAATGGAGGTAGGCATATGCTTCATCCCCTCAAGACCGTGAAGAGACTCGGCGGGCTCTATCGAGATAGTCTGAATATCAGAGTTTAACTCCTTAAGTCTTCTGCTTGTTCCCATAAATGTTCCGCTTGTCCCAAGACCAGCCAAGAAATGTGTAACCCTGCCCTCAGTCTGCTCCCATACCTCCATGGCAGTCGTATCATAATGGGACTGCGGGTTTGCGGGATTGTTATACTGATCGGGCATAAAGTACTTATCGGGATTTTCAGTCTTTAGTTTTCTTGCAAGCCTAATTGCTCCGTCCGAGCCCTCAAGAGGATCGGAGTATATAATCTTTGCGCCAAACGCGGTCAAGGTTTTCTTTCTCTCTATATTAACATTCAAAGGTGTTACAAGTTCTACATCGTAGCCAAGGGCTGCGCCGAACATGGCATATGCTATTGCGGTGTTGCCTGATGATGAATCCATCAAAATTTTATCATGGGTAAGTTCTCCCGAGTTAATACCGTCCAGAATCATCCAAAGAGCCGGTCTGTCTTTTACAGACCCCCCGGGATTAAACCACTCCGCCTTTGCATAAACCTCTACATTCGGGCTTATACCCTCTGTCATATTGGTTAGTCTGATAAGAGGCGTATTGCCGACAAGTTCAATCACAGATGCCGCTCTTTTCAAACCGCTTTGTGTAGATTTAGCTCTGGCTAAGGATACGTTCATTAACTACGCTCTATTAGAAGTTTATAGAGATCTCCCTCTTGGCGGAGATCCAAAATTTTATGCCCGTCCTGCTCAACACTCTTAGGCACATTAATTAGAGGCTCGCCTTCACGGAGTATTACCTCTAAGACTTCGCCTTCCGACATTGTCTCCAGTTTAAGCTTGGTTTTAACAAAAGTCATAGGGCAGATTTCTTTTGTTATATCTATCTGACTATCAATCTTATGGTCTGTCATTTTATTACCCTTAATAGTAATAATTTACCGAATAAAGAGTACCATACAGCCTCATTTGCAACAAATATCCTCTTATGAATAGGGGTTATCTTATTTTGCGGAGAGAAACTAGGACTTTGATTCATCCTCTATTTCTATATCAATTACAGAAGATTCATCCAGGGAAGCCTTATCAGCGCTCTTTTGTTTACTTGCTCCAGCTGATAATCTGCCCAGCCAAAAAGCACCCACAATAATAATTAAAAGTATTAGTAATTTTAACATTTAGGTTTTCTGAAACCACTCCTTAGACCCGGGCTTCTTCTTTCTTATTTTGATCCAGCCAGGAGATAATACTTTTAAAGATAAGTCTGCCTTGAGTGCCTTGCAGTATATCTTCTGCGCATCTCTCTGGATGGGGCATCATTCCAAGCACATTGCCGGCTTTATTTGTGATACCGGCTATATTTTCGATTGAGCCGTTAGGATTTGCCTCAGATGCAAGTTCTCCGTCTGCAGTACAGTATCTAAAAACTACTTGAGAGTTGTCATTTAGAGCCTGGAGCTCTTCGGGCGTGCAGAAATAGTTTCCCTCGGCATGGGCAATAGGTATATCAAGAGTCTCACCGATTGTCATATTCCGTGAAAATAGGTTGTCAGTACTCTCGACACTAACCGTCACCCATTTGCAGACAAACTTAAGCGAAGAATTCTTTATTAGCGCACCGGGCAGAAGTCCTGATTCCACAAGCACCTGAAAACCATTGCATATACCGATTACCGGATTCCCTTCCTTAGCAAACTTTTCTACAGACTTCATAATAGGAGATAGGCTAGCTATGGACCCTGTTCTAAGATAATCGCCGTAAGAAAATCCCCCCGGCAGAACTATACAGTCAAAGCCGTCAAGATCGGTCTCGTGGTGCCATAAGAATTCACAGTCCTGACCAAAAACATGTTTTATAACATGGTAGCAATCGTGGTCACAGTTGGATCCGGGAAATACGACTATGCCAAACTTGAACTTATTACTCTTCGACATTTACTACAAAATCCTCAATTACCGGATTAGCAAGCAGTTTTGCGCACATATCCTCAACACGCTCCCTTACCTTGCCGGCATCGTCATCAGTTATTTTAAGCTCTATCAATTTTCCGATCCTGGCATCATCCACTTTATCAAAGCCAAGGTTATGAAGTGCCGTAAGCACTGTTTTACCTTGAGGATCAAGCACAACCGGCTTTAACTTTACTTCCACTTTAACTTTATACTCTTTCATTATATGGCTATGTCCTTATATCTCCGATTCTCCCTTGAGAATCGAGGTCAACCTCTCAAGCTCCTCATTAGAGTAGTAGTCAATTTCTATTTTACCTTTACCCTGCTTGTCCACAATTCTGACCTGGGTGCTAAGGGCATTTTTAAGCTCATCAATCATCTGACGCAAATAAATATCTTCAGTTTCTGCCCTTGTCTCCTTTTTCTTTCGCTTTGAAATTTTTTTAATAAGATACTCTGTATTTCTTACTGATAATCTTTGCTTTTGTATGGCGTTTAGAGCCTCTGCGGCTTCTGCTGGTGATTCAATGCTAAGAATCGCTCTTGCATGTCCGGCAGTTATATCACCTGCTATTAAAGCGGCTTTGGCCTCTTCGGGCAGCCTTAGCAATCTAAGCTGATTTGTAATAGTTGATCTGTCTTTACCGATCTGACGAGAAACATCTTCATGGGTCAACTCAAACTCATCTATTAAGTGCTGATAGGCTACTGCTTCTTCAATCGGGTTTAAATCCTCCCGCTGCAGGTTCTCTATAAGAGCAAGCTCCATCACTTCTCTGTCAGAGGCTTCTTTTACTATAACAGGCACTTTTGTAACACCTGCCCTCTGAGCCGCTCTCCATCTTCTCTCGCCGGCTATTATCTCATATCCGCGCTCTATAGTTCTAACAACAAGCGGCTGCAGCATTCCTCTTTCTTTAATAGAAGATGCGAGCTCAGATATTGCCTTCTCATCAAATTCTTTCCTAGGCTGAAACTGGTTGGGCTTAACTTCATTGATTGAAGTTTCAATATAGCCTTGCTGCTTATCTTCTTTGGGAATTAGCGCATCTAGCCCTCTACCCAGATTGGACTTCTTCAACTGATTTACCTCCATTGCGGGCTATTATTTCCTGTGCAAGGGAAATATAGCCCTGTGCTCCAATTGATTTAACATCATATAATAAGGCTGGTTTGCCGTGACTTGGAGATTCTGCAAGTCTTACATTTCTGTGAATTATGGTATCAAATACATCACTGTTAAAATAATTTCTGAGCTCGTTTGCAACCATGTGACAAATATTATTCCTGGAATCAAACATTGTAAGCAAATAACCCTCTATATCAAGCTCGGGATTGAGCCTCTGCTTTATCAAAGAGATTGTTCTCTTTAGCTGCCCGAGGCCTTCCATGGCATAATATTCACATTGTACCGGGACCAGAACCGAATCTGCTGCAGCAAGTGCATTGACCGTTAGGAGACTCAGCGAGGGAGGACAATCAATAAAAATATAATCATATTGATCGCGCACTGATTCGATTGCATCTTTAAGTCTCCATTCCCTTCTCTCCAGATGTATAAGCTCTACCTCAGCACCGGTTAGCTCAGAGTTGGCCGGGACAGCAGTTAAATTATTCCCCAGGAACTCTTGCTCGATATTGACAGAAATATCATTTATATCGGCATCACCTATGACCGCATCATATATGGTTTTAGCCACTCCATCCTTATCTATACCCACGCCGCTAGTTGCGTTACCCTGAGGGTCAAAATCTATAAACAATGTTTTCTTCTGAGCTGCAGCAAGGGACGCTGCGAGGTTAATTACAGTTGTGGTCTTTCCAACGCCACCCTTTTGATTAGCAACACATATTACCTTTCCCATAACATTGCTACCGCAAAACAGTCCCTAAATACTTTATTTGAAAATCTTATCGAAAGAACATTCTATATGGATTTAAACTATACAAACTCCCAAACCTTCCTCGACTACTATCATATTATCCACTATCATCATTCACCGCAAGACTAGGAATTTTATTTAAATAAAGACCATGGAATATCTCAAATAAATATGGGGAAGTATACTCAAGTTTTACCTAAAACTTTGTTCGGATCCTATTTGAGATGCGGCTTAATAAAATGTTGTTGCTTTTTGTCTAGAATCTATGTATGCTTCCAACTTCAATAGATAGTTTATTTTAAACATAACACCCAATCTGGTTGGACAGATTCTGGAGGATCGAATGGACACGGACCGTTACACAATCATGCTAGTCTCAGGTGGGCATAAAGGTGCAACATCCTTTAGCATTAAAAAATCCCACATCAGAGTAGCATTATGCAGTATCTTAGTATTTGCTATATTATCACTTTTCTCTTTTAGTACCAGCTTTTATTACTTCAACGACTCAGCAAAAAAAACCCAGTCAGTAAACAAGCTTATTAGCACTATTAATACATTAAGCCACGATATGGATGAGACTCGTATGGTCGAGCTTCAGTTGAGAGAGAAACTGCAGGGAATAGAAGAAACATTGCTCGAGATGCAGGATGTACTACATAAAAAGGGTATTAAGAAAGAGTTGTCGATCGGTGGTGAGTTTATTCCAGCCGAGAAGTTCAGCCTCTCATATGTTGATTACATAAAGAATGACATTGACAATCTCTTTAATACAATGAGAAGCGTTCCGGTAGGAACACCGCTTCAAGGGAAAATAAATTCCGGCTTTGGCTACAGAAAAGACCCGTTTAATCGCAAAAATGCATTTCATTCCGGTATCGATATAGACGCAAATTACGGCCAGGCAGTAGTAGCAACTGCTGATGGTGTAGTCAGCAAAGCATCGTGGCAAAACAACTACGGTAGAACTGTTGTTATAAAACATGAGGACGACTATGAAACTCTATTTGGCCACTTATCCAAAATTTCGGTAAAAGAGGGTGATAAAGTAAAAGTAGGTGATGTTATCGGTAAAGCCGGGTCAACAGGAAGATCTACGGGAGTTCATCTTCATTACGAAGTAGTAAAAAACGGGAAGAGAGTAAATCCAAAAAACTTTTTATCGCTAAAGTAAATTGGGAATATTTAGGAAGAGTAAGGAAAGCAAAAAATTGCCTAAATCCGATTCAAATCATATCACAACTTTGATAGGTGACGGGTGTGAGTTTGAAGGGAACATGTCCACCTCCACATCCACAAGAATAGACGGTAAGTTAAACGGCCGAATTGCCGGTCAAAACACCATAGTTGTTGGCGAAAACGGCATAGTTATTGGAGAAGTAAGAGCCTCGGAAACTGTAGTGTTCGGTAGGGTCGAGGGAATAATCGAATCGGGCAGTTTGGAAATAAAGAGAAGCGGGATTGTATTAGGAGATGTCTTCATTGAATCACTCATAGTGGAAGAAGGCGGTATTTATAATGGAAAGTGCACTATGAATGAAGTAACTGAGAGTATAAGTATAGAGACTTCATCAGGCGCTACAGAGGAACTTCCTTCAAACACCTTTGATGAAGTCAAATAGCTTAAACTCAATCAGTGGTGATGAGTCCCATCACTATCCTTCAGGCTTTTTACGGGCACCTCGATTCTTAATGTCTCAGAGTTTTCAAAATCCATATTAATAATAACGCTGTCTTTACCAACCAAAGGCTCTTTGAGCCCAATTAACATCAAATGCATTCCCCCGGGTTTGAGCTCTACTTTATCATTAGCGGGAAGCTCAAGCACTTGAACCCTCTCCATAGTTGCAACACCGTTATCGTCTACCTTGCTGAGATGAAGTTCCACAACGCCGGCAGCATCAGATGAGATTGAGGTTAATTTATCCATGCGATCGGCTTTATTTTGAATGGTCATATACGCAGCGCTTACTGTTGCCCCCGGAGGAACTTCCCTCACCCAAGCATCGCTAATTACAATACTGTCCCGGGCAAACGAGAGTTGTGTAAATGTAAAAAGTACTAATAGTAAAATCGATATTTTCTTCATATATTGTTATCCCCCTAACTATAGAATCCTCTCTATATCGGACGCGATGGATACGGGATCCATTTTATTTTGCGGGTATCTTAGGAATATCTTCCCTTTAGGGGTTATGAGCAGAACACTTGAATTGTGGCCAATTAAATAATCAGAGGCCGAGTCTACATACTCTTTTTCATAAAAAACGTTATAGTCATCGGCGACTTTATCAACCTCTTGGGCTGTGCCGCTAAGTCCTATAAAACTGTGATTAAAATATTCCATATAGCTCTTTAGTTTTTCCTGTGTATCCCTCTCGGGATCGACGCTTACGAATAATACCTGCACATCCTTACTCTTATCACCTAATTCATTCATGACATTGTCAACCACAGACATAGTCATTGGACATATATCCGGACAGTTAGTGTATCCAAAGAAAATAAGCACAACCTTATCTTTATAATCAGAAAGACTCACTTTAGAGCCGTTATGATCAGTAAGAGTAAAATTTGGAGCTTCCCTTTCGTATACATTCCCATAATATGAAGAATTGTTTTTGTTATCCAATATGATATACAGAATAATTCCCCACCCTATAAGAATGAGACAAAGAATTACAATCAATGTTCTAAATAAGTACCGTCTATTCATTACTTACTCACTATCTCCATATGATCATAAATAACCAGGGATATATATTACCCTGAAATTTTGATATGTCTTTCTGATATAAAGGATATGTAAAAAAAGAAGAGGGAATGCTCAGATTTTGTCTCGGGCATTCCCTTTCTTAAAGGAGGATGGAGGATGATTTGTTAAGTACTCCAATTAAGTTTGATAATAAAAATAAAGTATTTTACTTAAGTTGTCAAGCTATATTTTCTATCCATTCGAAAAAATACCGTAAATGTCTGAATTCAAACAAATTATTAAATACATACGACACTAAAATAGACTTACTATTACCCTTGAAAGTTCATTGAAGCATGATATATTTTCCGTTTTAATTCACAGCCAAAAATGACCTAATACTTCTATTTTAAGGCGGCGTAGCTCAGGGGTAGAGCGGGGCTCTCATAAGGCCTGTGTCGGTGGTTCGATCCCACCCGTCGCCACCANNAATACGGAGTGTTATATAGACAAATGGATCATCTATTGGCTCTATACATCCAGAGATTAAGATACAAAAGCAATATGGATAAGACGTAAAAAAAATATTACATATTCCGCCTGTACTGCCCCCCAACCTCATATAATGCGTGAGTGATCTCGCCTAATGTGCAAAATTTTACAGCTTCCATGATCTTCTCAAATGTATTCTCATTGTGTATTGCTGCTTGCTGAAGATTTTTTATGGCCTGAGCTGATTCTTTTTTATAACGTTCTGAAACTAATTTAATATATTCGACCTGATAATTTTTCTCGTTTTCCGTAGATCTTATAACTTCCTTTGGAATAATTGTCGGAGAACCATCATCTGACAAGAATGTGTTTACTCCAACAACTGGAAATTCTCCACTATTTTTCAAGGTCTCATAATAAAGCGACTCTTCTTGTATCTTACTCCTCTGATACATCTTTTCCATAGCACCCAAAGCCCCGCCCCTTTCTGTTAGTCTATCGAACTCTGCTAAAACTGCTTCTTCTACCATGTCGGTAAGTTCCTCGATGAAAAATGATCCCTGAAGCGGATTTTCATTTTTAGCAGAACCCAGTTCTCTATTGATAATCAATTGAATAGCAATTGCCCTACGCACGGACTGCTCAGTCGGGGTTGTTATGGCTTCATCATAGGCATTTGTATGTAGTGAATTACAGTTATCATAGATTGCCGTTAATGCTTGAAGAGTAGTTCTTATATCGTTAAATGATATTTCTTGTGCGTGTAACGATCTACCCGAAGTTTGAATATGATATTTGAGTTTTTGTGAACGTTCATTACCACCATATTTTAACTTCATTGCTTTAGACCAGATCCTGCGTGCTACTCTGCCAAGAACTGTATATTCTGCATCCAAACCGTTTGAGAAGAAGAATGAGAAATTAGGTGCGAATTGGTCTATATCCATTCCTCTTGATAAGAAATACTCTACAAATGTAAAGCCGTTTGCCAGTGTAAAAGCTAGTTGTGTTATAGGATTTGCTCCAGCCTCAGCCATATGGTATCCAGAGATTGAAATTGAATAAAAGTTTTGAATGTTTTGGTCAATGAAGTATTGCTGAATATCTCCCTGTATTTTAAGAGAAGCTTCAGTGGAGAAAATGCATGTATTCTGAGCTTGGTCTTCTTTCAGAATATCTGCCTGCACAGTTCCTCGGACTTGTGATAGGGTGCTTTTCTTAATTTTTTCATACACTTCTTTCGGGAGCACTTGATCACCTGTTATTCCCAAGAGCATTAGTCCTAAACCATTATTTCCCTCAGGCAAATCTGCGTTATATGTGGGAACAGATTGATTAATATTTTGATAAATTTTTCCTATTTTTTTGTGAACATCTCCTTCGATAGCTTTCTCTTTTATATAGAGTTCGCATTGTTGATCGATGGCTGCGTTTAAGAAAAATGCGAGAACTATTGCAGCCGGACCATTAATGGTCATAGAAACTGAGGTTGATGGATCACAAAGATTAAAACCACTGTAAAGCTTTTTAGCATCGTCCAAGCATGCAATTGAAACCCCTGAATTTCCAATTTTACCGTATATGTCAGGACGGTAATCAGGATTCTCTCCATATAGAGTTACTGAATCGAATGCTGTAGAGAGTCTTTTCGCTGCAGTATCTAGAGAAACATAATGAAACCTCTTGTTAGTCCTCTCAGGTCCCCCCTCTCCGGCGAACATACGAGTAGGATCTTCATTTTGTCTCTTGAAAGGAAATACTCCGGCAGTATATGGAAATTCCCCTGGAACATTTTCCTGCAGGTTCCATTTAAGAATATTTCCATAGTTTGTATATGATGGAAGGGAAATCCTGGGAATACGGCTATTAGAAAGTGATGTAGTATAGGTTTTGGTTTTAATATCCCTATCTCTTACTTTATAACTAAATTCATCGCTTTCATAGCGCTTTTTTGTATCACTCCATTGCTTGATAATATCAATATTTCCCGGATCAATTTGATTGGATATTTTCTTATATTGATCAAGCAATAGCTCTTTGGCGCTGTTTGATGATTTATCCTCATCAAGTAAGTCAATTGCTGTTTCAACTCCGTATAGCTTCTCCGCAAGTTCACACTGTTTATTAACCCAATCGTTATAGTCTCGAATAGTTTCGGCAATTTCTGATAAGTAACGGATTCTTTTAGAGGGAATAAATTCTTTATCTATTTCATTTGTTGGGCTGGTTTTATAGTGCGTATTGAGGGTTGATTGAGTTTTATTAGACGCAGAATCTATTATTGCCCGATATAAGTTATCCATACCAGGATCATTAAAATTAGAAGCTATGGTACCGTAAATAGGAAGCTTTTCATCTTCCAGCTCCCAAAGTAATTTGTTTCGTCTATATTGTTTACGCACATAACGAAGTGCATCAACGGCTCCGTTTTTATCAAACCTGTTTATTGCTACTATATCCGCATAATCAAGCATATCTATCTTCTCAAGTTGTGTTGCAGCTCCATAATCAGATGTCATTACATATAGTGATGTATCGCAATGCTCTACGATTTCAGTATCAGATTGACCAATCCCTGATGTCTCTAGGATAATGAAATCAAAACCCGCATATTTTATAATTTTCATTATGTCAGCTATGTGTTTGGAAAGAGCCAGATTTGACTGACGTGTAGCAACGGATCGCATATATACACGATTATTATTTACCGAGTTCATTCTTATTCTATCACCAAGCAAAGCCCCGCCTGTTTTTCTCTTTGAAGGGTCAACAGAAATAATAGCAACTCTTTTATCTTCAAAATCTATTAAAAAGCGTCGCACTATTTCATCAATTATGGATGATTTACCCGATCCACCGGTACCAGTAACACCTAATATTGGAATTTTATTGGCGTTTAACTCATTGGAAATTCTATTTATTAATGGAATTACCGATTTATAGTGATTCTCAATTCCAGAAATAATGCAGCCTATATCTTTATTAGACTGCTGCTTTATTCTATCTAAAATATCGCTATTCGATATTATCCCGGTTGGGTAGTCAATTTGCTTCAATAAATCATTAATCATGCCCTGCAGTCCCATTGATCTGCCATCATCAGGGGTATAAATTCTAGCTATACCGTAATCATGAAGCTCTTCAATCTCAGATGGGAGAATAGTTCCTCCTCCTCCACCAAAAATCTTGATGTTTTCGGATTCATTTTCCAAGAGCAGGTCATACATGTATTTGAAAAATTCAAGGTGACCACCTTGGTACGAAGTAACTGATATAGCTTGGACATCTTCTTGGATAGCAGTATCAACGATTTCTTGTACTGAACGGTTATGTCCAAGGTGTATCACTTCAACACCCGAAGACTGCATAATTCTTCTCATAATATTGATAGCAGCATCATGTCCGTCAAAGAGAGAAGTTGCAGTGACTATGCGTATATTATTCTTCGGGACGTAAATGTAGTTGTTATCTTCGATGATTTGGTGTGCCATTTTTCCCCTTAACCAGCGTTAAACTGAACGTACGTTCAGTATAACTTTATAATAATACATCTAATTGCGCAAGTATAGTTTTGCCATAAAGCTTGCAAGCTATTGTTATTAATATGATTTATTCAAATAATATTTTCTGCTGAACTACGAGAAGCGCAACGGGATGCTGAACATTAGTTCAGCAATTTTGGGTGAAACTAGATATAGGTTGTATGGATTTATTTGCTTGTTATCTCTTCAATAATTAATTTGCTCTGGACTTCTATGTACCTTTCAAGAGTGTAGTTTTTCTGAAGCGCCCAACGTCTAAAAGCCCACATCTGTCCTAGCACCATAATGTCGTGAGCAATCAAAGATGTATTCCTCTCATCTAGGTTGAACGTATTTTTTTCTACACCGTGTCTTATTATATCTTCAAAAATTTTAGTCATATCCTCTTCTGATTTAAAAATGTATTTTCTGTTTTCATGCGATAATGATTTAGTTTCTTGATACAAAAATATTATATAGTCCTGAAGTTCATCAACTATTTTATAATATATTTCAATGGCATTTTTAAGACTTTGAACACTGTCTTTAGTAATTTCCACAGATGGTTTTACTCTATCTCTCACTGTGGAATTTATGTAATCACATACTAAAATCAAGATGTCCTCTTTAGTTCTTATATACTCATATAATGTGCCGACACTCATTCCAAATTTATTAGCGATTTCTCTTATCGTAGTTTTATGAAATCCCTTGCGGACAAAAAGGTCAACTGCTGCATTTACAATTTCTCTTCTTCTAATCTGAATTAGTTGTTTATTTTTTACTGAGGACTCTATTTCTTTATTAGATATGCTCATTTGATCTCCAGATACTAAAATAGTTTAGGATGTATTATAACTATTTTGGTCTCGTGATACATAGTTTCTTGATTTGATAATGGAGAGTACTAAGGTAGGGGAACTACGAGGACCCTGACATTAAATCCGCTAGTTAATTTCACATACTCATTTATTTGTACTTAGAAGGTGGGAGTTATTGAAATGATATTTTTTTATATAAACCCTGCCCTAATTCCCTTCCAAAAAAACCGGGCCCTTGTCAGAATGGCGCTGCTTATTTTGATTTCAAAATCTTTACTTTCCACTTACCCTGGGCGTTAAAATCTATTATGTAGCTTCCGCCCTTTTCCTGCTTGTAAACTCCTTTTCCCGGACCCATTTGCTGCACAATCATATCAAGAGGAACTGATTCAGCTGAGTTTAGAAGAATTTGCAGATACCGACCCTCTGTTTCCCACTCTATCTCCCAGTTATCAGGGACCTCTATAGGGCCAACCGTAGTAGTCTCGGAGCCGCTGAACTCTCGTATAACTTCCCCGGCGCCTGCAGATAAAGACAGAAACAGCACGAACATTAATGATAAGAATAGAACTCTCATAGTAATCCCTCCCTTAATTTACTTCCTTATAGTGTGATGGAATTTAGCTTTAATAACGCTGCAACTGCAAAATATCATATATGAGAGCTGATCACAAGTGGATTAAGTCTGTTAAAAAAAATGATTATCAAACCTCTATGTCTTGTTCTTCCTACGAGACCAATAATATAGCCCCGCGATGTAAAGACAAGTTAACCCTACCAAAATGGCGCCTCCCCAAAGTGAAACCGGAAGTAGATAAGATGCGTTGCTGCCGTCGGTTGCAATAAGATATACCCACTCATCAAGAACTAGGCTTAATCCAATACCAAAAATAGCCGTAGCTATGTCAAGAACTCTTCCAGGGCTGGAAAACAAAATTAGAGGTATACCCGCAATCGTAATTAACAAAATCCCCGTATATAAATGATGGATATTGTAGCCTGCCACATTAAAGTCTGCATCCGGGAAGATAGAAAGCCATACACGAATGACCACAAATGTAAGCACTAATGATGAAATCAGTATAACAACCCGGGGTTTGCTGATCGAAGACATACTGAAATATTATACAATACCGTATGCGAGCATGACGTCCGCTACTTTTACAAAACCTGCAATGTTTGCGCCTTTGAAGTAATCTATTTTTCCATTCTCTGATCCATACTCAACACACTGCTCGTGTATCCTACGCATTATCACTCTTAGCTTTTCATCAATCTCTACGTCTGTCCAAGTGAGGCCAAGCGCATTCTGAGACATCTCCAAACCAGAGACTGCAACACCGCCTGCGTTTGCAGCTTTGCTTGGAGCGTGCATTATTCCAGCGCTCTCAAATACTTTTATGCCGTCTAAAGTTGTAGGCATATTTGCCCCCTCACAAACCACTTTGCATCCGCTCTTAACCAAATCGCGTGCGTCATGGTGATCGATTTCATT
>JABAOE010000599.1_pt5 | contig 17797 bp, 20 predicted proteins | sample 7062141 | NCBI WGS metagenome assembly JABAOE01 (sample SAMN14538627, study PRJNA623070) | marine sediment metagenome | biome: marine biome [ENVO:00000428]; feature: marine pelagic biome [ENVO:01000023]; material: deep marine sediment [ENVO:00002113] | place: India: Gulf of Khambhat ... | reverse complement strand
GGGATCTGGTGCGACTGGTCGGTCATGATCAGCTTGGAGATGGCCCGGTTGTTGACCAGTATCTCCATGATGGCCCTGCGGCCGCGCCCGTCAGGCGTCTTGACCAGCACCTGCGTGACGACGGCCTTGAGGCTCTGCGCCAGAAAGCTTTTCGTCTGCTCGCGGAGTTCGCCGGGAAGCGCGTCGATGATGCGATCGATGGTTTTGACCGCACCCGTCGTATGCAGCGTGCCGAGCACGAGGTGCCCGGTTTCGGCGGCCGTCATGGCCATGGAGATCGTCTCGGCGTCGCGCATCTCGCCCACCAGGATGACGTCGGGGTCCTGGCGCATCGCCGAGCGCACCCCGTCCGCAAAGCTCCTCAGGTGCGTGCCGAGTTCACGCTGGATTACCTGGCTCGATTTGCTCGGGTGCACGAACTCGATGGGGTCCTCGAGGCTGATGATATTCAGGCTGCGGGTACTGTTCAGGTGATCGATCATCGCCGCAAGCGTCGTCGACTTGCCGGTGCCGGTGCTGCCGGTCACCAGCACCATGCCCTGGTGGTAGTCACAAAACGTGCGGATTACATCCGGGACGTTCAGCTTGTTGAGCGTCGGGACTTCGTTCGGGATGTGCCGGAACACGGCGCCGACCCCCGAGTCCTTGTGAAAGAGGTTGACGCGGAAACGGCCGCCTTCTTCGGCGACGTAGGAGAAATCGAGATCGCGGCCTTTATAGAAATGGTCCTTCTGGGAATCGCTGAGGATTTCCATGACGTAGCTTTCGAGCTCCGTATCCGCCAGGTGGCGGAACTTGATCGGCATCAGTTCGCCATTCATGCGCAGCATGGGCGGAACGCCGACGGCCAGGTGGACGTCGGAGCAGCCCTGGGCAAGGCCGAGTTTCAGGAATGAATCGATACGGGGCATGAGGTCTCGCGTAACTCCGGTCTAATTTCGCCAAAAATCATGGGTTTGCCAGTATCGTAGGCGCAATAGGGGGGTCACACCAGTGCGCTGGCGCACATTTTTTAAGTTAAATCGCCGGTATTTTGCCGAAAACGGCCTGGGCGCGGCTTGAGCCCGGGTCAGAGCTGGATTTCGTTCAGCGCGTCGATCAATTCGTCCATCGACTGGTAGCGCTTGGATTTGTCGACGGACATCGCCTTGCCGATCACGGCGGCATAGTCGTCCGGGATTTCGGGACGGATATCCTGGCAGAGTTTCGCCTTGCCCTGGACGTGCTGGTACATCACGGACATGTGATCGCCGCGGCTGTATGGCGGTACGCCGGTGACCATCTCGTACATGATCACGCCGACGCTGTAGATGTCGGCCGCTTCGTCGACTTTCTTGCCGAGGATCTGCTCAGGCGCCATGTACTTCGGCGAGCCGATCACGTAACCGGTCTTGGTGAGCTGGGTGTCCCCGCTGGACGCCGCTGCGGCAACGCCGAAGTCCACGATCTTGAGCAGCCCTTCGTCGTTGACGAGGATGTTGGCGGGCTTGAGGTCGCGATGGATGACCCCGGCCTGGTGGGCGACCGCCATGCCCGTGGCCATGTCCATCGAGAATTGCAGCGCCTTCGCGAAGTCCATGCCTTCGTCGTCCGGGATCTCCCCCGAAAGGGTATGCGAAGGAAAGTACTCCATCGAGATGGCGTACGCCCCCTGCAAGTGCAGGAAGTCATAGATGCGGATGACGTTCTTGTGGGTGATCATGCGCGAATAGCGCAATTCATGGACGAAACGCTTCATCATCTCCTCGTCCGAGGAGACGTTCGGGTTCAGGAACTTGAGGATCAGCTGCTCTTCGACGACCTGGTCCTGCATCAACAGCACGGTGCCGAATGCGCCCTTGCCGATTTTCTCGATGAACTTGTAGCGGCTATCGACGATAGCGCCCGGCTCCAGGTTCGAGATATCGAGCACGGCTGGTGCGGACGGCAGGGACGCCGCGATGTCATCCGGCACCTGCGCTTCCTGGGTCGTATCGGACATGGCCTTGTGAGCGGTCATGATCTTCTCGAGCTCGTCGTCGTCCAGCAGCAATGTCTTCGTCGCGTCCTTGACCTTTTCAGCCCGGACATTCTCCTCCAGGACGTCCGGCGAGAATCGGGAGTCGATTTCCTTGATGGCCTTGTCCGCGCTGTTGACGATCGTCCGGTCATCCGACTTCTTGATTTTGAGCATCAGCTTGCGAATCGTATCCGCGCGCTCTTCGTCGGCGAGATGGGAGATCGCCTTGATCGCCTCGACCTGGATCTCGCGCTCTGGCCTGTTGAGCATCGGCAGGATCTGCGAGATGACGTTGGCGTCGCCGATCTTGCCGAGCGCGCGCACGACGACGGTGTCCGTCTTGCCGCCCTTGCCGAGCATGTCGAGCAACTTCGGCAGCGCCTTCTTGCTGCCGATCTGCGCCAGCGCATCGACGGCGCGCTCGCGCACCCACCAGTCTGCGTCGTCCGTTGCGCGGATCAGGGTGTCGACAGCCGTTTCGTCCTTCGTCGAATTGAGGATTTCGATCGCGGTCCGGCGGATATCCTCGTCCTTGTCCTTGATGAGTTCGAGGACCGAATTGACGACCTTCGGCCCGCCGATTTCGGCCAGGGCGTCACCGGCACGGGCGCGGACCCACCAGTCATCGTCGCGGATCGCGTTGAGCAGGTCCTTGACCGAGTCCGGATTACAAATCTCGTTGAGCACCTCGACGGCCGCGCGCCTTGTGTACTCCGATTCGTCCTTCAGAGCGGGGATCAGGAACTGGATGGTCTCCGGATGATTCGCCTTCACCAGCACGTCGACCGCCTTGTTCTGCACCTCGAGGTCGGGATCCAGCAGCAGCGCCGCCACTTTGTCGACGTTGATGTTGCCTTCGCGTTGCGCCAACGCATCGAGGGCCGCTTTGCGGATGAACTTGTTGGCATCGCGCAGCTGTTCCTCGAGTGCGCGATTGATGTCGTCACGCTTGAACCGAGACAGGAGCTTCATCAGGTGGATCTTGATGGCCGGATCCTTGCCGCTCATGCGGTTGATCAGGTCGGGGACCATTTCCTCGGTGATGATCTCTTCGATAATTGCGAACAGCGCGGCTTTCTCCTTGGGCTCCAGCTCGTAGGCGCGGCGCAGCAGGTCGTGAACGCTGAGATCCTTCTTGTGGACCTTCAGCACTTCGATCAGCGCCGGCTTGGAAACCTCTTCGTCGTCGAAGAAGTCGAGCAATGCATTGGCGTTGTAATTGTTCGCGCTCGACAGCGCCCACGCGGTGCCCGAGACCACGCGGTCGCCGCCGTCCGCGAGGCCTTCCTGGTAGAACTTGAGCGTCTTGTCGTTGACGTAACTTGCGAGGATGTCGACGAACACCATCGTGTGCTTCTTGTCGCTCATCGCGAGCGCGTCGATGACCCTGGGGATGACCTTGGGACCCAGTTTCTTCAGCCGATCAACCGTCTTCTGCGCCGCCGGGGACCCGGGGTCGGTGTGGCTGGTCAGGTCGCCGATGAGCTGGTCGGCACGGAATCCACCGAGCAGGGCCATCAGCAGTCACCCGGCGGCGGCGGCCGTCTCATTTGCATGGCTTGCAGCCTCCCGTCGCCGGAAAATGACATCCCTGCGTCAATCGAGACCTGATCCTTGATACACAACGCCATCAATGCTTTTTATCGCTCGAGCCCAAGCAATCGGACGGATCGCAAGGCCCGATGCCGCAACCGCCGTCGATTCCGTACCACCCAATGCAAGATTATGCCACATCGCATAAAACCCAGAATGTGAACTGGCGTCGATCTGACATTTCTTTAAAGTCCCGAAAACGGCGAAAACACTGGGGTTTCGACCGCAAAATGTGATTCAATACCGCCCCCGCCGAAATGCCCGTCGACGTCCCCGCAGCCGTTTGACGTAATGCCGGCGCCCCGGAATTCAAGCGTGACCAAAGACACCGACCTGCAACAATCGCTAGATTCCCTCGATGTGCCGATTGCCGGCCGGCGGCTGGCGGACATTGGCCGCGTCGTCGAGCTGAGCCTCGCTGACGCTGCCGCGAGGGTCCGCATCGAGCTCGACATCCCGGCCGAGGGCATTCGCGACGAATTTACGGAAACGGTCAGGCTGCTCGTGGCTGACCAGACCGGCGGCGCGGAGGTCGACGTCGACGTATCGTCGAAAATTGCCGCGCACGGCGTGCAGCGGAACCTGAAACCGTTGCCCGAGGTGCGCAACATCATTGCCGTCGCTTCGGGCAAGGGGGGCGTCGGCAAGTCGACGACCGCGGTGAACCTGGCGCTCGCGCTCGCGGCGGATGGCGCCCGTGTCGGTATCCTCGATGCCGACATCTACGGGCCGAGCATCCCGCTGATGCTGGGTATCGCCGGGCAACGGCCGGCCAGCGAAGACGGGAAGACGCTGCAACCCCTCGAGGCGCACGACATGCAGGTGATGTCGATCGGTTTCCTGATCGACGCCGACCAGCCGATGGCCTGGCGCGGTCCGATGGTCACCCAGGCGCTGAACCAGATGCTGCAGCAGACCCGCTGGTCGGACCTCGATTACCTCATCGTCGACATGCCGCCGGGCACCGGCGACATACAGCTGACGCTGTCGCAGCAGGTGCCGGTGAGCGGCGCGGTCATCGTGACGACGCCGCAGGACATCGCGCTGCTCGACGCGCGCAAGGGCCTGCAGATGTTCCGCAAGGTTTCGGTCCCGGTGCTGGGAATCGTCGAGAACATGAGCACTCACGTCTGCAGCAAATGCGGCCACGAAGAGCCACTGTTCGGCAGTGGCGGCGGCGCCAGCATGGCCGAGCAATACGACGTCGAACTGCTCGGTCAGTTGCCGCTGGAGCTGAAGATTCGCGAGCAGACGGACAGCGGCAACCCGAGCGTGATCGCGGAGCCGGACGGCGCAGTCGCAAGCGCCTATCGGCAGACCGCCCTCAGGATGGCGGCGCGGCTCGCGATGCAGGGCAGGGATTACAGCAGCAAGTTTCCGAATATCGTCGTCGAGAATACCTAGGCGAAAGCACTTTCATGAGCATCAAGGCAGACCACTGGATCCGCAAAATGGCCGAAGAGCAGGGCATGATCGAGCCGTTCGAGCCGGGCCAGGTGCGGGAGAACGATGGCGAGCGCATCGTTTCCTACGGCACGTCGAGTTACGGCTACGATGTGCGCTGCGCCGACGAGTTCAAGATATTCACGAACATTGAATCCGCGTTCGTCGATCCGAAGGCCTTCGACGAATCCAGTTTCGTCGACAAGAAAAGCGACGTCTGCGTCATCCCGCCGAATTCCTTCGCGCTGGCGCGCACCGTCGAGTATTTCCGCATTCCGCGCAACGTGCTGACGATCTGCCTCGGCAAATCCACCTATGCCCGCTGCGGCATCATCGTCAACGTCACGCCGCTCGAGCCGGAGTGGGAAGGGCATGTCACGCTCGAGTTCTCCAACACGACGCCGTTGCCGGCGAAGATCTACGCCAACGAAGGCGTCGCGCAGATGCTGTTCTTCGAATCCGACGAGGTCTGCGAGACTTCCTACAAGGACCGCGGCGGCAAGTACCAGGGCCAGCAGGGCGTGACGCTCCCCAAAGCCTGATCCCGTATCCCGCGGTATTCGCTCCGCTCATGGTTCGGCCGCGTCGGTTCGCGGCACTGAGTGTTTACAGGCGTCCTGATCCGCAGGAAACACCTGCGCAGGCGGACAATCCTGCAGGGCGAGCGCGGTAAGAGCAGGCTATCATTCCCGAACCGGGTAGAACGAAGGCGTGCGCATGAAACGCGAAAAGCTCAAGGACATCATCGAAGGCGTCGGCTTTCTCGCCGTCATCGCCTCGCTGGTCTTCGTCGGCATCGAGACCCGCAACAGTGCCGTCCAGGCCGAGCTCAATACAGAAGCGATCGAGATGGCGGCCTACCAGGAGTTGATTCAGAGCATTAACGACCAGAATGCGCTCGCGCTGGAGGTGCCGGAACTTCGGACACTGTCGATTCGTCTCGAAGAGGGCAAGACCGACCTGACGCCCGCCGAACAGGATATTGCGAGCTACTGGCTATGGATGCGCATTCGGCATGGCGACATGGCGTATTTTCAATACCAGCGGGGCGCGATTGACGAGTCCAGGCTTCGGTCGACGCTGGCGCCATTGATCGGCCTGGCCAGCAGTCCTTATGGCAGGCAGCAGTGGGAATTTCGGAAAAAGAATTTCGTATTCGAGTTTCAGGAGTACGTGGATGCCATCCTGGCACAGCTCGACGCGGAAGACGGGCAATACCTGCCGTTTAACACGCCGGTCAATTGAACTGGATCGGCTCGTCCAGTTTCTCGCCGTCCAGCCAGGCCGCGCCATCGCTGAATTCGAGGCGCCCGGCCGCAAATAGCGCCGCAGCCTGCGGGTAGATCTCGTGTTCGACCTTCAGTACCCGCGCTGCCAGTTTCTTCGCAGTGTCGTCCGCTTCGACGCGGACCCGTCCCTGGATGATCCCGGGCCCGCCGTCGAGTTCCTCGGTCGCGAAATGCACGGTGCTGCCCGCCCACTCGTCGCCAGCGTCGAGCGCGCGCTGGTGGGTATCCAGCCCCGGATACTTCGGCAACAGTGACGGGTGGATATTGAAGATACGGCCCGCGAAATGCTCGATGAAGACCGGCGTCAGGATACGCATGAACCCGGCGAGGATGATGAGGTCGGGCGAATAGCGGTCGAGGGTGTCGTTCAGGGCGGCATCGAAAGACTCGCGGTCCGGGTAATCGCCGTGCTCGACGCACTCGACAGGAATGCGCGCCTTTTTCGCGCGCTCGAGTCCCGGGGCATCCGGCTTGTTGCTGAGGACGACGGCAATGTCGAGGTCCAGTTGCCCTGCCTGCACTTTGTCGATAAAGGACTGCAGGTTGGTGCCGCTGCCCGAAATCAGGACTGCCGCCGACTTCCGGGCGCCGACGTAACTCAAATGTAGCGTACCTCGCCGGCACCGGAGACGATCGTTCCCAGCCGCCAGGCCGTCTCGCCCGCTGCGTTGAGTCGATCGATGGCTGCGTCGGCAACTGCCGCATCGACGATGACCGTCATGCCGACGCCGCAATTGAAGGTGCGGCGCATCTCGTCCGTCTCGATGTTGCCCTCCACCTGCAGCCAGTCGAAGGCCGCAGGCTGCCGCCAGCTGCCCGTGTCTATCTCGGCGGACAGACCGGCCGGCAGGATGCGCGGAATGTTTTCGCTGATACCGCCGCCGGTGATATGGGCAAGGCCGCGGATCTCGATTTCGTCGGCGAGCGCAAGAATCGGTTTGACGTAGATCTTCGTCGGCGCCATCAGCGCGCTCTCCGCAGGCTCGCCGTCGATCTCCCGGTGGTTGGCGATGTCGAGCACCTTGCGGATCAGCGAGTAGCCGTTCGAGTGCGGTCCGCTGGACGCCAGGCCGATAATCGCATCGCCCTCGGCGATCCTCGAGCCATCGATGATCTCGGCCTTGTCGACCGCGCCCACGCAGAAGCCGGCCAGGTCGTAGTCGCCGTCCGCATACATGTCCGGCATCTCCGCCGTTTCCCCGCCGATCAGCGCCGCGCCCGCCTGCTCGCAGCCGTCGGCGATGCCGCGGATGACGTCGGCCGCGAGCTCGGTGTCGAGCCGTCCGCAGGCGAAGTAGTCGAGGAAGAACAGCGGCTCGGCCCCCTGCACGAGCACGTCGTTGACGCACATGGCGACGAGATCGATGCCGATCGTGTCGTGGATGCCGGTGACCTGGGCCAGCTTGAGCTTGGTGCCGACACCGTCAGCGCCCGACACGAGCACCGGTTCGCGGTAGCGATCCTTGGGCAGCGCAAACAGGCCGCCGAAGCCGCCCAGGCCCGCCATGACCTCGGGCCGGCGCGTCCGCGCGACGAACGGCTTGATCTTGTCGACGAGCGCATTACCGGCATCGATGTCGACGCCGGCGTCTTTATACGTCAGGGATCTGGAGGTCATTTTTTCCCGGGTGGCGCTATCTGGCGGAGCGCCGCGCGCGTCGACGAAACCGGCGACAAGACGTGGCAAATCCTGTGAGGGCGATATAATAGAGGTTCGACAGGTATCGGGAAACACCCTTTTCATTTCGCTCGCCGGGCATACCGAATGACCATTGATGGACTTAAACGAGGACGCGCAGGCGTTTCCGCGGCAAGGGCGCTCAGGTCCGCGCTATTGACGTCGCTGTTTGCGTTCGCGTGGATTGCGCCGCCTGTGGCCGCCGTGGAGGTGGCGTCGCTGTATACCGTCGAGGTTGCGCTGGACCCGAACGACCCGAATGCACAGTCGAACGCGTATCGCACTGCGTTGACCGAGGTGCTGGTCCGGGTGACCGGCTCGACAGCGGCAGCCGAGTCGGCAGACATGGCGGCGCTGTTCCCCGATCCGATGCGGTATGTGCGGCAGTTCCGGCCCGGCGCCGACGACACGCTGACCGTCTCGCTGGACGGCCCGGCGATCGAGCGGACGCTGCGGCAGGCCGGCGCCACGGTGTGGGGCAGCGACCGGCCGCTGACCATCGTCTGGCTGGCAATCGACTGGGGCCTTGGTGACCGGGAGATCGTCGGCGCCGGCGACCCGAACGGCGACAGGCGCGCCGTCGACCGCAATCAACTGCTGCGCGAGCGGGTGCAGGCCGTGGCCACGCGCCGCGGCCTGCCGATCGTTTTCCCGCTGCTCGATGTCGAGGACCTGCAGCGGATCGGATTCGTCGACATCTGGGGCGGCTTCGACGAGCCGCTGCTCGAGGCGTCGGCACGATACGCGGCCGATTCGATACTGGTCGGCAGGATCCGGCCGAATGAAATGCAGCAGCCACGCTGGACCTGGTACGTGGGCGAGGAGCGATTCGGCTGGCCGGGAGAGCCCGAGGAAGCCATCGATCAGCTGGCCGACGCGCTGGCCGCCCGCGACGCCATTCGCGGCGACGAAGCGTCGGAGATTATCGAGTTGACGATCTCCGGCATCGATTCGGTCACCGCTTACGGTCGCGTTCAGCAATACATGGAGAATCTCCGCGTCATCGACAAACTGTCGATCACGGCCGCACATCCGGACCGGATCGTCTACCGGGTCGAGGTGCAGGGCGGATTGGAGCGGCTCAACAACGCATTGTCACTCAGCAACATCCTGCAGGAAGCGGATGCCGGCTATTTTATCGACACCGGTCCCCGCGTATTCGACGACCGGGGAACGAATCCGCCCGCCGCGCTCGAGTATCGTTATCGACCGGAACCGTCACCACTGCTGACGGAGCCGGAACCGGTGCAGGACATTCGGCCGGAGCGCTGACCGATGTCGCTTCGCTGGCTGCCCAATGCGATTTCGATTGCGCGCATCGTCATGGTGGCGCCGATACTCTTCTATATCGTCGACGAGCAGTATGCTCCCGCGCTGCTGCTTTTTTTCATTGCCGGTTTTTCAGATGGCGTCGACGGCTACCTTGCAAAACGTTTCGACTGGCATACGCGGATCGGGGCGCTGCTCGATCCGCTGGCCGACAAACTCCTGGTCGGCGGCACGTTCATCACCATGTTCCTTGGCGGGCTGGTGCCGGTCTGGCTGGCCGTACTCGTCATACTGCGCGACGTGGTCATCATCGGCGGCGCCACGGCCTACAACTTCCTGGTCCGCCCCGTCGAGGGCGAGCCCACGCGAATCAGCAAGCTGAATACCGCGCTGCAGCTGCTGTTTATCGTCTTCGTGCTGAGCCATGAGGGCTTCGGCTGGCCCGACCAGATAACGATTACCGTCATCGGCGCCGGCGTGCTGGTGACACTCATCGTCAGTGGCATAGACTATGTATGGTCCTGGACTCGGCGGGCGAGGCAGGATTCGGCCGCTGCCGCGGGTGACCAATGATGAACGCACAGCCTACTAATTTCCGCGTCAACTGGATGATTGCCATCGCGCTTGTCGGCTGGCTGCTGTGGCTGCTGGCGCCCGTGCTGACGCCGTTCGTCGCGTCCGCGCTGCTCGCTTATATCGGCGATCCGCTTGCGGATCGGCTGCAGAAACTCAGGTTGCCGCGCACCATCGCGGTGGTGATCGTGTTCCTGCTCACGTTTCTCGCCATCGGTCTGCTCGTCCTGCTGGTCGTGCCGCTGATCAGGACGCAGGTCTCCGCGTTCCTGTCGGCGCTCCCCGGGATCGTCGCGCAGGCCGAGCAGGTCTGGCTGCCGACCGTGACCGATACGCTCGGCATCGATTCGTCCGACGATGTCGGGCTCGGCGCCTTCATCGCGCGGTACAGTGATATGGCCGGTAACTGGGCAGGGACCGTGCTCCTGTCACTGACCCGCGGCGGCGGAGCGCTCGCCGCCGCCGTCATCAGCCTGTTCCTGATCCCGATCCTGACGTTCTACCTGCTGCGCGACTGGGACCCGATCATTCAGCGACTCGGAGCGCTGGTACCCACCGCCCAGCGGGAGACGGTATTCAGGCTGGCCCACGAGACCGACGACGTGCTCGGCGCCTTCCTGCGCGGCCAGCTCCTGGTCATGACCGGCCTTGGCATCATCTATGCTTCCGGCCTGAGCCTGATCGGGCTCGATTTCGCCATCGCCATCGGCGTGGTTGCGGGCCTGGTCAGTTTCGTCCCCTACCTGGGCTTCGTATTCGGCATCCTGCTGGCGGGGCTTACCGTCGTCCTCGAGCCGGACCCGCTGCTGAAGCTGCTCGGTGTCGTCGCGACCTTCGGTATCGGTCAGTTCATCGAGGGCTCGGTGCTGACGCCGAAACTCGTGGGCGACCGCATCGGTCTGCACCCGGTGATCGTGATCTTCGCGGTTGCAGCGGGCGGCCAGTTATTCGGCTTCTTCGGCATCCTGCTGGCCTTGCCGGCCGCGGCGGTCATGTCGGTGCTCGTTCGCTTCGCCTATCACCAGTACCTGGCCGACCATCCCGAAGCGGCCGAATCTGTCCTGGAGGAGGCCGAGACGTGAGTCAGCTGGCGCTGCCACTGAAACTCCAGGACCACGCAGTATTCGACAGCTTTCTGCCTGCCGGTAACGAGGCAATTGTCGCTTTCCTCGTGGACACGATCGAGACCGGCGGCGGACCTGGCGGCTGGCTCTGGGGGCCGCCCGCGACCGGCAAGACGCATTTACTGCAGGCGGTCTGCGAGCGGGCGAACGACCGCGCGCAGTTCGTGCCGCTCACGGAGATTCGCGACGCCGGTCCCGGCATTCTCGACGGGCTGCAGAACCGGGAGTTCGTCTGCATTGACGACATCGACGAGGTTGCCGGGAACGAGGACTGGGAGTTCGGTCTGTTCTCGCTGATCAATTCGCTGATCGATGCCGGCGGCATCCTGGTCTGTTCGGCAACCGCGGCGGCGCGCGAATGTCCGTTTCGACTGCAGGATCTCAGCAGCCGTTTTACGCGGCTGCCGTCATTTCACCTGAAGTCGCTGGACGAGAATGCCCGTATCGAAGCGCTGAAGTTGCGCGCCCGGCATCGCGGACTGGAGCTGCCGACAGAGACGGCCAGCTACCTGCTGTCGCGCAGCAGGCGGGACATGGCGAGTCTCTATGGCGTCCTCGACACGCTCGATGCCGAGGCGCTCAAGGCGCAGCGCCGCCTGACCATACCTTTCGTGAGAGAGGTGTTCGGGGCTAGCTCGCCGGAGTAAGTTTCAGCGCGATCTCCGCGACCCGCCTGCCGAGCGCCATTGCGAGCTGCGACTCCTCTTCGGCGAGCCGGTCCGGGTCGCGATTCCAAGTGACATGCGAGGCGCCGTAGGGCGTACCGCCGGTCGTGGTCGTGTTGAGCGCCGCTTCCGTGTACGGGATGCCGACGAACACCATGCCGTGATGGATCAGCGGCAGCGCCATCGTGAGCAGCGTGGTTTCCTGGCCGCCGTGCAGCGTCGAGGTCGAGGTAAATACCCCCGCCGGTTTGCCTGCAAGCGTGCCGCTCATCCACTCGCTGCCGGTGCCATCGATGAAGTACTTAAGCGGCGCCGCCATATTGCCGAACCGGGTGGGGCTGCCCATGACGATCCCGGCACATTCGCGCAGGTCGTCTTTGCTTGCGTAGGGAGGACCGTCGCGCGGTACATCGTCTGCCGTCGCCGTCGTGTCCGCCGATACCGACGGCACGGTGCGCAGCCTGGCGGCGCAGCCAGGCACGGCGTCGACGCCCTGGCAGACGTCTCGCGCCAGCGCCTCGGTTGCCCCGAAACGTGAATAATAAAGTACGAGGATTTCGCTCACGGTCAGATCAGGTCATTAACGTTTTCGGGAGGACGACCGACTATTGCCCGTGCCTGGTCTTCGTCGACGACGATGGGTCTTTGCAGGACTTTGGGATGCTCGTGCAGCCATTCCGCCAGGGCCGCTTCGTCGTCGAGCGGGACAGCATCGCCGGCCGCCTTGAATTCCTCTTCGCCGCGCCGCAGGAGAGCGGACAGCGGGACGCCGACGAGTTTCGCGATCCCCTGCAAAGCGGCGGCGTCCGGCGGCGTCTGCAGGTACTCGACGATGGTCGGCGTGATGCCTTTGGCCTCGATGAGCGCCAGGGTCGCCCGCGACTTGGAACACCTCGGGTTGTGATAGATCGTGATACTCATGGTCGGGATCGCTCTTTTTTGGGACCGAAAACGCGGTCACTCTAGCAATAATTTCCGCCTGTCGTCAGGCCCCGGCCCTTGCTTGACTGGGCGTAGCGGCGCTTGTAACGTTTGTCGGGTGCGTATGCCGATATTCACCACATTTTCAGCGATTTGCGCTGGCCGACTCGCGCAGATAGCCCTGCTCGGGCTGCTGCTCGGCGCGGCGGCCTGCACGTCGGGGCCGCCGGTCCAGGAGATGAGTGATGCGCGCCAGGCAATCGCCGTTGCCCGCGAGGCCGGCGCGTCGGAATTTGCGCCGACGGATCTCAGGGCAGCCGAGGATTATCTCGACAGCGCCTTGCGCAACCTGTCCAGGAAAGAGTACAAGCTCGCGCGCATCGATGCGGTCGAAGCCAAGAACAAGGCGCTGGCCGCGCTCGAGATCGCCGAAAGTTCGGGCAACGCCGAATCCCCTCGCTGACGGCGCATCGCCGGTTCGCATCATGTGTCGTCAGTTCAATGTCACCGGCGGCGTCCAGGGCGTTTTCTATCGCGTCAGCGCCCGCGAGATTGCTGAACGCCTGGGCCTGCATGGTCATGCGATCAACCTGGCGGACGGCAGCGTCGAGGTGCGCGCCTGCGGCGAAGACGGCGCCATCGACGAGCTGGCGCGCTGGTTACATGAAGGTCCGCGGATGGCGTCGGTCGAAGGCGTGACGGAGACTCCCGTCGAATGCTCGAGGCCTGGCCGGTTCACGACCGGCTGAGGCGAATCCAATCGACTGCTAGACGCGGAACCACTTGAGGCGAAGCCGATCCAGCACCTTGTTCGGATACTTCCGCTTGCCGAGTGAACCGTTATAGCGCCCGAGCGCGCGCTTCAGGTCGCCTTTTTCCATGTCCATGTAGTACTTGAGGATCGTGCAGCCGAAGCGGAGATTGGTGCCGATGTGGATCAGGTTGTCGTCGGGACGGCCGATCTCGTCGAGCCAGAACGGCATGATCTGCATCAGGCCGCGGGCGCCGGCAACCGAGATGGCATAGCGGTCGAAGTTACTTTCGACGTCGATGACAGCGAGAATCAGTTCCGGCGGCAGTTCGACGCGGGTCGCCTCGAAGTGAACGCGTTTCAGGATCTCGATGCGCTCCTGCGGATCCCGCACCTGGCGTTCGAGCCTGGCCGACATATCCGTCAGCCACACCTGCGCGGCGAAATGGTCCTCGAAACTGTCGACGTCAGCGGCGGCTTCCTTGAGCAGCGCGACGAGTTCGGGGTCGGGGCCGTCCTGCGCAGCCAGCGGCGTCGCAAGCGCGATCAGCAATACGATGAGAACTGGTGCCTGGCGCATGACCACTGTCCCGATTCGACCTCCTTTAGCTTAACGACGATTCCCTGATCAATTTGAGAGCGTCATCACGTTTCATCATCCGCGACTCCTCGTCGCGGCGATGCCGGTACTCGAGCTCTCCCGCCTCGAGCGCACGTTCGCTGATCACGAGTCGGTGCGGCACGCCGATCAGCTCCGCGTCGGCAAACTTGACGCCAGGCCGGGCGTCCCGGTCGTCAAACAACACTTCGAGCCCCATGTCCCGGAGTTCCTGGTAAAGCGCCTCCGTCGCCGCGCGCAGGCTATCGGAGCGATGCATGTTGATCGGGACCAGCACGACGTCGAACGGCGCGAGCGGTTGTGGCCAGATGATGCCGTTCTCGTCGTGGTTCTGTTCGATCGCAGCGCCGACGATCCTGGTCACGCCGATGCCGTAACAGCCCATGGCCATCGTGGCGTCCTTGCCGTCCTTGTCCTGCACGGTCGCGTTCATTGCTGCGGAGTACACGGTGCCGAGCTGGAATATGTGGCCGACCTCGATGCCGCGGGCGATGCTGAGCGTGCCTTTGCCGCCGGGCGTCGGGTCGCCCTCGACGACGTTCCTGATGTCGACCGTTTCCGGCGTTTCGATATCGCGGCCGAAGTTGACGCCCGAATAGTGCATGCCCGCTTCATTGGCGCCGATGACGAAGTCCGACATCAGCCGCGTCGCGTGGTCAAAAAAGATCGGGATATCGAGTCCGATCGGTCCGGCATAGCCCGGTTCGCTTCCCGTCGCCTTGCGAATCGTGGCGGGGTCCGCCATCGTCAGCGGCGACGCCACGCCCGGGATCTTTTCCGCCTTGATGGCGTTGAGCTCGTGGTCGCCGCGCAGCGCGAGGGCCACGGGTCCGTCTTGTCCGTCGACGATCAGGGTCTTCAGGGTCCGGGCCGGCGTCAGGTCGAGGAAGGCCGCCAGCTCTTCGATCGTCTTGCAATCCGGGGTGCTGACTTTCTCGAGCGCTTGCTCCGCCGCCGCCGGGTCGCCCTCGGGGGCCGTGGTCGCCGCGGTTTCTACATTCGATGCGTAGTTGTCTTCGTCACACCAGGCGATTGCGTCCTCGCCGGAATCGGCGAGGACCATGAACTCCTGCGAGCGGCTGCCGCCGATCTCGCCGCTGTCCGCGTCCACCACCCGGAATCCCAGGCCGAGCCGCTCGAAGATCGCGACGTAGGCGTCGTGCATCCTGCGATAACTCTCCTCGAGGCCGGCCTGGTCGACGTCGAACGAGTAGGCGTCTTTCATGATGAATTCGCGGGCCCGCATCACGCCGAAACGCGGCCTGATCTCGTCGCGGAACTTGACCTGCACCTGGTAAAAATTGACGGGCAGCTGCTTGTAGCTGCGCAGCTCGCGGCGCGCGATGTCGGTGACGACTTCTTCGTGCGTGGGCCCGAAGCAGAATTCCCGGTCGTGCCTGTCGTTCATGCGCAGCAGCAGGTGACCATACTTGTCCCAGCGGCCGGTCTCGCGCCAGAGCTCGGCGGGTTGCACGGCCGGCATGACCACTTCGAGGGCGCCGGCGCGGTCCATTTCCTCGCGCACGATGTTTTCGACCTTGCGCAGGACCCGCAGCCCGAGCGGCATCCAGGTGAACAGGCCGGATGCGAGGCGGCGGATCAGCCCGGCCCGGAGCATGAGTTTGTGGCTGACGATCTCTGCTTCTGCAGGAACTTCCTTGAGCGTCGTCAGCGCGAACTGGGAAAAACGCATTGCGAGTGCAACCTGATTCTGTATGACGCGCGCATTCTAACCGGTTCTGTCCTAAGATGGTCGATGATCTCTGGCGATAGTGGATTCGAGAGTGGCCGGCAAGAGCAATCCGTTCGTAGTAAGGGAAGGAATGCCGTTCCTCTTGCTTGCCGTGGCCCTGGCAGCCCTGGCTCTGCGCTATGCGGAGTGGTGGGTGGCACTTCTGCCGCTCGCAGCCTTCGTATTCCTGTATTTCCTGTTTCGCGATCCCGAGCGTGACGTTCCGCCCGTGGCCCTGGGGATCGTCAGTCCGGTCGACGGCGAGGTCGTGGCCGTCGACTCAACCGATCACTGCGTCGTGCAGGGTGAGGCCTGGCGGATCCGCATTCGCATCAACGCCTTCGGAGCCTACACTGCACGCAGTCCGATCGAAGGGCGCGTAATGGACCTGCGGTCGAAAACCGAGGGTCTCGCGCCCGAGTGCCCGGCCAATGCGCTGTGGGTGGAGACCGACGAAGGCAGCAGCGTCGTGCTGCAGTTCCACGAGTACCGGATGGGTATTCCTCCGCAGTCCTTCGTCGGGCTGGGCGAACGTCTCGGCCAGGGACAGCGATGTGCCTACATCCGGTTGGCCAGGTTTGCCGAGGTCTACCTGCCGATCGATGGCAAGGTAAAGGTCGAACCGGGCCAGGCGGTCAGGGCCGGGTCCGATCTTATTGGTGCGGTGCCTCACCCGTAGTGGCAAAATTGCCGGCATGACCCACCCCGAACAGCAACGACGCGCCTACCTCGAGGCGATCGGCATCGACGTCTGGCTGCCGCGCGATGCGGACGAGCCGCTCGACGATGTTGGTACCGAGCCGCCGCGCACAGGGACGGCGGTCTCATCCGGCGAATGGAACGACCTGCGTGCCTGCGTAGCCGGCTGCACGCGCTGCGCGCTGTCGCAAAGTCGCACCAACACGGTGTTCGGGGTCGGCAGTCCCGAGGCCGACTGGATGATCATCGGCGAGGCGCCTGGCGCAGAGGAAGATCGGCAGGGTGAGCCGTTCGTCGGACGTGCCGGCAAGATGCTGGATCAGATGCTCTTCGCGATCGGTGAGAGTCGTGACAGCGTCTTTATCGCCAATATCCTCAAGTGCCGGCCGCCCAACAACCGCGACCCGAAACCGGACGAGGCCGCAGCGTGTCGTGAATACCTCAATAGCCAGATTGCGCTCGTGCGCCCGAAGATCATCCTGGCTGTCGGCAGGATCGCGGCGCAAAACCTGCTCGGTACCGACGACCCGGTCGGTCGCATGCGCGGGCGTTCTTACGATCTCGACGGCATTCCGCTGGTCGTCACGTATCATCCGGCCTACCTGCTGCGCAGCCCGTCGCAAAAGCAAAAGTCCTGGAGTGATCTTTGCCTGGCCGCGAAACTTGCCGCTGAGGTGGGTGCATGATTACGCCGATGGCAGAGCCCCCGACCACGGTTCGGGAGATGAACCACGACGACCTCGCGATGGTGTCGGACATCGAGCGCCGCAGCTATGAATTCCCCTGGAGTCACGGCGTGTTTCGCGACTGCCTGCTCGCGGGCTACCAGAATATCGTGCTCGTACGTGACAGCGAGGTCGCCGGATATGGCGTGTTGTCGGTTGCCGCCGGCGAAGCGCACATTCTCAATATTTGCGTCGACCCTCAGTACCGGTCGCGCGGTTACGGGGAAAAACTGCTGGACGAACTGCTGTTCCGCGCGCGGTCAGCGTCAGTCCGCCAGGTATTCCTGGAGGTACGGCCGTCCAATGATCGTGCCATCGCGCTTTATCAAAAGAAGGGCTTTCACCAGGTGGCCAATCGGCCCGCCTACTACCAGGCGCATGAAGGTCGCGAAGATGCGGCCGTACTGGCCAAGAAACTCGTAACAGATAACTGAACCAATGCCAGACTTACACAATGAAGTTCGCAAGCGGCGAACTTTCGCGATCATTTCGCATCCTGACGCCGGCAAGACCACGCTGACGGAGAAGCTGCTGCTGTACGGCGGCGCCATCCAGCTTGCGGGCACGGTCAAGGGCCGCAAGGCGACCCGGCATGCGCGTTCGGACTGGATGGCGCTCGAGCAGGAGCGTGGTATCTCTGTTACCTCGTCAGTCATGCAGTTCCCGTACAACGATCATGTCGTCAACCTGCTCGATACGCCGGGCCACGAGGATTTC
>JABAOE010000676.1_pt6 | contig 17817 bp, 22 predicted proteins | sample 7062141 | NCBI WGS metagenome assembly JABAOE01 (sample SAMN14538627, study PRJNA623070) | marine sediment metagenome | biome: marine biome [ENVO:00000428]; feature: marine pelagic biome [ENVO:01000023]; material: deep marine sediment [ENVO:00002113] | place: India: Gulf of Khambhat ... | reverse complement strand
TACCAAAACCTCCAGGAACAAGGATGCCGTCATACTGAGACAGCTTCTCAATATTATCTAGACTCTCTGAATCAATCCAATCAATTGAGACTGATTTTCCAAGTTTTGCTCCTGCATGTTTTAGAGCGTGGTTGACACTTACGTAACTGTCTGCTAGTGTAACATATTTTCCTACCATTGCAATTTTCACTTTTTGGTCTTCATGATTTAGCATGGTTTCAACAATTTTGTTCCAATTATCCCAGTTTTCTGCAGCATTTACCAAGCCAACTTTGCCAAATTTAGTAAAAATAGAGTCGACAATTCCTTGATCATACAAAATCTGTGGTACCTGAAAGATTGATTTCACATCATGGCATGATAGCACATCATTTGTCGTAACATTGGTAAATAATGCAATCTTCTTTTTTGTTTTTTCTTGAAGAGGTTCTGTACATCTTACAGCTAAAAAGTCTGGTTGTATACCGATTCTTCTTAACTCTTGTACACTATGTTGAGTTGGCTTTGTTTTCTGCTCGCCTACAACATCTAGGGATGGAGCTAATGTAACATGAACAAAAATCACATTTTGTGGGCCATCTTCAACTCTAATCTGTCTTAGTGCTTCTAAAAATGGTAAACTTTCAATGTCACCAACAGTTCCTCCACACTCTACAATTAAGACATCTAGCTGTTCTTCTTTAGCGATATTTCGAATTCTATTTTTTATTTCATCAGTTACATGTGGGATTATCTGAACACATGCACCTAGATACTCTCCTTTTCTTTCAGCCTCAATCACAGTAGAGTAAACTTGTGCTGTTGTAATGTTATGAGATCTTGGAATATTTTGATTCAGAAATCTCTCATAATTTCCAATATCCATGTCACATTCTCCTCCATCTTCTGTTACAAAGACTTCGCCATGTGCTACTGGATTCATAGTTCCTGCATCATAGTTAAGATATGGATCGATCTTTACACAGGAAACTTTTTGATTTGATAATTGTAATAATTTTGCAATTGAGGATGTGGTGACACCTTTTCCAAGACCAGACATAACACCGCCTGTAACAAAAATGAACTTTGTCTGCACATTAATGAAATGTGATTCGGCTTTTTATTCCTTTTTACAACTATTTTGTTTGCTGCTTCAAACTTTTTGTAAATGTGGCAATCGTTCCTTGAATCTTGCTTGCAGGTGTCTTTTCGATTAATCGCAAATATGCGCTGCCAACAATTACCGCATCGGCTCCTAGTGAGACATATTTTTTCACGTCTTTTGGTGTAGATACTCCAAAGCCAACTCCTATGGGAATTTTACCCTTGACTAGTCTTCTTACTTGTTTTATTGCCTTTACAGTGTAACTTTTTACGCCTGTTTTGACTCCTGTAGTGCCATAGACTGCTACTAGATACAAAAATCCTGAACTGGCTTTGGCAATCTTCTTAATTCGCTCAGAGCTAGTATTTGGAGAAATCAAGAATATTGTATCTTCTTTTCTTTTCTTTGCTGCTGCAATATAGTCTTGTGATTCTTCAACAGACATGTCTGGCAAGATAAATCCATCAATTCCAGATTTTTTTGCCTCAGAAATGAACTTTGGATATCCTTTATGATACAAAATGTTGGTATATGTCATCATTACTAATGGAATGTCAGTTTCCTTTCGGATTTTTTTTACAAGCTTGAAGAAGTTACTAATCTTGGTTCCTTTTTCTAAGGAAACAGTACTTGCATTTTGAATTACAGGACCGTCTGCTAACGGATCTGAAAAAGGAAATCCTAATTCAATAATGTCTACTCCACCTTTAATCAAACCGCGAATGGCAGAGATCGTAGCTTTTTCATTTGGATATCCTACCATAATATATGCAATCAGAGCTTTTTCTTTTTTTGCAGAAAGCTCTTTGAACTTATTTTGTATTCTTGACATTTTTCTCTAGATAATTTTGCACTACTTCTACGTCTTTGTCTCCTCTACCTGATAGAGTAACCACTATTGATTCTGATTTTTTCATTTTTTTAGCTACTTTGATTGCTTCCGCAATTGCATGGGCTGATTCTAATGCTGGTAAGATTCCTTCAGTTCTTGTTAACATTAAGAATGCATCAATTACTTCAGCATCTGTTGCACTGTGATATTTTACACGTTTAACATCTTTTAGAAATGAATGCTCTGGTCCTACTCCTGGATAATCTAGTCCTGCTGAAATACTATGTGTTTCTTTAATCTGACCTTCTTTATCTTGTAACAAATACGTCATCATACCATGTAATACTCCTTTGGAGCCTGCTGATAGTGTTGCAGAATGATGTCCTGACTTTAGTCCCTGACCAGCTGCCTCTACTCCAATAATTTCTGCATCTGTATCTACAAGAGGATAAAATGTACCAATTGCATTTGAACCTCCTCCAACACATGCAATTACCGCATCTGGTTTTAGCTGTTTTTTGATTTCTTCCCCAATTACACTTTGAAAGTCTCTAACCATTACAGGATATGGATGAGGTCCTACTGCAGAGCCTAGAAGGTAGTATGTAGTCTCTACATTAGTAATCCAGTCACGAATTGCTTCATTTATTGCATCTTTGAGAGTTTGTGAGCCAGATTTTACGGGATAAACTTTCGAGCCAAGAAGATTCATTCTGAAAACATTTAGCTTTTGTCTAATCGTATCTTTGTAACCCATGTAAACTTCGGATTTCATTCCAAGTGCTGCACATGCCATAGCTGTAGCAACACCATGTTGTCCTGCACCTGTTTCAGCAATGATTCTTTTCTTTTTCATTTTTTTTGCAAGCAATGCTTGTCCTAGAGTATTGTTGATCTTGTGAGCTCCTCCGTGCAACAAGTCCTCTCTTTTGAGATAAATTTTAGCTCCGCCAATATGTTGTGTAAGGTTTTTTGCAAAGTATAGCGGTGTGGGTCTTCCGGCATATTCTCGAAGATAGTAATCCAGTTCTTTTTTGAAAGATTTGTCATTTTTGTATTTGAGGTAATTTTCTTCTAATTCTTCAATTGCAGGAACTAGAGTTTCAGGAATGTATTTTCCTCCAAACTCTCCAAATCGTCCGCCTTTAGGATATTTCAATATGCATTCACCAAATTCCTTACAGCTTCTTCAATATTATCTTGTTTCATAATGCTAGAGCCTACAAGAAACGCATCTGCACCACATTTTTTTAGATATTGTATATCTTCTGGAGTCTCAATGCCTGATTCAGAAAGTATGGGTCTTGTTTTTTCAAAACCATCAAGAATAGTTTCTGTAGTTTTAAGATCAATTTCCAAAGTATCGAGATTTCTGTTATTTATCCCAATCAGGTCAGCTTCTGTCTTTAGAGAATTTTCCAACTCTGATTTTGTATGCACTTCAATTAGAATCTCCAATCCTTTTTTGTGTCCATAGTCAACAAACTCGTCTATCTCTTTTAGGTAACCTTGATCAAATAGGGATTGTATAATCAACATATAGTCTGCTCCAATCTTTTGAGCAGCATCAATCTGAACTTTGTCTATCATAATATCCTTCATTAGCATAGGTACATCTACGGCATCACGTACTTTCATGAAATATTCAGGTGAGCCATTAAACAGATTGGGTTGAGTTAGAACTGATAATGCTTTAGCTCCTCCTGAAATCATTAGTTTTGCAATACTCACTGGGTCTGTGAGCGTTCTGATTTTTCCAAGAGATGGAGATGCAAATTTTATTTCTGTTATTAGTGGTGCATGAATACTTGTCTTTATGATGTTGTTCAGATTTTGTCTTGATTTTTCTTTTTGTGCAGAAATCTCATAAACTCCATCATCTATTGCAGACTGGGAATTATTGACTAGTTTTTTTAAAATGTTCTCCATTTAGATAAACTCCTTTACCTTTGAAATGTCACCTGTTTCTTTAACAAACTCTTCAAACAATTTCATGGCTTTTTTGTCCTTAATGGTGTTTAATGCCAGTTCTACTCCATCATCAAAGTTTTTTACAATATTTCCAACAATGAGGCCAGCTGCTGCATTTAGTGCAGTAGTTTCTATCATTGCTTGATTGGCAGTATTATTCAAAACCCCAACAAATGATTTGAGTGCGTCTTCTTTAGTCTGAATTTTTATGTCTTCTATAGAAGATTTATGCAACCCAAAAATTTCTGGGTCTACAGCATTTGTTAGAACTTTATTCTCACGAAGTATGCAAACTCTGTTTATTGAACTAGTTGAAAATTCATCCATCCCATCATCTGATCTTACTGTCATGATGTTTTGCGCGCCTTTTCTTTTTAGTATTAGGGGTAGTCTGTCAAGGTATTCGTGCGCAAAAACTCCAATTAGCTGATTTTTTACGCCTGCTGGATTGCTGAGAGGCCCAAGCAGATTAAATGCAGTCCTTTTTTTGATTTGCTTTCGGGCTGCTGCAACATTTTTCATTGCAGGATGAAATTTTTGTGCAAACATAAAGCAAATGTTGAACTTTTCTAAAATATTGGTAATTGATTCTGGTTCTTGATTAAGTTCATATCCAAAATACTCAAAGATATCAGCACTTCCAGAAACTCCTTTGCTAGAGCGATTTCCATGCTTTGCAACTATTCCACCAGCAGCTGATACAACAAAGGATGCAGTTGTTGAAACATTGAATGTTTGAATTTGGTCTCCTCCGGTCCCACACATGTCAATTACGGTTCCGGTGTTTTTGGGAGTAATTTTGAGGCTAAATTCCTGCATTTTATCGAGCATTCCAAGAAGCTCATCATCTGTTTCGCCCTTGTCTGCTAGATTTGAGAGAAAGTCAGCATTTTGTTGATCATTAGTATTTCCTGAAAGTATGTCTGTCATTGCATTTGAAATCTCATCATAAGAAAGGTCTGTCTTATTTTGCAGTTTTGAAATTAATTCTGTAATCATTTTCTCTCTTTAACCTCTTTTACAAAGTTTGCAAGAATTTTTTTACCATCTTCTGTCATGATGGATTCTGGATGAAATTGTACGCCTTCAATTAGATACTCTCTATGTCTGACTGCCATAACTTCTGAATCATCTTCTGCTGTAGCAGTTACTTGAAGAATTTCTGGAATTATTGTTTTATCGCCAACTAAACTATGATATCTAGTAGCTCTAAATGGATTTTTTACATCTCTGAATAAAGGATCATCTGCATGTTTTATTGGACTAGTTTTTCCATGTCTGACACAACCAGCATTTGTAACTTTTCCTCCAAAAGCATGAATAATTCCTTGATGTCCCAAACAAACTCCTAAGATTGGTTTTGTAGGACCTATCTCTTTGATTACTTCAGTGCATACTCCAAAGTATTTTTTATCTTCAGGGGTACCAGGGCCTGGAGAAATAATTATTGCATCATAATTTTTTTCTTTGATTTCATCTAAAGTGATTTTATCATTTCTAATTACTACACAATCTACTCCTAACTCTCCAAGATACTGAGCGATATTGTAAACAAATGAATCATAATTATCTATAATCAAAAACTTCATTCTGATGCCTCCTTTATTGCCTGCAGCATTGCACCTGCTTTATGCTCTGTCTCTTTGAATTCGTTTTCAGGAATCGAATCTGAAACAATACCTGCACCTGATTGTACAAACCCCTTTCCATCTTCAATGAATATGCTTCTGATTGCTATGGCAAAATCACAGCAGCCATTGTATGAAAAATATCCAACTGCACCAGCATACGGGCCTCTTGATTCTAACTCCAATTCATCAATAATTTCCATGGCTCTGACTTTTGGCGCTCCTGATACTGTTCCTGCTGGAAAAACTGCCTGAAATGCATCAAACATATCATATTTTGAATCCAGGCTTCCAACAACATGAGTTACAATGTGCTGAACATGACTGAATCTTTTGATCTTCATCAACTCTTTGACATGAACACTACCATATTTGCAGACACGACCAATATCATTTCGCCCCAAATCAACTAGCATGGTATGCTCTGCCAGCTCTTTTTCATCATTTAGCAATTCTTGGGCAAGACGTTTGTTTTTTTCCTCATCGTCTGTAATTTTTCTAGTGCCTGCAATCGGGAAGGTTTCTACCATATCATTTGTAACTCGAATTAACATTTCTGGAGATGCACCTATTGTAGTTTTACTGTCTTGTTTTATGTGATACATGTATGGCGAAGGATTCATCTTGCGAAGAACTTTGTAGAGTTTTAAAAAGTCACCTTTTGCATCAAATGCAAATTTTCTTGATAAAACAACTTGGAAAATATCGCCATCATGGATGTATTCTTTTGCTTTGTTAACAATGTTTGAGAATTGTTCTTTATTCATGTTTGGTAAAATTTCAGAACTTTCAAATTTTTCAAAACTTTTTTCTGAAATATCAAATTGCTCAAATCTGTTTTTATCATAATAAAAATAGAATAACTTGTTTTGTTTATTATCATACAACAATCCATCATTATATATTCCAAATTCCATCAAAGGTTCAACTGTTTGATGTGATTTTGGAATCTTTTCAACTAATCTAATTGCATCATAATTCACAACACCTACTGCTCCTCCAAGATAACGGTAAGTCTGATCAGAAGTGCTCTCAAGTAATTTTTTTAATTCTTCAAATGGATTGTTTGTAGAAATTGTTTTGACATTTCCTTCCTTGTATGTGATTTCAACTCTATCTGAAAAACCTTTGAAAATAATTTTAGGATCAAATCCCATCACAGATGTCTCAGCTAAAACTTCAGGGCCTGTTAGTGATTCAAATAAAAATGAATGTGAGTAATTTCGAGATAGCTTATTGTAAATTTCAAACTGATTTTCAGATAAATCTAGGGGTATTACTTTTGGTTTGGGATTTCCAAAGATGTTCACCCATACAAGAAATGAATTTTTGAGGTTATTTAATACTTTGATGTCTTATTCGTGTGTTCATAGATAACATACAGAGAGTTAAGTCATTTTTTTACTCTAGATTTTGTAAGAGTCGAGGAATCTCCCAATGCCCAATGCCCCTCCATTCTTTGGGACCCTCGGTTCTATTTGTTACCGTATAGTACGGTACCTTTATAAGCGATCATGAGTATAGTTACTTATGAGTCAGATATTGGCTATACCTAAAACGAAAAGTTCTGCCCTGATACAAGATGTACTTCTAAAAGATCAAAAAATATTTGTAGAATCTACTGCAAAACAGGCAACCTGTTGCGTATGTAACAAAGGATTGAATGACGGATTTTCAATAACTGCAAAAAACACATCATTGGGTATAGTATTTTTCTGTGACAGACACTATCCTTTAGAATAAAATTAGAATTTTGGTGTAGTAATGGCACCTTGAGCGGCTGAGCCTACTAGCGATGCAAATTTCGCTAATGCCCCGCTGGTGTAATTTGGTTTTGGTGGTGACCATTCTTGCCGTCTTTTGTTGAGTTCATCTTCTGAAACATTGAGGTTAATTGTATTGGTTTCAATATCTATGCTAATCTCATCACCGTTTTTTACAAGTGCAATAGGGCCTCCAACAAAAGCCTCCGGAGCAACATGACCAATCATCAAGCCACGAGTTCCTCCTGAAAATCTACCATCAGTAACCATTGCAACTTTTTTACCTAGTCCTTGACCTACCAATGCGGCAGTTGTTGCAAGCATTTCTCTCATTCCCGGACCTCCCTTTGGTCCTTCATATCTAATTACCACAACATCTCCTTCATCAATTTCTCCTTTTGATGTGGCTTCAAATGCAATCTCTTCTCTATCAAAGACTTTGGCTTTTCCAGTAAATTTGGTTATGTCGACACCAGCAGTTTTGATTACTGCACCATCTGGAGCTAAAGTTCCTTTCAAAATTACTGCTGTTCCAACATTATGGATAGGCTCCTCAACTGATTTTACAATTTTCTGATCAGGTACTGGAGCAATATTCATAGAGTCTATGTTTTGTTTCATAGTATTTCCTGTAACAGTGATTGTATCTCCGTGAATCAAATTTTTATCCAGAAGCTTCTTCATCACAAAAGGAATTCCTCCAATCTTATCTAGGCTATTCATTACATAATTTCCGCCCGGTTTCATATCTGCCAAGTGTGGTGTTTTCTTTCTAATTCTCTCAAAATCATCATAAGTTAGTTTGATTTCAGCCTCATGAGATAATGCAAGGAGATGCAAAATTCCATTTGTAGACCCACCAACGGCATTAAGCATTGTTATTGCATTTTCAAATGCTTCAAAGGTTAGAATTTCTTTTGGCCTGATATTTTGTTCTAGTAATTTAGCACATGCTTTGCCAGAATCATAAACCATTTTGTTTCTTCTATCATCTTCAGCAGGTGGACTGGCACTTCCAGGCAATGCAAGACCTATGGCTTCAGAAATTGACGCCATTGTATTGGCAGTAAACATTCCTCCACAAGAGCCTGCATTAGGACATGCAGTGTTTTCAATATTTTTCAATTCCTCCAGTGAAATTTGTCCAGAATCATATGCTCCTACTGCTTCATACACATCAACAACTGTTAGCTCTCGCCCTTCATACATTCCTGGCATGATAGTTCCACCGTAAACAAAAACAGAAGGAAGATTCAATCTTGCCATTGCCATCATTGTTCCTGGCAAACTTTTGTCACAACCTGCAATTCCAACAATTGCATCATATTGATGTGCACGTACCATTAATTCAATTGAATCTGCAATTACTTCTCTACTAACAAGTGATGATTTCATTCCTTCATGACCCATTGCAATACCATCACTTACTGCAATTGTACTAAATTCTCGAGGTGTTGCACCTCCATCAATAACTCCTTCTTTTGCATTTTCAGCTAATTTGGGAAGATGAATGTTACAGGGAGTAGCTTCATTGCCAGTATGACAAACGCCGATGAATGGTTTTCCTAAATCCTCATCAGTAAGGCCCATGGCTTTGTACATGGCTCTATGTGGGGATCTTGCGGTTCCTTCAACTACATTACGACTTGAAATTTCCATATAACATCAATATTTTACCAGTCTATAATTTAGAGTTTCTTAAAATTTCACTATGCAAGAATTGGTTGTGCATTTAATTCTGCCAAGTAATCTTCTATTTCATCAGGAGACTCGTTACCATAAGTGATTAAAATTCTATCTTCATCTTCAAAAACATAATCTCTCAAGTCATCTACTGGTTGATTATTGACATAGAATTTGAGTGAATAGTCTTGGTTTGTGCAAAACTGTCTTCCATCAGGAAAGATAAAACATTCTTCATCTAATCCAATGTTTAGAGTATCAAAGAGATAGCCCGTAGTTACTCCTGTGGAATGTCTATGTATTGTAGTTCCATCTTGTGCTTCAAAGTGAATCCAACTGCTCTTTATTTGATAAGCAGGCAATGAGAAATCAAATTTGTCGCCAAATATTCTTACTAACATAGATGCATGAACATGTTCATCACCTAACGCACCAGCTCCTGGCGGTGCACCTGGTGTGTTTCCTTGCATAGTTGCAAAATTATAAGCTGAGATTCCAACAATTGCAGCAATTCCTGCTAAAACTCCCATGGCAATTAACATGTTTTTTCGTTTTTGCTTACCCCGAGTTGCTGCAAAGCTTTCCCGCTTTTCTTCTCTCTCTTGACGTTTCTTTTTTCCCATAGGTAATTCATTTTCAAAAAATTACCCCTATTAACTTAATCGCTAAATAATAAATAAAATACAAAATAGATCGAAATTATGAATTGTATTTTTTGTGATATTATATCTGGTTCTAGAGCTGGCCATTTTATCCATAATGATGAACATCATGTTGCATTTTTAGACAAATATCCAATTGATGTTGGACATTCACTTGTAGTTCCAAAAATTCATCATGAGCGAATAACTGACATGGATCCTGAGAAAGTTGGAATGCTATTTTCCGAAGTTCCACGAATTGCAAATGCAATTTTAAAAGCTACAGGTGCCGATTCTTTTAGTCTGGCCCAAAATAATGGAAGGGCTGCAAAACAAATCATTCCACATGTTCACATTCACATAATTCCAAGATTCAAACATAAAGGAACCATTTGGACAAAAAGAGGAATCTCTGAAGACAGTGAATTACAAGAACTTGCTCGAAAAATTCAAAATTCACTAAAAGATGATTAAGAGATTTTCAAAAATCGTCCGTTCACGCTAAACAAACTCGTTTTAAAAGATAATAAAATTCCAGTTTTTTTGATAAAATTTGGGAATGAATATTCTGGTTGCTGAAGATAATGCATTTACTTCAAAGCAATACAAAACGGTTTTGGAAAAAAATGGACATACTGTTACTCTCACAAAAGATGGAATTGAATGCATTGAAGAATATGTAAATGAAGCACAATATTCTGAATTATTTAGAAATGATAAATCGCCACCATATGATGTAGTTTTACTTGATCATAACATGCCTAAGAAAAAAGGCGCAGAAGTTGCAAGAGAAATTCTTTCAAGAAGACCAAATCAACGAATTATCTTTCTTTCAGCTTTTGGACAAGGAATTCTTGAAAATATTGATGGACTAAAAGATGACACTGTTCAAATTATTCAAAAACCATTTTCACTAGGTTTTCTTTTAAGAAAAGTAGAAGGAAAATTGCTTTCCAACAGAGTAATTTATGAACAGCAACAAGGACAACCAATCTCTGTTACACAAGATACGGCAGCTTTGAGATAAAAATCAGCTTGCTGCATGTCCTGGATTGTATCTGAGAATAGCTCCAATCTTACCAATACTAGATAACATCATTCCATGCTCGGCTTTTCCTGCAATGACTTCTATCTTAGAACCGGTTTTTGTTGCAAGAAGTGCCAGATAATCTACTATATCTTGATCAGTTGCTTCCAAGTCCATTGCTTTACATTCAGGACAAGGCGAGTTTAGTAATTCGGTTTTTCTTGGAATTAATTTTGGTCTTTCTACAATCTCTTCTTGAATGTTTTGGCACCTTTTGCATTTGACTTCAATTCTATGAAGATCTGTGTCATCAGTAATTATCAATGAATCAACTACATTGTTTTTCAAATAGTTGATTACTTCTTGTAGGCCGTAGGATCCCAATCCAGAATGTGAATTAATCTCTCGAAATAATTTTTCAATAATTTTCTTTTCTTCTACCATGCGAAAATCTGATAAAAGTTCACCTGATTTTGCAAAAGCTTCCCTAATTCCTTCAGCCCCAGAATACGATGCATCAATTGTAGAAATTATCATATCTTGTAAGCGGTATTCTAAATAACTTCCATTGATAAAATCCTCTTTTGTTGGACCTGGACCAGAAATAATTAATCCCTTAATTGGATAGATATCAATAAAATACTCCCGTGTGGTTTCTGCAACTCTATTAAAATAATATGTTAACTCCATCTCTCGTAGTTTTTGAAATCTTTTAGCAGATTGCCCGCCCTGTCTATGCTTTCCAGCAACTCCAGAACCAGTTTCAGATAGCACTTCGATTTTATCTCCATGTAGTAATCCCCATCCTGCATCTTTAGCATCAATTGCTAAAAATCCAATTAGATTTTCATCTTTTAGCATATCTTTGAGAATATCTACGTGAAAATGATCATCACATCGGTAAAGAAATGTTTTAAGATCTTTAGGCGGGTCGACTTCATATGCTTTAATAACTTCACTTCCAATTGGACCGCCACCCTCTGGTGGCTGCGCTCCACAAAATACTACTAGTCCTCTTTCGGGAGTTTTTTTGTATAACTTTAACCTTTGAATTACTTTTCCAAGCGAATCAACAACATGTGTTCTAGTAAGATCTGATTTGATATTGTCTGCAGTTCCTTGCTCCTCCTTTAAAATACTAATCACTTCATGTAATTGTTTTCCTTTTGGAATATACACTGAAATTAATTCTGTACCATGACCCGTTTTGTTAGATAGCTCTTCAAGTGTTTTCCTAATTTTATACAGTTTAACAGAATCTTGTTTTTCGACCTGAATTTTTCCCATTATTCAACATCTTGAAGATGCGAATATTAAGTTTGGTTGTATACTACATTGTAGAAAAATGGCTTGCAGAGGAATATGTGAAAGATACAGATCTGAAAAAAACCGATATGAAGGAGGTGCTAAAAGATGCACATATTGTAATGTTTACATGTTTTGTGAAACTCTGCATTGTCCATGTTGTGGAACACAACTTAGAGCAAAAAGAAAAACCAAACTACGTTAACTACAACCCTTCTATTGTTCTAATAAAAACTTCAATTGGTTGATTACCTCTGATTTTGATTACTTTCTCATCATTAAAAATCAGAAACGATGGTGTTGCATCGATTCCTATTTCACGACCAAACTGATGCAAGTCTAATACTCTTTGTCTGTATTTCTGTTCATCCAAGCAAGAGTTGAATTGGTCCAGATCAAGTTCCAAAGTGGTAGCAAAATGATTTAATGAATCTCTTGTAATCCAACCAGTTCTCTCTCCTCCCCAGTTGATGTATAGCTCATCATGATATGCCCAATAACTTCCTTGATCATCCGCACAATAGGATGCTTCTGCAGCTAAAATTGAATCAGGACCGTTTAATGGAAAATCTTTGAAAACAAGATTGACTTTTCCTGTATCGATATAATTTTCCACTATCGTATTAAGACTTGAACCGTGAAAGCGATAACAATATGTACATTGGTAGTCTCCCCATTCCAAAATAGTAATCTCTGCAGAATTATCTCCCAGAATCGGGGATCCATTTTCTACTAATTTTGATACTGTTAACAAAGTATCAGACTCAGTTTCTGAACTCTCCAAAGTAAAAGCCAAGATAAGCCCAACTCCTATTCCTAGTACAACAGGAATTACCAGATAGATTAGATTATTCATGATCCCCTATAATGGCCAAATTATCCAACAACTTAAATAGATTTGAAAGATTCAGCAACATAATGTCTCAATCTAGAGAGATAACTGTAACTAAGAGGGGTATTCCAATTGGGGCAGTTATTGCATTAGCTGCAATCTTTGCTTTTGGGTTATTCTTAGTTGGATATGATCAAGGTCATCTTTTCAGCATAATTCAAGGTGCTGAAGCTTTTGATGGACTATACATTCACGAATTGACTCATGACATGAGACATGCAGCAGGATTTCCCTGTCATTAAGTGTTAAAGTCATGAGGACTGCTCTTTTTCTTGTAGTAGTTTTAGTTTCAGGTGCTATTGCAGGCCTAGTACATGGTGGAGTAAACATGGCAATTGTAGAACCATACCTTGATGAAGCAATTGGAATCGAAAATCAAAATCTCTTTGCATCTGGTGATGAAGATGACACTTTGGAATTTTGGGTAGAGTATAATGCTTATAGATATTGGCAAAAAGGTGGTCAAGTACTAGCTGGAGTAATACTTGGCACTTCAATTGGTGCACTTTTTGGTATAGTCTATGGTTATTCTAGAAATGTACTTCCAGGAAGTAATGATGTCAAAAAGGCTCTAGTTTTAGCAGGAATTATGTGGCTAGTTATTTTCTTTATTCCGTTTTTAAAATACCCTGCAAACCCTCCAACAGTAGGAGATAGTGATACTGTAGAATTACGGGCGACTTTGTATCTTACATTTATTGCAATTTCTGGATTCTCTGCAGTTGGGTTTTATCAATTATCAAAAAAATTCCAAGGACGTAAAAAACTAATCTCTGCAATAGCATATGGGATTTTTATTACAGCAGTTGGGTTAGCCATGCCTGAAAATCCTGATGAAATGACTGTACCCGTCAACTTGGTTAATGAATTTAGAGTAATGTCTGTTTTGGGGGTATCCTCATTTTGGATAATTATTCCATTGATTTTAGGCTCACTATGGATGAAGTTTAGGCCTGATAAAAAATTCCAAACTACTGAACACTAGTTCTCTTCTCTTATTCTCAAGTTTTAGAACATGCGCCAGGATTTCGTTTAAATAGATGGCAATTATGATTTGTTTCTATTGGCAAAGCGTTTAACATTACCACAATTAAAAAAATATGATATTACTCAAAAAGTCATTGAAGCCTTAGCTGATGCTGAATCTCGTGCTATTCTTTTTTCTATTATTCGAAAAGGAAAAACTGCAACTGAATTATCATTTGAGTTAAAAATTCCTTTAAGCTCTGTATACAAAAAACTTTCAGATTTAGAAGAGTTAACTTTGGTTAAAATTGATAAGTGGATGATATCTGATAAAGGAAGGCGATTCAAGGTTTACAAATCTCGAATCAGTAAAGCCGATATTAGTATTAGAAAACCCGAACCAACATTAATTCTTGCACCAAATCAAAAGTGATCATATGGCAAAACCAAATATTATTCAATTAAGTGAATTTGATGTAACTCAAAAAATAATAGAATCACTTAGCAATGTTTGTACAAGAGCTGTCTTATTCTGTGTCAAAAATGAATCAAAGGATGCAACACAAATCGCTGATGAGTTAAAACTTTCACTATCTACTGTTTACAAAACTCTTTCTCATTTAGAGAATCTAGCTTTAGTTGATGTTGATAAATTTGTAATTTCCAACGAAGGCAAAAAAATTAAACAATACAAAAGCAGAATCGGAAAAGTAGAGATTACTATCAAAAACATGGAGCCTGTTTTACATCTCTACCCAAATGACGAAAAAAGTGATTGATTTTTCAAAAATCTGCTTTCATTCTAAATGTTTAGAATGAAAGCCTAGAATGAAATACTGGTTTAAATAAAGTTAGCTGAACCTAAGAAAACTGAATGACTTCAAAAAACATCAAAACACTGTTCATTGCTCTAGGAATTTTTGTAATTGCATTAGGAGGAACATCATTTGTTACCAGTGCATCTGCTGAAGCCGATTCAATTCCTGAATGGATAAAAAACATTGCAGGATTTTGGTCACAAGGGCAAACAACTGACAGTGATTTTGTCAATGCAATAGAATTTCTAATTGATGAAGGAATTATTCAGGTTTCTGATTCTCAAAATATCCTCGATGTAGATACCATAACCATAGGATTCATTCCTGTAGAAAAAGCAGATGAATTAACTCCAAAAGCAGAAGCATTAGAAGAGTTCTTGGAAGCGAAACTCCCTGGTGTTAATGTAGAGATTGCAGTTCCAACAAATTATGAGACAATAATTGAAGGAATGCGATTTGGTCACATTGATGCAGCATTTATGGATACAGGACCTGCATGGATTACACACCAGCGAACTGGTGCTGAAGCTGTTTTAGCTGAAGTAGTACAGGGTAAAGTAAACTACCAAGCAACAGTATGGACCAAAGCAGGCAATGATTCTATTCAATCATTAGAAGACACTGTGGGAAAGAAAGTCGCATTTACTAGTATTACTGGTTCATCAGGATTTGTAAGACCTATGGGAACTCTAGTGACAGAGGGTCATGTAACCATTGAAGGCGACGACATTGTAGCTTTAGAAAAATCACTAGTTGATTCATTTGAAGCTCATACATTTGCTGGAGGTTACAAGGCAGCACTTGAAATGTTACTAAATGATAACGTTGATGTCGCATTTGGTTCTGATATAGCTCCTCAAAAATATCTCGATCCAGTTGATCAAGGAAAATTACGAGCTGTTACAACAATTGGACCTGTTCCATCACATGTCTTTATGGTGAGTGATGACATGTCAGACTCTACCAAAACTGCACTAGTTGACGCACTAGTCCAATTAAACTTTAATGAGAACAACAAAATCTTAACTGATTTGTACGGTGCAGAGGCACTACTTCCAACAACTACTGAAATGCATATTGGAGACTTTGGAAGCTTTATTGATGCACTAACTGGCCTGGACCAACTAATCCTTGACAAATACAATAAGAGCAAATAAAACAAAGTATCCTGAACATGGAACTACTCCCATTGACAAAAAACTCTCATTCTTTTTCTAAAATTTCTACAAAATCGATTATCCAAATGAATGATGTATGGGCCTCATATGATTCAAAAAATTATATTTTGAAAAATATTTCACTTTCAGTTGATAGGGGAACTAACTATGCCATTGTAGGTCAATCCGGTTCAGGAAAATCAACTCTTCTAAAATTAATGAACGGAATGATGCTGCCAAGCAAAGGTACTGTTAAAATTGATTATCAAACACCAGATATCAGAAATAAAAAATTCAAACCAATGATGTCAAAAATTGGCTACATTCCTCAAAACCTTGGTTTAGTAAAAAACATGTCTGTCTTGGAGAATATCATGATTGGTGCATTACCACGAATTGGAAAACTAAAATCATTGTTTAAGATATTTCCTGAGGAAGAAATTCAAGATGCGCATAAAATCCTGAAATTAGTTAGACTAGAAGACAAGGCTGAAAGAAAAGCATACATGTTAAGTGGCGGGGAAAAGCGTAGAGTTGCTATAGCGCGTGCATTAATGCAAAAGCCAGATATTTTACTTGCCGATGAAATTGTTTCTGAATTAGATCATGTTACGGCACGAGATATAATGGATTTAGTTGCAGATGCACAAGAAAAGTTCAATTTGACTGCAATTATGGTACATCATGATATTCAACTTGCATTAGAATATGCTAATCGCGTTGCCGTAATTGATAAAGGAGAAAAAATTCTTGAAATTGGAGTAGAAGGCGATAAGATAGTAGACTTTCAATCAGGAAATCTCACAAGACAGGAAATTTTGGAGATGTATTCAGATGAATCCTAAAAATAATTTGCTCATTGGAGTCATTATTGCAGTAATTATTGCTGCATCATACAATATTGATGCAAATCCAGTTGATTTTGTTGAGGGACTACCAAACCTTGCAATTATGGCCGAAGAGATGACACAAGTTGAGCCAAAGTTGTTTGAAACGGCATTTTGGTCAATGATAGAAACTATTCAGATGGCATTTATTGGAACAATGGTTGGCGTTGCAATTGCTCTTCCACTTAGCATGTTTGCTGCTAGAAACCTTAACAGCAAATGGGTTTATGCACCAATTCGAGCAATTCTTGCAGCCATTCGTACCTTTCCTTCGATATTGTGGGCAATCATTTTTGTTATTATGGTAGGATTAGGCCCATTTGCAGGGGTCTTGGCCATAATCATGTATACAATTGGATTTGTAGCCAAATTACAATACGAATCAATTGAGACTATTGATTCTGATCCGATGGATGCAGTTAGTTCTATCGGAGTTTCAAAATGGCAATTAATCCGATATGTGGTTATTCCTGAATCTGCACCACATCTTCTCAGTCAAGTCTTGTACATGTTTGATTACAATGTTCGTCAGACCAGCATTTTGGGGTTAGTAGGAGCAGGAGGAATTGGATTCTACATTATCAACTATATCAAATTCTTTGAGTATGGTAAAGCTGCAGTATTCATGCTAGTGGTTTTGGCAGCAGTTCTTGTAATAGATTGGGTAAGTGTTAAAATTCGTGATAAATATATCGTAAAATCACAAAGAGGAATGGAAGTTAAAGCAAAATAATTTTTTATTCTGGTAAAGATTTTCCAGACTTCCACAAAAATGTACAAAGACTGTAAATGTTGTTTACCATTTCGTATGAATTTGTACATAATGCAAAATCAGTTTCAGCAGTTGCATTCATTGAGCCTTTTACTGTAGCATCAGACATTATCATTTGATCTCCTTTTGAAACAATTATTCTTCCCTTTGATGGAAGTTTTCCAATCTTAGTTTCAGTTGCACCGAATCTTTTGATAAACGGATACATCTTTTCATCTTCGACTTCAATTAATAATCTAACTTGACCTCCATTTTTCTCACAAACTTTAATTTTCTCAGGTATGTTTGTGTGATACATTTTTGAAATGTCTTTAATTGTAGTTACAATGTAAACCATATCTTTTGATTCTTCAACTAATTTTTCTACATTAGCATAAATGTTAGTTCCACC
>JABAOE010003089.1_pt2 | contig 17818 bp, 17 predicted proteins | sample 7062141 | NCBI WGS metagenome assembly JABAOE01 (sample SAMN14538627, study PRJNA623070) | marine sediment metagenome | biome: marine biome [ENVO:00000428]; feature: marine pelagic biome [ENVO:01000023]; material: deep marine sediment [ENVO:00002113] | place: India: Gulf of Khambhat ... | reverse complement strand
GTCGAAATCCTGCACGCCCAGGCTCAGGCGATTGAAGCCGAGATCAGCCAGCGCTTTCATCATGCCGGAATCGACGGTCCGCGGGTCGACCTCGATCGAGAATTCTCGCTCGTCCGATTCCTCGAAGTTGAATGCTGCTCGCAGGCGATCCATCAAGGCGCGCAGTTCGTCTTCACCGAGATAGGTCGGCGTGCCGCCCCCGAAGTGCAGCTGCTCGACCTTGCGGTCACGATCGAACAGCGCCGCCTGCATGTCGATTTCCCGATCCAGGTAGTGCATGTATTTCTGCACGCGCGCCTGGTTACGGGTGACGATCTTGTTGCAGGCGCAGTAGTAGCAAAGCGATTTGCAGAACGGGATATGCACATAGAGCGACAGGGGCCGGCCCGAGTCGTTGCTGTCGAGCGCGTGACGCCGGTAATCCTCTTCGCTGAAGGACTCCTGGAATTGCAGCGCCGTCGGGTACGACGTGTAGCGCGGGCCGCGACCGTCATAACGCTCGATCAGCGACTGGTCGAAGCAGACTGCGTGGGGATCGACGTGGCTCATGGCTGCAATGCTCCCGGAAATGGCCGGCATGCCCAATCGGTATTAACCGCAGCGAACCGGGCAGGTGCGCGCCGGGATCCTGGCAGGTGTCCGCCCGCGGTCGGCGCGGACTTTGTGCGGCTTGCGCGGTCCGTGCCGATTACAAGAACTAGGTACTGGAGCGCTACTCCTGCTTGCTCGATGCCCGGCGCTGCGCCACTCGGTGAAGCGCCTGGTACGCGATGATGCTGAGCAGGATGGTGCCGGCGCCAATCGCAAACAGCACCAGGCTTTTCCCTTGCAGGAAACTCTCGCCGAGGACCACCGCGCCAAGGGCATACGGCAATTCGGTTATGGCGAGCGCTGCGAGATAGAAGGAGAAACGGTAGCGCAGGATGCCGAGCACGTAGCCCGGAATCTCCGAGGGCACAGCGGCTTGAAAAAGCAGGATGTGTATGAATTTCGTATGCCGGCCTACCTGCGTCTCCCACGTCGAAAGCCGCGCCTCGCCGAGCAGCAGGGAGACGACGGCGCGTCCCAGGTAACGTCCGACCAGGAAGGAAATCATGCCGCCGAGCAGCCAGCCGACCCAGAGCAACACGAAGGTTTCCACGGCGCCCCAGGCGTAAATACCGATCGGCGTCAGGATCGCGCTGGAAAAAAACGCGAGCATCGCGGACGCCACCGCCAGCAGGATGAAAAGCATCCGCCCCAGCAGCGGGTAATCCGCAATGGCCGATTCGGCCAGCATGATGATTTCGTGGCTCCTGTCGAGCAGAGTCTCGGTACCGGCGATCAAGCCGGCCACCAGGATCAGTGCACCGAGTAGCAGGATATGGCGATTGAATGCGCCCCTGATCTTCATCGAGGTTCCAGTGTGGTGCTGCAGCGGGATCGGGCAGATGCGTCAACGGCCATTGTCAGAGTCCCGCCTGCCACGTGCAAGCGCGGGATCCGGGTACGTCGGGGTTGGCGCGCGGCCGGTATCAATGTAACCAGTCTGGCAGTAAGGCAACCTCAATCTCCCCTGGCGCGTGAGCCTTTTTCCAGCGGTAACGCTTTCCGGACGGGTGCAGCGAAGGTGGCGCCACGATGCATCCACCGTCGCCGCGCAGATCGATGCCTGGCTCGATGTTCGTCCTGTTGGTGACGGTCCCGCCGGGATGACGGAAATACACATGACGGCCGCCGCCGCCGGTAACAGACTCCATCGATTGCGGCAGCTGACCGTGCTCGCGCTCGAGTTTTCGCAAACTCTCTTTGCCGCCGTGGCGCGGATCGACGTCCATAACGACCAATCCGGACAGCGCGCCGGTCACGATAGCAACGTTGTAATCAGGCTTGCGGCGAAACCAGTCATGCAAGGTCTTTTCAGAAACGCACTTGTCCTGAAATGCTTTCCACGGGACGGCCGGTCTCTTGCTTCTCTCGCGGACCGGGATTACCGACCAGCCACGGCGGAGGTAGTCCAGCGCCGCCTGCTCTGTTGTGGGCCTGGTCATATGCGTCCCGCGGCAACCATCTATGCCCGCCGAGCGGCGGTCCGCGCAGTCTTCGGGGTTCGCCGCTCCGAAGCAGGCGTCGGCCCGCGGTCGAAAGCGAAGCTTGCGACCTTTCTATGGGGCAGCTTTCCGGTCATCCGGCGTCAACTCGAATCGTGAGCAGAGGATTTCGACGCAGGACCGTGGTGCAGCAACGGACTTAATTCCGCGAATCCCTCGTACCGGGGCAGATCATCGGCAATGTCAAACCATGACAGTCTTTCAGGCTCGAAAGCATGTGACGTCGGGATCAGGCTTTCCGGATCATCGAATGTGCTGATGTGGATCTCGACGATCTGGCCGAGGTCGCCGCCGTCGCCCTCCCATGTCAGGGGGGTCCCACAGTTGTCGCAAAACGCGCGCTGGGCCCCGGGCGACGACTCGTATCGCTTGCGCTCGTTACCGCTGAATTGCACCTGGTCAATCCGGTATCCCGCCAACGTAACCACCGCCGCGCCATTGTGCTTTCGGCAGCTCTCACAGTGACAGTGGTTGACCAGGAAAGGCTCTCCCGCTGTCTCGTAACGGACCGAGCCGCACATGCAGCCGCCCGACCTTCGTCTTTCTTCAGTCATAGCATTTTCACCCCGGTGAAACGCGCCACCCATTGAATGCTGGTCGTCCGCATCCGCTTCGAGTCGCAAGCAAACGCCCGCCCTGCTTCCTGCGGCCGGCTGCATTCACGAGTATAGCCGTCGCTCGCTCAGTAGCTAATCCGCTCGCCGTCGAGTGGCGGTGTAGTTGCCGGCGTTCGCAGCGCCCTGCTTCTCTGCTCGAATGCATAGCCGAGCGCCAGCAGTCGCGGTTCGCTGAACGCGGGACCGAGAAAGGAGATCGTCACCGGCAGGCCGCGGCCGGTAAATCCGGCTGGCACGATCAGGTCGGGGAAGCCCGTCAGGTTGGCAATGGTGACCGGCGAGCCGCCGCTGCCCGGCGCGCCTGCGGGATCCGGGTCCGGGTCGGCGCTTTGCGGGCGCATATGCGACGTCGGGTAGACGATCGCGTCGAGGTTCTCTGCCTCGATCAGGCCGGCGATCACGCCGCGCAGCAGCGGCAAGGCATGGTCGCGCACGGCGACGTACTCGTAGTCGGTCAACTCGCCGCTCTCCACTTCGTCCAGCATGAGCTGCCAGCGGCCGGGATTGGGGATGACGCCATCCTCGCGTCTCGCAGTCAGGCTTTTAGAGCGTTTCACGAGTTCCTCGAGCGTCTTCGGATAGCCGGGCCCGGTCGTCGCAAGATAATCGGCGATCTGCGCGCGGAACTCGCGGTAACGGATCGCGCGGTAGAACTTGCCGCGCGATTCCAGCAGCCACTCGGGCAGCTCGACGTCAACGACCTCGGCGCCGGCGTCGCGCATCGCCTCCAGCGCGGCCTCGATGATCCAGTCCACTTCTTCGTCACTGTCCATGAAGTCCCTGGCGACGCCGATCCGCGCGCCGTCGAGCGCGTCCGGGTCGAGGAACTGCGTGTAGTCACTCTCGACCCTTCCTTCGCTCCTCGAGGTGGCCGGGTCGGCCGGGTCGACGCCCGCCAGGACGCCGAGCGCCGTGGCGACGTCATGTACGCTCCTGGCCATCGGTCCGGCGGTGTCGAACGACAATGCCAGCGGGATGATGCCGTCCCGGCTCAACAGACCCATCGTCGGCTTCAGGCCGACGATGCCGTTGGCGGACGACGGCCCGCGTACCGAACCGCCGGTATCCGTACCCAGCCCGACCGACGCGTAAGCCGCGGCGATCGCGGCGCCCGTGCCGCCGGACGAACCCGACGGCGTCCGCGCAGGATCGTGCGGATTGAAAGTCGGTCCGTCGAGCGAGTTCATCGCGCCGCCCGACGCGAACTCGCTCATGTTCAGCTTGGCGATAATGATCGCGCCCGCGTCGCGAAGCTGCCTGACCAGGAAGGCGTCATCGGGCGGGACGGCGTCCTTGAGCATGAACGACCCCGCCGTCGTCGGCATGTCCGCGGTATCCAGGTTGTCCTTGATGACGACGGGAATGCCGTGCAATGGCGAGCGCCTGCCGCTGGCCGCGCGCTCCTCGTCCAGTTCGCGGGCCCTGTCGAGCGCATGCGGGTTGAGCCGCAGCACCGCGTTGATCGCCGGCCCGTCGTCGTCGTAAGCGGCGATGCGCGCCAGGCTGAGCTCGACGAGCCGCTCCGACGTCAATGCACCGGCGTCGATTGCCCGGTTCAGGTCACGGATCGTGGCGCTCGTCAGGTCGAGCGTTTCTGCCTGGCCGGCGGCCGGCAGCGCCAGGATGGCGAGCAGCGCAGCAAGCTGTCGCCGGGGTCGATTGCGGTTCATAGCACCGATTATCTATGCGCGGCGCAGTCCGTGGCAAAGATAAAGTGCGACCGTGAAGAGGAGCATCGCGATCGCCTGGTGCGCGGCGGCCAGCGCTATGGGTACGACGAGCAGCAGCGTGGCAATGCCGAGCGCAACCTGCAGGATGGCGGTGTGCAGCAAGGCATTGACGCCCTTCGCAACGCGCGCGGGCAGGTCGCTGCGCGGCATCCGGTACCAGTAGACGATGATCAACAGGAAAGTCGTGATCGCCAGTATGCGGTGATCGAACTGGACCGTCGCCATGTTCTCGAAGAAGTTGAGCCACCACGGGTCCAGCGCCATGACATCGGGCGGCACCCAGTAGTTGCCCATCATCGGGAAGGTGTTGTAGATCTTGCCGGCCTTGAGCCCGGCGACGAAGCCGCCGGAGATCACGGTAACGACGATGACGGCGGTCAATGCGACCGTCTTCCCGTACCAGGGGTGCCTGCGGGTCGACTCAGACGGGTACAGCAGCGACAGCGCCACCCAGAACATGTACGCGTAGATGAGGAATGCGGCGCTGAGATGGGCCGTGAGCCGGTACTGGCTGACGGCGGGATTGTCGATCAGGCCACTCTTGACCATGTACCAGCCGAGCACACCCTGCAGGCCGCCCAATACGAACATCGCACCGTATTTGAGCCACTCGTCCCGGCGGATGAAGCCGCGCCAGGCGAAGTACAGGAACGGCAGCAGGAAGGCGACGCCGATCGCGCGGCCGAGCAGGCGGTGCAGGTACTCGAGCCAGAAAATTCCCTTGAAGCCGTCGACGTCCATGTCGGCATTGACCTTCTGGAATTCGGGCGTCTGCTGGTACATCTCGAAGGTGCGCTGCCAGGCCTCGTCCGACAGCGGCGGCAGGATGCCGGTGACGGGCCGCCAGTCGACCATCGAGAGGCCCGAGCCCGTCAGGCGCGTGACGCCGCCGAGCACGACCATGATGAAGACGAGCGCGCAACAGGCGAGAAGCCAGCGGGCAACCAGTCGATTGTTATGTTCTTGGTTCATGATCGTTTGCCGGGGACGGATCCGGGGCCAGCCGCAAAACCGGGCGCAATAGTATCAGATGTCCGCTACTGAGCGAGTTACAGCACCGCGCCTCGAACCGCTACGTACTTTCCGAAATTTCGCCGGCCCGCCAATAGGCATAACGTGGCGTACGTAACAAAAAAACCGGTGCGCTGGCCGCTGGCATTGACGCATTGACGACAGCTTGCTGAAGTCATACCGACACCATCCTACCTCTGGTCACTCGGATTGCGATTTGCGTTGATGCCGGAAACGTCCGCCCTGGTTCGGTGAGTGTCCGTTCGCTCTTCAGTACGGTTCAACGTCTCTGTTCGGACACTGTCTGGTATGCCATTGCTGCGATTGTCTTTGGCGCCGAATCGGGAAAGACCAGGTCAGTCGCACCTTTTTTATTCCATGCCTGCCGTCATCCTTCACGGCAGGCCGATTCCTTCAGCGCTTATCTGCTGCGGTCTCAGTCCAGCGTCACGTATTGCTCGAGACGCGCAACTTCTTCTTCATCGACGTACTTGCCGATCTCCCGACGGAATTGCTGCATATCGCTGTACGGCCGGTATTCCTCGAATTCGTGCGCCATGCGCTTGCCGACGCCTGGGATCAGCAGGATCTGCGATTCGAAAGCGGTGTTCAGGTTGAGCGGGATGAACACCGTCGCGTACAGCTCCTCGATCTGATCCTCGTCGAGATCCGCGCCCAGCAGGTCGTGCAAATCGCTGATCGAATGAAACGGGCGATTGTCTATGACCATCTCTGCGAGCACCGTGTCCATGTGCGGCAGGGCAGCGAGTTCCTCGACGGTTGCCGTATTGGCATTGAGCAGGCCCTCAGCCATGGCGGAAAAAGACAATACGATAGCGGCCGCGGCCAGCAGCAGTTTCTTCATTACAGGGATCCTTGAATGGAGTTATTGAGAATGATTCTCAATAGTCTATCTGTGCCCTTGACCCATGGTCAATCGTTTGGCGGCGCTGTTTGCAAATCATGACAGGCCGTTGTGCTTTACATTCCCGCGCCGGGTGAGGATATTGACCGGTCCGAGCTGTCGCCGTAAAGAACACCAACATATGGACGCGATCCGCCGGTTTCTGAATTCGATCCCGTTTGTCTGGTTCATCCTGCTGCTGCCCGCGCTCTGGATGCTGAATGCCTGGCGGCTGGGCGATCTGTTCTACGGCGAGATCCTGCACGTGACCGGCGAATATTCCGCGCGGCTGATGATGCTCGCGATGGCGGTCACGCCGTTGCGCTTGATGCTCCCGAATGCGCGTTGGCCGAACTGGCTGCTGCATCGACGGCGCTACATCGGCATCGCGTCATTCATCTACGCGCTGCTGCATACCATTGTCTACCTCGAGCGCAAGCGGGACCTTTCGCTGATACTCGATGAGGCGGCCGAATTCGCGATGTGGACCGGCTGGCTGGCGTTCGCCATATTCCTGGTGCTTGCCGTGACCAGTAACGACGCCTCCGTCAGGTGGCTGAAGAGAACCTGGAAGAAACTGCATCGCTATGTCTACCTTGCGGCGCTGCTCGTATTCGCACACTGGGTATTCGCGGCCTTCGACTTCGTACCCGGTCTGGTTCACTTTGCTATTCTGCTGGGACTCGAGACCTTCAGGCTCTGGAAAAAAGGGAAACTGCGTAACCATGCGACGTGAAAAGATTAACGTCCGCCGACTGTCGGATTGCCACAATGTCATGGACCTTCGCAAGCTGGCGAAGCGCAACCTGCCGTGGCCCATCTTCAATTACATGGACGGCGGCGCCGACGATGAGCTCACCTTGCGGCGAAATTCTTCCGCTTTCGACGACTACGAACTACTGCCAACGCAGCTTTCGGACATCAGCAAGATCGACCTCGAGACGACACTGTTCGGCAAAAAGATCGACTGGCCGGTGTTTCTTGCGCCGACCGGCGCCTCGCGGCTGTTCCACCACGAGAAAGAACCGGCGGTCGCGAGGGCCGCGAAGAACTTCGGCACGATCTACAGCCTGTCGACGCTGGGCACCACGACCATCGAGGACATCGCGGCGGTTACCGACGGCCCGAAGATGTACCAGGTCTATGTCTTCAAGGATCGCGGGATTACCAGGGACTTTGTCGAGCGCTGCAGGGAGAGCCGTTACGATGCGATCTGCCTGACCGTCGATACGCCAATCGCGGGCAACCGCGAGCGCGATCTCATCACCGGTTTCGGCGTGCCGCCGAAGTTCAAGGTCCGCAGTATCGCGAGTTACCTGTGGCACTTCCCCTGGTCGCTCCGGGCGATCGTCAACGGTGGCTTCGACATGGTCAACGTGACCAGCAGCCCGGGCGTGTCCACCGAAATCAACGAGGGCGTCATGGCCTACGTCAACAGCCAGTTCGACCGCACGATCAACTGGAAGGACGTCGAATGGCTCGCGAGCCTCTGGGACGGACCGCTCGTCATCAAGGGAATCCAGACTGTCGGCGATGCGCGCAAAGCGGTCGACGCCGGCGCAACCGCGGTCATGCTGTCCAATCACGGCGGCCGGCAGCTGGAGTCGGCGCCGGCGCCGGTCGACTGCATCGCGCCGATCGCCGACGAAATGCGCGACAAGCTCGAGATCATCTGCGACGGCGGCGTCCGGCGCGGCAATCATGTAGTCAAGGCGCTCGCGCTCGGTGCGAACGCCTGCAGCATCGGCCGCGGCTACCTGTTCGGGCTGGCCGCCGGCGGCCAGAAGGGTGTCGAGCACGCGCTCGGACTACTGAAGTCCGAGTTCGAACGGACGATGGCCCTGCTCGGCTGCAATTCGGTGAAGAAACTGGGCAGGGAATACGTCCAGAGGCGCTGATTTAGATTCATTCCAGATGTTTTGCCGAGGAATCAACGGTTTGCGTCGGCGAAAATACGAGCCTCGGGCTTCGTTTGCGAGTAATATGGCCGCTGTTTGTGAAGAGCAAACGGAACAAGCGCCGGTTGCCGCCGGTGGTAATTCTCAGGGGTAGATATGGCAGGCGAAAGAATCAGCGGAACCGTCAAATGGTTCAACGATGACAAGGGCTTTGGATTCATTGAGCGCGAGGGGGGACAGGACGTCTTTGTTCATCACAGCGCGATCCAGATGGAAGGCTTCAAGACCCTCAAAGAGGGTCAGAAGGTTTCCATGGAAGTGACCCAGGGCCAGAAAGGCCCGCAGGCGGAAAACGTTATCGCCGAATAGCGGAACCGGGCGGGTCGTGGCCACCAGAGCCCCGCGCCGCCCGATGATGGCCAGCCGCTTCGAGGGGGAAGGGCAATTCCAACAATAACCCGGCTGCCATAGAGCTTCGCGATGTCTGTATCACGTATTGCGCGGGTGCTGCTGCGCCTGCCGTGGGTTTTGTTGCTGACTGCCTGCGGTCCGGCGGAGAGGGCGCCGGTCACGCTCGGCGACGAAGCGCCGCGTTACGTCGGCAGCGAATCCTGCAGCGCCTGCCATCAAAGCGAATTCGATGCCTGGCGGGGCTCGCATCACGCGCTGGCGATGCAGCATGCATCGAAAGACACGGTCCTCGGTGATTTCTCCGGCGCCGAATTCGAATACGCCGGCACGACCAGCAGCTTTTACGAGCGCGACGGCAACTTCTTCGTGCGGACCGACAACGCGAGCGGTGAACTGCAGGAATTTGCGGTCGCTTATACCTTCGGCGTCGAGCCGCTTCAGCAATACCTCGTCGAATTCCCCGGCGGCAAGATCCAGACCTTGCCGATAGCCTGGGACTCACGGTCTGCGGCCGAGGGTGGACAGCGCTGGTTCCACATCTATCCGGACGAGGCGATCGATTACGGCGATCCGCTGCACTGGACCGGACGGGAGCAAAACTGGAACTACATGTGCGCGGAGTGTCATTCGACGGATCTCGCGAAGAATTACCGTGCCGACACCGACACGTTTGCTACGACCTGGTTCGAGATCAATGTCGGTTGCGAGGGCTGCCACGGTCCGGGCTCGAATCACGTGGAGCAGGCCGACAGCGGCCGCTTCCGCAGCCGCGCCGGCTTCCCGGTGGATCTTGACGACGCGGGACGCGCAACCTGGATCATGAATCCCGACACCGGTATCGCCAGCCGCAGCGAACTGCGGATGCAGCCGCCGGCGCAACCGGAGGCCTGCGGACGCTGTCACTCGCGCCGCGGGATCGCGACGGCGGACTATGCATTCGGCATGCCGTTGATGGACACGCACACGCCGAGCCTGCTCGACGACCGGCTCTATTTCGCCGACGGCCAGATTCGCGAGGAGGTTTACGTTTACGGCTCGTTCCTGCAGAGCAGGATGTACCAGGCGGGCGTGTCCTGCAGCGACTGCCACGAACCGCATTCCGCGACGCTGCGAACGGGCCCGGAGCCGAATGCCATCTGCGCCACCTGTCACCTGCCGTCGACATTTGCGAGCGAAGACCACCACCGCCATCCACTCGCGAGCGTCGCTTGTGTCGACTGCCACATGACATCGCGCGACTACATGGTGGTCGACGGGCGCCGCGACCACAGTTTCCGCATTCCGCGTCCGGACCTGAGCGTCGAGACGGGGTCGCCCAATGCCTGCAGCGGCTGTCATGCCGACCGCGAGCTTGCCTGGGCCGATGCGGCCTATCGCGAGTGGTTCGGCGACGAACGAGCCGCGCACTATGGATCTGCAATCCACGCCGGCCGCAGCGGAGAGGGCAATCAAGCCTTGCTGGAGGCGCTCGCCAACATCGAATTCCCCGGCATCGCGCGCGCTACCGCGCTGTCGTTATTGCGCCCGCCTTACTCGCAATCGGTAGCCGAGGCCATCCGGACGGCCGTCGGCAGCGGCGATCCACTGCTGCGCCTCGGCGCGCTGCGCGCGATGCCCGGACTGCAGCAGGACCTGCAGGTCGACTGGGCGGCGCCGCTGCTGAGCGACCGCGTCCGTTCGGTCCGCATCGAGGCGGCCCAGCGCATCTCGCCGATGCGAGGCATCCTGCACGTGCGTTACGCAGCGGATTTTGCGCGCGCAGAGCAGGAACTCGAGGAATCGCTGCTGGCGATCGCGGAGCGGCCGGAGGCGCAGATCGGTCTCGGCAACCTGTATGCAGAGGCGGGCGACGCCGCCGGCAGCGAAGCGGCGTTCCGGCGCGCGATGGCGCTGGACCCGACGCTGCCCGGCCCGCGCGTCAATCTCGCGGATCTCTATCGCCGCCTCGAGCGGGACCCGGATGCGGAGGCCTTGCTGCGCGAGGGCCTGGCGGCCAATCCCGACGAGCCGAGCTACCGGCACTCGCTCGGCCTGCTGCTCGTCCGCCAGGCGCAGGCCGAGGCCGGGCTCGAAGAGCTGCGGCGCGCGGTCGAGCTGCAGCCCGCTGATGCGCGCTTCGCCTACGTGTATGCCGTGGCGCTCAATTCCCTCGGCCGCCAGGATGCGGCCATCGACTTCCTGTTTGCCGTGAAGGACACGTTCAAGGGCGATTTCGACGTCCACTGGGCGCTTGCAACCATCTTGCGGGATCAGGGTCGAAACCAGGAGGCGCGGGAGGTCGCGAGCGAGCTTGCAGCAATCTATCCGGGCGTCGCGCCGCTGGAAAACCTGCTTCAGAACCTGTGATGAAACATGCTTAAATTGGCCGCAAACAAGCGCAGAATGAGAGGGATCCTTGAAACTTCGCGTGCTCGATAACTCGATCCGCCTGCGCCTGACCCGGAGCGAGGTCGATGCCATCAATGACGGCGGCCTGGTGAAGGGCAGGGTGCGTTTCGCCGGCAGCAACACCTTCGACTATGTGCTCGAAAGCTCGCCGGCGACCGTCACGCCGGAGGCGCACATCTCGAACAACGTGCTGACGGTGCGCGTGCCGCAGCTGGATGTCCGGCAATGGGCGGAATCGGAACAGGTATCCATACAATCCGACCAGATGCTGGACGACGGCGAACACCTGAAGATCCTCGTCGAGAAAGATTTTCACTGCCTGGCGCCGCGTGAGGGCGAGGACGAGAGCGACATGTTCCCGCATCCGGACGCGGAGAACGGCGCCTGCTGAACGGCCATGCCGGGTCGCTACGCCGCTTTTACGCCCGAGGCGATCAGCTTCCTGAAGGAACTTCGCGACAACAATAATCGCGACTGGTTCAACGACAACAAACAGCGCTACGAAGAGCACGTGCTGGATGTCGCCTTGCACTTCATCCAGTCGATGCAGGATCCGCTGGCTGAGTTCGCCCCGCATTTCACGGCGATACCGAAGCGGATGGGCGGCTCGTTGATGCGCGTTTATCGCGACACCCGTTTCTCGAAGAACAAGACGCCCTACAAGACGAATATCGGCATCCAGTTTCGCCATGAGCAGGCGAGGGATGTCCACGCGCCCGGCTATTACGTACACGTCGATCCCGACCGGGTGTTTCTGGGCGCCGGGATGTGGCGGCCCGCGCCCGACGCGCTGCGCGGCATCCGCGAACGAATCGCCGCGAAGCCCGCCGAGTGGTCGCGGGCGCGCAACGACACGGGGTTCCGGCAACATTTCCGGCTCGGCGGTGAGACGCTGACCCGGCCGCCGCGCGGCTTCGACAAGGCGCATCCGCAGATCGAGGACATCAAGCGCAAGGACTTCATTGCCGTGAAAGACATGGAACTTGCGGATGCCACGCACGACCGCTTCCAGCAAAAGGTGGAGCAGGCGTTCGAAGCCGCGGAACCCTACATGCGATTTCTCTGCAAGTCGGTCAACGTGCCGTTCTGAACGGCGTTCGCTCGGCGATTGCCGCGTGTGAACTTCGCCGGAACCGGTGCTAGAATCCGCGCGCCGCGACGATAAGTACCGCCGGAAACCGATCATCAGCCCGGATACTGCCTGCGAGATCCCCATGGCCGCTTTCGACGACACCGCTTTCGATCACCACGAGCGCGTGGTGTTCTGCCACGACCGGGACACCGGGCTGAAGGCCATCATCGCCATTCACTCGACTGCGCTGGGCCCGGCGGCCGGCGGCACGCGGCTCTGGAGCTACGCGAACGACGACGACGCGCTCCACGACGTGCTGCGGCTTTCGCAGGGGATGAGCTACAAGAACGCGATGGCCGGCCTCAAGTTTGGCGGCGGCAAGGCCGTCATGCTCCGGACGCCGGACTTCGAACCGAGCGCTGCGCTGTTCGAGCGCTATGGCGAATTCATCGATTCGCTCAACGGGGACTATGTCACCGCGGAAGACGTCGGCATGAGCGTCGACTACATGGACAAAATCGCCCGCACGACCAGGTACGTCGCCGGCGTTTCCCGCCAGGCAGGCAAGGCCGGGGGCGATCCGTCGCCGAAGACGTCGTTCGGAATCTTCAAGGGCATCGAGGCGGCCGTAAAGTTCAAACTCGGCAAGGACGGCGTCGACGGTTTGTCGGTCGCGGTGCAGGGCGTCGGCAATGTCGGTTATCACCTGTGTCGCTTCCTGGACGAAGCTGGCGCGAAGCTGGTCGTCGCCGATATGGACCAGGCCCGGGTGCAGCAGGTGGTGGCTGAGTTCGGCGCAACGGCCGTGGATATCGATGCGCTCATGGCGCAGGATGTCGACATCATCGCGCCCTGTGCCCTCGGCGCGGTCTTCAACGAGCGATCGATTCCCGAACTCAAGGCGTCGATCCTTGCGGGTGGCGCAAACAACCAGCTCGAAAACCCGGAGGACGGCCAGCGTTTGCACGACGCCGGCATTCTCTATGCGCCCGACTACGTCATCAACGGCGGCGGCATCATCAACGTGGCGTGCGAATACTACAGCGACGCGACCGACGACGAGGTCTGGGAGCGGATTGCCAGGATCGGGCCCCGGCTGACCGACATCTTCGAGGAATCCGCGAACTCGGGACGACCAACGAACGTCGTTGCCGACGAGATGGCGCGGGAAATCATCGCCGCCGCCTGAAAAAGTGGGGTCGAACCGATTTTTCGAAATTAGGGNNCCCTAATTTCGAAAAATCGGTTCGACCCCAATCAATTTCGGGCTGACTACCCGGGGAGCTTCACAGGTCCTGCGGCAGTATGTAGCCGTATTCCACGCGCTTCTTGCGCCAGAGGCCCAGCAACTCGGCAAATATCTCGGGTTCCTCGGCGCGCAGGTCCAGCGTCTCGCCGGGATCCGTCTGCAGGTCATAGAGTTGAAACTTCGATTCGTCGAAGGGCGCGAAAGTCGTGACGATCTTCCAGCGCCCCTTGCGGACCAGTCCCTGGCCGCGGTGGGCCAGCACCGTCACGTAGTCATCGTCATGTACCTGCGCGCTTCTGCCGTCGAGGAACGCCGCCATGCTCTCGCCGACCATTGGCCGAACCGAGCCGTCTTGCGGATACGTCGCACCGGCCGCCTCGATCAGGGTCGGCGCGATATCCATCACCGTCGCATAGCCGTTGTCGATTTCACCGGACCGGCTCACGCCGACGCCGCTCACGATCATTGGCGCAACGATGCCGCCCTGGTGCAGGAAGCTCTTCCGCCAGCGATACGGCGCCGACCCCGCCTCGGCCCATTGCGGGCCGTAGGAAACGAACGAGCCGGCCTTGCCGATGTTGTCCGGGGAATTGTCGAAGTTGGCACGCAGGTAGTCCCGGTAGCCGTCATAGGGATAGCTGTTCCAGAAATCTTCGGCAGCCGCGCCGTTGTCGCCCATGAACACGATCAGCGTATTGTCATACAGGTCGTTTTGCTTCAGGTAGTCGACCAGCCGGCCGATGTGATCGTCGAGGTTGTCGACCATCGCCGCGTAGATCTCCATCATCCGCGACTCGATCTTCTGCTGGTCAGCAGACAGTGCCTCCCACGGCGTGATCACCTCGTTGCGCGGCGGCAGGGATGAGTCGAGCGGGATGATTCCCGCTTCTTTGAGCGATTCGAAGCGGCGTTCGCGCAACGCGTCGTAGCCGTCATCGTAGTTGCCGCGATACAGGTCGAGATAGTCATCAGGCACCTGCAGCGGCCAGTGCGGCGAGGTGTAGGCGGCGAATGCGAAGAACGGTTTGCCGTTCTCCCGATCCGCCTCGATGAACTCGATGATCTTGTCGGTGTAGAAATCCGTGGAATAGCGGCCGTCGGGATAGGTGACGGTCTTGCCGTTCGCGCGGTAGTGGGCTCCCCCGTCCTTGTAGCCGAGATTGTCGAAGTGCGTACCGCCGCCCTCCAGCAGGCTGAATGTCCGCGTGAATCCCGCCGCAAAAGGACTGGTCTCTTCCGTCAGGCCGAGGTGCCACTTGCCCGCCATGTAGGTGTCGTACCCGGCATTCCTGAGGACGCGGGGGAGCGGGGCGACGCGCTCCGACAGGCTGGCCTCGTAGCCCGGGACGGTGACGCCGGCGAGACCGAAACGATTCTGGCTGGCGACGCCGGCGACGGCATTGTTGTTCCCGCTCAGCAGCATGGCGCGTGTCGGCGCGCACATCGGTCCGGTGTGGAACTGCGTGAACAATACCCCCTCGGCCGCCAGTGCATCGATCACGGGTGTCTCGATCTCGCTGCCGTAGACGCCGAGGTCGGCATAGCCGAGATCGTCGGCGACGATCAGGAGAATGTTTGGCCGGCCGTCCACTGACGCGGCAGTTGCGGCCGACATGGCCAAAAGGACGGCAACGAGCAATAACAGGCGGCTGGTCATCGGGTCTGTACCCCCTGGTTTTTTCGCCACTCTACAGTTTTTGAGGATCGGCCGACAACGTTTCGGCCCGGCAGCAATCAGAGGCGCCTGACGATTTTCAGGATCTTCTTCGGATCCGGCCTGTCGACGATGAATCGCGACAGCTCGGTGTGGCGAATGATGCCGTCGCCATCGACGACGAGCGTCGTCGGCCACAGGGTATCCGAACCGTATTCCTTGTCGTAATCGGCCGGCACGCCGGCTGCATGCACGAGTCCGAGTTTCCTGCCGGCCGCCAGCGATTCGTCGAGCCAGAACTCGAAGTCGACGTCGAAGAAGTCCGCGACCCGGCGCGTCGTTGCCAGCGGTTTCGGAGTCACCAGGATCAGGTGCGCGCCTGTCTGGTTGATCTCCTTGTAGTACTTGGTGAGGTTTTGCACCTGGCGGCTGCAGAAGGGACACCAGCTGCCGCGCACGAACATCAGGACGGACGGGCGGCCGCGCAGGTCATCCGAAATCATGGTATCGCCGTTTTCGTTGATGGCCGAGAAATGCGGCAAGGGGCTGCCCGCTTTCAGCGCGGCAGGAACTGCCTTGCCGCGAAGCTTGTCCCGGCGCACCAGGAAGGCGACGACGGCGACCAGCGCAACGACGATGAGTATCCAGATCAGCTCCACCACGGCGCTCCCGGTTCAGGTTTCCAGCACGATCTTGCCCATGTGCCGGCTCGACTCCATCAGCTCGTGTGCGAGCGCGGCGTCGGCCAGCGGAAAGCTTGCGTGAATGATGGGTCTGACTTCGCCCGATTCAAGCAGCGGCAGCACGTTCTCCGCCAGGCCGGCGGCGATCGCCGCTTTTTCCGCGGTCGTTTGCGGGCGCAGGGTCGAACCGGTCATGGTCAGTCGCCTGGTCACCACCTGGCGCATGTCGAGCGTCCCGGTCGGGCCCGCCAGGAACGCGATGAACAGGTAGCGACCGTCGCGCGCCAGCACGTTCATGTTCTTCTGCATGTACGGGCCCGCCACCATGTCGAGCACGACGTCGATGCCTGCCTGGCCGGTAATCTCGCCAACAGCGGATTCCCAGTCGGCCGTACGGTAATTGATCGCGTGGTCGGCGCCGAGGTCTTCGCAGAAACGGCACTTCTCGTCGCTGCCCGCCGTCACGATGACGCTTGCGCCGAAGGACTTGCAGAGCTGGATCGCCGTCGTGCCGATGCCGCTCGAGCCACCGTGCACGAGGATCGTCTCTCCCGCCGCGAGCCGGCCGCGCGTGAAGACGTTGTACCAGACCGTAAAGAACGTCTCCGGGATGGCCGCGGCTTCGGCCAGCGACAGGCATTCCGGCACGGGCAGGCAATGTGCCTCATTGACCCGGCAATACTCGGCGTAACCGCCGCCGTGGGTCAGCGCCATGACCTTGTCGCCTGTGGACCAGCGGCTTGCGCCGTCACCGATCGCGACGACTTCGCCCGCGATCTCGAGGCCTGGCAGGGGATCGGCGTCGGCCGGCACCGGGTAGTTGCCCAGCCGTTGCAGCACGTCCGGGCGATTGACGCCCGCTGCCCGCACACGGATCAGCACCTCGCCGGCTTTTGCCTCCGGCACCGGGTGACTGCCGAATTCCAGCACTTCCGGGCCGCCGGGTTCGCGAATGGAGACTGCCTGCATCAAATCTTTCATAATCGTCTTTCTGGCACGGGCCGGATCGATGAATAACACCAACAATAATGGCAAAAGTGCGTGACTGGTAATCCCGTGATGTGGACCCCCGGCCGGGAACGGGCCGAGCAGAGCGCAATGTACCGTTTCATGGTGGCGCAGGGATTCGCAGACTATGCCGCGCTGCATCGCTGGTCGATCGAGAACGTCCCGGCGTTCTGGCAGGCGATGGCCGGGTTCGGCGACCTGAATTTCCGCAAGCCGGCCACCTCGGTGCTCGACCAGCCCGGCGACATGACCACGGCAACGTTCTTTGCCGACGCCGAAGTCAGTTTTCCGGAACATGTGCTGCGGTTCGGCGGCGAGCGGGCCGCCATCGTCTTCCGCGGCGAAAATGGCGTGCGCCGTGAGATCAGCTTCGACGATCTTCGCCGCCAGGTCGCAGGGATAGCTGCGGGTCTCGAGAAGCTCGGCGTCGTCGAGGGCGATCGGGTCGCGGCGTTCCTGCCGAACTGTCCCGAAGCGATCGTCGCGATGCTCGCAGCCACGAGCCTCGGCGCGATCTGGTCCTCCTGTTCCCCCGATTTCGGTATCAACGGCGTGGTCGACCGTTTCGGGCAGATCGAGCCGAAAGTGCTGTTCACGGCCGACGGCTATCTCTATAACGGCAAACGGCATGATTCTCTCGAGCCGGTGCGCGGCGTGCTCGCGCGTATCGCCAGTATCGAGACCACGGTCGTCGTGCCGTTCCTCGGCGGCGCTGCCGACATAGGCGATCTTCGTGGCGGCATGCGCTGGGATGAGCTGGTCGTGCCGGGCGCCGAACCGGCCTGTCGGGCGACGGCGTTCAATCATCCGCTCTACATCATGTATTCGTCGGGGACGACGGGCGTGCCGAAGTGCATCGTGCATGGCGCTGGCGGCACCCTGATCCAGCACCTGAAGGAGCACATGCTCCACTGCAACATCGGACCTGACGACCGGCTGTTCTTCTTCACCACCTGCGGCTGGATGATGTGGAACTGGCTGGTCAGTGGCCTGACCGTCGGTGCGACCATCTACCTTTACGACGGCTCGCCGTTCGCCGAAGAGGGTCGCGTCCTGTGGCGCATGGCGGCCGAGGAGAAGCTGACCGCCTTCGGCAGCGGCGC
>JABAOE010000306.1_pt4 | contig 17829 bp, 14 predicted proteins | sample 7062141 | NCBI WGS metagenome assembly JABAOE01 (sample SAMN14538627, study PRJNA623070) | marine sediment metagenome | biome: marine biome [ENVO:00000428]; feature: marine pelagic biome [ENVO:01000023]; material: deep marine sediment [ENVO:00002113] | place: India: Gulf of Khambhat ... | reverse complement strand
GGCGATTGCCAGTGCCCGGGCCGTCCACACTGCAATGGTCGAAGGTACGCAGAAGACTGATCGAATGCTCGCACCCCTTGTCCAGGCAGTTTCGACGCTGCGGTTGCTGGGTCGCGCCTGCGAGCCAGCACGGTTCGAGCAGGAGTGGGGCATGGCGCTGCATAGCCTGGTCGTGCTTTCGCTACCGTATATGGACACACAGATGGGTAACGAGCTCTTGGCGGCAGCCGCGCCCGAGAACTGCACGGGTCCTGTCCCCGCCACGCTGCAATCGTGGATGGCGCTCTACCGTGCGGTCGCCGACCGCGACGCGAGCAGCATCGTCACTCTCGCTGAGGACCTGCTGAGCGACGATCAAGCCGAGGACATGACTCGGCAACGCTATTTGCTCGCTGCGGCTATGCTCGGACGACTCTCGAGAGATCAGTCGGCGGAGGCGCTGCGAGTCTGGCAAGAGCACGGCCAAGGCGTCGACGCCAACTTGCTCACGGCGGACTTGCGCCTACTCGTGAGCCTGGCGCTGAGCTCGGATGAGACAATGACAGCGAGCACACGCTGAGGCCTCGGGCCGTTTGCCTTAGCATGCGCAGGTCACGGGGACCATCGCGCAGATCGAGTACGGCGCAAACGGTGGGGGGCGAGTGTGAGCTGCGTCCCGTGACGCGACCATCTATACGGTAATATTGAGCAGAAATGGCTGCTGTCGACGTCATTGCGAGCGTACCGCCGAAGGCGACAGGTGCCCCGGCAACCGTGCCGGGCTCAGAGGACTTCGCCTGGCGCGTGCTATGGCTTTTGAATCTCTTTCGGCTCGGGCTCGGGGCCGCGCTACTCGCCGTATTCTTTCTCGTTATCGACCCGCGCATCGTCGGCGAATCGAGCCCGCAGCTAGCGGTCGTCGCAATGCTGACGATGGTAGGGTTCAGCCTCGCCAACAGCTGGCTGCTGCACGAGCGCAAACTCAGCGCACTAGCACAAGGCTATCTGCAACTCGGTCTGGATCTCGCGACGATCGCCGTGCTCATGCACGCAAGTGGCGGTGTCTCGAGCGGCGTCGGCGGACTGCTAATCGTATCCGTCGGAGCGCTCGCGCTGCTGGTCGAGCGAGAGCGAGCGTTTCTCGTCGCAGCACTAGCGGCTTTCGCGATACTTGGCGAGCAAACGCTCTCGTTACTGCAAGGCTCGACCGCGAGCTCCCAATATGCGCCAGCGGGCATCCTCGGCGCGGTGATCTTCGTCATCACCACCGTCGTCCAGGCGCTGCGCAAGCGCATGCTGGAGACCGAGGCGCTTGCCGAGCAGCGTGGCGTCGACCTACGCGATCTCGCCGAGCTCAATCAATACATCGTTCAGCATCTACGCGAGAGCATCGTTGTGGTCGATGCCGACGACGAGGTCCGGCTCATGAACGACTCAGCTGCCCAGCAGTTAGGCGCGGCAAGCAGCCGCGCCGACCGGGCACTGCAGGACGTCTCGCCCGAGCTCGCCAACCGGCTCGAGGTCTGGCGCGTGCAGGGCCGACCAATTGGCATGACGTCGCCGACGTTCAGCTCCGCTGACGGATCGACGACGATTACACCGCATTTCGCTGCGCTCGGGAGTGAGAGAAGCGGCGGAACGCTGATCTTTCTGGAGGACATGACCTTGCTCGCCGAGCGCGCCCAGAAGACCAAGCTCGCCTCGCTCGGCCGCCTGTCAGCAAGTATCGCTCACGAGATTCGCAATCCTATCGGCGCGATGAGCCATGCAGGCCAGCTCCTTGCCGAGTCTCCAGAGATCGATGCCGCTGAGCAGCGGCTCACCGATATCATCCGCGTCAACGCGGCTCGCGTCAGCCAGATCGTGGAGAGCATGCTCACGCTATCGCGCCGCGAAAAGACACAGCCCGAGCAAATCGAGCTCGAACCGTGGCTGGAGCAGTTTCGTCGCGAGTTCGAGCAGACGCTCGAGCTGTTCGAGGGCACTGTGCGCTGCACGGATATCGCACCCGACCTTATCGTGCGCATCGACCCGACGCATCTGCATCAGGTTGTCTGGAACCTCTGTGACAACGCCGTCAAGTACGCGAGTGAAGCCGCCGGTGCCATCGCGGTGGATTTGCGCTGCGGCTTGCTCGAGCACTCGGGCCGCGCATTCCTCGAGGTTGCCGACCGCGGGCCGGGCATCGAACCGGACAAGATCGACGAGGTCTTCGAGCCGTTCTACACGGGCAAAGCCGGCGGCACGGGCTTGGGACTTTTTATCTGCCGCGAGCTCTGCGAGTGTAACGGCGCCAGCTTGAGCTATCAGCAACGCGCCGGCGGTGGTAGCGTCTTTCGCATCGTCTTTTCTGACTCGAATCGCTGGCGATAGGTCCGCGACTTATGAAGCCAACTGCACTAGTCATCGACGACGAGCCGGATATCCGCGAGCTGCTGTCGATCACGCTCGATCGAATGGATATCGCAACACGCACGGCCCAGGACGTCGCGAGCGCCAAGCGCATGCTGACGGGTAACCCCTACGATCTCTGTCTTACTGACATGCGCCTACCCGACGGTGACGGGCTCGAGCTCGTCGAGTGGATGCAGCAGGAAGTGCCGGGGACGCCGGTTGCCGTGATCACAGCGCATGGCAGCGTTGAGACGGCCGTCAAGGCACTGAAGGTCGGCGCTTTCGACTTCGTCTCCAAGCCCCTCGATCTCAACGACCTGCGCAAGCTCGTCACTGCGGCGCTCAAGCTCAAGGGCGTGTCGGCACCCAAAGGCTCGAGCGCAACGCCGGGACTTGTCGGCGAATCCGATGCGATCGAGAACGTTCGTAAGCTCATCGCCAAGGTTGCGCGCAGCCAGGCGCCCGTGCATATCTCAGGCGAATCCGGCACCGGCAAGGAACTCGTCGCACGCATGATCCACGACGCGGGCCCACGCCGAGACGGTCCCTTCGTCCCGATCAACTGCGGTGCGATCCCGACCGAGCTCATGGAAAGCGAGTTCTTCGGCCACCAGCGCGGAAGCTTCACGGGCGCGGTCAGCGACAAGATCGGGCTCGTGCAAAGTGCCGAGGGCGGCACGTTGTTTCTCGACGAGGTCGCCGATCTGCCGCTGCACATGCAGGTCAAGCTGCTGCGCGTGATTCAGGAAAAAACAATTCGCCCGGTCGGCAGCGCATCGGAGGTCCCGGTCGATGTTCGAATACTGAGCGCAACCCACAGGAACCTCGAGAATCTGGTCGCAGACGGAGAGTTTCGCGAGGACCTTTACTATCGGATCAACGTCATCGAGCTCAACGTGCCGCCGCTGCGCGAGCGTGGGCGCGACATGCTGCTGCTGGCCGAGGAAATTCTCAAGCGCCTCGCCGGCGAGCTCGACGTCGCGACCCCGGGGTTGACCCCGGCTGCCGAGGCCGCGCTGACGACCTACCGGTTTCCCGGCAACGTACGCGAGCTCGAGAACATCCTCGAGCGCGCGATGACGCTCGCCTCCGGGAACGAGATCGACGTCGCCGACATCCAGTTACGATCCGACGCCCAAGAGCACGAAGAGCAGCCTGCAGCGACGGACGATGCGCCCCTGGGCACGCAACTCGAGGAGATCGAGCGCGATGCCATCGTCAAAGCGCTCGAGCAAACTCGCTACAACAAGACGGCTGCTGCGAAGCTCCTCGGTATCAGTTTTCGAGCGCTGCGTTATCGCGTCAAGAAGCTCGGGATCGACTGAGGGCGGGCTCGAACGTCGGCGCGGCCGGGATGCCCGTCACAATCGCGTCAAGATCAGGATTTAACATGTCCTGGAGACGGGTCAACGCAGCGACTGACAATTTTCGTCACATTCTGCCTCATATACCGCTTTTGGCTCGGGGTCGAGCCAGGCAATATGTAGAATGACTCTGACCCTTTCATCACGAATGCTCTTTAACTTACTGAAACAACATACTTTTTACACTTCGATCGCAAGCTTGGCACGGCCCTTGCAGTATATCCGTCACCGGCGTTGCGACGCCAACAGATATTTACACGACAACCGCTATCCGCTTAGAGGAGCTCTTCAAGATGAGAAAGATGCAACAGGGTTTTACCCTCATCGAATTGATGATCGTGGTCGCCATTATCGGCATTCTGGCTGCGATCGCGATCCCGGCGTATCAGGATTACACGATCCGTGCGCAGGTTTCCGAGGGCATGAACCTCGCCGCCGCCGCCAAGGCTGCCGTGGCTGAGGACTTCCTGAACGAGGGCGCTGCCCCGGTCGATCGCACAGACGCCGGCATGACAAAGACCCTGACGGACACGCAGGGCAAGTACGTCCAGTCTGTCGACGTTGCCAACGGCACGATCATCATCATGTACGGCAACGAGGCCAATGCCCAGATTCAGGGCGAGACCTTGGGCCTGACGCCGTTTGAGACACTCGATCTGTCGGTTGTCTGGCAGTGCGGCGCCGCCAATGACCCCGTTGGCCTCGCGCCGATGGGCACGTCCGGTGGTGTCAACATCGCTGTGCAGAACAAGGGCACGCTCGCCGCTGCTAACTTCCAGCAGTATCTGCCTTCGGCTTGCCGTCCGTAATTTTCTCGGACAGCGCTGCCGAAAACAGCAGCATAGAGGGCCCCTGCGCATGCGCTGGGGCCCTTTTTTGTGCCCCCCGCAGGCAGACTTAAACCTCTGTCACAAAAGGAGAAGCCTGCAGTTGACAGGTTCCCGGGCAGAGTTGAAAGTATCCTCTTATTGTCAAAGCACCCAGCTTGAGCATCGCTTTCGAGAAGAATCCTTATGGCCGCGACTGCAACCCTAGGCCCCCTGACCGGTCTGCCCAGACGCCTTGTCCAGGACGGGATCGTCGGGGAGGAAGCGCTCAACGAGGCGCTAGAGGCGACGAAGGAGAAGAAAGGCTCCTTCGTGGCGTATCTCGTCACTAACGAGCTCGGCGATTCGCGCAAGATTGCCGTCGCGGCGGCTCACGAATTCGGCGTTCCGTTGCTCGATCTCGATGCAGTCGCGATCGATCTCGACGTCATAAAGCTCGTCTCAGAGAAGCTGCTAACGCGCTACCGCGTGCTTCCGCTCATGCAGCGCGGCAAGCGCCTCTACGTCGGTGTGTCCGATCCGACGGATCTGCAGGCCCTTGACGACATCGGATTTCAGACGAGCCTGCGCATCGAGCCTGTCGTCGTCGAGCAGGATAAGCTCGAGGACCGCGTCGGCAAGGCTATCGAGGCCGTCGATGCGAGCATCTCGTCTTTCGAAGACGACGATTTCGACCTCGAGAACCTCGACGTCAGTGGCGGCGACGAGGACGAGCTCGGCGATGAGGTCTCAAAAGCCGATATCGACGATGCACCTGTCGTGCGCTTCGTCAACAAAGTCATGCTCGACGCAATCAAGCGCTCGGCCTCGGACATTCATTTCGAACCGTACGAGAAATACTATCGGATTCGTTTGCGCCAGGATGGTGTCCTGACCGAGATCGCCCGCCCGCCCGCTGCGTTGGCTGTAAAGGTTGCCGCGCGGCTCAAGGTCATGGCACGACTCGACATCGCCGAGCGCCGCGTGCCACAGGACGGACGCATCAAGATGCGCCTGTCGAAGAACCGCGCGATCGATTTTCGCGTCAACACGTGTCCTACGCTGTTCGGTGAGAAAGTCGTCTGTCGTCTACTCGATCCGTCTAGCGCGCAACTCGGAATCGACGCGCTCGGCTACGAAGAGGATCAGAAGCAGCTCTACGTCGAGCAGCTCGCAAAGCCGTACGGCATGATCCTCGTTACGGGCCCGACCGGTAGCGGCAAGACCGTGTCGCTGTACACGGGTCTGAACATACTCAATACGTCCGACCGCAATATCTCCACGGCCGAGGACCCGGCCGAGATCAACATGCCCGGCATCAACCAGGTCAACGTGAATCCACGTGTCGGATTGACGTTCGCTTCGGCCTTGCGCGCTTTTCTGCGCCAGGATCCGGACATCATCATGGTCGGTGAGATTCGCGATCTCGAGACCGCCGAGATCGCGATCAAGGCCGCCCAGACCGGTCACCTTGTGCTATCCACGTTGCATACGAACGATGCACCGAAGACTTTGACTCGCATGGTCGACATGGGTATCAAACCGTACGCGATCGCGAGCACGGTCAGCCTCATCATCGCTCAGCGGCTTGCGCGTCGGTTGTGCAACAGCTGCAAGGAACCCGTGGACGTTCCCGCCGAGGCGCTGCTCAAGGAAGGTTTCACGGAAGCCGACATCAACGAAGGCTTGACGATTTTCTCAGGAAAAGGCTGCAATCAGTGCGCGAGCGGTTTCAAGGGCCGCGTCGGAATCTATCAAGTCATGCCGGTTTCCGAGGCAATCGGGCGAATCATCATGGAAGGCGGCAACGCCCTTCAGATCGCTGACCAGGCCGAAGAGGAAGGAATTCCAGATTTGCGCAGGTCCGGACTGAAGAAAGTCAAGGACGGCGTTACGAGTTTAGAAGAGATCAACCGGGTTACAATCGACTAGCTCGATCTCAGCCGGTAGCGTATTCCAGGAGAATTAGCACTCATGGCTCAAACCGCTGCACTCAAACAGTTTCCCTTCAACTGGGAAGGCACTGATCGTGCCGGAAAGAAGGTCAAGGGCAAAACCGTCGCGGCGAGCGAGTCTGCCGTGCGCACGGAACTGCGACGCCAAGGCGTCGTTCCGACGCGCGTGCGCAAGCAGAGCCAGCTGTTCGTCAAGAAAGGCAAGGTCACGCCTGCCGACATTGCGGTTTTCTCCCGCCAGCTCGCGACAATGATGACGGCCGGCATCCCGATGGTGCAGGCCTTCGATATCATCGGTGCAGGCCACGACAATCCGGCCGTCCAGAAACTCGTGCTTGCGATCAAGTCCGACGTCGAGGGCGGTACAGCGCTAGCCAATGCATTGGCGAAGCACCCGATGCATTTCGACGACCTGTTCGTGAATCTCGTAGCAGCTGGAGAACAGGCCGGCGCGCTCGAGACGTTGCTCGACAAGATCGCTACCTACAAAGAGAAAACGGAAGCGATCAAGAAAAAGATCAAGAAGGCGCTGTTCTATCCAGCTGCCGTCGTTGTCGTCGCGATTGTCGTCACAGCGATCCTCATGATTTTCGTGATTCCGGAGTTCGAATCCTTGTTCCAGGGCTTCGGCGCCGACCTACCCGCGTTCACCCGCCTGGTCATCGACATATCGAACTTCGTCCGCAGCTCGGGCTGGTTGATCCTATTTGCGACTGTCGGTGGAATCGTCGCCTTCCTGCATGCGAAGAAACGCTATCGCGGCGTCCAGCACTTCGTTGACCGCACGGCTCTGAAGCTTCCGGTTATTGGCGCCATCTTGAATAAATCGGCGATCGCACGTTACTCGCGGACGCTGGCCACGACGTTCGCGGCCGGCGTGCCACTCGTGGAAGCGTTGGAATCGGTCGCCGGCGCCTGCGGTAACGTCGTTTACGAGGAAGGCGTTCTCAAGATGCGCGATGAGGTTGCGACGGGTCAGCGGCTCCAGCGCGCTATGGAGAATACGGCCTTGTTCCCGAATATGGTCGTGCAGATGATCGCCGTCGGTGAGGAGTCGGGTTCGCTCGATGAGATGTCGAGTAAGGTCGCCGACTTCTACGAGGAAGAGGTCGACAACGCAGTCGACAGCATGTCGAGCCTGCTCGAGCCGCTCATCATGTCGATCCTCGGCGTGCTTGTCGGCGGACTCGTTATCGCCATGTACCTGCCTATCTTCAAGATGGGTCAAGTGGTCTAGGGCTTACAACGGCTCGACCGCACACCGCTACTGGAATCCTAGACGCGAGCGCGCGAGAATCGTGCGCGTGACGGCTGTCCATCCAACCCGCGTGACCTCCTGAGCGCCATGTACACCGAGTTCTTCGAGCTCGTCCCTGCGGCGCTTTTCGTCATCGTCGCCCTGGTTGGCCTCATCGTTGGCAGTTTCCTCAACGTCGTGGCTTACCGGCTGCCGATCATGATGGAGCGCGACTGGCGACGCCAATGCAGTGAACTTGCGGGCGAGAGACCGACGGTCCCTGCGCAGGCGATCCACAAGACCTTCGATCTGTGGTCACCGCGCTCGGCCTGTCCCGGCTGTGGCACCCCAATCGCCGCCTACGACAATATCCCCGTGCTCAGCTACATCCTGCTTGGCGGCAGCTGCCGACGGTGTGGCACGAGCATATCGTTGCGCTATCCGATCATCGAAGCCGCAGCTGCGCTGATCGCATTGGTTGTCGCAGCCGTGTTCGGTCCTACGTGGCAGATGCTGCTCGTGCTCGTCGTGAGCTGGGTGCTGCTTGCGCTGAGCGTCATCGATATCGATCGATATCTACTACCGGATTCGCTGACCTTACCGCTTCTGTGGGCCGGTCTGCTCTTGAGCCTCGTCAACGTGGGGGGCGCACCCCTGACTGTCGACGTGCGCTCGAGTCTAATCGGCGCAGCCGCGGGCTATACGAGCCTATGGAGCGTATATCAGCTCTTCAAGCTCGTTACGGGTAAGGAAGGCATGGGCTATGGCGACTTCAAGCTGCTCGCCGCGCTCGGCGCATGGCTAGGCTGGCAGCAGTTGCCGCTCGTGATCATATTGTCGGCTGCAGCGGGCTCTGTGATCGGCACGCTCATGCTGGTTCTGCGCGGCAAGTCGCGTCAAAGTCAGATCCCGTTTGGACCCTATCTCGCTGCCGCCGGCTGGATCGCACTTCTCTGGGGCGAGCAACTCACAAGCTTGTACATAAATCGTTTCTTCTGATCGCTTACCCTTTTGACCCGAATAGAGAGTTGCTGACCAAGAGATGTTTCGTATCGGCCTCACGGGCGGTGTCGCAAGCGGTAAGAGCACTATCGCCGAAATCTTCGCCGAGCTCGGCGCGGCCATCGTCGACACAGACGCCGTCGCTCGTGAGGTCGTCGCGCCCGGCGAGCCAGGCCTCGAGGCAGTCACTGCCGCCTTCGGTTCGGAGATCTTGCTGCCGACGGGTGAGCTCGATCGGCGCGCGATGCGCAGCATCGTGTTCAGCGACCCGCAACGCCGCAGGCAGCTCGAGTCGATTCTGCATCCACTGATCCGGGCCCGCACGCTGCAACTCATCGCTGAGTCGAAGGCCCCCTATGTCATCATCGTCGTGCCACTGCTGCTCGAAACCGGCTTCGCAGAGCTCGTCGAACGTATCCTTGTGGTCGACTGCCCCGAGGCGCAGCAGCTGGAGCGACTGCGGCGGCGCGATGACATCGACGAAGTCGAAGCCAGGGCCATGCTTGCAGCGCAGATCGACAGGCAGAGTCGTCTGGCCCGCGCGGACGATGTCATCGACAATAGCGGTAGTCTCGAGGCGACACGCAGCCAGGTCGAGGTGCTGCATCAGCACTACCTGCGGCTGGGATTGATGGGGTCAGAGTAAAACTGCGGTCCGAACGGGCCGCAGTTTTACTCTGACCCCAGTTTGCAGTTGAATGGGCCGCGATTTTACTCTGACCCCGGTTTGCAGTTTGCCCAACTAGGGCGGCTCGCGCAGAATAGGGCTGTGGCTGGAAAACGCGGCTCATGGGAGATTTCGAGATAGCCTCTAGTAACGTCACCGAGCTCGCCCAACATTCTGCCGACCCGAATGCCGTGACGTTCGAGCAACCGCTGACCGAGCGGATGCGTACGTTCCTCAGGATCGAGTTTCTGCATGCGCAGACGGGCTTTCACGCCGAGAATCTGCGCGGCTTCGGCGCGCGCGCGGCGGTCGCGAGCCTACTGGAGCTCATGACCATACTCGGCCGCGGCGACGTGCGCGCCGACGTGCTCAAGGAACTCGAGAACCACGTGGCAATGCTCAGCAACTACGCCCGCCAACCCGGCATCGATCACGCCCGCTTAGAGTCCCTACTCGGCGACGTAACCGGCCTCAAGGCCGCGATAGCGACATCCGGCCCGCAATTCATGAACGCGCTAAAGGAATGCGAGTTCCTCAATACGATCAAGCATCGCAGCTCCATTCCGGGCGGCACGGGTATCTTCGATCTACCCGACTACGCGTATTGGTTGCGGCTGCCGCTTGAAGAGCGCGTCGCCGAGTTCACGCAGTGGCTCAGTGTGCTCGAGCCGATCTGCGAAGCCGTTGCCGAGTTGCTGTGGCTCACGCGCGAGGCGACCGAGCCCGTCGAGCTCGTCGCACCCGAAGGCCTCTATCAGCACCATATGGACCGCCAGGCCCAGGCGAATCTTGTACGCGTCATCATTCCACGCGGTACTGGCTACTACCCCGAGATCAGCGCCGGACGTCACCGCGTCACGGTGCGGTTCGTGCAGTGGCAAGGCGTCAATCTGCGCCCGGCACAAGTCGACGAGGACGTCGACTTCCTCCTCGCGTTGAGCTGACCAGCGTCCCTCGAGAAAGCCAGCGCGATCACCGCTGTCGTCTTCGTTTCGCGTGGTATCACCGCAGCATCTCGGCACTCGCTGACCGTCAGGCGAGGGCACGTGCATGATGCCTCGAGGGAGCGTAAATCTTCCCGCGAAGGAGAGGTATCGTGCACGGGACCTCGCCTTGCGCGCACGCCGACAGGCGCACACGGGAACTCGCTTACAACGACGCCGGGGAACGAGCCACCCGCCCGATAGGCCCAAAGCGCGAGCGCAGACGTATGTGATTCAACCGACGAGGCGCTCTACGATCGGTACGTCTGCCGGTAGCAATTCGATCTCACGAAGGCCGTCGGGTGCGACCCAGTCGAGCTGCTGACCTTCGAGCGGGCGCGGCTCGCCATCGAAGTCAGATACAGTCCAGACATCGAGCGCAACGTTGCGATCGGGGTACTCGTGATCGAGCGACATGAACGGCTCAGCCGCGAGCACGCTAATACCGAGCTCCTCGTCGAGCTCGCGAGCGAGCGCATCACGCGGCGTCTCGCCCGAGGCGCGCTTTCCGCCGGGGAATTCCCAAAAGCCGGCCATGTGGCTGCCGGGCTTACGGCGACTTACGAGAACGCGGCCGTGCGAATCGCGAATCAGCGCAACGACGACATCAACGCGTAAGGCGCCGCGCTCACTGGAGCCGGCCATGGCATTGCTTGTACTTCTTGCCGGAACCGCAGGGACAAGGCTGGTTGCGGCCGACCTTGGGCTGCTCACGCACGTACGGCGCTACCGGTTCAGCAGGAGGCACTGCGCCGCCGGGCGCGGGCGCACGAGCGCCAGGAGCGGGCGGTGGCGGAGCTGCAGTCAGTGCGGGCGCCGCGGCGTGCTGGAAGCGCATTGCCCCAGGATCGCGCGGTCCGGCGTCGACAGCCTCGGCGTCCTCGGGACGGCGAATCTGAACCTTCGCCAGGATCGCAATCGTTTCGTGCTTAACGCGGTCGAGCATGTCGCTGAACATATCGAACGCCTCGCGCTTGTACTCCTGCTTCGGATTGCGTTGCGCATAGCCGCGTAGGTGTATGCCCTGGCGCAAGTAGTCGAGCGCGCCGATATGTTCCTTCCAATGCGTGTCGAGCTGCTGCAGCATCACGGCCTTTTCTAGGCCGCGCATAACGGGCGCACCGACGTCGGCAACCTTCGCCTCGTAGTCAGCCTCGACGAGGTCACAGAGCTTGTCGCGCAAGCCTTGCTCATCGAGCTCGGGGTCTTCCTCGACGAGCCGGTCGACATCGATGTGAACACCGAATTCCCGCTCGAGCGCCTGCGTGAGCCCGTGCTTGTCCCACATGTCTTCGACGCTTTGCGGCGGTATGTAGTCATCAGTTACCGTATTGACGACCTCAGCTCGAATGCCTTCGATCGCATCACCGATCTCTTGCGCTTCCATGAGCTCGGAGCGCTGCTGGTAGATGACCTTGCGCTGGTCGTTGGCGACGTCGTCATACTCGAGCAATTGTTTGCGGATATCGAAGTTATGCGCCTCGACCTTTCGCTGTGCGCGCTCGATCTGGCGGGATAGCAGACGGCTCTCGATGGCCTCGCCTTCCTTCATGCCCGCGCGGGATAGCAGCCGCTTCGTGCGCTCCGGGTCGCCGAATATCCGCATGAGGTTGTCTTCCATCGAGAGATAGAAGCGGCTCGAACCGGGGTCACCCTGACGGCCCGAGCGCCCGCGCAGCTGGTTGTCGATGCGCCGCGACTCGTGTCGCTCAGTACCGATGATGTGCAAGCCGCCGGCATCGATGACAGTCTGGTGGCGCCCCTGCCACTCCTCGCGCAGCTTCGCCTCGCGGGCCTCTTCGATCGCGCCGAGTCCCTTGAGCTCGGCCTCGAGATTGCCGCCGAGCACGATGTCGGTACCGCGCCCGGCCATGTTCGTCGCGATCGTCACGGCGCCGGGACGCCCGGCCTGGACGATGATCTCCGCCTCGCGCTCGTGGTACTTCGCGTTGAGCACCTGGTGCTTGATCTTGGACTTCTTGAGCAATCCCGAGAGAAATTCCGACGTCTCGATCGAGGTCGTGCCGACGAGCACGGGTTGACCGCGCTCGTGACAGTCCTGAATGTCCTCGATGAGCGCGTCGAACTTGTCCTTCTGCGTCAGGTAGACGAGATCGGGCGCATCGTCGCGAACCATCGGCATATGCGTCGGGATGACGACGACCTCCAGACCGTAGATCTGCTGGAACTCGTACGCTTCCGTGTCCGCCGTGCCGGTCATGCCGGCGAGCTTGCCGTAGAGCCGGAAGTAATTCTGGAACGTGATTGATGCAACGGTCTGATTCTCTTCCTTGACGCGCACGCCTTCCTTGGCTTCGATGGCCTGATGCAGGCCATCGGACCAGCGCCTTCCTGGCATCGTCCGGCCCGTGAACTCATCCACGATGACGATCTCGCCTTCGTTGACGATGTAGTCCACCTCTCGCTTGAACAGCGAGTGAGCGCGCAGAGCGGCGTTGAGATGATGCATGAGACGGATGTTCGCCGGATCGTAGAGACTCTGACCGCCGCTGATGAGACCGGCCTTGAGCAGCAACTCCTCAGCGTGATCGTGGCCTTCCTCGGTCAGATGCGCCTGTTTGGATTTTTCATCGACCGTGTAGTCGCCAGGCTCGACGAGCTCGCACTGCGCGGGTCGCGCGAGCGCGTCGGTCTCGATGAGATGCCGGTCCTTCTCCGCTGCCAGCGCGAGAGCATCTTCGATGCTGAATTCGCCGAGATCCTCACCGTTCGTATCGCGCACGCTCACGCGGGTCGCCTTGATATCAGCGTCGGCGGCACCGGACGGCGGTGAATAGACGGTCAAAGACGGTATCAACTTGTTGATCTGAACGTAGAGCTCGGTGCTCTCCTCGGAGCGTCCGGAAATGATCAGCGGCGTGCGCGCCTCGTCGATCAGAATCGAGTCGACTTCATCGACGATGGCGTAGGCAAGGCGCTTTTGCACCTGATCTTCTGAACGGAACGCGAGATTGTCGCGCAGATAATCGAAGCCGAACTCGTTGTTCGTGCCATACGTAATGTCGGCCGCATATACGGCACGCTTTTCGGTCGGCGTCTGTCCACTCTTGATGACGCCGACCTCCAGCCCGAGAAACTCATAGATCGGCCCCATCCACTCGGCGTCACGCTGAGCCAGGTACTCGTTGACCGTAACGATGTGCACGCCGTCGCCCGTCAGCGCGTTGAGATAGGCTGGCAGCGTTGCCACGAGCGTCTTGCCCTCGCCTGTGCGCATCTCGGAAATCTTGCCTTCATGCAACGTGATGCCGCCGATCAGCTGGACGTCGAAATGCCGTAAGCCGAGCGTCCGTTTCGAGGCCTCGCGCACGAGCGCAAAAGCCTCCGGCAGCGCCTCGTCGACGCTCGTCCCGGATTGAACACGCTGCCTGAGCGCCGCGGAGCGCTCTTTCAGGGCCGCATCGTCGAGCGACTCGAGCTCGCTCTCCAGGGCGTTGATCTTGTCCACGGCCCGGCCATACGTCTTGAGCAGGCGCTGATTGCGGCTGCCGAACAGGCCCGTGAAGGCGTTGGAAAGGGATTTGAGCAACCTAACGTCTCGAGAAGCGGTCGAAACACCGTATTCTACGGACAGACAGGGGATATTGGGACCGCAGAACCGCCTATCAAGGCGTAATTACGGTCTAGAGCGCAATTATTGGTTGACGTAGCTCAGCGGATTGACGACGCGGCCGTTGTGCAGAACCTCGAAGTGGAGGTTCGGGCCTGTCGCGCGTCCCGTAGAACCCATGACGGCGATCGTCTCGCCGCGTTTGACCGTGTCGCCGACCGCGACGAGGTTATCGGAGTTGTGCGCGTAACGCGTGACGTAGCCGTTGCCGTGATTGATCTCGACCATCTGGCCATAGCCATAGCGATCGCCTGACCAAATGACGACACCCGAAGCGACAGCAACGACGTCGGCCCCTTCGCGACCGGCGAAATCCACGCCTTTATGGAATGCCGCGCGACCCGTGAACGGATCAGTACGATTACCGAACATCGACGAGATATAACCGGAGTTAACGGGTCGGCCCTCGGGATGTACTTCATCCCTGAGCTTGCGGTTGAGTAGAAAATCTTCGAGCACGTTGAGCTGCTGCTGGCGATCGTCGAGCTGCGCGCCGAGCTGATCGAGTGCCGTCATCAACGTCGACATCTGCCGAGTATTGGCACCCGCGAGCGGCTCTTCCGGACCACCGAGCGAAGGCACGCTCGAAAAATCGAACTCGCCGTCGTCGAGATCGGCCATTTGCGTGAGGCGTTGGCCCAGCGCATCTAGCCGGAGCACGTGAGCGTTCATCTGACCGAGTCGTAGGGCGAGCGCATCGAGATTCTGCGCAACCGTCTCTCGTGTCGCCTCGAGCGCGGCCTGCTGCTGCTCGAGATCACTTCGCCACTCGTCGACTTGCGCTTGGGGATGCGTGACTCCGAAAAGGGCGGCCGCTTGGAAACCCGCATAGAAAAGGCCACCGCAAAGCACGAATGCCAGCGCGACGACGCCTAGCCACACGCGACGGGCCCCGAGGCGTATATGCCCAAGATGGCCCTTACCCTTCGATAGAAGGATCAACTCCATGAAATCCCGCCCATAGCCCGAGTATTATCGGGTTTGTTATTTACTCGGCACGCTGCATGGCCGGCGCCGATATTTCTAGTATAACTTATTACGTGAAATGACACTCGGTAACCCCGCTGCCGTAGGAACCCACGCCCGTAGACCGGTGGCTTTGCGTCCCGCCCTTTTGGGCAGTTTGCCTTTCTCGAGAGCGTTAAGGATGCCGCCAAACCTGTGTTTCCTCAAGCTTTTTGCATCAAAACGTTGACGCCCGTCTCATTAATATGCCCCCCAAGCCAGCCATCCATCCGCCGAGATCACTAGCGGATTTGCTCGCGGATGGCGCCCTTGGCGCGGTCGCCGCCGAGGCGCGCCGTCGCCGTGACCTCACGCACGAGATACGCTCCCTGTTGCCGGCGGAGATGGCCCCGCATCTCGTCACGGCGGGCACATCACCCACGGGTGAGCTCGTCCTCACGATGGACGCCTCCGTGTGGGCCGCGCGCATGCGCTACCACGCCGAGCAGCTCGGCGGCCAACGCATCAAAGTCAAAGTCCAACCGCAGGGTTAGGCCCCTTATCGGCGAACGCTTTCCGTTGGCGAGGCGCCCACGGCGGCCGCGCTGGCCCGCGCTCAGCTCGCCACGCCCGAATAACTGTTCGTTGAGATTTACCAAGCGGGGCGCAGCCGGCTCAGACCTGACTGCCATGAAAAATGATCGCGAGCGCAACGGAATTACGAGCTTCTATTACTACGCGCCCCGCCGCGCGGGCGTGTCTCCTTCGTCACGGGCGCATGCACGCCCGCTATACGCGGCACCGCAGCTCGTTAGTCGCAGTGGGCGCCGACGACGGTTCAGCGTCGGGGCCTCGCCACTGGCGGTTGTCGCGCGGGGAGCCGGGCGCGGTTCGTGTCGAGCGCAGTGACGCCCGCACCGCGGGGCTTTAGCAGCCGTGCTCAGGAAATCGTCTGCGTTGCGGAATGGAACGAACGAAGTCCGTGAAGGTTGGCAAGACTGAGCCCCGCTTGGACGAACCATGCGTCGACCTATTCGGGCGGAGCGAAGTGAGCGCGAACTGACCCGGCCAGCCCCAAGCGCGACTAAAGCGCTAGTTAGGACTCGACGCGGTCTAAACCGGGGCGACGACTTGGTAGGAGACGGGCGAGAGCTGGCGATCCTCGAATTCCACTTCCTCGTAGCTGGCTTGCTCGGCGAGCACGGCTCGGAGCAGGCAATTATTGAGGTAGTGACCGGACTTGAAACCGGTGAACTCGCCGATCAAGCAGCAACCGAGCAGATAGAGGTCACCGACGGCGTCGAGAATCTTGTGACGGACGAACTCGTCGCGAAAACGCAATCCATCCTCGTTGAGCACACGGTACTCGTCCATGACGATGGCGTTGTCGAGGCTTCCGCCGAGCGTGAGGTCGCGTTCTCTGAGAGTTTCGAGATCGCGGAGAAAGCCGAAGGTGCGAGCGCGGCTGATCTCTTTGAGAAACGCCGTGGTCGAGAAGTCGAGGCTGGCGGTTTGGCGATGCTTTTGCAGGACTGGGTGATCGAAGTCGATCTCGAAATTCACCTTGAAACCGTTGTACGGCGTGAGCCTGGCCCATTTGTCGCCGTCGCGGACTTCGACGGGCTTGCGCACGCGGATGAACTTCTTCGGCGNNACGAAAGGCGCGGCACTGCCGTCCATGATCGGAACCTCTGCAGCCGTTAGGTCCACGAAAGCGTTGTCGATGCCGAGCCCTGCCATGGCCGACAACAGGTGCTCCACGGTGGCGACCTTAACGCCCTCGGTCTCTAGCGTCGTGCCGAGTGTTGTCTGGGTAACGTTGAGCGCATCCGCCGGCACGTCCACGGGGGTATCGAGATCGATGCGCCGGAAGACGATCCCTGTATTGGGCTGAGCCGGGCGCAGCGTCATATAGACCTTTTCGCCGCCGTGCAGGCCAATGCCTGTGGCGCGAATCGATTCCTTTAAGGTGCGCTGCTGCAACATGCTTACTTTGAGGGTAGCCTACCGACGCTGACTCGTCGAGATCGCGACGCGATTAAGTTCCCACGAAACGGCGCGCACGTTAGCATGGCGCCGCTCGGCGCATCAAGGGCTTAGCGCACGTTCCTCTCAATCGGCCTGGCGACGCAGAAATGCCGGTACGTCGAGCAACTCCTCGAAGTCCTCACCGATATCCGTGACCCCGTCGCCGACAGCTCGCTTGCGATGCACTGTCGGACGATCCAAATCCGCGTAGTTCGGCTCACCGGTTGCGGTTCGCCGGACGACCTTGACGGGACGCTCGACCTGCGCCATCGGCTGGCCGAGACCCGTAGCGACGACCGTGACGCGAATCTCATGGGCCATATCCGGATCGATGACCGTGCCGACGACAACGGTCGCCTCATCCGAGGCAAACTGCTTGACGGTTTCGCCGACCTCCTGGAACTCGCCGATGGCAAGGTCCATACCGGCCGTTACGTTGACGAGCACGCCGTTGGCGCCTGCAAGATTGATGTCTTCGAGCAGTGGGCTGGAGATCGCGGCCTCAGCCGCCTCGCGCGCACGCCCCTCGCCAGTGGCCGTACCAGAGCCCATCATCGCCATGCCCATTTCAGCCATGACGGTTCGCACGTCGGCGAAATCGACGTTGATGAGCCCCGGGCACGTGATGAGCTCGGCGATGCCCTGCACGGCACCTTGGAGGACCTGATTGGCGGCCTTGAAGGCATCGAGCAACGTGGTTTCTGAGCCGAGTACGCTCAGCAGCTTCTCATTCGGAATCGTGATGAGCGAGTCGACGTAGCGGCCGAGCTCAGCGATGCCCTGATCCGCTACACGCATTCGCTTGCTGCCTTCCATCTCGAACGGCTTGGTTACGACG
>JABAOE010002631.1_pt1 | contig 17836 bp, 17 predicted proteins | sample 7062141 | NCBI WGS metagenome assembly JABAOE01 (sample SAMN14538627, study PRJNA623070) | marine sediment metagenome | biome: marine biome [ENVO:00000428]; feature: marine pelagic biome [ENVO:01000023]; material: deep marine sediment [ENVO:00002113] | place: India: Gulf of Khambhat ... | reverse complement strand
TTCTTCGTGTCCCCAGGCGCTCTCGAGATCGCGCTCGCCGACGCCAACGGCGACGGGCTTCTGGATGTCCTCGTGACCGGTGGACGCGAGATCGCGACCCTGCTCGACATCTGCGACGAGTGCGACGGTAGGTAATCAGGTCGGTTTCCCGTTTTTTGCTCGTTGGCGTATAACTACGAGAGAAGAAGGGGGAGGCGATGCGATACGTCCTTGCCGTCTGTGTGTTCGCCCTTGCGTTGCCGGCCCTTGCCGGCGACCCGGGGAGCGACGAGTTGGTCTTCACGGCGCCGACCTGGGAAGGCAAGCACTCGGATGAGCTCATCGCCACCTGGGGTGAGCCGAATAAAGCCAAGCGGCACGGCGAAGGCGGGAAGCTCTTTGTCTACCGGCTCCGGTTCTTCGGACCAGAGATGATCGGCGACACCGTGATCGACTGGAACGAGGCACGATGCCAAACCGATGCCTTGAACTCCGTCACGCCGAGAGTCACCGCCACTCAGAAGGTGAAGTTCTACGTGGACGCGGAGGGCATCGTCCGGGGCCACGAGCTCGCCCCGCGAAAATGGAAGCAGAAGAAACCCTAGGGCTCCTCCGATGAAACGAAGCGCATCCCTGATCGTCGTTCTGTTCGTCCTGGGTACGGTCGGCCGAATCTTCGCCGGCGATCCGGTCAATTTCGCGGCCGGATCGCTCGCGAGCTGGAAGGGCAAGCACACCAACGACCTGTTTGCCGAGCTGGGCAAGCCGGACAAGACCAAGCGAGACGGAGACGGCAAGGTGCTCGTCTACCGGCTACGTTTCTACGGGAGCGAGGTCGTCGGTAAGACCGAAGTCACGTTGAGCGCGGCCGGCGTCGGCGCCTCGCCGGATCACCCGGAAGAGATACGCGACTCGGCGCGCATGCACGGCGCGGGTCTGAGCTTCGGTGGTGGGCTCGCGGTCGTGGCCAAGCAGAAAGTCAAGTTCTACGTCGACGCGGACGGGATCGTCACCCGCGAGGAGTTCGGTCCGCGGAAGTGGAAGAAACGGCGAGACTAACCGGTCGTCGCGTCAATCGGGCAACCGCTCGTTGAACTCGTCGATGTCGGTCAACCGGTAGTGGTTCCCCCAGTATCCGGTCCGCCCTTGGAAGATGTTGACGCCCTTGTTCTCCTGGATCGACAGCTTGTAGTACTTGTACTCGTTGCTGCAGTCGTTGATCACCACGGGCCACTTCTCTTCCACCGCCTTCTTGATCACTTTGTAGGTGTACTGCCGGCTGGCCACGGGTGAGCAGATGAAGCCTTTGAAGTTGTACAGCCTCCCTTCCTCCTCGAGTGCGCTGCCGTCGTCGATCTGTTTCTTCCCGACCATGAATTCGGCCAGGTTCATCTGGTCTAGACCGGTGTCGAGGATCTCCCTGTAGTTGGCCATCAGGCCTTCGTATCCCGCTTTGGTCATGGGGATCTCCATGCAAACGTAGGGGAAGATCGTCTTCGCCTGTTTCATCCGGGCGATCACCTTGCGGCTGAACTTCACGGCGGAGAGGTTGAAGCGCAACTCGCGGATGCCCACGTCGTAAAGGCGCTGCATGTTGTCGCGTGTCGCGTAGGATCCGTTGGTGTACATCCACTGGTGGTAGTCGGGGTAGGTCCCGTGGAAGTACTCGATCATCGGCAAGGCCTCGTCGAGCACGCCCGGCATCATCGGCTCGCCGCCGATCCAGGCGAACGCGTCGAACTTGTCGGCGATGAGACTGAACTGCAGCTTCAGCTCCTGGAACGTGAAGCGCATGCCGCCGAAGCTGATGTGCTCGATGTGGCCGTGCGTGGGCTGCCGCTGCTCCACCCGCTCTTTTTCGACTCCCCCCGTGTACGGGCAGTACCAGCAGTCCAGGTTGCAGCCGATGCCCACGTTGAAGACCGCCCACTTGCCGCGCGAACAGGATTGACAACCCGGAGTCCAGGGTCGTCCGAGGGTCGCCAGGTAGCCGAATTTGTCGATCGTCAGCTCGGGGATCGACCGCTGGATCTCATGGATGTTCTCCACGACGGCCTCGCCCTCGGTCTGCAAATCGCGGTTGATCAGGATGTCGCGGTGGATGCAGTCCTCGATGAACGCGCGGGCGTCCGCTTCGAGGATCTCCACGTCCGCGTCGTACATCATGGCGAGGCTCTGGATCAGTTGCTCGAAGGTGCTGTTCACGGGGGACGTGGTGATGTGGTCCAGGATGTCTTTCCCGACNNGTCTCCATTGACGGCTGCGGAAAGCGGCTGGCAGTACAGGCGATGCCGGCAGCGCGGGGGCAGGTCCTCGCGGTCGTCGCGGGTCAGCTTTTCGATGAACCGGCGGCGCGGCCCGGCCGCGATGTCGTAGAGGCTCGTGGTCAGGAAGTTTCCCAGGACGCTCTCCCGCTCGAAGTCGTTGCAGCAGATCAGGACGTCACCGTTGGAGGTGACGCTGAGGGAGTGGGCCACGTAGTCGGGCCAGGGGCACGGCAGGGATTCCCCGGGTAGCGGAAAGCCATCGGAATCCAGACGGTACTCACCGCGGAGCTGGAACGTGTCCGCGCCGTCGCGGATCTCGTCGCCGTCCGACAGCAGCGGTTTCCAGCGGGCGATGATCTCGGCGGTGTGGTCCGGGAGCTCTCCGCGGGTGGGTGGGGTGATCAAGGGATCGCGGCCCAGGCGCTCGCGCACGAGGTCCCGGTATCTCACGTAGGGCAGGACGTGGATCACGACCCGGCAGGCCGAGCCGAGCTCGTTGCGCGTGCGGATGAATCGCTCGAGGTTCTTCTCGACGCTTGCGTAGGGCACGCCCTTGGCGGCGAAGTGCTCGCGCTGGTCGAGGCCGTCGATGCTGACGACCAGCGAGGTGATCAGCTCCTCGCCGAGCAACGCGGAAACGTGTTCCGGGTTGAGCAGGACCGCGTTCGTGTACAGGATCACGAACGGTGTCGGATAACGGCTCTTGAACTCCCGCAGGATGTCGACGGCGCGGCGATGCATCAGAGGTTCCGTCAGTCCCCCGATCTCGATCGTGGAGAGGCGGCCGAACTCGGCCTGAAACTCCGGCGCGCAGAGGTCGTCGATCAGCTTCGCGACCTCGTCCATCTCGAGCAGGCGCTTGGCCGCCTCGATGCGTGGAGTGGGGCAGTAGACGCAGGTGGCGTTGCACTTGTTGGTGATCGACAGATCGAGCCCGAGCAGTTTCTGCCGCCCGGGTTCGACGAGCACATCGGCCTCGATGCAGTCGAGGACGAACGCGCGGACATCCTGCTCCAGGACATCGGGCTCGACGTCGTACTCCTGGAGCAACGAGTCCATCAGGCGGGCGAAGTCGCAGTCCGGCGGGGCCGTCCCGGCGAAGCCGAGGATCTTCCGGCCGAGCTCGTTGAGTCCGGGGCCGATCCGCTGGAGACCGTACTGGGTGAGGATGTAGTCCTTGCCGTTTAATCGCATGCGGGCAGTCGCGTCCGGGGGCGGAGTCCGCCCGATATGGGGTCGTTTCCATCTCATACGGCGGTCGGGGGCCGCGGCAAGGTAGGGATTCCCGAACCCGTGCCGCGGGGACGACCGGGCGGGCCGTGCGTAGACTAGAATCCAGCGTTTCCCGAGGCGCTGCTCTCACGCTTCGATTGCAAGAGGCCAGAAGGTGGACCGGAGGCTTATCCCGAGAATGGCCCTTATTGCGGCGTCTTTGATCGCCGCCGCGTGCGCGGATTCGGCGCCGGACGGGCGCTTGCCGGCGGCCGACCCGTGGTTCGTCGACATCGCCGCCGAGTCCGGCATCGACTTCATTCACGAACAGGGCACGAGCGGCGAGTGGGCGATGCCGGAGATCATGGGCGGAGGCGCGGCGATCTTCGACGCCGAGGGCGACGGCGACCTCGACCTCTACTTCACGAACGGCAACCGGGATCCGCGAACCGGTGCACCCGGGTCCGATCCGCCACGCAACCGGCTCTACCTGCAGGAACTCGACGGGACGTTCGTCGACGCCACCGAGGGCGCCGATCTGGGAGACCCCGGCTACGGCATGGGCGTCGCCGTGTTGGACTTCGACAACGACGGCGACCTCGATCTCTACAGCGCGAACTTCGGCCGCGATCGTCTGTTCCGCAATCGCGGCGACGGGCGCTTCGAGGATTGGACCTCTCGAGCCGGTATCGCCGTCGACGGCTGGTCGACCTCCGTGGCGGCCTGCGATTACGACCTCGACGGGTTCCTCGATCTCTACGTCGCGCGCTACGTCGTCTTCGATCCGACTCGTTTCTGCACCGACCCCGCCGGCCGGCGCGAGTATTGCAGCCCGGAGGCGTTTCCTCCCGCGGTCGACGTGCTGCTGCGCAACCGCGGCGACGGAACGTTCGAGGACGTGACGTCCGCCGCCGGGATCGATCGGATGACGGGTGCCGGTCTGGGCGTCGTCTGCTCGTTGCTCGACGACGACGAACGGCCGGACTTCTACGTCGCCAACGACCTCGATGCGAACCAGCTGTGGATCCAGCAGCCCGACGGGTCCTTCCGGGATCACGCCCTCGCACGCGGCGCGGCCTACAACCTCGAGGGCCGGACCGAGTCGGGGATGGGGGTCGTCGCGGCGGACTTCGACAACGACGCCGACACGGACCTGTTCGTGACGCATCTGACGGCCCAGAGCAACACGCTGTACGACAACCTCGGGAGTGCAACGGGGTTCGAGGATGCGACCGGCCAGCACGGCCTCGCCACGTCGAGCCTGCCGTTCACCGGGTTCGGCACCGCCGCGATCGATGTCGATCTGGACGGCGATCTCGATCTCGTCGTGGCCAACGGTCGTGTCCTGCGCGGCGAGCTGCTCGCGGGTGCGACCCTCGGAGAGCCGTGGGATCGCTACGCCGAGCCCAACCTGCTCTACGTCAACGACGGCGAGGGAGGCTTCACGCTGGCTCCCGACGGTGCCCTGCCGAACGACGTCGAGATCTCGCGCGCGCTTGCCGCGGGCGACATCGATCGGGACGGCGCGATCGATCTGCTCGTCGCGAACCTGGCCGCGCCGCCGCGGCTCTACCGCAACGTCGCACCACGTGAAGGGCCGTGGCTCTCCGTGCGTGCGATCGACCCCGCGCTCGGCCGCGACGCGATCGGGGCGCGTGTGCGTCTGATCGGGACGCCACCGATCGAGCGCGAGATCACCCGGAGCTTCGGCTATCTCTCGGCGAGCGAGGCCTCGGCGCACTTCGGCCTGGGCCCGAGCCCGGACGTCGAGGGCCTGCTCGTGCGCTGGCCCGACGGCTCACTGGAGCGCTTCGAGGTCGAGGGACTCGACCGTGGGATCGTCGTTCGGCGCGGGGAGGGGAGGGCACCGTGATCCGGGTCTTCGTCTGTGCGGCGTTGCTGCTCGCCGCCGCCAGCGGCTGCGACGACACGCCGCCGCCCCGCATCCCGGACCCGCCGCTCGAGGGCATGGAGCGACGCGTCGCCGACCTGCTGCGCGAGACGCGCGAGCGCGTCGTCGCCGAACCCGACTCGGCCGCCGCCTGGGGCGAGCTGGGGGCGACCTATCAGGCTCACCGCCTGCTCGCCGAGGCCGATGCCTGCTACCTGCGCGCGCATCGGCTGGACGCCGAGGATTTCCGCTGGGTCTACCTGCGCGCGATCGCCCGGGAGGTGGCCGGTGCCGATGCGGTGGAGCTGCGGCGCCTGTTCGAGTCTGCCGCGCGGATGCGACCGGACTACCCGGCACTGCACGTGCGTCTCGGCGACGCGATGTCGAGCCGCGGAGACCTCGCGGCTGCGCGGCGGGCCTTCGAGACCGCGATCGGGCTGGACGGGAACCTGGGGTTGGCCCATCGGGGGCTGGGGCAGGTGCTTCTTGCGGAAGGCGAGGTCGATCGGGCCGTGGTGTTGCTCGAGCGGTCGGTGGCGATCGATCCGCTGGACGGCTCCGCTTGGGCCGCCCTGGCGCGTGGCCGCACCCGCGCGGGCGACCCCGCCGGCGCGCAGCAGGCCGCGGCGGAGGCGCGGCGGCTGGGCGACAGCGCCGGTGCGATGGCCGATCCCGTCTTCGAGGAGGAGGTCGTCGGGCGCGGCGTCAGCGGGACGCGAGCGCTGGCCCGTGCGGTCCAGAAGATCCGCGCCGGGGCTTTCGAGGCTGCCCTGGAGGACCTCGTGATCGCCGACGAGACCCACCCGGGCGACTCCAACGTGCAGTACTGGCTGGGAGTCGCTCATCGCGGTCAAGGCCTGGCCGACCGGGCCATCGAGCACTTCGAGCGTGCGCTGGAGCTCGACCCGTCCCTGGCCTCGGCCCACTTCGACCTCGCGATGGTGTTTTGGGACCAGCGGAGAGCGCGAGACGCGCGGCCCCACTACGAGGCCGCCGTCGCCCTCGACCCCGAGCAGCCCGGCTGGTGGTTCGCTCTGGCCCGCTGTCGTTTCCAGCTCGGGGATCGGGGCGGCGCGATCGAGGGACTGGAGCAGGTCCTGCGGCTGGCACCCGACTACGGACCCGCACAGCGGCTTCTGCGGCAGCTTCGCGGCGAGTCCTAGGCGGATTCTGGCCCCTCCGGGGCCTGGGTTCTATAATCCGCGCGCCCGGTTCGCCTCCGGGAGAGAGCTCAGGAATCCGGCATGCTCGTCAGCGAACTCAAGAAGACGATCCGCGAGATCCCCGATTTTCCCAAGCCGGGGGTCGGCTACAAGGATCTCACGACGTTGTTCCGGAATCCGCTCGCGTTCGTCTCGGCGATGGACCGGATGGTCGACCGCTACCACGGAGAGAAGATCGACCTGGTGGCGGGGATCGACGCGCGCGGCTTCAGCCTGGCCTCGGTCCTGGCCTATCGCCTGGATCTCGGTCTGGTACTGGTGCGCAAGGCGGGTAAGCTCCCGGCAGCCGTCGAGGCGGAGAGCTACCAGCTGGAATACGGGCAAGCGACGTTGGAGGTCCACAGGGATTCGGTCGAGCCGGGCCAACGGGTGCTCGTCGTCGACGACCTGCTGGCCACCGGCGGGACGGCGGCGGCGGCCTGCCGCATCTTCGAGCGCCTCGGCGCGGTCGTCGAGGGGTGCGGGTTCCTCGTCGAGCTCGATTACCTGAACGGACGGGATCAGCTGCCTCCCGACCGTGTGTTCTCGTTGATTCACTTCGAGGAATGATTCGAAGGGGGGCCTGTAGCTCAGTTGGATAGAGCAGCGCTCTCCTAAAGCGCGGGTCGGGGGTTCGAATCCCTCCAGGCTCACCAAGCGAAGGAAACAATCGATGGCGGTGACGAAAAAAGACGACTTTCTGGAAACGGCATTCGATCTCGGTCAGTGGTTCGAGACGCACTGGAGATCGGTGCTGCGAGGCGCGGGCATCTTCGTGCTCGCCGCCGTCGTGATCGCGGCGGTCTTCGGCTGGCGACAGCAACGCGTGAAACAGGCAACCAGGGCGCTCGAGTCCGGCACGGCGGCCTTCAACCGCTCGGCGGCGTCGCAGTTCAGCGACATCGATGCGCTGGCCGACGCGCTGGTGTTCTTCGAAAAAGCGGAGGCCAAAGCGGGTGGCTCCGCTCCCGGTCCGCTGGCCACTTACTACCGCGGGGTCACGTTGCATCGCCTGGGCCGTGCGGACGAGGCCACCGAAGCGCTCGAGCGGTTTGTCGGCCAGGCCAGCGGTGAGAGCCCGCTCGACTGGGCCGGCCGCGCGCTGCTGGCGCAGCTCCACGCCGACGCCGGGGATTCCGCTCGCGCCATCGCGCTTCTCGAAGAAGTGATCGGCGAGGATTCCGCGTACCCCGTCGAGCAGGCGTTGCTGCAGCTCGGTCTGGTGCAGCAGTCCACCGGCGACGCCGCCGCGGCACGCCGGAGCTGGCAGCGGATCGTGGACGAGTACGCTGCCACCTCGAGCGCCCGTCAGGCGCGCGAGCTCCTGGGTAGCTGATCCGGCGGGTGTCTAGAACGGGATGTCGTCTTCGCTGTAGCCCGCGTCGGGCTCGGCGATCGACGGTGCCTCCTGCGACACGGCGACGGGGGCGTCGTCACGCCGCCCGAGCATCTGGAACCGCTGCGCCTTGACCTCGGTCGTGTAGCGCTTGTTGCCGTCGCGATCGGTCCACTCGCGTGTCTGCAGGCTGCCCTCGACGTAGACCTGGCGGCCCTTGCGCAGGTACTCGCCGGCGATCTCCGCCTGCTTGCCCCAGACGACGACCCGGTGCCACTCGGTGCGCTCTTTCTTTTCGCCGGTTTGCGGATCGTTCCACCGATCGGTCGTCGCCATCGTGAAGTTCGCGACCGCGCTGCCGCCGGTCGTGTAACGGACCTCGGGATCGCGGCCGAGGTTTCCGATCAGTAGGACTTTGTTGACGCTCGCCATGCATGGACTCCGTGCACCCCGCGTGGGGCTTGGCTGAAGAGGCTCCGGGTAACCCCCGCATTATAGTCAAAGGCGACGCGAGAGTCCTCGCGAAACCGGGCCCGGCAAGGATTTACGGGGTTCGGCTTCGGAAACGTTACACTGACCGGCGTGAAGGTACTGCTCCAGCGCGTGTCCCGTGCCGAGGTCCGGGTGGACGGAGAGGCGACCGGGAAAATCGGCGCCGGTTTGCTGGTGCTGCTGGGCGTCGAGCACGACGACACGCCCGAGGCGGCCGATCGGTACGCGGACAAGACCGCTGAGCTGAGGATCTTCGCCGACGACGCGGGGAAAATGAACCGCAGTGTGGAAGAGATCGGTGGGGCGGTCCTGGTCGTCTCGCAGTTCACCCTGGCGGCGCGGACCCGCAAAGGCCGCCGCCCGTCCTACACCGATGCGGCCGCGCCGGAGACCGCCATCCCGCTGTACGAACGGTTCATGGCCCGCCTCGCGAGTCGTGGCTTGACCGTCGCCAGTGGCCGATTCGGTGCGATGATGGATGTGGAGCTGGTGAACGACGGCCCGGTCACGATCCTGCTCGAGCCGCCGCAGGGGGGGGCATGAAGCCCGCATCGCCTAGCGGCTGGTTTGCGCGCTATCTCGACTACCTCACGGTGGAGAAGGGGCTGGCGCCGAACACCATCGAGGCCTACCGCGCCGACCTGGCTCGCCTGGACCGTGCGCTGAAGCGGCGTCGACTCGAACAGGCCGCCCACAAGGACCTCGTCGAGCTCATGCGCATCATGCGTATCGAGGGCCGCTCGCCACGCTCCATCGCGCGCTGGGTCGTGGCGGTGCGCGGGTTCTTCGCCTACCTCATCTCGCAGGGCCAGATCGAGGAGGACCCGACCGCCCACATCGACGCGCCCAAGACGTGGAAACCCTTACCCAAGGTTCTCGACGGGCACGACGTCGTCGCGCTGATGTCCGCCCCGGATTGTTCCAGTCCTCACGGACTGCGCGATGCGGCGATGCTCGAGTTGCTCTACGCGACCGGTTTGCGGGTCAGCGAACTGCTGCGGTTGCGGCTGGGCGACATCCATCTCGACGCCGGTTACCTGCGCTGCTGGGGCAAGGGCAGCAAGGAGCGTGTCGTTCCGCTGGGCAGCCAGGCGGACGCGGCGGTTCAGCGCTATCTCGCCGATGGTCGTCCGCTGTTGCTGGAGGGCCGCCGCAGCGAGTTCCTGTTCGTGAACCGGCAGGGCGGTTCGCTGAGCCGCCAGGGCTTCTGGAAACGGATCAAGCTCTACGGGATCCGCGCCGGCATCTCGCAGCCGCTCTCGCCCCACGTGCTGCGGCACTCTTTTGCGACCCACCTGCTCGAGAACGGAGCCGACCTCCGGGCGGTCCAGCTCATGCTCGGGCACGCCGATATCTCGACCACCCAGATCTACACCCACGTCAATCGCGAGCGGCTCAAACGGCTTTACCGCGATTTTCATCCACGCGCTTGAACGTTTCGGCGATCGAGCGCGCGCTGGCACGCCACATGTCTGCGCGCGACCGCTCGCGCATGCGGCGGGTCGCGGCGCTTGCGGCTCGCCGCGGACGCCGCCTGTGGTTGGTCGGAGGACCGGTCCGTGATCTGCTGCTCGGTCGCGCCGTCACCGACGTGGACCTGGCCATCGACGGGGCCGTTCAGCAGGTGGGCCGCGCCGTCGCCCGCGAACTCGGCGGCCGTCTGGTCTGGCACCCACGATTCTCGACCGCGGTGATCTCGTTCGACGTGGGCCGCCTCGATCTGGTCCGAACCCGGACCGAGACGTATGCCGCTCCAGCCAGGCTTCCTCGCGTTCGACCGGCGGGCATCGCTCGCGACCTCGCCCGCCGCGACTTCAGCATCAACGCGATGGCGCTGGAGATACGGCCGCGGAGCTGCGGAGAGCTGCTCGACCCGTTCGCCGGCCGCGCCGATCTCGATGCGGGGAGGTTGCGCGTGCTTCACGAGGCCTCCTTCGCCGACGATCCGACGCGGGTTTTCCGTGCCGCCCGGTTCGCGACTCGTTTCGGATTCCGCGTCGAGCAGAGGACGCACTCCTGGTTGCTGGATTCGGTGTCGAGGGGCGAGCCCTGTCGGCTCAGCGGGGAACGGGTGGCCGCCGAGTTGAGGCACGTGCTGCGCGAGGGTCGCCCGGCCGCGACGATGGGGCTCCTGGCCCGTTGGGAGCTGGGCGCGAGCTGGGGCGCACCCGCGACGCCGGGCCCGCGGGGTGTCGAGCGGCTGCGCCACGCGGCGCGCCGAATGAAAGCGATCCGTCTCGGGGATCGCGAACGCGTCGCCCTCCTGTTCGCCTGCGCGTTTCACGATCTGCCGCGGGAGACCCGCCTGAACATCGCGGATCGGCTGCGGGTGATGCGTGTCGAGCGACGGCTCCTCGTCTCCGGTCCGGAGCGGGTCGACGAGATTCTCGCGCGTTTGAGCCGCGCCGATGGCCACGCTGGGCGCGCGGCGATTTGTCGAGCTGCGAACCCGCCGTTTCTGCGACTGGCCGCGCTTCTTGCTCGATCGGACGACTACACCAGGATCCGACCGTTCCTCGAGAACGACGGAACTTGACACCCCCGGTGCGGTTCGACTATCCCTAACGCCGGGAGCTGGCATGGCGGTCGACGAAGACAACTTCGAGGAACCGATCCTCGACCTGGAACGTCGCATCGAGGCGCTGTCGGGTGTCGGCGACGACTCGGTCACCCAGCGTCAACGCGAGCAGCTGCAACAGCAGCTCGAGTCCTTGCGCACAAGCGTTTTCTCGAATCTCAGCCCGTGGCAAAAGACGCTCGTCGCCCGGCACCCGCGCCGCCCGCACACGCTCAACTACGTGACCCATCTGGTCGAGGATTTCGTCGAGATCCACGGCGATCGGAAGTTTTCGGACGATCAGGCCATCATCTGCGGGTTCGGTCGCTTGCGGGGGCGGCAGGTGATGGTCGTCGGCCACCAGAAGGGGCGCGACACCAAGGAGAAGATCCGCCGCAACTTCGGCATGCCGCGTCCCGAGGGCTATCGCAAGGCGCTGCGTGCGATGCAGCTCGCGGCAAAGTACCGACGCCCGATCGTGAGTTTCGTCGACACACCCGGTGCCTATCCCGGGATCGGTGCGGAGGAGCGCGGGCAGGCCGAGGCGATCGCGCTCAACCTGCGCGAGATGGCGCGACTCAGCGTGCCGATCGTGGTCACGGTGACCGGCGAGGGTGGCAGCGGCGGGGCGCTCGCCCTGGGTGTCGGGAACAAGGTCAACATCCTCGAGCACGCGACGTATTCGGTGATCAGCCCGGAGGGCTGTGCGGCGATCCTGTGGCGCGATCCCGGAAAGAACCGCGAGGCCGCCGAGGCGATGCGGCTCACCGCCGAGGATCTACACAAGTTCGGCGTCGTCGACGAGATCATCCCGGAGGTGAACGGTGGGGCCCACGTCGACCACGCGAGGCAGGCGGAGATTCTCGGAGACGTGATCGAGCGCCAACTCGAGGAGATGGCCGCGCTCGACGGAGCGGGGTTGACGCGCATGCGCCACGATCGGTTCCGGCGTATGGGCGTGTTCGGCGTCGGCTAGCGCTCCGCCGCCTTGACCTCGTTCCAGAGCTCCTCGAGCCGTTCCGGGTCGAGCGTCTCGACGGTTTGGCCCGATTCCCGAGCCCGCCGCTCCAGCGTCTTGAAGCGCCGGGTGAACTTACGGTTGGCCGCCTCCAGGGCCGATTCCGGATCGTGGTCGAGCTTGCGCGCGAGCATCGCCGTGGCGAACAGCAGGTCGCCGATTTCCTCTCTCGTGCCGTTCCGGTCCCCGGCCCGGACCGAGGCCCGGAGCTCCTCGAGTTCCTCGCGAATCTTCTCCAGCACGTCGGCGGGTTCGTTCCAATCGAACCCGACACGAGACGCCTTCTCACCGAGTCGAAGGGCCCGCAACAACGAAGGGAGACCCTGCGGCAGGCCATCGAGCACGCTGGATCGATGGTCGCCTCGGGCGGCCTTCTCCGCTTTCTTGATCCTTTCCCAGTTGCGCAGCACCTCGTCGGCATCCTCGGCGCTCTCTTCAGCGAAGACGTGGGGGTGGCGGCGGATCATTTTTTCGACGATCCCGCGAACCACGTCGCGCGCGGTGAAGGCGCCTTCCTCCTGGGCCAGACGGGAGAGGAACACGATCTGTAGCAGGAGATCGCCGAGCTCCTCACGCAGGTCTGCGAGATTGCCCGCGTCGAGGGCTTCCAGCGCCTCGTGGCACTCCTCGAGCAGGTAGCTCCGGAGGCTCGTCCAATCCTGCTCCCGGTCCCACGGGCAGCCCCCGGGCTCGCGAAGTTGGTCCATGATCTCGACCAATTTGCCGAATCGCTCGTGATCGTTCATGGATCGGGACTCACCTTGACTTGGACTGGGGCAGGACTGATGTTTGGCCACCGGGGTCGGATTTCCCTTGATGGGGCCGGAACTCGGGCAATTTGAAGCTATCGGAGACCCGATGATAGCATCGGCTCACCGCTTGGAATTGCCCGAAAAGAGGCGCTTTGGGGGAGATCATGGCGAAGCACGACCTCGAGAAGGAGAGAAACGAGGGAGGCGACGACACCGAACTGAAGGTGAACGATCGACGTCTGTTCACCGCCGACGGCGAGTTGCGCGACGGGGCCGAGGAAGACTCGGAGCCCGAGGAGCAGGCCGCGGCCGGTGAAACGGAGCGCCCCGATCCGGAGCCGCCGGGTCCGGAGGCCGGATTCGAGCGGCGGCCGGCGGAGGACCACCGCGACGTCGACTTCACCATGTTGATCAACGCGATGGCGCAGCCGGCGTTGATCTTCCTCGGTGAGATTGCCCACCCAGCGACAGGGAAGCCGGAAGTCAACCTCGAGCAGGCCCGCCTGCAGATCGATCTGCTGGGACTGTTGCGAGACAAGTGCCGGGGTAATCTGACGAATGAAGAAGAGGGACTCCTCGACGGCCTGCTCTACCAGCTGCGGATGCGCTGTGTCGAACGGGCCAACGCACCGGCACCTCCCGGCGACTGACCGAGTCCTCGCTTGCCTGGCACTCGTCCTGTTTCTCTTTTCCTCGCTGGCGATCGCGCAGGAAGACGGGGTCATCCGCCTCGGTCCCCGCGAGCCCGTCGAGCCCAGCGCCGAGCCGATCACCGGCGAAAAGCCGCTGGTGCAAGACGGTGACAACCGTCGCGGGTTCAACTACGAGCGGTTTGAAACACGCCTCGAGTCGTTGTGGTTCCAGCGTAAGGCGTTCCTCGTCGACGGCGCAGACGACAACGCCGCCGAACAATCCGATCTGATCGAGGCGTTCTGCCGTGAAGAGGGGATTCGGCGGCTCGAAACCGTCGCCGGGGCCTTGCTCGCCGAGACCCAGCGCCATCTGAACAAGGGACGCTACAACCGCGCCCTGGCCGCGCTGGATCTGGCGGAGGCCGTCGATCCCGGACGCCCGCAAATTCATTTGGCCCGCGCCGAGGTCTACTGGGAGTCGGCGGGCCGCAACGTCGCCGCCGTAGCGGAGCTCTTCAAAGGCATCACTGCGGCGTTCGCGAACTCGATCCGGGATCTGAGCCTGTTCCGTCGCATCGCCCTGACCCTCGTCGTTGCTCTCGCCGGCACGATCTTCCTCTTCTCCCTGATGATGGTCTGGCGCTACCAGGTCCCGTTCCGACATGAGGTCGAGGAGTTCGTTCTACGCTTCGCCGACGAACGCCTCGCCCGGCCTGCCGGGTGGATCGTCCTGCTCGCGCCGTTCCTGGTCTGGGTCCTGATCGGCTGGGCCGCGTTGTACTGGATCGCCATCACGTTCCGCTTCATGCGCAGCTCGGAGCGTCTCGCCGCAACCCTGTTGCTGCTCGCCAGCGTCACGGCGTTGCCGATCTACCGCGGCTCGGTGGCGGTTTACGCGCTCGCCGCCGACCCCGTCGTGCGTACCACGCTCGCATCGGCGGATGGTGAGTATGATCCCGATCGCATCGTGCGCCTGCGGAAACTCGTCGACGCCCACCCGGAGCACGCGTCGTATCGCTTCCTGCTAGGCGGGTTGTACAAGAACGGCCGTTTCTTCGAGGAGGCCTTCGAGGCCTACAAGCAGGCGATCGAGATCGATCCCGCGCTGGAGCAGGCGTACATCAACGTCGGGAACATCTTCGCCGCTACGGGACAGTACGGCGAAGCGATCGCCAACTACAAGCAGGCGATCGAGATCGCCCCCGATTCCATGCTCGCGCACTTCAACATGCATCTCGTCCAATCGGAGTCGTTCAAGTTCCGCGAGGCCGAGGAGACGTTGAGGGCCGCACGCGCGATCGATGCCGAGCGGGTCACCGAGCTGCTGAGCGCGAGCTCGGGTGAGCGGGCGACCGTTGTCGACGCACAGCTGGAGATCGGTTCAGTCTGGATCGCCGCGCTCGGCGGTCACGGCGGCACGGGACTCTCGGCCAAGTCCGTCGCCGCGGGGTTGGCCAATCCCATCGGGATCGGATCGATGGCGGCGCTCGTCGGTTGTCTCGCCCTCGTGTTCTTGACGCGCGGCGGCGAGCCGGCTCGTCGCTGCATCCGCTGCGGCAACCCGTTCTGCGGCTACTGCAAGCGCAGCACCGAGGGTCATGAGTACTGCACGCAGTGCGTCCACCTGTTCGTTCTCGGTGACGGTTTGGCGCCGGAGACCAAGACCAAGAAGATGTACGAGGTCGAGCGCCACGAGAGGCGCTCCAAATCTCTCCGACGCTGGCTTTCGCTGGGGCTCCCGGGAGCGGCCCAGCTGGTTGCCGGGCGAGCGGTCTTGGGAACGTTGCTGCTGCTCGTCTGGCTCTCCGCCTGGGTCGGTGCGCTCCCGGGGCTGATCGGCCTGCTCGACCCGCTGATCGGGACGGGACTCCGGCTCGACCTCCTCGAGACCGCCGCGGTGCCCGCAGCGTGGTCTCTCAGCGCATTGAGCATCCTCTCCGTTTTGATGGGATCGATCGTCTGGCTCGCCGCGAACACTTGGTCGATCCGGGGCCGGGAGGCATAGCGCGGTGGCACTCTCCGGAACCATCAAGGACTTCGGGCTGGGCGACATCTTCCAGCTGATCGGGATCCAGCGGAAGACCGGGGTCCTGACGCTCGAGGAGGACGGAGACGCCGTCACCGTCAAGTTCCTCGAGGGTCAGGTCGTCGGTGCCGATACCCGTTCCGCCAGTGTCGAGGATCTGCTGGGCGCCGTGCTGGTCCGGACGGGCAGGATCACCGCCGGGCAACTGAACGAGGCGCTCGGGATTCAGAAGAAGACCCTGCAAAGACTCGGCTTCATCCTCGTGAAGAACGACTTCATCAACGAGGAGGAGCTGGTCGAGGCCTTGCGCGTGCAGTCGCTGCAGATCGTCTACCGGCTGTTCCGCTGGCGCTCGGGCAAGTACAGCTTCATCGGCTCCGACGACCTGGACTACGACCAGAAGCACTTCACCCCGATCAGCGCCGAGACGATCCTGATGGAAGGCGCGCGGATGATCGACGAGTGGCCGATCATCGAGCGGCGGATCCGTTCCGACGACATGGTCGTCCGGCTGTCCGAGCTCGGGGAACAGCTCGATCTGCTCGCCGGGCCGGCCGCGACGGCCGACGAAGAGTTCGATTTCATCTTCGACAAGCAGGCCGAGGAAGAGGCGTCGGAGCCCGAAGAGAAGGAAGACTGCGGCATCGAGGTGAGTGAGGACGAGCGGCAGATCCTGCGCCTCGTCGACGGATCTCGAACCGTCCTGGAGATCAACGACCACGCGAACATGGGCGAGTTCGACACCTACCGTCTGCTCGCGGATCTGATGAACCGCAAGCTGATCGAGGAGGTCAAGCGTCCCAACGCCGCAACGGTTGCCCGCACGCCTCGCCGCCTCCCCGAGAAGGTCTTTCATCTGGTGCTGGGGTTGACGATGACGCTGTTCGTGGCGGCCGCACTCTCGACGTTGCCCAACAACAGCTGGACCCCCTGGCAGGTGGCGCTCGAAGACCCCTCGACCGACACGTTGCACCGGTTGGCCAGCCGCCAGCGTCTGGAGCGCATCGAGACCGCATTGGAGATCTTCTACCTCGACAAGGGACGCTTCCCGGACACCCTCGCGGAGTTGCCGTCCGGCGGTTATCTCGAGCCCGAGGACCTGCTCGATCCCTGGAGCCAGCGCTACGGGTACACGTTGTCCGCGGGCGGGTTCCGCGTGTCCGGGCTCGATGCGGAGGGCAATCCCGACAATGAGTTGTTCGTGTTCCACCGCTTCAGCGGGGTGCAGCGAATGATGATGGCTCCCGAGGCGCCTCCGGCGCGCTAACTCACTGATTCCAAGTCGGATACAATAATCGCCCTCGACCTTGACAGACTCTCCGAGCGGTCTTAACCCGTCGTTATCGAGAAAAACCCGGCCCCGAAGGGGCTGCCATGGAGAGTTTTGTGATGAGCAAGATCATTGGAATCGACCTCGGGACAACCAACTCCGTCGTCGCCGTCATGGAGGGTGACAGCGCCACGGTGATCACCAACCCCGAGGGTGGCCGGACGACCCCGTCCGTGGTCGCGATCAACGACAAGGGCGAGCGGCTGGTCGGCCAGGTGGCCAAGCGGCAGGCGGTGACCAACCCCGAGAACACCGTCTTCTCCATCAAGCGCTTCATGGGGCGCCGTTTCGAGGAAGTCCCCGAAGAGTCCAAGATGGTCCCGTATACCGTCGAGGCGGCGGACAACGGCGACGTCAAGATCCGCATCCAGGACAAGATCTACGCACCGCCGGAGATCTCGGCGATGATCCTGCGCAAGCTGAAGGAGGCCGCCGAGGCCCACCTCGGCGGGACGGTGACGCAGGCGGTCATCACCGTGCCGGCGTACTTCAACGACGCGCAGCGGCAGGCCACCAAGGACGCCGGGCAGATCGCCGGTCTGGAGGTGCTGCGGATCGTCAACGAGCCGACGGCCGCCGCGCTGGCCTACGGGCTGGACAAGAAGAACGACGAGACGATCGCCGTCTTCGACTTCGGCGGCGGCACGTTCGACATCTCGATCCTCGAGGTCGGCGAGGGCGTGGTCGAGGTCAAGTCGACCAACGGCGACACCCACCTCGGCGGCGACGACCTCGACCACGTGCTGATCGACTGGATCGTCGACGAGTTCAAGAAGGACCAGGGCATCGACCTGTCGCAGGACAAGATGGCGCTGCAGCGGCTCAAGGAGGCCGCCGAGAAGGCCAAGTGCGAGCTGTCCACGGTCCCCGAGACCGAGATCAACCTGCCGTTCGTCACGGCCGACGCGAGCGGCCCGAAGCACCTCCAGCTCAAGCTCAACCGGGCCAAGTTCGAGCAGCTCGTCGATCCGCTGCTGCAGCGCACCCTCGAGCCCTGCCGTAAGGCACTCGCGGACGCCGGCGTGAAACCGGCGGACATCGACGAGGTCGTGCTCGTCGGCGGCTCGACGCGCATGCCCAAGGTGCAGCAGATGGTGACCGAGTTCTTCGGGAAGGAGCCGCACAAGGGCGTCAACCCGGAC
>JABAOE010005653.1_pt3 | contig 17838 bp, 19 predicted proteins | sample 7062141 | NCBI WGS metagenome assembly JABAOE01 (sample SAMN14538627, study PRJNA623070) | marine sediment metagenome | biome: marine biome [ENVO:00000428]; feature: marine pelagic biome [ENVO:01000023]; material: deep marine sediment [ENVO:00002113] | place: India: Gulf of Khambhat ... | reverse complement strand
TCGTAAAGGGAATCGATAACGATGATTCCGTCGCTCGTTGTCATCGCCCAGGCCGAGTGAATCTGTGTGCCGATAAAGTAAAGGTTGTCGAAGACGCGGTAGGGGCGCGCGTACCAAGTGTCTCGCGCAGGTATCGGGCGACTGCCAGGCGGCCTTCGTCGAACACCGTAGCGATTATCCGGAACGCCACAAATCCGTCGATACGTGCCCGCATGATCCAGGCCCGCGGCTGCCCGAGCGGCCGAAAACAGTGCCTCTGGCGTGCCTGCCGCAGGTTGTGCATACGACACGGTTGCCGAAAGAAGCAAGAGAGCAGTGAGTATCCACTTACCGAGCTTCATGGGAATGCTCCTGCCGCCAAAAGAGCGAGGTAGTCCGTTCCGAGCTTGCGTTCGGTTACGTCCGCTTTCGGCCAGTAGCTGCTGTCTCCAAATTAGCGCAATTTCCTAAAGTAATTTCTTCTCGAACTCAAGTCTAGCTAGAATTCTCTTGAACTTCGTTCCCTAAAGTGGGAACGTCTGGCAATGGCCGACGGCGGCCGCTCTGCTTCGGTTTCAGGGCGGCCAAGAAAGTGTCCGCTCCGGACAAAAAAGCGGACATTCGGACTCGACGTTCCCCAGCGATTCTCGAACGGCAGCTAACGAAAGCAGGCATTGGACTGATTCTGAACTGCTAACGCGTGAGTGACTGCTTTCGGGGGAAGAACCTGTCATCCAAGTGCTATATTCTCAAATACGAGTCGAATGGCAGCTTGAAACCGAAGGTGGGCTCTCCGTAAATCGGGCCAAACCCCCAAGAGAGGCCTGGTTTGGATTCTGAGAGGTCGTAGGCTTGGCCGAAGAACTATTCAATAAGAATGCTAAGGAGTTATGCGATGCGAACACTTCCCATAATTACTGTTCTGGCGTTGGTAGTTTCGTTAATAGCTATGCCAGCGGGAAAAGCGCAAGGCCAGACGGCCCTTGAGGGGGCCTGGGAGCTTATGGAAGCGACTGATGCGGATGGCAACGCCGTTGAGTCCATGGGCATGCTAATTTTCTCAGGTGGGCACTATAGCTGGATCCGGCTGTTCGGTAGCGGCCGCCCGAGTTATACCTCGCAGAGCGAGGCTACTGATGCGCAGAAAGTCGCGGCTTTCAATTCCTTTGGCTCTAATGCGGGTAGTTACACCGTGTCGGGTTCGACGTTGACGCGTGATCCAGCGGCTGCAAAGAATCCATATGTGTACGCGCCGGACAACAGACTCGTTAGCACTTTCGCGATTGACGGCCGCACGCTGACGTTGACGAACATGAATGGCGTCGAAATATACACGCGACTCGACTAATCACCGGTGGGAGCACCAGTGCGTTTTGACTTGGTGCTCCCTCTTCTAACATAGGGACACTACATCCCAACTGGCGGCTGCTACACGATCGTGGCCGTTTATTTTCTGGAAATACGGTAGATAACAATGAGGAGAAAATGATGGCGAAAATTATTGTCACTGCGGAAGTTGAGAATGCCACGGATTGGGAGAACGGGTTTCGCACCCATGGTGACCTTTTCAGGGACCAGAGCGTCCACACGATAGACTTTAGTGTGACTTCTGAGAGTGAAGTCGGGATTGTGTTCGAGTGCGAGAGCGCGGAAAAATTTCTAGAGTTTGTGGATACTCCCGTGACTGAGGAAGCCATGAAGTTTGATGGCGTAAAACGAGACACCGTCAAGATCTTCGTTCTGGATAAGGTGTTCAAACCTTAACTCGCGGATATCCGCATATGACCGCTTCACGGCCGAAAGCCGACGACTCGAGATGGAAGCGGAATGTTGGGAGGCGGGTCCGCGTCGATATGGGCGGGCCGGGTACTTTAACGCTTAAGGATAAACTCGCGGTCGATTGTCCTTCCGACGGGAAAACCGTATTCCCCGACTTTCAGAAACCCGTAGCGCGCATAGAAGCGCTGTGCGCCGTGGTTCTCCGACCAAACGCCAACGTAAATCGGTGTTTGGTGCTGAGAATCCAGCCACGCTAGCCCTGTTTCCATGAGGCGCGTGCCCAATTTCAAGTTATGAAAATCTGCGAGCACGTATAGCTGATGCACCTCTCCGGCCGTTGGCTCGCGATTTACCACCGGCAGCTTGCATGCTCCAATCAGTATAAAGCCAATCTTTGTTCCGTCCGCGCACTCGGCCAGAAAGGCGGCCCGTCGCGAATCCAATAATGTGCGACGCCAGGTGTCCAGATCGTGCGCAGTAGAGAGAAAAGTGTTTAGGTCGTGAGGCGGATATAAGTGTCCGAAGGTTTCAATAAATGTCGCGGTCCCCAATTCAGCCAGTGCAGCGGCGTCATCAAGCGTAGCCTGTCGAATCATCGTTTCGGTGCACACCTTGTCATTGAGTCTATCAGGGCCAAGCGGCTGGCTTAATCTGCCGCCCTGCTTGCCGCGGCCAGCCCCTAATCGACGCTCTTCGCCGTAGCTGGCGCTAGCGGGGGACAGCACTCTGCGATAACTGGATGTCCGCTCTAGCGTGCGAACCGGACGTCACCGCGGGAACCGAGAAATTAACGTCGGTTGACGGCGAATTTCGGGGGTAAAGCGGACCTCAGAGTGTGATATTTTCAGGGATGAGAAAGACGGCAGCTAATGGCCGAAAGCGGATGCTATTTAACGGCGGCTATCCAAAGGCGCGGCAGATTTACCGCTTTGTGCAGGACTGGTAATCAAGGAGAGGCTCGTGACAACGGAAGAAAAGGAACTAGCCAGAGTCCGTGAGGAACTCGCGACGATCAGCTTAGCGTTATCGATTCTCGCGATCGATCGGATTGAAGCTGCGGACGCAGAAGCGCGAGGCAGGCAGGATAGAGTTACCCAGAAGGGTGTCGAGTTGCTTATCAGCCGTATCGAGGGGTCCTAAGGAGCCAAAGTAACGAAGAGGCAAGTGTCGGCTTTTGGCCGCAAGTGGCCGTGCGGACCACTGACTCTAGTGACCTGAGCCGGACATGCAGAGCTAGAGTACGATCAGTTAGCAGAACGTGGGAGATTCACTGACGGGGAGGAACGACAAGATGAGACACCAAGAAAGCTTATCGGTATTTTTCCTTTCGGCATTCGCGATGGTGCCTGCCTATGGGCATCACTCAGCCGCGGCATCCTTCGACGTCAACGAGACGATCGAGGTCGAGGGTTACGTGGACGAATTCATTTTCAAGAACCCGCACGTGAGTGTCATGCTCACGGTAACCCATGACAATGGCGTCGAGGAGCAGTGGATGGCCACGGCGCCCTCGACGGCCGCGATGAGACGTTGGGGTTGGACGGCAGACACGCTGGAGGAAGGCCAGTATGTTCGGATCGTGGGGCACCCGAGACGAGACGCCGGACCAATGGTCCTGTTGGAAAGGAAGTCATTCTCGGAAGGCAGTGAAGCCGTCGCCGAGATCGATCCCGTCGACGGCTCCGTGATTCGCAACCTCGCGAGCGCGAGCCAGATCGAAATCGGCACAGCCGAGACGCTGAGCCTGACGCTCGACGACGGTCGTCCTAATCTCACGGGCACCTGGCTCGGCGCCGGGCCCGGCAGCGTCAACAGAACGCCGGCTCCATTCAACGAAGCCGGGCGTGCCCAGCAGGCGACGTTCGATTCGGCGTCAGACCCCGCCTTCACCGAATGCGAAGCCCCCGGGCTCGTGCGCACGGTCATGACGATCCACTCCGCGGAGATCGAGCAATTTGACGATCGCGTGGTCATCGCGTTCGAAGGGGGTGGCGATGGGCGCGTCATCTATCTGGATGGACGCAAACCCATGTCGGATGAACATACGCGGCTCGGTCAGGCCGTCGCCCGTTATGAGGACGACACGCTCGTGATCGAAACGACACAACTGGCGAGCCGGCTGTCGACAATCAACGGTCACCTGCTGAGCGATCAAACTAGAACGGTCGAGACGTATCGGCGCGCGGACGACCCGGTGCTCGGGCCACGGCTCGAGATGAACATCACCGTCACGGATCCGGTCTACCTTGACGGTCCCTGGGAGATGAGTTGGCAAAAACCCTATGCGGCCGGCGAATACGAGTTCACCGGAGTCGATTGCCGAGTGCCTCTTCAAGCTAGCTCCGGCTGAGGCAATGTACGCTGGTCAAAGATCTTATCGGATCCATGCTACGAGGTGCCCGTTTGCGCAGAAACGTTTATCAATAACCATTGACGCCGGCCTCGACCTTAACGGCAGCTTATGGCCCAAAGCTGCTGTTGCCTATACGTCAATATGCACGGAGATGCATGAACTGGGGAAGATAGAGTGAACTGGGATCTTATCGGAGTTATCGCTGAGGTAGTCGGCGCGGCCGCCGTTGTTGTGGCTCTGTTCTATCTAGCTAATCAAGTAAGAGATGCAGCAAGAGAGTCGCGACGGAATCGATGGGGAGAACTTAATCGAGACGTTACTCATGTTTCCGATTTGTGGAGTGGAAACACTGAGCTGTCGGATATCGTGTACCGTGGCCTAATCGACCCTAAGTCGCTTCGCGGACAGGAGACTTTTCGCTTTTACGGTTCACTATATGCTTTGTTTCGATCATGGGANNCGAGACGGAATTGATGGGGAGAGCTTAATCGAAACATTGCTCATGTTTCTGATTCGTGGTGTGGAAACAGTGAGCTGTCGGATATCGTCTATCGCGGCCTAATTGACCCGAGGTCGCTTAACGGACAGGAAACTTTTCGCTTCTACGGTTCACTGTACGCTTTGTTCCGAGAATGGGAGGCAGTCTTTCAAGACGCGCAAGAAGAACTCGCCGAAGGATGGGGTTCCGATGCCGCTAGGAGGGCTCTAGTGGACCTTCTGGGTTTTCCCGGAACTCAGCTCTATTGGCGGCATCGTCGCCATTGGTACACGGATTCGTTTCAGGCGGAGATAGAAAAGTTACTGGAAGAAGCTGGACCTGTCATGCGATATGACTACGAGCTGGCGGACCAGACCAGTAGAGCGAGGGTAGACGATTGACGTGTTCGCTATTGGCCGAAACCTGACCTTCGGCTGCGAGTGTTAACGGAAAATTGACGTCCCCAAAGTGGAAGTTCGTTCAGTTCGATCGTAAGGTCAGCAAACGACCCACAGTTGACGTTGTCACTGGTGGCAATTTACCGACGGCATTCGGGCCAGGTTTTTGCCAGGCGTAGAGCACTGAAATAGACTCTCAGGTATCGACTCCGGGGGGAGATTCGCGATGCCGCGCCGGGTATCACGCCGCACCATACTTAAGCGCACAGCCGCGATCAGCGCTATTGCGACTGCTCCCGCGCGCGTATTTGCGCAAACGAGCGCTGCGCGCGAGCCTTATGCCCACCTCACAGCGGACGAAGCGCAAACGCTCGAGGCGATCGTCGCGCGCCTAATCCCGAGCGATGAACATGGGCCCGGTGCCTTGGAGGCCGGCGCGGCCCGTTTCATCGATTTGAGTTTGGGCGATGCTCTCGCCGCAAGTCGGGAGATTTACCGTGCCGGACTCGCAGGTATCGATGACTATGCGCGCCGAGCGCACGGGCTACGGTTTGCGGATCTGGACGAATCTGTCCAAGACTCGGTACTCGAAGCGTACGATCGCGGTGTAGCCGACGAGAGTGCTGACCCAACAGCCTACCCACCGGATGCCCGCGAATTCTTTGAGCTCGTGTTGCAGCACACGATTCAGGGGACTTTCTGCGATCCGTACTACGGCGGTAACCGCGACTTCGTCGGCTGGGAGATGCTCGGTTATCCGGGGCTCAGGCTTGCCGTCTCGGCCGATGATCAGTCGATGGATGCGCAGCCGAGCCCGACAAACGTCTCGGCCTACGACTTGTCTATGTTCGACGCCGATGAGGACGACGCACCATGACCGTAACGCGTGCGAAGACCGATGTCGTCGTCGTCGGGCTCGGAGGCGCTGGTGGAGTCGCCGTGCAGCCTCTGACGGAGAGCGGGCTGGAGGTTGTTGGGCTAGAGGCCGGTACCTGGCTCGGGCCGCGCGACTTCGCTCCCGACGAGCTGCGCAATAACTACCGCGGCTGGCCGCAGGCGGCCCAGAAAGCGAATCGAGAGATTCCTGTGCATCGGGCGAATGCGAATGCACCGGATTCACCGCGCGGCAGCATCCACCCGATGATGAACGGCGTGGGTGGCACAACGTTGCACTACTGGGCACAGAGTTGGCGCCTCAATCCATGGAATTTCAGCATCGTGTCGGAGACGACGCGTCGCTATGGCGCGTCACGCCTTCCGCGGGGCTCGACCATCGAAGACTGGCCTTTTGGCTATGATGAACTCGAGCCTTTTTACGACATCGTCGAGCGAGCGATTGGTGTGTCCGGCCAGGCGGGGAACGTCAACGGCGTGGTTGACGAGCGCGGCAATATCTTCGAAGGACCGCGAGCCAGACCCTATCCGATGCCACCCTTGCGTGGCTCCGAATTTACTGAGTTTATGGGCGATGCGGCGAGCCGGCTCGGTTGGCATCCGTTCCCCGGCCCGGCAGCAATCAATTCTGAGCAGTACGGCAACCGCAGCCCATGCCTCTACCATGGGTTCTGCAGCCGCGGCGGCTGTCACGTATCGGCGAAGAACTCGACCGCCGTTTCGACAATCCCTGCAGCACACGCAACTGGTAACCTAGAAATTGTCACAGAGGCGCATGTAACCCGCGTTCTCGTTGACGCGGAAGGTCGCGCATCCGGAGTTGAGTATCTGCGCAATGGTGAGACTTACGTGCAGCCGGCTGACGTCGTACTGCTCGGCTGCTATGTCTACGAAAACGTACGGCTAATGCTCATGTCGACGTCCGCGGCTTACGTTAGCGGCATTGCTAACAACAACGGGCAGGTGGGTAGGCATTACCTGAGCCATAACCAACGCGCAGGCGTGCTAGCCTTGTTTCCGCACGAGCTAAACCGCTGGTACGGGTTGCCCGCACAGGGCGTCGCGATCGACGACTGGGCTGACGACAACTTCGACCACAGTGATCTCGACTTCATCGGTGGCGGCAACCTATGGGTCTATTCGGACCAACGCCCGATCGCCGCCGCGAGCATGCCAACCTTTGGCCGCGCGCCCCGTTGGGGCAGCGCCTGGAAGTCGTTCGTCATGGAAAATGCCGGTCGCTGGGTGAACTCCTATCTGCAAAAGACGACGCTTCCGTATGAAGACAACTACTTGGACCTGCATCCGACGGTCAAGGATCCACTGGGTTTTCCAGTCTGTCGTATCACTGCCGATTATAAGGACAATGAGAATCGTGTTGCCGACTACATACAAGACAAGATGATCGATTGGTTCATGGAGGCAGGTGCTATTATCGAGACGATTCGCCAGCCGATCGGCACAATGGGCGTTACGACGCATGCCTATGGAGGCACGCGTATGGGTGACGATGCTGAGACGAACGTCGTCGACCGCTACGGATTCTGTCACGAAGTGCCGAACCTCGGCGTCGTCGGCGCATCCGTAATGGGAACGAGCGGCTCGCATAATCCCACACTGACTGCGCAGGCATTGGCGTGGCGAACGGCTGCACATTTGGTCGAGAACTGGTCGACGATCGTATCGTGACAAGTCGATCGTTTCGCTTCTTTGGCAGTACGGAGGACGTGAAGGATTGGCTAGAAGTCGCATAGCCAGAGCGCTCGAGGCTTCACGATGGGCGTTCGATTGAGTGTCCGTATATGCTGTTGGCTGCGACCCGCCGGGCCAGGGTACCCTTCCGTTACAGGCCGATCGTAGCGCCTAGTCTCGGCCTCGAGTGGCCCGGGAAGCTTTTGTGCGTCGCGGGTATCGTTGAGCGAATCGATATGCGCTAGACTGGCACCCACGGCGGAAATCGGTGGTATAGAGGAAACCCGGATGTTCAAGAAAAACCCTGAAACAGAGTCAGCCAGAGTCGAGCCTACGACAACCAAGAAAGACAGCCCAGTCTCGTTCAAGGTCTCGACCAGACCGAGCTCTGTAATCGGACCGACACTTATTTTCAAGGGCGAGCTGTCCGCAGATGAAGACCTGATTATCGAAGGCACGATCGAAGGTACGATCGCTCATCAGCAAAAGAATCTTGTCGTCGGAAAGCAAGGCCGCGTCAAAGCGGACATACATGCTAAAGAGGCCGTTATCGAAGGCAACGTGGTTGGCGATATTCGCGGTGATGAACGAGTCGTATTGGCGGAAGGCGCAGATGTGACCGGAAACATTACTTCTCCTCGCGTCCAGATTGCTGATGGCGCGCGTTTCAACGGCAGCATTAAGACGACGTCACGCCCGAGCGACGCCGCGGTTACGAAGCTGCCGGAGAAGGCGACGCCAAAAGCGCAGACTTCCGGCGCCAAATGAAACGAGCCCCGTCAAGCCACGCATCTCAAGAAACCAGGCGTGACTCTCACGAGAGCAGCGCGTCTCACAACATGGAGTCAGCTGCACATTCGGTGCTCGGACCGACGGTTGTCTTGCGAGGTGAGCTTACTTTCGAAGAGCCTCTGATCATTAAGGGCGAGATCCATGGCAGCGCCACTGGCACGTCGAGTGTAGTCGTCGAGCCGACGGCGAAGCTCAAAGGCCAACTCTCCGCGGGGCTTATTCAGTTTCGAAAGGGGACATTGCTGAACTCTGTAGTGTTAACAGGGCGAATTCAGCAACTACCCGGCAAGTAGCTTAGGCACACGTCGCCCGAGAGCGAAATCTGTTTCCTGCTCGTCCGGCTGGGCAGTAGGTTGCAAGAACGGTGCAGCCCGATTCCGCGAGTAGAGAACCTCGGCTTATGGCCGCAAGGGCCATTCGGGCAACTTCGAGCTCGCCTGGAACGACTGTAGAAGCCCCCCGCCGGTCGATTACTGCCGGACAGCTTGCCAGGCGGCAATCGATTCACCATCCTCGCGTTCGATGTGGACATAGCCTTGCATGCTGTCGCCCTCGACGCTGCCATCGAATAAGTACGTGGCATCCTCTGATCCGAAGGTAAAGCGTATACGGTCGCCCTCGAGAACGGCGGAATCGACCGAGAGTGTTGCTCCGAGCCCCACGACCTCGAGCTCGATCTCTTGATACCGCTGCCGCACGGTGATTGCGGCGCTCTGCTTGTCGTCGATCTCGAGCGTCCAGTCGCCATGGATCCGTGCCGGAACGATCCAGAGCAGTATGCCGCCGCTCGAGCGTGCGCTCATGTCGTGGACATCGGGCTTCCAGTCATCCATATGGAAGCTGTTCGAAACGACTCGCGTGCCCGGGCGCAGCTCCGCTAGAAGCTTGGGTCTGAGCGCCAGGTTGGCCTCGGGGAAGAGATAGAGTGCCACGACCGTCGCACGATCGATGACGGCCTCGAAGATGTCGCCTTGCTCAAACGCGACTCGATCCGCGACACTAGCCTCTTGACTATTCACGCGCGCGAGTGACACGAGCGCGGGATCGAGCTCGACACCATGACCGAGCGCACCGCGCCGTGCAGCGGCGATCACGATGCGTCCATCGCCCGACCCGAGGTCGATAACGTAGTCGTCTGGTTGAACGTCGGCGACGTCAAGCATGAGCTCGACATCCTCTTCGACTGTGGGCACATAGGGTGCGACGAACGGCTCCTCCTGCGCTATCGTCATGGAAAGCAGGGTCAGCCATGAAGTGGCCGCGCAGGCACATGTGCGAAAAAGTTTAGTTGCCATTTACGGGGCCCACCGAAAAACGGTGGCCAGTATAGCTCGGACGGAGGTAATTCGGCCCGCCGAGAAAGCGGTCTCTAAGGTCCGCGATTGGGGGTAAAGGGGACGGTCAAATAGGATATTGTTGGGGCTGAATCAACGGCGACTAATGGCCGAGACGTCGATTAGCAGTTGGCCACAGCGGACGCTGACGAAGAATCTTACAGTTCATGATTCGTAGGCATATTTCCTCTGGCACCAAATAGGGACAGAGGTGGAGGTTTTTAGGCTAATCTCTCCCGAGATACTCCTGGAGAATGAGTCCGACACGTACGTCGGTGAGAGAGAATGACTCCTAGGCACCCGTGATGGAGCTACAGTCGATAGAGAGGTAAGAAGAATGACTAATCGAAATCTGCGAATACTTTGCGCGCTTGTAGTACTGACAGTGGCTACGGTTACCGCGCACGCACAAGACTCACGAACCTACGTTAACGGTCGCTCGGCAGCCGATGGAAATATTCCCCCATTCAGTGGTGCTGTACTGGTCGGAGATACGCTCTATCTGGCGGGAGCACTGGGCACCGATGAAAATCGCGAAGTGCCAGATGATCCTGCCGAGGAAGCACGCAACGTAATGAATGCAATAAAGAGCAACGTCGAAGCGGCCGGAATGACGATGGACGACATCGTGTCCATACAGGTCTTTTGCACTGACTTGACTCTGTATCAGACATTCAACGACGTCTATCGGACGTTCTTTACGCAAGAGTATCCGGCGCGTGCTTTCATTGGTGTGGCCAATCTGTTGTTTGACGCACGGTTTGAAGTCCAGGGTATTGCGATCAGAAGGTGAGTAGAGCCTGGGTGAGACCGGGGTCTAATAGAGCATGATTGATGGATTCCGGAGAATCGCCCAGCGCGTCCAGATTCTTCGCGTGCCATCGGTCATTGTAGGTGTCGCTTGTACAGCGTCGATACTCATAGTCGTATTCGCTTCTGACTCTCATGCACAAGATCGTGCTCTCATGCCGAGTTTTGTCGGCTTGCTCTGGGCAGTGAGCCTTTACAGTTTCATAGAGAGCTTTAGTTCTGTGCCGGAACGAGTTGCCGAAAGGCGGGGGATTTTTTCCGGCTTCAAACACAGCCTACGACGCGGCTGGTACTGGATTAAGGGGCTGATTTTTCTTGCGTCAACAGCCGTGGCGCTGGTTATCACAAGTCGCTTGTTGTCGATCTGGATAGCCGAATACACTGGCTAATCGGAGTGGCGGCTGCGTGGACTCACGTCAGGGAAGCCTTCCCTCGGCCGGTGTTGCTCATTGCCCAGCCGGAATAACGGTGCCGGGGCCGATTCCCTTGATCTCGACGACCACCTCGCCGTCCTTCGCGCCGTCGTAGTGGATAGCGCCGGCCGGGTGAAGCATGTAGCTGCCGGGCTCGAGCGGCACCATCGCTTCGCGATCGACGTGCGTGCCCGTCCCCGTGTACCACGTGCCTGATATCACCGTGACATGGCGATCGTTCGGATGGTAGTGGGGGTCCGTGAAAAAACCGGCCGGAAAACGCACGCGCATGAGATAAAAGCCATCCTGCGAAGGGTCGCCGGCGATCACAACTCTACTAACGCCGTTATTGGGGTTCGGCGCTGACCAGGCAAGTTCATCCGGCTCGAGCCGCACAAAGCCTTCGTCGGTCTGTGCGAATAGTACGAACGGTGCGGCCAAAAGCAGTGCCAGCAGGGTATAGATCTTCAATGCGGGTTACCCGTCGAGTTTGATCTCTTACTACGGACGCAGGGGAGCGAGGGCTCCTCTGCGTCCATTGGTCGTTTCCTTAGTCTTCTATCGCCGCGAGTTGCGCGAGCAGTCTGCCTCTCGGACTGTCCGCCGGAACGAACCGCTGCAAACGCTGACCGGTGAACACCTCTCCGGTGTAGATGTTGCCTTCAGAATCAACAGCAATCATATGCAGACCGAAAAATTGTCCGGCTTGATCGCTCATCGTGCCCATCCGGCCGACGACCTCGCCCGTACTGCGATTGAGGAACCAGATATGGTTGTTGGTCAGATCCGAGATATAGAGAAACTCCTGCTCGGGGTCGGCCGAGAATGCGACGCCGCCCGTCGATCCGCCGGCACCCGTCTCCGGTGCCATGATGAATTCCTCGACAAACTCGCCTTCCGTCGTCGTGACGTGAATACGATTCGCATTACGATCGGCGGCGTAGACGAGCCCGTCATTGGAAACGTTTACCGTCAGATGTCCGGCGAAATCCGGTGGCATCGGCCCGTTCGGCGTGTACTCGTGGTCGGCATCGTCGATGCTGATCTCCGATAGCGGCTTGCCGTATGCGCCCCAGCCGCGCTTGAATTCCAGCGTCTCGAGATCAAAAACGAGTATGCGGCCGCCGAGATAGTTATCGGCGACATAGATCTCGTTGGCTTCGTCGATGATGCGAATCTCCTCGAGCCCACCAACGATCATCGGCGTCTCGGGTGGATACTGCTCGCGGAAGGCCTGTACGGCAGCTGCCCGCTCGGCGCGCTGCTCTGCCGTTGGCGGCGTTCGGGTCGGGCTGTTCGGCAGGAAGTTGATGACCGGGCCGAAGCCACCCGTACCGGGCTCGCGCTGCATCGGCGGCGGCAGACCGACGCGCCCACCACCTTCGCGCTCCGGCGTCCGCGCAATCTCGCCCACGACCTCGCCGGTCGAGGGATCGTATTTGCGGACCGTATCTTGGCCCAGATAAACGAAACCGTCGTCATCGACCGCCATGCCGTGTCCTTGCGGCGCATCGAAATAGCCCAAAACGTTGCCGTTCTTGTCGAAGTGAATGACAGCGGGTGGGCGCACGCAGCAATGAGCTATCGGAGGGTCTGGCTCGGCACGCAGCTCGAGTGCGGTGAGATCGTTGGGTCGGTTATAAATCCATATGCTGTCGTCGGGCCCGAAGTCGATGCCCATGACGCCGCCGATCTTCCAATTGTTCGGATACGGCTGTTTCGGCCAGGTTGGGTCGAAATAATAGCTAGGAGCGGTCTGCGCCCGCGCGATGCTGCCCAGCTGTAGGATGATGAGTAGGAATGTGACCAGCAGTGTCAGGCTGGCTCCCAGCTTCGGATGTTTGTTCATGGTAGTGCTTCTCCGTGGGCGGAATCCCTGCTGGTCGAGTCTAGTCCTCGCTAGCTGGGCCGGTCAATCGAGCCCACGTAACGCATTGTTGTCAGTCGGGGCTCGCTACAATCGAGCTTCGCGAGCAGCGCTCGCGCACGATGCCGAGACAGGTGATATCGATTTGAATCGACTCGTCGTGATGTCGGGACTTGGCATTCGGTCGGGCGAGATAGTGCTGAACCCGTATCTGGGTGAGTGTTTCGAGATCTGCGCCGTTACGACAGATTATTCGCTGGCAGTGGATGAGCCGCTCGAGCCGCGCAGCGCGCGCCCAGCACTGGCTGACACTTGCGAAGGCGGCTCGCGCGTACGTTCTTACGCTATCTTTCAGTTCGCGCTCGTTGTATAGCGGGCATGCCTCGGCTCGCGCTCGGCGCTATGCTCACTCAGCGGTAGCAAGAGTGATACGGGATAACAGTGGAGCAGGATTGGCTCGAAAGACTGCATCGCAACGACATCGTTCTGATCGATGGCGGCACGGGTAGCGAGCTACAGCGTCGCGGCGTTGCGATGAGTGCGGCAGCGTGGAGCGGGCTGGCCTCAGGAGAGAACCACACCACCTTGCGCGATATTCACGCCGATTTCATTCGTGCCGGGGCCGATATCGTCACGACTAACACGTTTGGCACGATACGTTTCGTCTTGGAGGCCGCAGGCTACGGTGCAGCGTTCGAGGACCTCAACAGGTCTGCAGTGAAAGCCGCACTTCAGGCACGCGAGCTCGCTGCTGATCGTCCTGTCGCGATCGCCGGCTCGATCTCGTGTCTTCCGCCTCGATTCGATGACGAACGCTACCCGTCTGCACCCATCGAGCGTGGTGCATACGAGGAGCTTGCCCAGTTGCTTGCGGATCTCGGTGTCGATCTAATTGCGCTGGAGATGATCCAGGATCTCGAGCATGGTCAGCGTGCGCTCGAGGCTGCTCTCGCAACGGGGCTGCCCGTGTGTCTCGGGCTCAGTGCACGCCGGATCGAGGTCGGACTCGCATGTTTCGATTACCCCGACCGGGATTTCGGCTCGGTTGTCGAGCGCCTCGTCACTTTCGATCCGGCCGTTGTAAACGTCATGCACACGCCGCCGGCCGATGTGGGCGCCGCGCTCGAAGCGGTCAAGCAGCGTTGGCTGGGCCCGCTAGGCGCCTATCCCGAGCTCGGTGATTTCTCGGTTCCGGGCCGGCAATTTACGGCTAGCATGTCGCCCGAGAATCTCGCGGAGCTTGCCGTTGGCTGGGTCAGCCAGGGCGCTCGACTGCTCGGCGGTTGTTGCGGCACGGGACCGGAGCATATCGCTGCTCTTGGCGCAGCCCGTCCGCGGTTGCTCGAAGCACGTGCCGGGCGCTGAGCGAATCGCTTCTGCGGGCAAGCTCGCCGGTACCGGCAGAGCTATAATGGGCCTCAAGATTCAATAACATCTCGGGGAACCGGCACATGAAGAATCTCTCTCTCGCGGCGGTTGCTGCCGCCAGTTGGCTAGTGTCCGCCGTGGCAATCGCGCAAGTCTCGGCGACGCCTGATACGCCATTCAAGCTGGCTACATATGACAGCGGCGACGGCGATCGCGTCGCGCTGCTCATCGACGAGCTCCTGGTCGACGTGCAACGCGCAAACGCCTACGTCGTTGAAGCGGCGGGTCTCGCGCCGATGACACTGCCTAGAGATATGAAGACGCTTATCGAGCAAGCCGGCGTCGTCAAGCCACGGTTGTTTCAGATCGCCAACTACCTTTCGGGACGTGTCGAAGAGCTCGGTTTCGGAATGCAACCCGAAGAGGTCACGATCAGAGCGCCGATCAAGTATCCATGGAACCTGCTTGCAGCCGGATTGAACTATCGCGCCCATGCCGGAGAGCTCGGCGAGAGAACGGGCATCGATCCGGATCGCGATAATCCATACTTCTTTGCAAAGTCACCGCGCTCGACGATCATCGACCCCGGTCAGGCTTTCGTCATTCCGCGCAACGTCGATACGCTCGATTGGGAAGGTGAGTTCACGGTCATCATCGGCAGGCAAGCAAAAGACCTCACGCTCGAAAACGCGATGGACTACGTGTTCGGCTTTACGATTCTTTACGACGTCAGTGATCGGGCCAAGCAAATGCCCGGGCCCGAGGGCCGTTACCCGAACGACTGGTTCCCGGGCAAGAGCCTCGACAACGGCGCACCCATGGGACCGTATATTGTGCCGATCGAGTTCTTACCGAACTATGACAACGTTCGCGTGACCACGCGCGTGAACGGGGAGATCATGCAGGACTCGGACACCTCGTATCTCATTCACGATATCCCGCGCCTGCTGCGCTATGCGACGAGCATCATGACGCTCTGGCCCGGCGACGCCATTGCGACGGGCACGCCGTCCGGAGTTGGCCACGGGCGCGACCCGCGCGTCTACTTGAAGCCTGGCGACGTCGTCGAGATCGAGATCGAAGGCATCGGCACGCTCGTCACGCCGATCCGCTAACCGGAGGTCGAATGTATCGCTTGCACTCAGCCCGTTTCTTGGCCGTTTGGGTCACAGCCTTGTATTGGGTGGCCGGCGCTGCGAGTGCACAGGTCGAGGGCGAAGCGGTAGAGCCGCTGACCGGGCTCAAGGCCGAGGCCGTCGAGCGTGTCGACTCGCTCGCAAACCTTACGCAGGAGATCAACGATAGCTTGTTCTCGTTTGCGGAGCTGGGCTTCCAGGAGTTCGAGACGCAGCGTTACCTGACGGAAGTCTTGCGTGCCAACGGGTTTGAGGTCGTCCACGGCGTCGCGGGTATTCCCTCAGCGTGGTGGGCAAGCTGGGGCGAGGGTGAGCCTGTCATTGCGCTCGGCTCAGACGTTGACGGGATTCCACGAGCCTCTCAAGTTCCGGGTCTTGCCTACCGCGAGCCGCTCGTCGAGAACGCGCCGGGCCATGGCGAAGGTCACAACTCCGGTCAAGCCGTCAACGTCACCGCAGCGCTTGCCGTCAAAGCGCTCATGCAGCGCGAGAACCTGCCGGGAACGCTCGTACTGTGGCCGGGTATTGCCGAGGAGTTGCTGGCAACGAAGGCTTGGTTCACGCGCGATGGTCTGTTCGACGGCGTGGATGCCGTGCTGTTCACGCACGTTGGTGACAACCTCGGTGTGAGCTGGGGGCCTGCGCGCGGCACGGGGCTCGTCTCGGTCGAGTACTCATTCTCTGGCGTTGCGGCACACGGTGCCGGCGATCCTTGGCGCGGGCGTAGCGCGCTCGATGCCGTCGAGCTCATGAACGTCGCTTGGAATTTCCGTCGCGAGCATCTCCATCCTTTACAGCGCTCGCATTACGTCATCGTCAACGGTGGTGATCAGCCAAACGTCGTGCCCTCGGCAGCCACGGTCTGGTATTTCATTCGCGAAATTACGGCTGACGGTATTCGTGCCAACTTCGAGACGCTTCAGCGCATCGCAGAAGGTGCGGCGCTCATGACCGATGCGACGATGAGTCGGCGAATCGTCGGCGCAGCCTGGCCGCGGCATTTCAACGAGCCCATCGCGCAGGCCGTGGGTCGGAATATCGCGGCTGTGGGTTTACCCGAGTGGTCCGACGACGATCAACAGTACGCCCGTGCGTTGCAGGAGTTGCTCGACGCGGACGAGATTACGGGATTAGCGACGGAGCTCACGGGCGTCCAGGAGCCTCCCGAAAATCCCGTGTCCGGGGGCTCGGATGATATCGGTGACGTGTCGTGGGCCGTGCCGACCGTGACGCTGCGCTATCCATCGAACATCGAGGGCCTGCCTGGGCATCATTGGTCTCGTGCGATGGCCATGGCCACACCGATCGCCCACAAAGGCGTAACTGCCGGGGCCAAGGTGCTCGCGGCGACGATTCTCGACCTCATCGAGGACCCTGATCTCGTCGAGGCCGCGTGGGAGTATTTTCGCGAGGAGCAGCTGCAAGGCACGGTTTATGAGCCGTTCATCGGGCCAGACGATCCGCCAGCGATCGAAAAGAACGCCGACACGATGGCGCAGTTCCGCGATCAGCTCCGAGAGTTCTATTACGATCCGAGCCGCTACGACACCTATCTGGAGCAGCTCGGCGTCGAATACCCGCAGTTCGAGCGACCGTAGCGAAGCCTCTTCCGACGTCGGCGTACAGGCCGGTCAATACGGGAGGAGGTAGAGCGTGATTGCGAGAAACGGTACGAGCAGGATCATCATCGTGATCGCGTACCCGAACATGTCGCGGGCGCGCAGCCCGGTGATCGCGAGCAGCGGGATCGCCCAGAACGGATTCAGTAGGTTCGTATGCGCATCGCCCACCGCGTAGCTCGCGATCGTCTGACCGTAAGGGATGCCGAGCTCAGCGCTTGCGAGCAGCATCGGTCCGCCGACGATTGCCCACTCGCCCCCTGCTGAAGGCACGAAGAGATTCAGCACGCCGCCCGTGATCCACGCGATCACGGGGAAGGTTGAAGGCGTGGCAATCGAGAGCAGCGACTCGGTCATCGTGTCGACGAGGCCCGTGCCGGTCATGATGCCGATGATTCCGGCATAGAAAGGAAACAGTAGAATGACGCCGGCGCTCCCCTGCACAGCTTCATGGAATTCTTTTTGGTACGCGCTCGGGCTCAAGAACAGCAACATGCCCACCATGAGAAATCCGAAGTTCAGCACGTTGAGATCGAGTGCGCCGAGCCCCCGCGTGAAAAACGTTTGGACGAACAGCACAATGCCCGTCAGCGCGATAATGCCGCCGAGTACCCGACTGTTGTCGATGCGGTCGGCGACCGTTCTTTCGCGGCCGGATTCCTCAGCCGGGATGTGCTCGATGCGCGCCTCGGTTTGCTCATCGGAGACGTCGACGTATCGCTCGATACCGCGACAATTCCTGTCAGGCGGGCATAGCAGATAGAACATCAGCGAGGCATACACGAGTGAAAGCGCCGTGAGAATCAGTGGGTACGGATGGAACACCCACTCGGTTGCCGGTATCACGCGGTCGACGAAACCGAGTCGCATGAGCGCATTGTCCGGTGTTGCCTGCAGGAGTCCGGCTGAGCTCGATAGGCCCCAGC
>JABAOE010003681.1_pt1 | contig 17846 bp, 16 predicted proteins | sample 7062141 | NCBI WGS metagenome assembly JABAOE01 (sample SAMN14538627, study PRJNA623070) | marine sediment metagenome | biome: marine biome [ENVO:00000428]; feature: marine pelagic biome [ENVO:01000023]; material: deep marine sediment [ENVO:00002113] | place: India: Gulf of Khambhat ... | reverse complement strand
GCCGCTCCAGCAAGCAGCGCAGCAGCAAGGCTTCCTACGGTCAGTGCAAACTTAACCAGACGGCTCTTCAAGCGATCTCACATCCCCAACACAGTGTTCTCGGCTGCCGGCATCTTCTATCGCCGGTCGCCGGAAGATCCGCTCCGCTGGGAAATCGATCTCTTTCGTAGGAGCAACTCGGGCGCCACCACCCATCGCCTGACACACCCGAGGTGCGTCGGGCAAACCTTCTGTTGTCCAAGTGCACGCCTGCCCCTACCGGCCGACCCGGCCCTCAGAACCCGGGACGGCAGTTTCCGCCTGAGGCAACGGCCACTCCCCTCGAGTGGCCAGGGCACCAAGTTACGGAGGAATGCACGCGAACGCAAGCGGAAAAATCGCGTTTCTGCTGCCACTCGGCGGGTTGCCACGGCTACGCTACGCCGCCGAGGAAGGATGGGCGCGGCGTGCTGAACTTCAGAGAGCTCGAAGAGTCCATCAGTCGCCTCGACTCCGTCGACGCCGTCCGAATCGTCGGTGATGGCGAGAAAGTCGCCGAAGTTCACGTCCTTGCGGCACCCTCGAAACCCCCGAAACAAGTGGTCCGCGACGTCCAATCGCTCGCCATGGCCCGCTACGGGGCGAACATCGACCGACGTGTGATCTCCGTCGTCCAACTCGCCGCAGACGCGCTGCGGAACCGCACCCTCGAGCGTCCCGCCCTCGTCTCCATCAGAGAGGAGCCGGAGGGGAACCGGACGACGATCCTCGTCACGCTCGCCTGGCAGAACGGCGACCATGTCGGCAGGGCAGGCGGGCCCTCCGTCGCTTCGGCACGACTCCGGCTCATCGGAGAGGCCGCGCTCGATGCACTCGACAACATCTTCGTCAACCCGCCCCCCCTCGCACTCGATTCGATCGGAACCGCAGCGGTCGGGTTGCGGACCGTCGTGATCGCCGTCGTCGTCGGTGTTGGCGGAGGCAGCGAGGAGCTCGCAGTCGGTTCGGCCCTCTCCCACGGCGACGAGGGCGAAGCCGCTGTTCGGGCGGTGCTCGACGCCCTCAACCGGCGAATGCCCGCGCTGCTCGAAGGTGACTGAAGCGCAGCCGGGTATCCCGCCACGGCGGGAGAACGCCGCCCTCGTTGCCGAGCGGCTACCCCTCGACGCCGCAGTCGCGGTGACGCCGCATCACCTCGCCTCGACGGCCGCAGTCGCCCTCATGGCCGGCGGAGGCAACGCGGTGGATGCGGCCGTCGCCGCCAACGCGGTGCTCGGCGTGGTCGCTCCCGAGACCTGCGGTATCGGAGGCGACCTGTTCACGCTCATCCACCGACCCGGAGACGATCGTCCTACAGCCTTGAACGCATCCGGCCGGGCAGGATCGGGCGCGACCGCCAAGACGATTCGCGCCACAGGCGCCACCGAGATTCCCGTCGACAGCCCGTGGAGCGTGACCGTCCCCGGCTGCGTCGACGGCTGGGAGGCCTTGCTCGACGATGCCGGCACGATGCCCCTGGCGGACGTCCTCGCCCCGGCGATCCGCCACGCCGTCGACGGCTTCGAGGTGTCCCCGGAACTCGCCGACACGCTCGTGCGCCACGAACGCCACCTCATGGCCCAGCCTCTGGCCGCCTACCTGTACCCCGAGGGCAAGCCGCCGCAACCCGGCACGCGCGTTCGGAGACCCGACCTCGGAGCGACGCTGCTCCGGATCGGCGACGAAGGGAGAGATGCGTTCTACGCCGGCCCGATCGGAGACGCCATCAGCGCGGCCACCGAGGGCGTCCTGAAGCCGGCGGACCTCGCGACGAGCCAGGCCGACTGGATCGAGCCCCTCGGTGTCGATGTCTTCGGCCACACGGCGTGGACGATCCCGCCCAACAGTCAGGGCTACCTGGTCCTGGGTGCCCTGTGGATCCTCGAGCGCCTCGATCCGCCTCGGCACGCCGGCGACCCGGCCTATGCGCATGCGGCGATCGAAGCGTTCCGGGCGATGGAGTGGGACCGGGATGACCTCGTCGCCGACCCGGCTACGGCTCCGCTCGACCCGGACGACCTCGTCAGCCCGACGCAGCTCGAGAGGCGTCTCGCCGCGATACGGCCCGACACCGTCGCTGCCTGGCCCGACCCCGAAGCCCCGCCCGGGGGGACGGCGTTCTTCTGCACTCGGGACCACACCGGCATGGGAGTTGCGATCATCCAATCCAACTACCACGACATCGGCTCCGGTCGCATTGCCGGCGACAGCGGGGTCTTCCTGCACGACCGTGGGGCCGGCTTCAACCTGCATGCCGGCCACCCCAACGAGTACGCGCCGGGACGACGGCCCCTCCACACCCTCTCCCCGACCCTGTGGACTCGCGGCGGCCGGCTCGCGCTGCTCCTCGGCACCCGGGGCGGGCGCTACCAACCGCAGTTCCTCACCCAGGTCGCCGCCCACCTCTTCGTTGCCGGCGACGAGCCGGCTGTCGCCCAGGCGAGGCCGAGGTGGCTCGTCGCAGGTTCGGGCCCTGGCGCCGTCACCGACCTCCGAGTCGAATCGAGGGCGCCCGGCGCACTCGTGAACGGTCTCGCCGACCGCGGCCATGCCGTTTCGACGGCGCCGGCCTGGGTGGGGAGTTGGGGCCCGGTCTCGCTGATCCGCATCGGCGCCGAGACGCTCGACGCGGCCGCCGATCCCCGCGTGACGACGGCGACCGTCGACACGGGCTGAGGGTCGTTTTTCGCGAGCCTCGGTTTGCGGAGGATTCGCGACGCTCCCTAGCCTTGTCGCCGCATCGCGCGGGGCACCGTCCCGTGCCGCCGGGTGCTGGTTCCCGGCAACGGAAGGGCGGAGAAGGTCACAGTGCGACGACGTACGCCTGTTGCTTTCGCAGGCCTGCTGGTCATCGCGCTCGTCTCGATCATCGGCTTTGCTGCGTTCTCGACGGCAACCGGGACGACGACGACATCGGCAAGCGGGCAGGCGACATCCGTGCGCGTCCCCGGCCAGGCGGACGGCCGCGTCTCGGCGGGCATCCTCGCCACCCGGCTCGGGCCGGCAGCGCCTGCGACGACAACCACCACCACAACAACAACTACAACCACCACGACCACTACGACCACCGCNNACGACCCACACCCACGCTCCCACCACGACCACCGCCGCCCCCCCAGCGCCTCCGCCCGAGGACACCGCGACGACAACGACCGAGGCGCCGGTCCCTGGTGGGCCTCGAGATATCGAGGAATGGCGCCCGCTCGTCGAGCAGTACTTCCCCACGGAACTCGTGGACGAGGCACTGTCGGTGATCCGCTGCGAGAGCAACGGAGATCCGCTCGCGGTGAACCCGCGGTCGAACGCATCCGGCCTCTTCCAGTTCCTCCCCGGCACCTGGGCGTGGGCATCGACGCTTGCCGGCTGGGGTGGAGCCAACGTGTTCAACCCGGAGGCCAACGTGGCGGTCGCCGCATGGCTGGTCCAGGACAGCATCGACCGGGGGAAGGATCCGTGGGTCCACTGGACCTGCAAGCCGTGACGGGCACCTACACTCCTGTGTCCCCATGAAGCGATTCATCCGCCGCCTCCTCTTCCTCGGCGCCGTCGCCGGCGTCGTGTGGTGGGTCCGTGACCGCATCGTCCCTCCGCCGCAGCTGCCGGTCGGCTCGCCGCCGCAGTTCCGCCCCGCCGCGCCGTCGTCGGCAGGGCCGGCGGCCACGATGCCGCCGCCACAGACCGAGGTGCCGACTCCATCCGGCGGCGACGATCTCGCCAGGGTGAAGGGGATCGGCCCCGTCTACCGCTCACGACTCGAGGCCGAGGGCATCACGAGCTTCGCCGCCCTCGCTGCCGCGGACCCCGACGTGGTCGCTGCCGCGATCGACGTTGCGCAGAGCCGGGTCGAGGACTGGCAGGAGCAGGCCCGCTCCCTCGGGTGAGCGGTGCCCTACCTCACCGCACCGGAGGCCCTCGGCGACCTGCTCGATGGTGAGCCGCGGTTCCGCAGCGACCAACTCGCACACTGGCTCTACCGAACGCCCGTGCTCGATGCCTCCCAGATGACGAACCTGCCCGCTCACGTACGTGAACGAATTGGCGACGTGCTGTGGCCGTTCTCCGTCGATGTCGAGCAAACGGCCGATAGGGGGAAAACGCGAAAGTGGCTGTTTCGCGCCGGGGACGGCGCATCGATCGAAACGGTGCTCATGGGCTACCCGACACGTACCACCCTCTGCATCTCGTCGCAGGCCGGCTGTGCCATGGGCTGCAGCTTCTGCGCGACCGGCCAATTCGGGTTCGAGCGTCACCTCCACGCCGGTGAGATCATCGCCCAGGTCGCCTACGCCGCGGCATCGCTCCGCGCGGCGCCGATCATCGATTCGCCGCCACGGGTCACCAACGTCGTCTTCATGGGCATGGGCGAACCCCTCGCCAACCCCGCCGGCGTCCACGAAGCGCTGCGGCGGATGATCGAGGTGATGGGCATCTCCGCCCGGTCCATCACGGTGTCGACGGTGGGCCACGTCCCGGGCATCTACCGGCTCGCCGAAACACCGTGGAGCGTCAACCTCGCCGTGAGCCTGCACGCCGGCGACGATGCGCTTCGCACCCAGCTCGTCCCTCTCAACGAGCGATACGACATCGGCTCCGTGGTCGAAGCGGCCGCCCACTACTTCAACGTGAAGGGAAGGCGTGTTTCGCTGGAATGGGCTCTCATCGCCGGTCGTAACGACACCGAGGACCAGGCCCGCAAGCTTGCGGCTATTGCCACCGGCCTCGCCGCGCATGTCAACGTCATCGCGTTGAACCCGACCCCGCTGAGCGCCGACCGCCCACCCGACGCCGACACCATCAGGCGGTTCATGCGGACATTGCGCGACCAAGGAGCGAACGCCACACTGCGGGACACCCGCGGTCGCGACATCGACGCGGCATGCGGACAGCTCCGGGTCCGCGGCGCGGCGCCCCGGCAGACTCACGAGGAGGATCATGCGGCTGGCCAAGGGTGACGAGGCGCCTGCGTTCAACAGACCCGACCAGAACGGGAACCCGATGCGATCGGACGATCTCGCCGGACGTCGCTACGTCGTGTACTTCTATCCGAAGGCGTTCACGCCCGGCTGCACCACGGAGAGCTGCGACTTCCGCGATCACCACGAGACGTTCGCGGCGGCGGGCTACACGATTCTCGGCGTCAGCCCCGACTCCGCGGAGCGGCTCGAGCGGTTCCGCGCCGAGCACGGCCTCCCGTTCACGCTGCTCTCGGACGAGGACCACTCGATGGCCGAGGCCTACGGCGCCTGGGGAATCAAGAAGAACTACGGCAGGGAGTACGAGGGCATCATCCGCTCGACGATCGTCGTCGACGAGACCGGCACCGTCGAGCACGCCTGGTACAACGTGCGGGCCAAGGGCCACGTCGAACGGATCACCCGCGAGTTCGAGGAATGAGTCGATCGACTCATTCTCCTGCCGATATCCTCTTCATAACATGGCCGCGCCGGGGTGTGTGCCCCGGTCGCGGGTCAGTCCGCAGCTTGCTCTAGAAGGCAGCCGGCGCGGACGAAGAGGGGTGAACGTGCAGAAAGTGCGCAAGGCGATCTTCCCAGTCGGCGGGCTGGGGACCCGGTTTCTGCCGGTCACCAAGGCGCTGCCGAAGGAGATGCTCCCCGTCGTCGACAAGCCGCTCATCGAGTACGCGGTCGACGAGGCCAGGGCCGCCGGCATCGAGGAGCTCATCTTCGTGACCGGCCGGGGGAAGTCGGCGATCCAGGACCACTTCGACAGCCACTACGAGCTCGAAGCCGCCCTTCACGCCAGGGGCAGAGACGACGCGCTCGCCTCGATCAACAGCCTCGCCCAACCCGGCGACATCGCCTTCGTGCGCCAGATGGAGCCACTCGGCCTCGGCCATGCGGTCTGGTGTGCCAGGAACCTCGTACGGGACGAGCCGTTCGCCGTGCTCCTCGCCGACGACCTCATCCTCTCCGAGCGGTCGACGCTGGCCGAACTCATCGAGATCCACGCCGAGACGGGTGGCAACGTCATCTCGCTCATGGAGGTCCCCGCCGAGGAGACGAGGCGCTACGGCGTCGTTGAGGCCGGCGAAGACGACGGTCGCCTCGTCGAAGTCCTCGGCCTCATCGAGAAGCCCGAGCCGGAGGAAGCGCCATCCAACCTCGCAATCGTGGGCCGATACGTGCTCCAGCCGGAGATCATGGACTACCTCGCCATCGGCACGGTCGGGGCGGGAAGCGAGATCCAGCTCACCGACTCGATGGCGAAGCTGATCGGCGACGGGCCCTTCCACGGGGTCCGCATCGACGGATCCCGCTTCGACTGCGGCACCAAGGCCGGCTTTCTCGAAGCGAACGTGGCATTCGCCCTCGGCCGCAAGGATCTCGGCCCCGACATCCGGACGCGGCTGCGGTCGGTTCTCGAACGCTTCTGAACGGCAGATCGGCCTCGCCCGTCTGATAACTTCGGAAGCGGCGGCACGAGACCGGGGTTCCCAAGCGTGCCTCCGTCGCGACGCGAAAGGACTCCCGACACCATGACCAGGCTTCACGAGCTTCACGACGCCGGCCAGTCGGTCTGGCTCGACTTCATCCGGCGGGACATGCTGGAAAGTGGGGAGCTGGAGTCGCTCGTCGCCGATGGGGTTCGCGGGCTGACGTCGAACCCGACGATCTTCCAGCAGGCCATCGATACCTCGACGTCCTACGACGACCAGATCGCCGCGGTGGTCGCCGACCGCCCGGACGCGGCGACGATTCGCGTCTTCGAGGAGTTGGCGGTGGCCGACATCCGGGGCGCCGCCGACGTGCTCGCGACCGTATACGACGCCAGCCACGGTGGCGACGGCTTCGTGAGCCTCGAGGTCTCGCCTCACCTTGCCCACGACACCGAGGCCACGATCGGGGAAGCACGGCGGCTCTGGTCCTGGGTGGACCGGCCGAACCTCATGATCAAGGTCCCTGCGACACCGGCGGGGATCCCGGCGATCGAGACGCTCATCTCCGACGGCCTCAACATCAACGTGACGCTGCTGTTCGCCCTCGAGAACTACGTCGAGGTCGCACGCGCCTACATCCGCGGTCTCGAGCGCGCCGCCGACCCGGCGGCGGTCGCCTCGGTCGCGTCGTTCTTCGTGAGTCGCGTCGACTCGAAGACCGATGCCGCCCTCGACAAGATCGGATCTCCCGAGGCGCTGGCATTACGGGGCCGCACCGCCGTTGCCAACGCCAAGCTCGCGTACGACCACTACCGCGACATCTTCGACGGACCCACCTTCGACGCAGCCCGCGACCGCGGCGGCCGACCCCAGCGGGTGCTGTGGGCGAGCACGTCGACGAAGAACCCCGAGTACCTGGATGTCCTGTACGTCGACTCGCTCGTCGGCCCGAACACAGTGAACACGATGCCGCCGGCGACGATCGACGCCTTCCTGGATCACGGCGTCGTCGATCCGACAGCACTCATGACCGGCCTCGACGAGGCGCGAGACGCGATGGCGGCGCTCGCCGACGTCGGCGTCGATATCGACGAGGTCACCACCGAGCTCCAGGAAGAGGGTGTCGTGAAGTTCGCCGACTCCTTCGACGACCTGCTCGCAACGCTGGCGCGGAAGGTCGAGGTGCTCCGCTGATGACGGTGTCCATCGGCCTCCGCCTCGGGGATCACACCCCGGCGGTGGCCGACCGGCTCGCCCTGTGGGGCGACGCCGGTGCGTCCCGGCGTCTCTGGGATCGGGACCCGACGCTCTGGTTCCCCGAAGACCGACCGGAGCTCACCGACCGGCTCGGATGGCTGGGGCTGCCGGCGGCCCTCCAGGCGGGGGGCGGTGCCCTCGCCGCATTCGCCGCGGACGTTGTTGCAGCAGGGTTCCGGGATGCCGTCGTCCTCGGCATGGGCGGCTCGAGCCTCGCCCCAGAGGTGTATCAGGCGACGTTCGGCAACGCGCCGGGCCATCCCCGGCTTCGGATCCTCGATTCGACCCACCCGGCGGCGGTCCGCGCCGTCGCCGACTCCATCGACCCCGAGCGCACTCTTTTCATCGTCTCCTCGAAGTCCGGAACGACACTCGAGACACTGTCGTTCTTCCGTTTCTTCTGGGACGTGCTCTCGACCGCCGTTGGCGATCCCGGCCCCAACTTCGTCGCCATCACCGACCCGGGCAGTGCCCTCGCCGATCTCGCCACCGAGCGGGGTTTCCGGGCGACGTTTCTCGCTCCGCCCGACGTCGGCGGGCGGTACTCCGCGTTGAGCGAGTTCGGTGCCGTTCCGGCGGCGGTGATCGGTGTCGATGTCTCTGCCCTCGGCGCCGGTGCCATCGCGGCGGCGGACGCATCCGGACCGGGCGCAGACCCGTTGACGAGCCCCGGGTTCCAGCTCGGCGCGGCGATGGGAGAACTCGCGCTCGACGGCGTCGACAAGGTCACCTTCGTCACCGCGCCGACGCTGGCGGCGGTGCCGCCGTGGATCGAGCAGCTCATCGCGGAGTCGACCGGCAAGGAGGGCCGGGGGCTCGTCCCCGTCGGAGGCGAGGAGGTCGCCGCCCCGGGCGCGTACGGGGACGACCGGTTCTTCGTGTGTCTCGACACCGCGGGGGATCCAGCGGACGGGCTCATCGACCCACTCGCAGCCGCCGGCCACCCGGTAGCGCACCTCCGCCTCGACGACTCGACCGATCTCGGTGGGGCGATGTTCATCCTCGAGATCGCCGTCGCGATGGCGGGCGCCGTCCTCGGCATCAACCCGTTCGACCAGCCCGACGTCCAGATCGCCAAGGACCTGGCTCACCGGGCGATGGTGGGCGAACTCGATACCGGCGACGCCGCTGAGCTCGACGCCGGCGACGCCGAGCTCGATGACCGTCTCGCCTCGTGGCTCGCCACGGTCTCGCGGGGCGACTACGTAGGCATCCAGGCCTTCATCCCGCCCACCGACGGAGCCCGCGATCTCCTGGGTGATCTCCGCCGCGCGATCCGTGACGCTCACAGAGTGGCCACCACGGTCGACTTCGGCCCCCGGTTCCTCCACTCCACCGGCCAGCTCCACAAGGGCGGACCCGACACCGGCGTCTTCCTCCAGATCGTGGACCGCCCGGCGATGAGGCTCCCGGTCCCCGAAACCGACTACGACTTCGCCGCCCTCATCCGCGCCCAGGCCCTCGGCGACCGGCAGGCGCTGCGGAGTCGGGGACGCCGGGTCCTCGCCGTCGGGGTGGGCGACGATCCGGAGGGGGGCCTCGCCGCGATCGCCGCGGCCGTCGACGCTGCACTGCGCTGAGGCAGATCACGACCTGCTCCCGCTCATTCTCGCCTCCTGGGGATTACACGCCCGAGGGGTCGACTCGCGTTCCAGGCACCCAGCAGCATCCCGAAGGTGCCCTTCGTCGATGACCGACCGCTGACCTCGTGTGTGCCCGGGACGAGGGTCTCACCTGGAGTCGGGTCGACTCGCCGGCGATGCTGCGCGCCCCCTCGTCGAGTGGCGTCGCCTCAGCCGATGACCGCGGGAGTGATGTCGACGGCGCGCACCAGGGTGAGCTCGAAGACGCTCGCGCCGTCGTAGCGGTACGTGAGGTCGCCGCCCATCAGCTCGGCGAGCTTGCGCGCCACCGTGAGCCCGAGGCCGACCGACCCGGGTTGCCCGGTCGCCGGGTGGGCGCGCTCGTAGGGAGGGCTCGAAGATGCGGTCTCGCTCGGTGTCCGGGATTCCCGCGCCGTCGTCGACGACTCGCACCGACACCGTCGCCCCGTGCGGCTCGACCTCGACCCGGATGTCCTCCCCGCCGTACCGCATCGCGTTGGTGACGAGGTTGCGGATGATCTGGCGCACCCGAACCGGGTCGGCGTAGGCACGAGCCGCGGTGCCGGGACCCTCGAGACGGCGGCCGCGTGACGCGAGCGACGACAACACCTGGTCGATCTCGGCCTCGACGTCGATCTCCTGCATGTGAACGGGAACCCTCCCGATATCGGCCCGGGCTGCCACGAGAAGATCCTCGACGAGGTCCTCCATCTCCCGGGACTGGTCGACGATGAGGGCGACGAGCTCCTCGATCTCCTCCCGCCCAAACCGCTCCCACTGGCCCTGGAGCTCTTGGGCCATGCCGGCGACGACGGTGAGCGGCGTCCTCACCTCGTGGCTGATCGAGGCGATGAACTCGTCCTTCGACTCGACGAGGGCTTCGAGCTCGGCACGCGCCCGGTCGCGCTCGATGGCCGCCCCGAGCACGCCGGCGAGCCCCTGGACGAACGTCACCTCGTCCGATCCGAATGGGGTGTCGCACCCCCGGACCACGACAATGGCGCCGATCGGCGCGATGCTCCCCGGGATCTGGACGGCACAGGCTCGCTCGCGGGTCAGGTGACCGGCCGCGTCCCCGTCCTCGAGCACGGCACCGGCGAGGGCGAGGAGCGACACGGGATCCGCACCGGAGTGGAGGGCGGTGAGTCGCCGCGTCTCGCCGTCGCCGCCGTCTTCGACGACGTGAGCCACGGCGCCCTCGATCACACCGGCCACAAGGTCGGTGCACGTCGCCACCACGGCGCCGATGTCGTCGCTGTCGAGCGCAGCCCTGCCCAGCAGGGCGACAGCCTCCTGCTGGGAGGCCCGGGTCTGGAGCTCCCGCTCGGCGGCGCGGCGCTCGGTGACATCGACGAGTGCGCCCTCGTAGTGGGCGTCACCGTCGCCGGAGACGACCCGCGACGTGTCCCTGACCCATATGACCGAGCCGTCGCTCCGGCGCAGCTGGTACTCGTGGCCGACGAGGACGCCGGCGGCCTCGAGCCTGGCTCGCACGTCGTCCCGGTCGGCGCGATCGACGAACTCCTCCGCACTGAGGCCCCGCAGATCTGCGGCGGCCTCGAAGCCGAGTAGGTCGGCCAGCGCCTGGTTGCCGTCGAGAATCTCACCTTCGGGACGGGTGCGGTACATCGCGACCGGGATCCGCTCGAAGAAGCTGCGGTACCGCAGCTCCGACTCGCGAAGGGCGTCCTCGACCTTGCGTCGCTCGGTCATATCCTGCAGATGGGCGAGGAACGTCGGCTGCTGCCCTTCGTGTCCGGGGATGAAGCCGACGCTGACGACAACCCACATGGATCGCCCCGGCTCCGGCGACAAGGCGATCTCTCGCCGGATCCAGCCACCGGCGTCGCGAGCCGCGGTCGACCCGAATTCGGTGAAGGCAGCGAGGTCGTCGTCGGCGAGCATCCCGAACCACCTCGACCCCTCGAGAACCTCCGACGGGATCCTCAGCAGCTCGGCCGCGGCAGCATTGACCCGCAGCACGGTGCCGTCCAGTGAGAACAGCACGAACGCGGCGATCGGACTCTCGAAGACGGCGCGGAGCTGGTCCCGGGTGGCGAGGGCGCGGTCCATCGCGACCCCCTGAGCGTGCGACAGTGACCGGAAGACGACGGCGGCGACGACGACGATCACGGCGTGGCCGCCGGCCGAGACGACGAGGGTGAACGGCTCCGCGATCTCGGCTCCGGCAGGGGTCCAGGGAAACCAGCCCGCCCGCTCCATCAACGCGATCGGCAGCTTGGCGAGCTCGAGGATCAGCGCCAGGAGCAGCAGCATCGTGCCGGTGCGACGGCGCGGGACGAACGAGGTCACGGCGACGGCCCACAACACGAGGATGAGCCCGACGACGGGTGCGTCCTGCATCGACCACCACAGCACGAACGCCCCGACGAGGTCCGCGACGATGGCGAGCTCCAGCCTGCGTGCCGCATCGGCCCGCGCCGCGATGAGTGGAGCCGAGATCGCGAGCGTGAACGCGGAAAGGGACACGAGGCGCTCGAGGTCCTCTCCCAGCGAGGCGACGAGCATGAGGCCGGCGACGAACCCGTACAGGAACGTGCGCAGACGCAACAGAGTCTGGGGAAGCTGCTGGCGATCGGCCAACTGCCCCACGAGCGCGGCGCGGGAGCTCATAGGGACGTATCGGCCCGGCGATGCAAGCGCTTGACCCGGCAGGGCCTGCCCGCTCCACGGATTCGCGACGCTGCCACGAGGGGGGTGACCGTGGCGATCGGTCCGGGTACGGTGTCGCCCATGGCTACGAAGCATTTCACCCCGAAGCTGTTCGCCTTCCTCCGCGACCTCGAGGAGAACAACGACAGGGACTGGTTCAAGGCGCACCAGGACCTCTACGAGGAGCACGTTCGCGAGCCGGCGCTCGAGTTCGTCAACGACTTCGCCGCTCCCCTCGCACGGATCTCCCCCCATTTCGTCGCGGACTCCCGCAAGGTCGGAGGATCGGTGTTCCGGATCCAGCGCGACACCCGCTTCTCCAAGGACAAGACCCCCTACAAGCAACACACCGGCATCCAGTTCCGCCACTCGGCGACGATGGGCGACGTTCACGCCCCCGGCTTCTACCTCCACCTCGAGCCCAGCAACTGCTACGCCGGCATCGGGATGTGGCGGCCGGCGACCGCCGACGCCTACCGCATACGCGACGCGATCGCGGCCGACCCGGCAGGCTGGAAGCGCGCCGCCCACGGCGCCAAGTTTCGTGGCATCTACTCGCTCGACGGCGACTCGCTGCAGAGGCCGCCACGCGGCGTCGACCCCGACCACCCGCTCATCGAGGACCTGAAGCGCAAGGACTTCATCGCCGGCACCCGGCTCACTCAGAAGGTGGTGACCTCCGCCGGCTTCATCGACGAGTACGCGCGGATGTGCCGTACCGGAAGCCCGTTCATGCGCTTCCTGTGCGCCGCCGTCGACGTCCCGTTCTGACGGCGAGGGCCCGGCCCGCCGGGGCTCGGCTGCTTCGGCGAGGCCTCATTCGTCGTCGTGCGCCGGTTCGTGCCCGACGACCGACGCCGGAGCGACACCTGTGTCGGCTGCTGGACGGAGTCCGCGTTCGCCGGACCATTTCGGGGTGCTCTCGGCCGCTACCGTTGCCGCCGTGACGTGGAAGCCGGAGATCGAGGAGCTGGCACGGCGCCGAGAACTGGCGGCCCGTCTCGGCGGCGAGGACCGGGTCACCCGACATCGCGAGGCCGGCAAACTGACGGTCCGGGAGCGCATTGACGCGCTCGTCGACGGAGACTCGTTCGAGGAGATCGGCTCGATCGCCGGCTTCGCCGACTACGACGATCAAGGAGAACTCGTCGAGTTCACCCCGGCCAACTTCGTGTTCGGCGACGCCCGGATCGACGGCAGGGATGTCGTTGTCGCCGGCGACGACTTCACCGTTCGCGGCGGCGCCGCCGACGCTTCGATCTGGCAGAAGCTCGTGATGTCCGAACAGCGCGCTCGAGCGCTGCGCGTCCCGGTCGTGCGTCTCGTCGACGGATCGGGAGGAGGCGGCAGCGTCAAGTCGTACGAGGGGCTGGGGCGCACCTACGTCCCCCCGTTGCCGGGGTGGCGAGACCAGGTTGAGCTCATGTCGGAAGTGCCCGTCGTGGCGGCCGCGCTCGGCTCGGTGGCGGGGCTCGGGGCGGCCCGGGTGGCGGCAGCACACCTCGCCGTGATGGTGGCGGAGACGTCGCAGATCTTCGTCGCGGGTCCGCCCGTCGTCGAGTACGCCACCCACGAGGAGGTGGACAAGGAGGACCTGGGGGGCGCGGCCATCCACGGATCGAACGGCACCGTCGACGTCGTGGCGGCAAACGAGCACGAGGCGTTCGAGGCGGTGCGTGCGTTCCTCTCGTTCCTGCCCTCGAACGTCTGGGAAACGCCGCCGATCGCCGCCTGCGACGACCCGATCGACCGCGGTGACGAGGAGCTGCTCTCGATCATTCCCCGCAACCGCCGCCGGGTGTACGACGCGCGCCGGCTGGTCCGCCTCGTCGTCGACGGGGGCGAGCTGTTCGAGTTGGGGAGCGGCTGGGGCCGCTCGGTGGTCACCGGGCTCGCCAGGCTCGACGGTCATCCGGTCGGCGTCGTCGCCGCCGACCCGGCGCACCTCGGCGGCGTCCTCACCGCAGACGGTTCGGACAAGCTGCGAAGGTTCCTCGACCTCTGCGACACGTTCCAAGTCCCGATCGTCAACTTCGTCGACCAGCCCGGGTTCGCGGTCGGGACCGCTGCCGAGAGCGAATCCACCATCCGGCGTGGCGTCGGCGCCATCGCCGCCCTGTACCAGCTCTCGGTCCCGTACTTCGCGGTCATCGTTCGCCGGGCCTTTGGAGTCGCCGGCGCGGCCATGGTCGACTGCACGACACCCCGGTTCCGAGTCGCCTGGCCCTCCGGCGACTGGGGTTCGCTGCCGCTCGAAGGGGGCATCGAGGCGGCGTACCGTCGGGTCCTCGCCGACTCCGACGACCCGGATGCGCTACGCGAAGAGCTCCTCGGCCGGCTCGAGGCGGTGCGATCGCCTTTCCGGACCGCCGATGCGTTCGACATCGAGGAGATCATCGACCCCCGCCGCACCAGGCAGGTGCTCTGCGCGTGGATCCGGCGCGCCTATGCCGTCGCCTCCCACGACGCCGGCCCCCGTCGCCGCGGCCACCGTCCCTGACGATCGCCGCCCCGGCGACGCGGCACTCAGTCGAGGATCTCGAAGTCGATCCTGGAGTCGGCGAAGATGCCCGAGCCGGAGCCGATGAAGCTGTACGCCAGCTCCGGCGGCACCTCCTCGCCCGACTCGGTGAGCGCCGCCTCCAGGTCGGCGATGCGGGCGTCCCGGGCGGCGAGCTCCCCGGCAAGCGCATCGGCCTCGGTGGCGATGCGCTCGAGGCGGGCGATCATCTCCTCCTGGCGGGCGATCTCGTCGAGCAGCTCGGCGACATCGGGGTGCCTGCCGGCGTCGTCGCGTTCGTTGTCATCCCGTTCGTCCCCGCCGCCTTCAGTCGCGTTGGGCCCGGCGGGCATCGCAAGCTCGATCTCGGTGAGAGCGGCGTTGCGGCGGGTGAGCTCGTCGTTGGTGGCGACGAGGCCCTCGACGACGGCGTTGGCGTCGGCGAGACGCTGCTCGAGCTCGTCCGCTCGCGACTCGGCCTCAACGAGCAGCCCCTTCAGCACGTCCTCCTCGACCTCGGGATCGAGCTTGAGTTGCGGCGCCTGCCGGAACCTGGCGAGGAGGTAGCCGACGAGGGTCGCCGCCATCATGAACAGAGCGATCTCGCCTATCGCATACGTGAGCCCGCGCATCATGGACCTCCTGTAGCCGGGCCGAAGGAGAACTCGACGCGCCTGTTCTGCGCCCTGCCCTCGGGTGTGTCGTTGTCACCGATCGGCTGCGCCTCCCCGTAGCCGACGGCCGTCAGCCGCTCGGGGTCGACCCCGAGCGCCACGAGGTAGCTCTCGGCCGATTCCGCTCTCGCCACGCTGAGCCTGAGGTTCGACTCCGCCGAGCCCACGCTGTCGGTGTGACCCTCGATCTGCATCGCGAGCGTGGGGTTGCGGATGAGAATCCCGGCGGCGATGTCGAGGAGCGCCTCGAGTTCGGAGGTGAGCTTGGCGCTTCCGGTCGCGAACGACGCCCCGCTGCGCAGCGAGCCGGTGATCACATCGTCGACGATCGTCACATCCCACTGCGGGAACGGTGCGAACAGCCGGAGCGCCACCGGGAGTCGGAACAGCGAGAACGTGGCATCCACGCCTTGGCGAGCCTCGAGTTCGTTGACGACGTTGTCGACGCCGTAGACCGACCGCAGCGAGCCCGAGATCGCCTCCGCGATCTCGATGCTGGGGACGACGCCCCTGACGACGACCGTGCCGTCGCCTCTCGTGAAACCTTCGAATCGGGGCGGCGTGAGCCCCGTGACGGTGATCGCCGGTTCCACCACGAGGTCGGGACCGAGGGCGAGCCGGACGGCGCCGGTGAGCTGGGCGGCGCGCTCGGCCGTGGGCGCGGCCGCGGTGAGGACCGCCGTGTCCCCCTCGATGGTGATGCCCGAGGTCCCGATGATGGGAAGGACCGCGATCGCGTCGGCGGCGTGCTCTACCCAGGGAGCTCCGGCGGCGTCGGCGTCGACGACGAGCTCATTGGTCACGAACGGCGCATAGATGAGCTCGGCGACGGCGGCTACCCGTGCTGCCGCGTCCTCGCTCGGCACGACGCCCCCGATGACGATGGCTCCCTTCTCCAACGAGGCGGTGAGGTGGGCCACCGGCGCCTCGGCGACGGTCGGCTCCGGTGGCGGAGCCGGCGCCGGCGTGCCGGGTACGACCGGTGCGCTCGTCACCCCGGGAACCGGCACAGGTGGCGCGACGACGGCCGACGGTGTGGTGGGTGTGTCCGCAAAGGTCACCGTTCGCACGCCCTCGACACCGGCGACCACGGCAGCGACGTCATCACGGGCCGCCACGGAAACATCGGCGATGATGGCGTCGCGCCCCTCGACGGTGACCGTGCCCGGGAGATTGGCGGCGGCGAGCGCCGACGATGCCCGGCTCTGGATGTCGAGTTGCTCATTGGCGAGGCCCCAGACGATGGCGGCGGCGAACAGGACGACCCACACCACCACCAGCACGCCCCACCTCGCCTGAGGCTCCCCTTCGTAGACGATCGTCATCTCGATACGCTCGGCATCTCCGCACGCCGGCTGAACGGCGAAAGCATAGAGTGGCTGACTAGCTACCGATTGTAGTCAGAGCGTCGTGCCACGTCACCCCCCGATTTCGGACCCGGTGTACCGTCGGGCCATGTCGGGCTCGACCACACCCACCGGCGAGATCGACATCGTCGAGGTCCGGGTGCGCGAGATCCCCATGACGCTCGTGCGGGCGTTCGAGACGGCACGGGGGCACACCGCCGTCCGCAGGGTCATCATCGTGGAGGTGGTCGGCGGCGGCGGCCTCTCGGGCTGGAGTGAGTGCGTGGCGCCCGACAAGGCCCACTACACGAGCGAGACGGTCGACACCGCCTGGCCGCTCATCGTCGATGGGCTGGCCCTATTGGCGGCACACCGACCCTGGGCGTCGGTGGAGCAGCTCGCCGCAGCGCTCTCGAGAGCCGCACCGACCGCGCCGATGGCCGTCGCCGCGGTGGAGATGGCGGCACGCGATCTCGATGCCCGCCGTCGCGGGCTTCCCCTCGCCACCGTCCTCGGCGGCGACAAGAACGAGATCGACGCCGGCGTCGTCATCGGCCTGCATCGATCGATCGACTCGCTCGTCGAGGAGGCAATGGACGCGGCGGCGCGGGGCTACCGGCGGATCAAGCTCAAGATCGCACCGGGCGCCGACGCCCGGCCGCTGGCAGCTGTCCGGGAGGCGGTTGGGCTCGACGTCCCCCTCGCCGTCGACGGCAACGGGTCCTACCGGCTGGAGCAGGCCGAGAGCCTCGTTGCCCTCGAACGTCACACCCCTGTCATGATCGAGCAGCCCCTCCCTGCCCACGACTTCACCGGCTCCACCCGGCTCCAGCTCCTGCTCTCCACCCCGATCTGCCTCGACGAGTCGATAGGGTCCGCGGCCGACGTCGTCACCATGCACCGGCTCGACGCCGGGCGGATCGTCAACCTCAAGCCGGGACGCGTCGGCGGCCACACGGCGGCGCTCGACGTCCACCGAGCGGCGGTTGCCAGGGCCGTCCCCGTCTGGTGCGGGGGGATGCTGGAGACGGGGATAGGTCGGGCCCACAATGTGGCGCTCGCGTCGCTGCCCGGCTTCTCGATGCCGGGCGACCTCAGCCCGAGCGATCGTTACTGGGAGCGCGACATCGTCGACCCGCCCTGGCGCATGGTCGATGGGGCGTTGCAGGTGCCGCTCGACCGGCCCGGAATCGGAGTCGAGGTCGACGTCGAGCTCGTCGAGTCGCTGGTCCTTCGTCGTATCGACGTGACCCGGGAGGCGGGCCTGCCACAGCCGTAGGCGATTCGGCGCCTCAGCCGAGCGCCCGGTGCAGGAACGCCGCCATCTGGTCCCGGGTGACGATGTCGGTGGGGCAGAACCGGTCGTTCACCGGCGGG
>JABAOE010000421.1_pt3 | contig 17846 bp, 19 predicted proteins | sample 7062141 | NCBI WGS metagenome assembly JABAOE01 (sample SAMN14538627, study PRJNA623070) | marine sediment metagenome | biome: marine biome [ENVO:00000428]; feature: marine pelagic biome [ENVO:01000023]; material: deep marine sediment [ENVO:00002113] | place: India: Gulf of Khambhat ... | reverse complement strand
TGTTTATGATTTGGATAATTTAGTTAAAAATAATGGTGAAGCAGTTCCAGCTAGCCTGCTGGATGATTCTTACGGTTATGTAGTTGTAATTGGAGCTATTAATGATGGCTGTGAAATTATAATAGGAAATTTCAGAATAATAGATGATGCTGGTTATGAGTACAGAACAAATATGGATGGAATTGATGGAAATGGTCAGGCCGAAATGTATGTCAACTTTAACACCGTAGATGGTGCAAATCAGGCAGATATTGTCGGATATTCTTGGTTGAAGGGTGATGCTGATTTTGGTACTGTTGCCATGAATAATGATTTTGGTTTTGATGCTGATATATTTGTATATGATTTTGCTGAAGAGCCACTTTCATGTGACAGGAGAAACTTTGCCTGTGGTAATGTAATGAATTATGGAGTTAACGAGGATTACCCAAATAGTAAAGGTGGACCTCTTTTATGCCCAGGTGGTGGATTAGCTGATCCAAATGGTGGTTTTGTATTATTTGACAATTGGGATGATGCCATTCCCCCTACTGCTCCAGAAAATTCATATGGTTATGCAATACATGGTTTTATAGGAATCAATAATGGAAATGGAACAGGAAGTATGGATGCTTGGTATCTACATGGAGATTAATTAAATAAGTAAATATTCTTATATTTAGAAAACCCAAAGCTATGGGAGCCCCAAAAGCCCCATAGCTTTTTTTATTGTAAATATTTATATTTGTTACTTATTCCTTACATGATGCCGGCCAGTCTTTTAAAAAACGTGGATTCCGGCTAAAAACTTGCCGGAATAACTATGAGAAATTTTGTAGTTTAACAGTTTGGTAATATCCCGGAAGGTATTTTTTTTATTTTCTCAACACAAGTACTATTGCTTGGGCAGCAATTCCTTCTTTTCTTCCGGTAAAACCCATTTTCTCGGTTGTTGTTGCCTTTACGCTCACATTTTCGATGGAAATCCCCAATGTTGAAGATATCTTATCTCTGATATTCATGATATAAGGTGATAGTTTCGGTTCCTGGCAGATTATGGTGCTGTCTATATTTTCAATTTTGTATCCTTTATCACTTAAAATCTTCTGTGTCTGAATTAACAGTTCAAGGCTTGATATATCCTTATATTTTTGGTCATTGTCAGGAAAATGCTTTCCAATATCACCTTCCGCAACTGATCCCAAAACAGCATCACATATTGCATGGGTAAGGACATCCGCATCCGAATGACCTTTGAGACCAAGCTCATAGGGGATTTCCACTCCGCCGAGAATGAGTTTTCCACCTTTTACCAATCTGTGAGCGTCATAACCAATTCCAATTCTATACATTTTCTATAATTTCACTTTTAATATACGATTCTGCAATTCTAAGATCATTTACGTCCGTAACTTTTAAATTATAAACAGAACCATTAATTATTTTAATTTTTTCTCCCAGCAGCTCGGCTAATTGAGATTCATCTGTGATATTGAGACTGTCCAGATCAAGCTTATCGTAAATTTCTCTTAATAAACTATATTTAAATGCCTGAGGAGTTTGTGCTCTCCAAAGGGATTCTCTCGGTACAGTTTTAATAATATTTAGATTGCTGAGATCCACTTCTTTTACCGTATCAGTTATAGGAATTGCGAGAATAACTGCCTTATTTACCATACATTCGGTAATAATTTTGTTTATCAAATTATTTGAAATAAAAGGTCTTGCTGCATCATGGATAAGAACTATATCCGTGTCACCAGATACAGACTTAAACCCGTTTTTAACTGAAAATTGCCTTTCTTTTCCGCCGGGAACAATATTAGTAATTTTTTTAAAGTTTATTAATAGTCTCTTTGCTTCTTTGATATCATCAGCGTGAGTTACGACTATTATTTCATTTATATTTTCGTTTAACTCAAACGCTTTTACACTGTAGTTTAGAAGAGGTTTGCCGCCAAGCTCTGCAAACTGTTTTTTCACAGAAGATGAATATCTTTTTGATATACCGGCAGCGGGAATAATTACTGAAACTTTTTGGTTAGCCATTAAGACTGGAAATCATATTTTCCCTGTTTTTTTTGGCAAAAATCATTCTGCCCGTTGAAGTTTGTAAAACACTTGTAATTGCAACATCTATTTCTTTGCCAATGAAGTTGATTGCATCATCTACAACTACCATTGTGCCATCATCAAGGTATCCGACGGCCTGTTTGTGCTCCTTCCCTTCTTTAACAAGCATGAGTTTCATAATTTCACCAGGAAGCACAATAGGTTTAATAGCATTTGCAAGCTCATTTAAATTCAAAACTTTGACATTTTGCAAACTCGCAACCTTATTCAAATTAAAATCGTTGGTAATAATCACTCCATTGATCTTCTTTGCTAATTCGACAAGTTTTAAATCAACTTCTTTTACATGCTTAAAGTCATGGCTTGTTATCTTAACTTCGACTTCAGGTATGTCCTTTTGAATTTTTTTTATAACATCCAGACCTCTTCTTCCCCTTACTCGTTTTACGGGATCTGAAGAATCAGCGATATACTGAAGCTCCTTGATAACAAATTTAGGTATTATCAGATCACCCTCAATAAATCCAACTTCTGCAACGTCTGCAATTCGACCGTCAATTATTACACTTGTATCAAGGATTTTTGTGGAACCTCTGCCAGGTTTTCCTCTACCCTTATTGTTCATATCTGTTGTTTTATTTATGCCAAGTGTAATACCGACAAATAACAGAATAAACAGACTAATCGATTTGATATAAGGGATTACGGGTTCATTAACAGGAAGATTTTCAATTGCTGTATTTAGGGCAAAAAATAATAAAACAGCAACAGCAACACCGATTGCAACACCAATTGTCGACTTCTGCGTTAGTTTGTTAAATACTGTGTTAAATAAGTATAAAATTAAAAATGTTAATATTCCGCAACCGCCTGCAATTATTAGTGATTGCTCTGAATTAATGCTGTTTGGAGATAAAAAATAAGCAATAATTACTACGATTATAGAAAAAGAAACAATAAGTCTCATCAAAACCTCAAATTTAGTAAAGAAATGATAAATTTAATAAATAAATTTAGTATATTTGATTATATATTGATTAACAAGTTTTTAAGGATATTACGCAGATTTAGCCGTTAATCTCATTAATAAATTCCACTGTTTTATCCACAACTCTTATATAGCGGCTCTTTCCATGCCCTGGTTTTTTGGCCCTTCCCCTTAAACTGAATTCCGAAATAACAACATCTGTTTTTTTATCCACGAGCTGAATCCAAACATAGATTGATCCCAAACCGCTGTCATAAATTCCAAAATGAAGGATTTCACAAAACTTACAGCCCCTGTCAAACTTGGTTACTACACCTCTGACAACTAAAACTCTTTCGTTTTCATTGGTGATTGCTTTTGTGGTTCTGTCTACAATTTCAAAATTTTTCTGTTCAATTAATATATTCGCAATCATATCAGGTATAGTAATATTCGATTCATAGGGGACCCATTCCCCCTCTAGTTTTGAAAAATCTGGGATTTCAATAAATTTATATTTTTGAACTGAATTCTCAGGATGTTTGTATTTTGTTATATATAAGGGATTACAAGAATAAAGCATTAAAGATAAAACTATTATATTAAAATAAATAATGTTTTTAAGCATTTGTTTCTCCGGTTAAAAAATCATAAATTAATGTTACTTACATTTTTAATTATATAAAGAATCCTTATGAAAGTTTGTTCTCTTGCTAGTGGTAGTTCGGGCAATTCGCTTTATCTGGAAACTAAATATTCCAAAATACTAATTGATGCGGGTATCAGTTTTCGCCAGATAAAATTAAGACTGCAGAAACTCAACGTTAATATAGATGAATTAGATGCTGTTGTGGTTTCACATGAGCATTCTGACCATACACATGCTATAAGAAAGTTAAATATTCCTGTGTTTGTTTCTAACAGTACTGTGGAATTATGGAAAGACGATGTTAGCAACTTGCATGAGTTTGACTCCGAGGCCTCTTTTCGATTAAATGATCTAACGATTACACCATTTTCCGTACCCCATGATGCAATAGATCCTGTAGGTTTCACGGTGGACAACGGTTCAAAAAAGATGGGTATTGTTACTGATATTGGATCCGTAACTGGTCTTGTAGTTGATAAACTGAATGGTTGTAATATTTTGATTATAGAATCTAATCATGATAGCGAAACACTTATGTATAGCAGTTATCCATGGCCACTCAAACAAAGGATTAAAGGAAGGCTCGGGCATCTTTCGAATGAGCAGGCTTCGGAATTGTTAAATAAGGTTTTGCATGATGGCTTAGAGCATGTTTTGTTGGCTCATCTTAGCAGGGTTAACAATACCCCCATGATAGCATATAAAACGTCATTTGATATTTTAAAGTTAAATGGAGCAGATCACATTAATCTTAGTGTCGCTCCGAGAAAAACCATAGGGGAGGTTCTTTCCGTTTGATACCCAGATATTCTAGAAAAATAATGTCAGACATATGGTCTGATGAGAATAAATATAAAACCTGGCTTAAGATTGAAGTTGCAGTCTGCGAAGCTTGGGCACATTATGGTGAAATACCAAAAAAATCATTAAAAATTATTAAGGAAAAAGCAGATTTTGATATTGAAAGGATTAATGAACTTGAAAAAGAAATAAAACACGATGTTCTGGCTTTTTTAACTTCAGTGTCAGAATTTGTTGGTGATGATTCCAGGTTTATTCATCTTGGTATGACTTCTTCCGATGTTCTTGATACCGCTCTTGCAATTCAACTTCGGGATGCAGGAAAAATAATATTGGAAGATCTGTCAAAGCTCATATCTGTTTTAAAAGAAAAAGCATTTCAGTGCAAAGATATACCGATGATTGGTCGATCTCACGGAATTCATGCAGAGCCAAAAACACTGGGGCTTGTTTTTGCATTGTGGTTTGACGAGATGAAAAGAAATATTAAAAGGATGGAAAATGCCGTTGAGAGCATAAGTGTCGGGATGATGTCTGGTGCGGTTGGAACTTATGCTAACATAGATCCAAAGGTTGAGGAATATGCTTGTAAACTACTGGATTTAAAACCAGCAAGTATTTCAACTCAGGTGATTCACCGTGATATACATGCGGAGTATTTCTTAACATTGTCGTTGATAGCTTCATCTATTGAAAGAATTGCAACAGAAATACGCCACTTTCAAAGAACAGAGGTATTAGAGATGGAAGAACCCTTTTCAAAAGGTCAAAAAGGTTCATCAGCTATGCCCCATAAAAGAAATCCCATTTTATCTGAAAATCTTTGTGGATTAGCAAGGGTTGTAAGATCAAATTCAATCGCCGCGCTTGAAAATATATCCCTATGGCACGAAAGAGATATAAGTCATTCCTCGGTAGAGAGAATTATTGGCCCCGACGGAACTATCTTAATAGATTTTATGTTAAACAGGTTAATTAATCTGTTGGATGGATTGCAGATATATGAAGAGAATTTATCAAAGAATATATGGCTTACAAATGGCCTTGTTTTTTCACAAAAAGTTTTATTAAAGTTGGTAAATAAAGGTGTTACAAGAGAAAAAGCGTATTCACTTGTTCAAAGAAATGCCATGACCTGCTGGAAAGAAAAAAGCGCTTTCAAAGATTTATTGAAAAACGATAGTGAAATTAGTGATATACTGACACCTGATGAGATCGATTCCTGCTTTGATGTAAAGCAGGATTTTAAAAATATTGATCATATATTTGAAAAAGTGTTTAACTAACCAAAGATATTTACTTTACTTAGTAAAATAAATGTGTAGTATTTCCAAAATTTTACTTTATATTGTTACTTACTGAATATATCTTTAAGTTTTAAAATTCCATAAATATATTTAATTAGGAGGTAGTTTTTTAAATGAGATATTTATTGTTAATTCTAGCGTTTGTTGCTATTCCGTCGTTTATGTCTTGTGATAACCAGGAGACGAGTAAAACCCAGGGTAATGCTAATGCTGTTGAGAATGGGGAGATTAATTCGACAAGCTTAAAAAAGTTTTTTATGGATAAATATGCTGCCCAGCTTCCGCAAAACACAAAAGTTGAAGTTAGCGGAATTGAAGATTCTGATTTGCAGGGTTTTAAAAAAGGATCTTATGATGTTGAACTTGCAGGCAGGGGTAAGCAGAGCATACCATTTTTAATTAGTAAATCCGGAAGATATCTGGTTTTAGGAAATAATACACCTATTAATTTCGATGATTTTGAAGATACACCTGTCAAAGGAATTAAAAAGGGTGTAATTAATATTGGACGACCTGTTCCTGTGTTGTTAACGGAAGATGGTAAAAGTCTTTTGGTTGGTGATTTAGTTGATATTACGGTTGATCCATTCAAAGAGATAAGCGATAAAATTTCACTTGATGATTCTCCGGTAAAAGGAAATAGCAATGCAAAAGTAACTGTGGTTGAATATTCTGATTTTCAATGCCCATATTGCAGGCGAGGTAGTGAAATGATCCCGCAGATTATAAGTGATTATGGGGATAAGGTAAAAGTTGTGTATAAACAGATGCCCCTTGCAAATCATAATTGGGCAAAGGCAGCTTCAGTTGCATCAATATGTTCATATAAGCAGGGTAATGATAAGTTTTGGAGCTTTCATGATACTCTTTTTAGCAAACAAAGAGAGATTAAGCTGGAGACATCTGAACAGCAGTTTAGAGATATCGCAAAAGAAGTGGGTCTTGATATGGCGTCATATAACAAATGCTTAAATTCCAAAGATGTAGCTGATAAGGTTCAGGCCGACATTAAAGAAGCTGAACTTATAGGTGTTAATTCTACACCAACTTTTGTTATTAATGGAGTTATAGTGCCTGGTGCCAATCTACAGGCAGTTAAAAATGCGATAGACAGCAGGCTTCCACAAGAAGGTTAATACAAAAGTCAGGATTTTTTACATCTTATTAATTTTATATGAAATGTTCTAAATGCGGCTTTAATAGTTTTGATTATCTCGACAGGTGCAAAAAGTGTAACGCTCCTTTGAAAGCCAAGCCGCTGTTTAAATTTTTATATGAAAAAGATGATAGAAAATATTTAAAAGTTACTGTTTCAAGTGATAAAACGGATAGTAACTTTACATCAGTTTACGAGAATCAGGATCAGGAATCTAATGAGAGCGAGTTCACTGCTCCTAAACAGGTAAATCAAATCGGGTTCATTACTGATAGTTTTGAACCCGATCTTAATAATGTTGATGATAAAAAAAGAGATGTTTTTTCAGCTCCTTCCACAATAAATCAGATTAAGGAAAATATTGAAGAAATTGAGAGAGAAAGAACTGAAAGTGCAGTAGATGATTTCTCTCGGGATTTTCAGGAAGACCTGTTTGGCGATGTTGCTTTAAATGAAAATGAAATAGATGATTTTAATCCTGTTCCAAAGCAAATTTTGGAACAGTATTATTTGTCTTATAAAAGTAAAATTAATGCTTTTTTTGAGAAAATTTATGATTTATTTCTAGGTAAAATTAATTACTCACGATCTGTTGGTGGCGAAAAAGATGTGATATTTGGAGATTATATTCCTGCATCTATTGAATCAAGATTTTTAGCTTTTTTAATAGATTTATTTATTTTATTTTTTCTGTCTACATTTACATTCATTTTTGGTATTAAGTTGGTTGGGATAAATCAAAATATACAGATTCCTAATTTATACGAAATTTTAGTTTGGGTGTACCTTATTCTTTTTGTATTAGCTACCACTTATTTTGTTATTTTTATTGCATATTGCGGACAGACGATTGGCAAGATCATTATGAAGATTAAAATTGTTAGAAATGACGGTTCAAATGTAAATGTGACGGAAAGTTTGATAAGGTGGCTTGGTTACTATATTTCAATACTTCCTTTTTGTATTGGTCTTTTATGGATAATTTTTGATATAAAAAATCAATCCTTTCATGACAAACTTGCTAAAACCGTAGTTGTAAGGGTATAGCGCAATTAATTATGATATTAGAAAATTTAAATACTAAGATTAATAGTAAAACACAAGAAATATCCACCTGGATAGATTCTCATTTAAGCAGGATTTTGATTCCACTTTATACATCGGTTGATCTCAGGTTCTCCGAACAGAAGATTGCTCCAGTGGACACAAATATTTTCCCCGCAGGGTTTAATAACCTGACAGCGGAATTTCAAAGCAATGTCGGAAATCTTTTTAAATTGGCCATTACCTCAAGGTACCCGAGTGCTAAAAACATTCTTCTTGTACCTGAACTAAACACTAGAAACCCATTTTACTGGGAAAATATCCATGTAATTAAATCAACTCTAGAAAATGCAGGTTATGATGTGATGGTCGGAATTGTTAATGATGAATTTCATGAGAGTAAAATTGTTTTTGAGTCTGTAAGCGGACATCTCATAGAAGGTTTTAAAGTGAAACAGAGGGGAACCCGTGTATATATTGATGATTATTGTCCTGATATACTTTTGATTAATAATGATTTTTCGGAAAAATGCCCTAAAGCAATTCGTGATATAGAACAACCAGTTTTGCCACCAATTGAAATTGGCTGGCATACAAGAAGAAAAGACGTTCACTTTGAATTTTACAATAAGCTTGCTGTTGAATTAGCTGAAATACTTGAAATAGATCCCTGGGTTATCACCGTTGAAACCAAATTTGAAGGAAATGTGGATTTTGATGATCCGGATGACCGCAAAAGAGCTGCTTTATCAGCTGAAAAAATGCTTACAGAACTAAATAAGCAATATAGTGAAAATAGTATCGAATACAGCCCCACATTATTTATAAAATGCAATTCAGGAACATACGGTATGGCAGTTGTTAATGTGTCGAGTTCCGATGAAATTTTGAATTTTAATTCCCAGAACAGAAAAAAGATGAGAGTTTCAAAGGGTGGCGTTCCTGTTCGCGATATAGTTTTGCAGGAAGGTATTCCCACATCCCTCAGACTTAACAGTAATCTTATTGCAGAGCCTGTTATATATCTTGTTGATGCGAAGGTTGCGGGTATGTTCTACAGAGCCAATAAGTCAAGAAATGAAAATCAGAATCTGAATTCAAGAGGTATGGAATTTCTAACCTATGATCATAAAAAAGAAAACGGCATTCCCCCCATTTACAGTTTGCTTTCCCAGGTTGCAACAATTGCTGCAGGTTATGAAATTGAAAAAGTTATTAAAGCTAGCAGTTGTATTGAGTGAATAAATTATTATTGAATATTAAATAAATGTTTACCGGATTAGTTTTTAGAGATTTTTTTGATCCTTCTATATTGGATATATACAGATAATCTTGGTGATAAACCTTAAAAATGCAAATAAAATTGAGTTAAGTACATATTTTATTGACAGTATCTCTATTTCATGCAAAATAGTTGAGACTTTTTTCAATTCCTTAAAATTATTGGAAAAATTGAAATATGCATGAAGAAGTTTTACACCACTTTACGATAGACAAATTCTTTCTTGCCCTAATCCTTGTTTTTGTATTCTCAAAGGTTTTCGGAGAGCTTGCAGAAAGGATAAAACAACCTTCTGTTCTTGGTGAATTAATAGCCGGGGTTATTCTTGGCGGCAGTGTTTTAGCCATGATTCCTTCCACCCAGGGTGTTATAGGGTACGACACATTCCATCTGCTCGCGGAAGTGGGGGTTGCAATCCTGCTATTTGAAATTGGCCTTGAGACGGACCTGAAAGATTTAATTAAAGTTGGTCCCACCTCCACTATGGTTGCAATCGTGGGTGTTGTTCTGCCATTTGTGCTTGGTTATGGAAGCATAATAGCTTTTCAGCATTTCGGGCTTCTTAACCTTGAATCATCTTTTGCTACGCTTGTAGCCATAACGGCAGGGGCGACTCTAACAGCCACAAGTGTTGGAATTACAGCCAGAGTGCTGTCTGATATGAACAGACTGCAGACAAACGAGTCAAAGATTATTCTCGGTGCGGCTGTTATTGATGACATATTCGGTCTTATTATTCTTGGTGTAGTCAGTGGTCTAATCGATGCTTTTAACAGTGGAAGCGAGTCTGGGGTCTCACTTGTGAATGTAAGCTTTATAATCCTTAAAGCTTTTGGCTTTCTGGGAATTTCAATTGTAATTGGTAATTTAATTGGTTCAAGACTTTTTGACTTTTTCTCTAAATTAAAAGTCAGGGGATTACTACTTTTATTCTCGATTTCTTTTGCATTTTTATATGCTTATCTTTCCCATATAATAGGTTTGGCTCCAATTGTGGGGGCGTTTGCAGCAGGTCTTGTACTAAGGAAAACCAACCAGTTTCATATAATAGAAGAGGGTATAAAACCGGTATCGGATTTCTTCACACCTATATTTTTTGTGATGATCGGAGCGGCTGTTGATATAACTGTATTTAACCCCTTTGTTTCTGAAAATATTCTGGTACTATTAATAGCTTTAATTTTATTTGTGGTTGCTGTAATAGGTAAATTTGCGAGTGGCTATGTAATATTTCAAAAGGGTATAAAGAAAAGCGTTGTTGGTGTTGGAATGATACCACGTGGGGAAGTTGGTTTGATTTTTGCACAACTCGGACTTGCTTACGGAATATTTGATACAAAACTTTTTTCAGCTGTAACAGTAATGGTAATGTTAACAACTTTTATTGCACCACCGTTATTGCAGATTATGTTTGCTGGTGATGATTCAGAAGGTATTACTCAGGAGACATAAAGTTGCTATGGAGGCATTAATTTAAATGAATAATAGGATTTTTGGTTTATTATCATACATTTTTTTATTCTCAATCACTTTAATTCCCAATGTTTATGCGGCAGATGATTTACTTAGCGTTGATCCTAAGCAACTGTTAATTCAGCTTGTAATATTTATTATCGCACTATTTATTTTAAACACGTTAATATTTAAGCCACTTGTCAGAGTTTGGGAAAGAAGAGACGAATTAACAAAGGGAACTGTTGATGAAGCTAGAAATCTTACTGATGAGGTTGAAGAAATTATAAGTAATTATAATTCCAAAATTGACGAAGCAAGGACGGAAGCAACTGAAATAAGAAACGAGCTAAGAAGGCAGGGCCAAAGCGAAGCTGAGAAAATTCTGACCAGTACAAGGGAAGAAACCCAAAAGGAGCTGGATTCCCACAGAGGAAAATTAGAAATTGAGATTACAGAAATTAAAAATAAAATTCAACCGGAGATTGACTTGTTATCAAAAGATATTTCCACTCGTATATTGGGAAAGGGGGTATAAGTTTTGTTTCAATACGATCTTATAAATTTGGTATTAGTTTCAGCATCTGATGGGGGACATGACAGTTTTGACTGGATATATGTTCTAAAACATTCACTGAACTTAGCGATATTAGTTGGAATTTTAATATATTTAACAAAAGATTCATTACGCGGTTTTCTTCAGAAAAGAAAGGAAAAATTAACCTTTGAAATAGACCAGGCTAAAAATGCTATTGAAGAAGCGAAATTAAAGCACGAGGAATATAAACAAAAACTCGCTAACCTTGCAAGTGAAATAGACTCTCTTAAAGACAGTATTAAAAAACAAGGTGAGATAGAGAAAGAGGATATTATAAAACAGGCTAATACCAGTTCTGAGTTGATGAAAAAGGAGTTAAAAGAAACCATACATCTTGAAACTGTTAAAGCTAAAGATGAGATTCAAAAAGAAGTTGTAGACTCCTCTGTTTTAATGGCTGAAAAATTAATAAAAGAAAATATTGACGATAATTACACAACTAATTCCGTTGATGATTTTATAAATATGATTGAGGAAGGCAAATGGCAACAATTGCAACATTAAGAGATCTTTTGGATGCACTGATAGTTTCAGCAAAGGAAGAAAATGAGCTTCAGGAAGTAACTCTAAATATATACTCTTTTTATGAGACTTTAGAAACTAATGATAAGTTGAAAAATGCATTAATAAATTCCATTTTTGATATTAAGGAAAGGAAAGCAGTAATCTCGGATTTCTGTAGTAATTCCGATTTTTCACATTTAACTTCAGGATTTCTTTCTTTAGTTGTAGAAATGGGTAAGTTTAATGCGCTTTTAGATTCTAAAGAAAATATTATTTCAAAATTAAAGGAAGCTGCAGGTAGGATATCTGCGGATATTACATCAGCAGAGCGACTTGCTGATGAGGATTTGGAAAGAATAAAAAATGCTTTATCAAGGGCAACCGGCAAGGATGTTGAAATATCAGTGAATATTGACCCGTCAATAATTGGAGGGATAATGGCAAAGGTTGAAGATAAGGTTTACGATAATACAATAAAAACACAACTTGAGAGAATGAGAGGTGTTCTCTCACCATCCTAGTTTTTACAATCTATTTAAGGAGCAGATTTTATGGAACAGTTAAGAGTTGAAAATATAGGAGAGATTTTAAGAAATAGAATTAAAGGATATGACCAGAAGGTAGATACTGCTGAAGTTGGAACAGTAATTTCAGTTGGTGACGGTATAGCCCGTGTGTATGGTTTAGATCAAGCAATGGCAGGTGAGCTGGTTGAATTCGATGGCGGTATAACCGGACTGGTTCTTAATCTGGAAGAAGATAATGTAGGTATAGCACTTTTCGGTGAAGACACACATGTCCACGAAGGCGGGATGGTAAAAAGAACCGGCAAAATTGCCGAGATTCCAGTTGGTGATAACATGAAGGGGCGTGTAGTTGATGCTCTTGGAAGACCACTGGACGGGAAAGGCGATATTGAAACAACAGAAAGTAAACAGATTGAAGTTAAAGCACCAGGTGTTATTTACAGACAGTCAGTTAATCAACCACTTCAAACAGGTATTAAAGCCATAGACTCTATGATACCAATAGGAAGAGGTCAAAGAGAGTTGATTCTGGGTGACAGACAGACGGGAAAAACGGCTATCGCCATTGATACAATTATAAATCAGAAGGAAGAAGATGTTTATTGTATCTATGTTGCTATTGGACAAAAACAGTCTACGGTTGCTCAGGTCGTTGATAAATTAAAAGAACACGGAGCTATGGAATACACAACAATTGTTGCAGCGACTGCAAGTACTCCGGCACCATTTCAGTTTCTGGCACCATTTTCAGGATGTGCATTAGGAGAGTATTTCAGAGATACAGGAAGACACGCATTAATTATTTATGATGACCTTACAAAACATGCATGGTCATACAGACAGTTATCACTTTTACTTAAAAGACCGCCCGGACGTGAAGCTTATCCGGGAGATGTATTTTATCTGCATTCAAGACTGCTGGAGCGTGCTGCTAAATTAAGAGATGAAGATGGAGGAGGTTCCCTAACGGCTCTTCCAATTATTGAAACACAGGCAGGTGATGTTTCTGCTTATATTCCTACTAATGTTATTTCTATTACTGATGGACAGATTTATCTTGAAAGTGACCTTTTTTATTCAGGTATAAGACCAGCTATTAACGTTGGATTGTCGGTATCCAGAGTTGGAGGTTCTGCGCAGATAAAAGCTATGAAAAACGTAGCAGGAACACTAAGGCTTGAGTTAGCACAATATAGGGAAGTTGAAGCATTTTCACAGTTTGCATCAGATTTGGATAAAGCCACTCAGGATCAGTTGGCAAGAGGAAGCCGGTTGGTTGAAGCTCTTAAACAGAATCAGTATGAACCTCAAGATGTAGTTAAACAGGTCTTAATAATTTTTGCTGTAACAAACGGATATGTTGACGACTATCCTCAATCAGCAGTTTTAAGGTATGAAAATGAACTTTTTAGTTTCTTTGAATCCAAATACCCGGGGTATCTAAATGAAATAAAGGAGCAAAAGGTTATATCAGACGAACTTAAACCTAAAATTAGTGAAGCACTTGATGAGCTGAAAGGTCAATTAGGAGATTTAAGTTAATTAAATAGGATCAAGGTATGCCAAGTTTAAAACAGATAACGACTAAAATCAAAAGTGTTAGGGGTACTCGCAGGATTATGAGTGCCATGAAGCTTATTGCTGCTGTAAAACTTCAAAGATCCCAGTCAATCTTAAGTTCATACAGACCTTATTCCGATGCTTATAAAGATGTTGTCTTTAATGTTGCCAGCAAACTTGAACCCGAAGATCATGCTTTATTAAGAAAACCCGAGAACAAGAACAGGCTGCATTTAGTCTTTTTAACATCTGACAGGGGACTTTGTGGTAGTTTCAACAGCACATTGATCAGAAATGTTGAAAATTATATAAAAAGTGATTTAACTGATTTTAATGATATAAAAATAAGCTTTATTGGAAGAAGGGGCAAAGAGTATTTTTCTAATGCCGATCATGAAATTGGTAAATTCTATATCGGTGCAAATGAAAAAAACTTTGTGCAAATAGCAAATGAAATTGCATCTTCTTTAACTGATGAATTTAAAAATGAAGAAACAGACGAAATAGTATTAGCTTACAATTATTTTTTGTCAGCATTGTCTCAAGAGATGACATTTGAAAAAATTCTTCCTTTAGAAATTGAAAAAGACGAAGAGGAGGAAGGTTCTTCTGATTATATTTTTGAACCCGAAAAAACAGAATTAGTTGATTCTATTCTTCCAAAGTATATACAAGTCAGAATAGAACGTGCTATAAATGAATCACTAACTAGTGAGCATGCAGCCCGAATGACTGCCATGGAAAATGCTACTAGTAATGCTGACGAAGTGATTAGAAAATTAACCCTGCTGTTTAACAAAACACGTCAGGCAATGATAACAACGGAGCTTATGGATATTGTTAATGGAACAGAGGCCCAAAAGAAAGGAGGTAATGAATAGAATGGAATTTTCATCAAGCGTTACTAATGAAAGTAAAAATTATGGGAAGATAATACAGGTTACTGGCCCTGTGGTGGACGTAGAATTCAAAGACAGTGAACTTCCAGCTATTTTTACAGCTTTAAAAGTTACAAATACGACTTTAAACGATGAAGAATGGAACCTGATATTAGAAGTTTCTCAACAGCTTGGCGGTAGCAGGGTAAGATGCATTGCTATGGATTCTACAGAGGGACTCAAAAGAGGTCAGGATGCTTTAAACACAGGAGAGGGAATTACAGTTCCTGTCGGTAAAGAAGCCCTCGGAAGATTGTTAAATGTTGTTGGCGAACCAATAGATGAAGCCGGTCCGGTTGATACCGAGGAAAGATGGCCAATTCACAGACCAGCACCTGAATTTGTTGAACAGAGTACAAAAATGGAGCTTTTCGAAACGGGAATTAAAGTTATCGATCTGCTTGCTCCGTTCTTAAAAGGTGGAAAAATTGGACTTTTCGGTGGTGCCGGAGTTGGTAAGACCGTTTTGCTCATGGAGCTTATTCATAATGTAGCAAAAGAATATGGTGGTTACTCTGTTTTTGGCGGGGTAGGAGAAAGAACACGTGAAGGTAATGACCTTTATTGGGAAATGAAAGAGTCGGGAGTTATTGGAAATACCGGTTTAATTTTTGGTCAGATGAACGAGCCACCCGGAGCGAGGGCACGTGTTGCATTAACAGCGTTAACGCTTGCTGAGTATTTCCGCGATACTCAGGGACAGGATGTACTGCTTTTTATTGATAATATTTTCCGTTTTACACAGGCGGGATCAGAAGTTTCTGCTCTTTTGGGAAGAACACCTTCCGCTGTGGGATATCAGCCAACGCTTTCGACTGACTTAGGGGAACTTCAAGAAAGAATTACTTCTACTGTTAAAGGTTCTATTACTTCTGTACAAGCGATATATGTTCCTGCTGATGATTTGACTGACCCTGCACCAGCTACAACTTTTGCTCACTTGGATGGAACAATCGTATTATCAAGGCAGTTAACCGAGCTTGGTATATATCCAGCTGTAGACCCACTGGATTCGACATCTAATATTCTGGATCCTAGGATTGTTGGAGATGATCATTATCAGGTTGCAAGACAGGTTCAGGAAGTTTTGCAACGCTACAAACAGCTTCAGGAAATTATTGCAATTCTGGGTATGGATGAGCTTTCAGAAGAAGATAAACTAACTGTATCAAGAGCAAGAAAAGTCCAAAGATTTTTATCACAACCATTCCATGTAGCTGAACAATTTACTGGTACACCCGGGAAATATGTTCCTATTAAGGAAACAATAGAGGCATTTAAAGAAGTAATCTCAGGCAATATGGATAGTATTCCCGAACAGGCTTTTTATATGGTTGGTAATATTGAAGAAGTTCATGAAAAAGCTAAGCAGATAGCAGCATAATACTAATTTATTTTTGAGGTACAAAATTGGCAGAAACAATTCAATTGAAAGTAATAACACCGCTAGAGCTTGTTTTAGATGAGCAAGTGGATGAACTTGTTGCACCCGGTGAACTTGGAGAGTTTGGAATCCTTCCGGGACATGTTCCGTTTTTATCTACTTTAAATCCGGGTGAATTAAGGTACAGAAATGGAACCCAGGAAAGCATCTTGATTATTAATGGTGGGTTAGCGGATGTAAAAGATGATGTAGTAAATATTTTAACGGATCTTGCCGAATATCCTGAGAACATTGATGTTGTCGCTGCAAAAAAAGAAGTTGAAGCTATTGAGAGTGAACTTAGTAATCTGGATGAAGAAATAATTAGTTCTTCAAGAAAGGATCTTGAGAAAAAACTTAAACTTGCTCAAGTCAGAGCGAGCATAAAATAATTCTGATATCTTTGTATAAAATATATTTATACTTTATATTCTGCTTTTCCAATTTTTAGGAGACAGTTAAGTAAATCCTTTCTGTCTCCTGGATAATAATTTTTTCATAAATTTGTTTTCTAGCTACATCTTGAAAATCCACAACCCCTGCAAGTTACGCAACCGGATTCAAATGCAAGAGCGTGGCTACCACAGTCTGGACAAGCCTCTAGGATTATATCTGTTGACGAAGCACCTGTTTTTTCAAATGGCTTAATAAATTCTACCGGTGTGTTGCTGCTTTCAGTTTTTTTTTCAGGAAGAAAATTTTTTCTTAAAACCGTAGCAATTGCATCAGGTATGGACATTACAAGTTTGCCCTCAGAAAAAACTGGTGAAGAACCTCCTATCCCTTCTAGTTGTTCCACTACTTTCTTAACATCGATTCCCGATCTTAATGCTAAGGAGACTAACCTTCCAGTTGCCTCGGCATCTGCCATAGTGGTGTATCCGGATTTACCTATTTGTACAAAAACTTCAAAGGGTTTGTCATCGTAAGTGTTTACGGTGACATAGAGGTTCCCGTATCCAGTTTTAATAACTTCGGTAAAACCATGCAGGATATGGGGTCGTTTTGTTGGTTTTACCTCAGGTGATATGGAGGGATGAGGGGATGAGGTGAGGTTGGGGTGGGTGGTTGGCATCCCTTCATCCCGGGTAGAAGAGCTTTTATCTTTACTTTCTTTTATTTTTTCTTCTTCTGTTACCAGGATTCCTTCTCTTGATCCTTCCCTGTAAACTGTTACTCCTTTACACCCCTGTTTCCAGGAAAGAAAATATATTTTTTCAACTTCTTCCAATGTTATATCGTTTGGAAGATTTACAGTGCTTGATATACAGGAATCTATATGTTTTTGTATGGCGGCCTGCATATGCACTCTCAATTCTGGTTTAATTGTATGAGAAGTAACGAATATATCAGGTAAATCGGTATCATCATTTAAATTGAATTTATTCATATATTCTTCAACTAATGGGTGATAAACCTTAAATTCTTCCTTGGAAAGGGATTCTGACCTTCTGAAATACGATAATGCAAACATCGGTTCAATACCGCTAGTAGTACCGGCAAGTACGGAACCGCTGCCAACGGGTGGAACAGTCAGTATGCAGGCATTTCTCAATCCCTGATTTTTTATTTTATCAATTACATTT
>JABAOE010017223.1_pt1 | contig 17866 bp, 17 predicted proteins | sample 7062141 | NCBI WGS metagenome assembly JABAOE01 (sample SAMN14538627, study PRJNA623070) | marine sediment metagenome | biome: marine biome [ENVO:00000428]; feature: marine pelagic biome [ENVO:01000023]; material: deep marine sediment [ENVO:00002113] | place: India: Gulf of Khambhat ... | reverse complement strand
GAAGCCAGAGAAAGGCGCATACCTTTGTTCCGGCTTCGCCAGATCCAGATCAACATACCGTCCAGCAGGATAGCGGCGATCAGGACTGCGACCACCCAAGTAAGTTGATTCATCGAATTTCAAACCTTTAGGGTTGTGCCAGAACACAGTATCCGACAATCGCAAAAGGCACGCCATCGCCAGATTGGCACAGAGAGAAATGTTGACAGGGTGGGGCAGCTAGCGCAAACCGAGTTCGTGACGTGCGATGACCAGCCTTTGGATCTCGCTGGTGCCTTCGTAGATTTCAGTGATTTTGGCGTCGCGGTAGTAGCGCTCCACCGGCAGCTCCTTGGAGTAGCCCATGCCTCCGTGGATCTGGACGGCCTCATTTGCACAGTGGTTGGCAGTTTCAGAGGCGAACAACTTTGCCATGGAGGCCTCCAGCGTAAAGCGTTCGCCAGAGTCTTTGGCTGCTTCCTTTGCCAGGGCGGCCTGATAAATGAGCATCCGACTTGCTTCGATGCGGGTCTTCATGTCAGCTAATTTAAAGGAAATTCCTTGAAACTCGCCGATTTTTCGCCCGAATGCTTCGCGCTCGCGCGCGTAGCTTAGGCTAGCGTCGTAGGCTGCTTCAGCGATACCCAATGCTTGGCTGGCAATTCCGATCCGGCCAGCGTCAAGCACCTGCATGGCGATCTTAAAACCTTCGCCTTCTTCTCCGAGCCGGTTCTCCAATGGACTGCGGTAATCGTCGAAAACGATCTCGCAAGTCGCGCTCGCCCTAATTCCCAGCTTGGGTTCGGTCTTGCCCAGGGAGAAACCGGGTTGGTCTGTCTCGACCAGGAATGCGGTGATACCGCGATGCGCCTTCTCAGGGTCGGTCATGACGAAAGTCAGGATGTAGCTGGCAACCGGACCGCTGCTCACCCATGATTTCCGGCCATTGAGCACATAAGAATCGCCCTCACGAACGCCTCGAGAACGCATGGTCCCTGCATCCGATCCAGACATCGGCTCGGTAAGCGAGTACGCGCTAATGGCTTGACCAGAGGCCACCGGCGAGAGGAATTTCTGTTTCTGCTCTTCCGAGCCAAAGCGATCGATCGCGTTGCAGTAGAGCGAGTTGTTCACCGACATGATTGTGCCGTGCGAGGCATCGGCTTTGCTGATTTCTGTCAGGGCCAGGACATAGGATAGGGTGTCCAACCCCGCTCCCCCGTAATCCTCAGAGATTTCGATTCCCATGAATCCCATCTCGCCCATCTTGGCGATCGTCTCAGACGGGAATTCTCCGGTCTCATCGTGTTCCGCGGCAATAGGCGCAATCTCTTTCTGCGCGAATTCGCGTGCGACCTGCTGAATCATTTCGTGCTCAGAGGAGAGTTTGAGGGTCGGGCCGCTTACGGGGATTTCAGTGACAGTCATTGTTACCGTTGAAGAGCGGGTTTCGCGATTATAGCATTCGGGTGTGACTGGCTCCCGTTCGCCGGTTTCATGGCTTCGCCCCGATACGACTTGGAAGGCGAAAGAAGCGACGGAGTACAATGGCAGCGCCCGAGGAGTTTGAAGGTAAATTGGAGCCACCGATTACGGAAGAGATCTTTGAGCACCTGGTTCAACTTGCTGCGCTCGAACTCGAGGATGAGGAAGCTGAGTATCTTCGGAGGGAGCTCAATCAGCAGCTGCAGGCAATCCGCGATCTCGAGTCGATTGAGCTATCGGATGATCTGCCGATTACATCGCACGGTGTTCCCTATTCTCACGACACCCGGCCTCCGCTGCGGCAGGACGAAGCTGCACCTTCGAATTTGGCGGATGCAATCCTCCATCAAGCGCCAGAGGTCGATGAGCGATTCATCATCGTGCCCGATATTCCCCGAACAGAGCTTGAATGAGCACCGATATCAGTGAACTTGCCGCGCATGAGATTGCCGCGCAGGTGAGGGCGGGCGAACTCCGTGCGGAAGCCGTGCTGGACGCTGCGCTGGAGCGAATCAGCACGGTCGAGGGCGGTTCAGGATCATTGGAGGGCGAAATCAGCGAGCCCAAAGGGATCCATTCTTATATCTCACTGGCTGAAGGGCGCGCGCGTGAACAAGCACAGGCTGTCGACCAAGTCGTATCGGACGGCAAAGATCCCGGGCTCTTGGCAGGCGTTCCGGTTGCGGTCAAGGACATCTTTTGTGTAAGCGGCACCGCTTCAACGGCTGGATCGAAGATCCTGGCAAACTTTATTGCCCCATACACCGCAACCCCAGCCCACCGGCTTGAGGCCGCCGGAGCGCTCACTGTCGGCAAAGCAAACCTGGACGAATTTACTTACGGTTCGTCAAACGAATCGTCGGCCTTCCTCCCTGCACCGCGCAACCCCTGGTCGGCAGCGCGGGTCCCGGGTGGTTCTTCTGGCGGCAGCGCGTCGGCGGTAGCGGCAGGGGAGGCAGCGCTGTCTCTGGGTACCGACACCTCCGGCTCGATCCGCCAGCCAGCTGCTTTTTGCGGCATTGTGGGAATGAAGCCCACCTATGGCCGAGTGTCGCGCTACGGCTTGATCGCCTTCGGGTCTTCGCTGGACTGCCCCGGGCCGATGGCTCGCAACGTTCAGGACGCGGCTCTCATGCTTCAGGTTATGGCTGGAGCGGATCCCTTCGATGCCACGGCGGCGAAGGTTCCCGTAGATGATTACTTGAGTCAGATTGATGATGGGGTACAGGGGATGCGAATCGGCCTGTCTCCAGATCTTGCTCGGCTGCGCTACCCCGATACCGAGACCGGAGAAATGCTCGATCACAATCTTCAGCCTGAGATCGAGCGTTCCCTCAAAGACGCAGCGGAGCGATTAGCACACGAAGGCGCCGAGATCGTGGAAGGAATTCCACTGCCCAGTGTCCAGTACGGCATCCCGGCCTACTTTGTGATTTCGCGCGTCGAGGCTGCCTCCAATCTTCACCGCTACGATGGCGTCAAATATGGCTACCGCTACGAGGGTGATGCGGCGGATTTGTTTGATCTATACCGAAAGACGCGCGGCCATGGATTTGGAACTCAGCCGAAGCTCCGGATTCTGATGGGGATGTACGTATCGGGCGAGCAGTACGAGAAACGCTACTACGAACGCGCGCTGCGCGTGCGAACGATGATTCGGAGTGACTTTGTAGGGGCTTTCGAGCGTGTAGATGCAGTTCTGGCGCCAACCACGCCCACAACGGCATTCGAGCTGGGAGGCATCTTCGGCGACTCGGTTGCAATGCAATATGCCGATCTGCTCACGGTCCCGGCAAATCATGCAGGCATTCCAGCCATATCGATCCCGACCGGGCTTGACGATCAAGGGCTGCCCATCGGGATGCAGTTGATGGGCCCCGACTTCTCAGAGCAAAAGCTGTTTCGAATCGCGCGCACCTTGGAACGAGCCGTGGAGTGGGACTTTGTCAGGCCCACATACGTCCAGGAGCTGCTGGATGCCTGATTTTGAGGCCGTGATCGGCTTGGAAACTCACATCCAGCTCAACACGGATTCGAAGATTTTCTGTTCGTGCAGCGCCGACTCGTGGAGAGCGGCGCCCAATTCGAATATTTGCCCAATCTGCACCGGCTTGCCGGGGGTGCTGCCCAGCCTCAATCAGGGGGTCGTGGAAAAAGGTTTGCTGCTCGCATATGCAATGAATGCAGAGGACATCAACCCCGAATCCTTCTTTGCTCGGAAGAATTACTTCTACCCGGATCTGCCGAAGGGGTATCAGATCAGCCAATACGACGAACCCCTGGCAAGAAATGGTTCCTTCGAATATCCGTTGCCCGAAGATGGTTTGCGGCGGATCACCATTGAGAAGCTGCATATAGAAGAAGATGCTGGCAAAACGATCTACTTGAACGGTAAACGGCTGATCGATTTCAATCGATGTGGCGTACCGCTGATCGAAATGGTGACTGGCCCCGACTTCCGCTCGGCAGATGAGGTGGCCCAGTTCCTCATCCGGCTGCGACAGCTCTTACGCTGGCTGGGGATCTCGGACGCGGACATGGAGCGCGGACAACTTCGCTGTGATGCAAACGTCTCAATTCGAGAGGTCGGCAGGGAGGACCTGAATACAAAGACCGAGATCAAGAACGTGAATTCGATTGCCAACGTGCGCGACGCGGTTCGCTCTGAGATCGACCGCCAGATTCGGGAGGTCGAGGCAGGCGGGGTGATCGAGCCCTGGACGCTGGACTGGGACGATGAGCGTGGGGTGCTCAGCAAGATGCGCTCCAAGGAGACCGAAGCGGACTACCGCTATTTTCGCGAGCCCGACCTGTTGCCGATTCTCATCGGCCATGGCGGCGTCGAGGTTGCTGCCCAGGAGCTACCAGAGCTTCCCCTCGCTCGGCGGAGCCGGTTGGTCGAGGACTACGGAATCCCAGAATACGATGCCGAGATCCTGACCGAAGAACGATCGCTCTCCGATTTCTTTGAAGAGGCCGTTGCGTCCCATGCAGGAGATCCAAAACGCATCTCCAATTGGGTGATGAACGACGTACTGCGGCTGATCCGAGATGAGGATACGACCGCAGGGGAACTGGGTTTGAAACCGGCCGAATTGGCAGAGATTGTCGAACTGGTCGATTCGGGAACGATTTCCAGCGCGGTTGGGAAGGACCTGCTTGGCCAGGTACGTGAATCCAACCGAGCCCCGATGCTGATCGTCGAAGAACAGGGATTGACCCAGGTTTCGGATGAGGGGGAGTTACGCTCGCTCGCCGAAGGCATCTTGGAAGCGAATCCAGATCAGGTAGCTGCGTACAAGGGCGGCAAAGAGGGCTTGATCGGCTGGTTTGTGGGGGAAATGATGAAAGCCTCCAAAGGCCAGGCGGATCCGAAGGCGGCGAAGGGGATCCTGGAGGAGCTGCTCAAGGGCTAGCGCAGAAAGGCCTCAGACTCGTACGATCAATAGCAGGCCCCTAGGCCAGAATTCAGCGAGCTACTCGGCGAAATCGAAAACTGGGAACTCATCTGAACTCATTGCCAGCGGAGTCGAGGCACCGCTCACGCTTCCCAAGGTAAGCGTCCAGGTCTCCGGCACGCCTGCGAAGTACAAGAACTCCTCGTCACTGACCCAGCGAAATCCTGTTCCCGAACCCAACGATTCAGGCTCAGCGCCCAACGCGCCTAAGAAGAGGTCCAGACCGGTTTCCTTGGTGTAGGCAAAACCGTTCGAATCCGGCGACCACCCGTACCACTGAGTGGCGCCGCTGTCATAAACCGTATCTTCGCCGGTAGCAAGATCCAGGATCACAAGCGCCTGCTCACCCTGAGCACCGGTCGGGCGGAACATCGCCAGCTTTGAGCCGTCCGGAGATATTATGGGCCGCGTTCGTTGCAGAACATACAGATCTCCCTGAGGTCGTGCCACAACCTCCACTTCGCCGTTAACTCTCCAAACTGTCCCCGGTTCTTCCGCAAAGAACGGGTCTTGCTGTGGGACAGCAAGCAGCACCTGGTCTTCCACCCAGATGGGAACTGGGTTGTAGAGGAATTCACTGTAGGTTATTACCTGCGGGAAAGTCAGCACTTCCTGACGCTCGCCGGTACCATCGGAATTCACGAATCCTAGGCTGTCGGGTCGCACAATCGCTACCTGATCTCCAGAAGGCGAGGCGGTGAAGTCTCCGCCTTCTCCTGGCAGCAGCAGCAAGCTGATCTGGCCTGATACGGCATCGATCGACAAGAGGTCGTCATGTTGACGATGCCAGGCCCTTCAAAAACCCCGCGCGTATTCAACAGCAACGTATGCGAGTTGGGGAGGAAATCAATGCGTGCAAGCGTATGATGCAAGAAATCTCCCAGTGGATATAGGATGTCGAAGCTTCCTGGATTGAGCAGGACCTGCTGGTTGCTTCCGTCAAACTGGATGCTGAACACTTGCGCAGTGTCGGTATTGGGGTCCCGAATGACGTACGCAATCCATTGCCCGTCGTCTGAGATGCGCAGCTCGCCTACCGCGGCTTCGTTGGTGAGCTGCCTGGGAGCTGAACCCAGTTCTACTGCCCAAAGGTTTCCATCATCGGTATAGACCGCGCGCAGCCCTGGTTCTGGCGTAGCTGTCGGACCTGCAGCCCCATCTTGAGTTGCTGCGATCGTTGGAACGGCGGTAGGCGGCGGAGGAGTTGGGCGTTCGGTCGAAACGGCGGCTGGATCGACCTCCGTTGGCTCACCTTCGCCATTCGAAGGGCCATTAGCCTGGGTCGGCAGATTGCAGCCTGCGAGGCTCAGTATGGCCAGAAGGGACAGCGCGAGCAGAAACGATTGGGCAAGGAAATTTTTTCGCATGGGACACAACGGATACCCGTATTCTCTGTTTGGCGCAAGTACCCCTTTGGTATTACGGGTCGCGCTCCAGCGGATCTGTGAGGAGCAATCCAGCGCGCTAGCTGTATTCGAAAAAGCCTTTACCGGTTTTACGCCCGAGGTAGCTGGCGTCCACCATCTGCCTCAACAGCCGTGCCGGGCGGTACTTGTCGTCGCCAAAATCCCGATGCATCACCTCGATGATGTAGAGCACGACGTCCAGCCCGATCAGGTCAGCCAATGCCAGCGGGCCGATGGGATGACTCATGCCCAGCTTCATGATGGTGTCGATATCTTCGGCGCTCCCCAGCCCCTCTTGCAGGGCAAAGATCGCCTCATTAATCATGGGACACAGGATGCGGTTGGCGATAAAACCGGGAGAGTCCTGCGCTTCTACCGGCTCTTTGCCCATCTTCCGGCCGACTTCGAATACAAGATCACGTGTGGCATCGGATGTGTCCAGTCCCCGGATCACTTCCAGCAGCGTCATCAGGGGAACTGGGTTGAAAAAGTGCATCCCGACCACTTTTTCGGGCCGTGAGGTCGCCCCGGCAATGCGCGTGATCGAGATAGAGGAGGTGTTGGAGGCGAGCACAGCCTGTTTCGGAGCGATTTGATCCAGCTCCTTGAAGAGCGCGAACTTGACCTCTGGATTCTCTGTCGCCGCCTCGATCACGAGATCTGCCTCACGGCTCGGCTCGATATCCGTTGCCGTTTCAATCGCTGAGGCCAGAGCAACCTGCTGCTCGTCGATGACGCCTTTGGAAGCCAGCTTGCTGGCCGATTTATCGATGAGCATTTTGCCACGATCGAGGAGTTCCTGGCTTACATCGGTCATGCTGACCTTGTAGCCGGAAACGGCTGCCGTCTGGGCAATCCCATTGCCCATGGTTCCCGCGCCGATAACGACGATGCGTTCGATACTCATACCAGGCTCCTTCTCGATATACAGGTACTTCTATTAGATGCGGGTTGCTAAGGGTGGGAAGCGCTAGACGAGCTCGACTGCCATCGCTACCGCTTCGCCGCCACCGAGACAGAGTGAGGCCACTCCCTTTGATAGCCCACGATCTCGCAGGGCATACAGCAAGGTTGTCAGAACGCGAGCGCCGGAAGCTCCAAGCGGATGGCCAAGTGCGATAGCCCCTCCGTTTACATTTACCTTGTCCCAATCCCAGCCGTTTTCGCTCATTGCGTATCCATCCGCCAGCACCTGCGCGGCAAAGGCTTCGTTTAATTCGATGAGATCAACTTCGTCCGGCGTCCACCCCACCCGCTCCAGCAGCTTCGGGATCGCCTGCGCCGGTGCGATGAACATTTCCCTGGGTCGAACCGCCGCCTGAGCGTAGCCGACGACACGCGCCATCGGCTCAAGTTCGAGCTGTTCAGCCTTTTCACGGCTGGCATAAACCAGGGCAGCCGCACCGTCGTTAAGCCCGGGCGAGTTTCCCGCAGTGACGCGCCCATCGTCTTTGAAAGCTGGGTTGAGTGAAGCCAACTTCTCGAGCGATGTCTCACGTCGAGGGGATTCGTCGGCATCGACCAGCTTCTCGCCCCGTTTCCCGTCCGGTACGGTCACGGGAATGGTCTCCGCTTGAAACTTCCCGGCGTCGAGCGCCGCGACTGCCTTCTGGTGGCTGTCGAGTGCCCATCGATCCATCGCTTCACGGGTGACTTCGTACTCGTCGGCAATGTATTCGGCTGCCATTCCCATCGCCCACTGCTCAAATGGATCCCACAACCCATCTGTTTGGAGTGCATCTTCCAGGCTTTTATGACCGTAACGAAGCTCTCCGCTCCTGCCCCGAATGAGATACGGGGAGCGACTCATATTCTCCATCCCGCCAGCTACGATCAAATCCGCATCGCCTGCCTTGATCGCTTGCGCAGCCCACATTCCTGCCTTCAGCCCAGACCCACAGACCTTATTTACGGTAGTTGCGCTAACGGTATCGGGTAAACCCGCCCCAAGCGCTGCCTGCCGGGCCGGCGCCTGACCCAGTCCGGCACTCACGACGTTACCCATGAGAACTTCATCGATCAGTTCAGGTTGCTCCAATCCGGCGCGCAATACTGCTTCGCGGACTGCGATTGCCCCAAGTTCTGTGGCTGCTAGCTTGCTAACTTCTCCCTGAAAGCGCCCAATTGGAGTTCGAACGGCGCTGAGAATAAGAGGTTCTCGGGGCTGGTCTCTGAAATTCACAGGCTCCTCACTTGGTCGGATGGGTTTTCTTCATCTGTGGGATGGTCCCAATGCTCTCGCAATCGGGAAAAAGTCTCGTCAAGACCCTCAGGAATTACGCGAGTCTCGGCAGTGGTTGCCATGAAATTTGTGTCGCCAGCCCACCTTGGAAGCACATGAAGATGTACGTGATTGACGACGCCAGCGCCGGCGGCCTTACCGATGTTGACGCCCAGGTTGAAGGCAGTGGCCCCATAGGCGGCCCGCAAAGCGCCGACGGCTTGGGAGGAGAGCGTCATCACTTCCAGGAGCGTCGAATCGCTCAGCTCCTCTATGGAGGCCTCATGTGCATATGGAACTACCATCAAATGACCGTTGGTATAGGGGTACCGATTCAGCACGACGTAGGCTTCCGTGCCACGGTGCAAAATCAAGTTGTTTTCGGCGCCCGGAAGCTCGCAAAAGAGGCATTCGGTCGAGTCGGAGTGTCCTTCGATGTATTCCATACGCCAGGGCGCCCAGATTCGGTCCATTGAAAAAGGGGCTTTGTAAAAAGCCCCACCTTGCAGACTCGAGGCGATTGTAACACTTCACTGGCACGGCACATGCACCTAGGGCTAAAATCGGCAGCGTGCTTGACCTAAGCGAGATCGAAGAACGGCTGCCGGTTGGAAGGATGGGTGTAGAGGTGCACTTACACTCCACAATCGGCTCGACGAACGATCGGGCAGCCGAGCTTGCCAAGGAAGGAGCACCAGAGGGTGCCCTGGTTCTGGCAGACGAGCAAACCGCGGGGCGTGGCCGCCTTGGGCGCCGGTGGCGGACCCCAAAGGGCAGCGGAATCGCAATGAGTCTCGTAATGCGACCGAGCCAGCTTGAGCGCAATGCCCTCGGCGCGCTGGGTTTGGTTGGTGCATTGGCAACCATCGATGCCTTGCGGGGCCTGCGTTTAGAGCCCCGGCTTAAGTGGCCGAATGACGTCCTACTGGAAGGGAAAAAGGTGGCTGGAGTCCTGGCTGAAGCCAGCTGGACCGGTCCCGATCTGGACTACGTCGTCCTCGGCATTGGGGTGAATGTAAAACCCGTGCCCCAGGAGGAAGACAAGTCATTTGACTATCCATCTACCAGCGTTGAAGATACCGTCGGAGATACGGTCGATCGGGGAACCCTGGTGTTTTCCATCGTCGCCGGCGTCGATGAGTGGTACGAGCGACTTCAAACCGGGGAGGCGCACCCGGCCTGGGAGGAGCAGCTCGCTTTCAGGTCTGAGTGGGTAGCGCTCTCCAATGGCGAGCAAGAGATTATTGGAAGGCCGGTCGGGTTGACAAAGAATGGTGGCCTGCGACTAGAAACTGAAGAAGGAACGGAGATCGAGATGGAAGCGGGATCGTTCCAGTTGCGTCCAATGGGCCAAGAGGACCCCAGGCCAAATTAAGGCACCTGAGCTAAGATTAAGAGAGGAGCGCATGCGATGTTTGATGACCTAAGGGATTCACCAGAAGAAGATCCAATCTCCAACGCTGAATTTTCCTACGAGCCCCAGCCGGCAGGTCCGGAGCCGCGCATTTTTGGTATGACCGCCGGCCAAAGGCTGATCATCTCGTTGATGCTTCTAGCCGCCGTGTTTATCCTTGGAACCACCTGTTTGTTGGTAACTGAGAAATTGTGGCTTTAAGCTCGATCTGGCAAGCCATCCGGATCGATAACTGCTAGTCAAAAAACAAAGAACCCCGCTCACAAGCGGGGTTCTACTTTTGTACAGGTTCGAATTGCTACGGCTCCAGCCTCAGCACCGATTCCGCTGCAGCTTCCACCTGTTCCTGCGTCCAGAGCATCGAATGGTATTGATGGTTCCGCCACGGATCGATCATGTCATCGTAGTGCTGATGGAAGGGGTGTCCGGATTGGCCGGTCGTGTGCATCGATAGCGACCTGCTCAGATCCTCAAGGTCGACGATCTGCAGGTACGAAGAAAGCGATTCGGTGCCGAAGGGATTGTTGATATCGTACCGGGATCGGTACAGAGTCTCCAAACCACCATCGACCTCCACCGGTCCACGATTAAAGATCCACTCCAGCGGAGCGATCCCGCTCAATCCGAGAGGCATGTTCACGAAGGTGGCATGGTGCAGGTCGCCCCAACGCCAGGCATTCGGATCATCGCCGAACTCTTCCACCAATTGCTCAATGGATTCCTGCAAAGTCTTCTCTAGTATGTCGGCTCGCTGCTCGAGCTCTGGAGTCTCAACGTTGTCGAACCAGATCGAATCGGGATCTTCGAGCGCATTGCGAGCCGCCATGAAGAGTGCCTGGCCGCTGGTTCTACCCAGCAACTGTTCGCCGAGCTCATCGGCATAAAGGTTCTTCAGCAAGTTGAGCCTGAGAATCTCAAAGATTGCAGTACCGGCGCTCTCGCGATCCTGACGCCCATCCCACGTACGCAACACATCCAACGCCTCGCGCTCGATTTCGTTGGTCGGCTGCAGGGAGAGGAAGTGCGGCAAGATGTCGGGAGCATAAAGAGACGTGGTATCGCGTTGAATGGTCTGCAGATCTTGGATTGATACCGAATCATCGGCTTCGAGCATCTCTACCAAGCGTAGGCCTCGGTAGCCACGATCCCAATCCACGCTGATCAAGTAAGGATAGTCAGGGCCAACCACTGCGTGGTTTGCCGTCGCGATATAGCCCTCAGGCGGATTGAAAGCGTAAGGATGCTCTTCGTACGGGATGAATTCCAACCATTCGTATTCGCCGGTCCATCCCGGCACCGGCACCGTTCCATCCCCATTTGCGCGGATGGGATAGCGCCCCGTGGCCTGGTAGCCAATGTTGCCGTCCACGTCTGCATAAACTGCGTTCTGTCCCGCGACATCCAGGTACTCCAGTGCCTCTCGAAATTCATCCCAGTTCTGGGCTCGATTCAGGCGAAGCACAAATTTGTATGCAGTTCCAGGTTCTAAAGCAGTCCAGGAGTAGGCTAACGGTTCCCACCCGAAAGTCCAGTCTTCTTCCAGCCCACCGGCCACATCATTGATGATCGGTCCATGGCGGGTCTTACGTACATCGACGACGATTGGTTCGTCCTCGCCATTGACGGTGATCTCCTCGCGAATGATTTCCATGTCCAGCCATTCGCCCTGGAATTCATATTGATTTGGATTCTCAGGGTTCAGGCGCTCGATAAAGTAGTCTTCGTGGTCGCCGGTCAAGTAAGTGAAGCCCCAGGCGATTCGGTCGTTGTGGCCGATGAGCGCGCCAGGGAATCCAACAAGCGACGCTCCAACGACGTTCAAACCGCATTCCGGACTTACCGGTCGACAGTGCAATCCGATTTCGTACCAGATGGAAGGCATCTGGATCCCCAGGTGTGGATCGTTGGCCAGCATCGGGGCGCCGGTCGAGGTTCGATCCCCCGCGACCACGAGGCTGTTGCTGCCGAGTCCTTGCCCCGATGCCCACGGGAAGCGACTGAAGGCCACATCGGGAATTGACTGCAAGCTTGCTTCTGCCAGCGGGCTGGGCACGATGATGGGGAAGTCCTCATCGTAGGCCGGTACGAGCTCTTCGAGGGCTGGTGTTCCCAGACGTGCGCTTATATGCGCGCGTGCAAGCTCCGCTTCCGCGTTGCTCCTCAAAGACCATTGTAGGACCTTAGCGGTAAGTATCGAGTGCAGCGGTTCCCACTCTTCTGGTTCATACCGGGCTCCTTGCAGACCGAAGATCGTAAATTCAAGACCAAAAGGACCGTTGTGGGAATTCAGATAAGCATTGATGCCTTCAGCGTACGCGTTCAGTGCATCCAGATCTTCCCGGTCCGCCATATCTGTTTCAAGCGCTGCAGCTCGATGCAATCCGATAGTACGAAAATAGCGATCGATATCGAGGGTGCTTTCACCGATCACTTCCGATAACCTCCCCGCGGTCAAGCGGCGCTGGAATTCCATTTGCCAGAAGCGATCCTGAGCCTGTACGAAACCACTGGCCATCAGTAGATCGTGCTCTGTAGAGGCGTAGATATGTGGGATACCATAGGAATCGCGGTAGATTTCCACAGGAGCATCAAGCCCAGGCAGAGTCAAGGTTCCTTCGACTTCGGGGAATGCCCGGGGTACCACAATAATACGAAAAGCCGCGATCGCCAAAGCCAATATCGCCACAATTACGCCAACGACGATCAGTATCCAAGAAAGCCAACGGGGCATGCTGCCTCCAGCACAAAGGAATCCAAGATTTCTAGCATCTTAGCCCAAGGGAGTCAATGACAATCGACATTGCTGACCGTACTGAGAAGAATCGGCTATTGGACATCCTGTCCGGCAGGAATCTTGCAGCCCGATATAGAACTCATGGCCCCCTGCATTTTTATCGTGCTACTGCGATAATATAGGTTGCTTTTTAGAGTGGGAGACAGGGAGTATCCATTTGGCCCGCATATTGATCGTTGACGATAACCAGGCAATGGTAGAGGCGTTGAGCATTGTGGTAAGTGCCAGAGGCCACGATGCGTTGACAGCACTGAGCGGGGAAGAAGCGCTCAGACTGATTGAGAGCGAGACTCCGGATGTCATGCTGCTCGATCTCACGATGCCAGGCATCGATGGATTTGAGACACTTGATCGCCTGCGCTCGATACCCGCCGGAAAGGATCTTCCAGTATTGATCATCACCGCCTTGGATGAAGAGGACCTTGAAGGTCGGGTCGCCGATGCAGGTGGTGCAGCATTGCTGCGAAAACCAGTGGATGTAAATCGTCTGGCGGATCAAATCGAGGTACACACAGCTGCAACGGCGTAACAAAGGGGAAATACGTGGATACCAACCGCACCCAAAGGGGTGCGGTTCTCTTTTGGGCCTAAAGTTCGCAATTGAGCCCCCCTGAAGCTATAATTACATTATCGGGCCTGCCCTTTGGCGGGACCGTTTTATGCTTGACATAAGTGCGACCTTGCGCAGCTTCGGTAGACTGCGAGGGGGTTCCTTTGAGCGAACTTATGATCAATGCATGCCTCTCAATAACCCTGGAGATGAGATGGAAATAGGGACAGTTAAACAGGTCGATATTAACGAAGAGATGCGTGGGGCGTATCTGGATTACGCCATGAGCGTCATCGTCTCACGGGCGCTGCCAGATGCATGCGACGGGCTCAAGCCAGTACAACGCCGCATCCTGTATGCGATGCGCGAAATGGGAATTCGCTCGAATTCACCATACCGAAAGTCTGCTCGTATCGTCGGTGAAGTGATGGGTAAGTTCCACCCACATGGTGATGCGCCTGTGTATGAGGCCATGGCACGAATGGCGCAAGATTTCTCGATGCGATACCTGCTGGTCGATGGCCAGGGAAATTTCGGATCCATCGACGGAGATCCGCCAGCGGCAATGCGCTACACCGAAGCGCGCCTGGGTGCGATGGCGGAGGAGCTGCTGGTCGATATCGATCAAGACACAGTTGACTTTGCCGACAATTTTGATGGGTCGCTGCAAGAGCCGACCGTAATGCCAGCCCGTCTGCCGAATCTATTGCTCAACGGAGCCTCAGGCATCGCGGTTGGTATGGCCACCAACGTACCCCCACACAACTTATCTGAGCTCACCGATGCAATCATCCACTTGTTGGACAACTACGAAAAGATGGATGAAGTTACAGTGGAAGAGCTCATGCAATTTGTCCAGGGCCCGGACTTTCCGACGGGCGGAATGATCGTCGGTTCAGAAGGAATCATCCAGGCATACAGCACCGGTAAGGGGCGCATCGTCGTGCGCGGGATAGCCAACATTGAAGAAACCACCCGCAACCGACATCGCATCGTCATTACCGAGATCCCTTTCCAGGTCAACAAGACCACGCTTATCGAGCGCATCGCTGAACTCGTACGCAGCGGCAAGCTGGATGGGATCTCGGACTTACGCGATGAATCGGACCGCCGTGGGTTAAGCGTCGTGCTGGAGTTAAAGAGGGGAGCTCAGCCCAAGGCGGTGCTCAATCGCCTGTTCAAATTTACACAGCTGCAAACCACCTTTGGGGTTCAGCTGCTTGCACTGGTCGGTGGCGAGCCGCGGCTGCTCTCATTGAAGCGGGCGCTGCAGACCTACATCGAACACCGCCGGGTTGTCATCACCCGCCGCAGCGAGCATGAACTCAAGAAGGCAAAGGCACGAGCACATGTACTTGATGGACTGCTGATTGCTCTCGCCAATTTGGACGATGTCATCGCGACGATCCGCAAATCTGCAAACGCAGATACGGCCAAGAAGAACTTGATGAAGAAGTTCAAGCTTTCGGAGATCCAGGCGCAGGCCATTCTCGACATGCAGCTCCGCAGGCTCGCCGCGCTGGAGCGAAAGAACATCCAGCAGGAGGCAAAAGAGGTCAAGGAACGAATTGACTACCTGGAAGATCTCCTGGGGAGTCCCAAGAAGGTCCTGGCGTTGATCAAAGACGACCTGAAGGAAGTCAACAAGAAATTTGGGGACCTCCGCCGCACGCGCATCGCTCCAGATGCGAGTGAGGAGTTTAGTGAAGCCGATCTGGTCCCGGACGAAGCCGTTCTCATCAGCATCACAGATCGTGGCTACGTGAAGCGGGTTCCGGCAAAGACCTATCGCCGTCAGGGTCGCGGCGGGCGTGGCGTGAAAGGCCATCGCACCAAGGGGGAAGATGAAGTCGATATGCTGCTGCCCGCTGGATCGCTGGACACGGTGCTGTTTTTCTCAGACCGTGGAAAAGTGTATTCAGAGAAGGCCTACCAGATTCCGGATGCGGGCCGCACGGCGCGCGGGATCCCAATGGTAAATATTCTGAACCTGGAACCGGGTGAGGTCATCACCGCCGCGGTTCCTGTGCCCGATTTCGAAGCCGCCAGTTTCTGCACCATGGCCACCCGCAATGGAAAGATCAAGCGCGTGAAACTGTCGAATTTTGCAGCTGTGCGCCCTTCGGGACTCATCGCAATGGGCCTGGGCAAGGGCGATGTGCTTGGTTGGGTCCGTTTGACCAGTGGAAAGGACGACATCATTCTGGTCACAGAATCGGGGCAGGCATTGCGCTACTCGGAGAAGCTGGTCCGTCCGATGGGCCGTCCTGCGGCAGGCGTCAAAGCCATCTCGCTGCGCAAGAACGACTTTGTGACCGGCATGGATGTCGCGGACCCCAAGGCAGATCTGCTGGTGGTCATGCAGAATGGATACGGGAAGCGAACGCCCATGAAGGAATATCCCAAGAAGGGACGCGGCACGATGGGTGTGATCACACTCAGCCGGGCTAAGTTTAAGGAGACCGGCCCCGTAGCTGCTGCACATGTGGTGGAGCAGAAGGACGATCTGACCATTATTTCAACCGGCGGAATCGTGCTGCGCACAAAGGTCAAACAGATCAAACGCGCAGGACGTGCCACTATGGGCGTTCGGGTGATCAACCTCAAGAAGGGCGAAACGGTCGCGTCCGTGGCAAGGATCGCAGCCAAGGATTTGGAGAAAGCGGGAGTAAAGGCCTAGGATTTCAGGATCTTGAGTGAACCAGCCTCCCAATGGGCTGGCTCAGGATCAGCCTGAAGACCGATCAAATTGAGGATCGAAGAGCGGAGAGCCACGGGCTCTCCGCTTGTGATGAATCGGATGTCTTCTTTTCCGGCGCCGAGCTTCCAGAGCCGCCCAGCCTGTCTGGCGATCGCGGGAGCTGGATCAATCACCGTGACGTGCGGACCCAGGACTTTGTGGATGGGTGGGATGGCGAACGTGTAATGTGTGCAGGCCAGCACAAAGGTGTCAACACTCTGATCGGCAATCGGTTCAAGCGAGCTTCGGAGAGTGTTCTCCATCTCAATCATGTCTGCGCCGCTTTCGATCAATTCCACCAATCCTGGGATTACCACTTCCATGACTTCTACGCCCTGAGCGAATCGATCCACGACGGACTCAAATAAAGCTCCTTGAAACGTCGCTGGCGTCGCGAGAACCGCGACTTTTTGGGTCTCTGTTTGTTCTGCAGCTGGCTTGACGGCTGGCTCCATCCCAACAAAAGGCGTATCCGGGAATGAAGCTCGCAGCGTATGCAGGGCGGCAGCCGAGGCGGTGTTGCAGGCCAGTACGATGAGCTCGCAACCCTGACCCCGTAGAAATTGGGTGATTCCAATGGAGAGATTGCGTACTTCTTGCAGCGTCCGAGAGCCGAAGGGGACGTGTGCCTGATCCGCAACGTATACCAAGGGAACTTCGGGCAAGAGCGATCGGATCTCTCGCAGCACCGAGAGGCCACCGACGCCAGAATCGAAAATACCGATCGAGTGCATTAATTTCTCGAGCTTTTAGGTCAGCTGCAAGCAGCGGAGCGGGGGACCAGCGCCAGATGCCTGGCGCAATTGCTGTGGATCGAAACTAACCGCGTTTTTCAGGCAGCCGGGCGCGTTTGCCTCTGCGATCCCGCAAGAAATAGAGCTGAGCACGGCGAACGTGAGCGCGGCGAACAACATCGACCTTGTCGATGCGCGGCGAACGGAGCAGAAAAGTACGTTCCACGCCGATCCCATGCGATGCGATACGCCGAACCGTGAAGTTGGCGTCATTGCCGCCTTTTCGTAAGCGGATCACGGTGCCTCGGAACTCCTGGATGCGCTCGCGGTCACCCTCACGGATGCGCAGATGCACGCTTACATCATCGCCCGGATTCAACTCGGGAATGTTTTCGTTGACGGGTGCTTCGAGAGCTTTCAATATTTCCGACATGGGCTTTCCTACAGCATACCCGCCGCCCTCAGGTCCAGGGCGGCGCGGCGTCGAAGTATACCACGCGCGCTGGCCAGACGATCAAGACAGGATCCCAAGCTTCGAACCCGCTAGCTGAAGCGCGGCGATTGTCTTGGCGTCACTAAACGCTCCTGCTTGCAGCTTCGCACGGACCTCTTCGATGGATAGCCTAACCACATCGATAATTTCATCTGGGTCCTGGTCCAGTGTGTCCGCTTCCAGGTCGGTGGCAGCAAAGACGTGCATATATTCATCGGAGTAGCCCGGAGCAAGGAAAAAACCTCCCAAATCCTTCAGGGTCCCCGGAGCCATGCCAATCTCTTCCCGGCACTCTCGTGCTGCGGTTTGTTCCGGGGTCTCGCCTTGCTCCAAAGTTCCAGCAGGCAGCTCGAGCAGCTTGCTGGCGACGGCGTGGCGGTATTGCCGGACGAACCATACAGAACCCTCATGATCGATGGGGATCAACGTCACTGCACCTGCGTGCATTACGACGTCGACTCGGGATTCGCGTTCATCCTTGAAACGGATGCGGTCGACCCGTACGTTGAAGACCTTGCCTTCAAATGCAATTTGGGAAGATAGCACCTGAATATCCATGCCTGACTCCAAAGAAAAGGGGCGGCCTGCGAGG
>JABAOE010010725.1_pt3 | contig 17890 bp, 24 predicted proteins | sample 7062141 | NCBI WGS metagenome assembly JABAOE01 (sample SAMN14538627, study PRJNA623070) | marine sediment metagenome | biome: marine biome [ENVO:00000428]; feature: marine pelagic biome [ENVO:01000023]; material: deep marine sediment [ENVO:00002113] | place: India: Gulf of Khambhat ... | reverse complement strand
ATTATACTAATTTACAAGCTCAAAATAGTACTTAGAAAAATTGAACGAACGCCAAGTCAGATTTTTCAAAACACTAGGACCTGGAATATTATTTGCCAGTACTGCAATTGGGGTATCTCATTTAATTCAATCAACTAGAGCTGGTGCTGAATTTGGTTTTGCATTATTGGCATTTGTAATTTTAGCAAATCTGCTAAAATATCCATTTTTTGAATACAGCTCTAGATATTCAAATGTTACAGGAACTAGCATAATTGATGGTTACAAAAAACTTGGGCGCCATGCACTAGTTTTGTATTTTTTAATAATTTTAGCATCAATGTTTTTTGTTACAGCAGCTGTTGGTTTTGTAACAGCAGGTTTTCTAGAAAATCTATTTCAGGTTGAGTTTCTTGGAGTTTGGACAATTGTGATCTTATTTGCCATATGCATTGCAATTCTGAGCGTTGGAAAGTATAGCGCACTAGATGGATTAATCAAAATCATAGTCTCAGTTCTGATAGTTTCCACAGTCTTGGCCTTTTCTATTGCAATAATTAATGGGCCTAATGAGATTCCTTCTGAGTTTGAGCCACCTGAGATATGGAATTATGCTGGCATCTTTTTCTTAATTGCCTTAATGGGGTGGATGCCAATGCCAATTGATATCTCTAGCTGGCAGAGCCTTTGGACATTGGAGAGAATAAAGCAGACAAACTTTAAACCAAAATTAAAAGAAACATTACTTGATTTTAATATAGGATATGTGACCACTTCAGTTTTAGCAATATTTTTTGTAACACTAGGTGCTTACCTTTTCTTTGGCTCATCTGAAGAATTACCAAATAACAATTCAATGTTTGCACACAAAGTTGTTACGATGTATACTGAAACTATTGGTAACTGGAGCTATATGATTATTGCAGCATCTGCATTTAGTGTAATGTTTGGGACAATAATTGCAGTCTTTGATGGTTATTCTAGAACATTAAGAAGAACAATTGAATTATTATTTTTGAAAAATATAGAAAAAGAAAAACCTTATGCAAAAACTCCCTACATTCTTTTTATCTGTATAATAGCTGTTGGTTCTTTGATTGTAATCTTTCAATTTGAAAACAAACTAAAAGAGTTGGTAGATTTTGCAACAATAGTTTCATTTTTGGTAGCACCAATAATTGCGATCTTTAATTTTAAACTTGTATCTGGTAAATATTTACAAAAAGAATCCCAACCGCCAAAGTGGTTAAAGGCCTTAAGCTACATTGGAATAGCATTCTTGATTGGATTTGCAATATTTTTTATCATTACAAGATTTGGAAGCTTAACTTAGCTTGTTATAATAACGATAGATGCAGATTCTGAAAGTGCGTCAGGTTCTGCTAGGCTTTTCCAAACAAAAATTTCTGCAGTAAACTTACCAGCTTCAGATGGAGTCCATGATAATGCAGGACTAAATGATTGTCCTTGCTGCAAGTTTCCTGTAATCCATGAGACAGAAATTATTCTGTTCTCATCATCTTTCATTTGTACAATATATGCAAAATCTCCAGAATAATTTGCAGCAGTAATGTCTGCAGCAATCTGTACTTGCTGATTTACATTGATGTGCTCAAAGACTTGAACGCCAAAGGCATTGACCAACCTTGGTGACTCTATCGGTGCTCGCTCAAGGGCCTCTGTGGCAAAAGCCTCTTGAATGCCAATAAAGGCAATCAATAGTACAAAAAATCCTATGCCTAGTGCTCCGATCACGACAATCTCAATTTATTGATGCTCTAAAAGGCTTTACTTGTAAGATTTTCTTCAGAAAAGGTTGAATTTTTCACTATAACTGAAGATTCTCAGTAATGCTTTTTTGATTTGTTATTACTTTGTCTGGATTTAGTATTCCTACAGGATCTAGTAATTTTTTGATTTTTTTGAATGCCTGGTATGTTTTTTTATCATACTGGATTTTTACAAACTTTGAGCGTGCCAAACCATCTCCATGTTCTCCTGATATTGTTCCACCAAGTTCGATGATTTTTGAAAAATAATGTTTAGCTATTCTTTCAACTGTTTTTTTATTTTTATTTTTAGAAATTAATCTTACGTGCAAATTACCATTTCCGGCATGACCGTATGTAATGATTCTTCCTTTTGATATTTTTTTAATCTCAGAAATTAGCAAAATAAGTCTGTCTAATTTTTCTACTGGAACCGTTCCATCTTCAATAATATGCGGTGCCCTTTCATCTTTTGCTATACTTTTGAGACTAAAGGAAAGTGAAGAATCTCTGAATCTCCACCATTTGTTAATGTCATTTTCTTTGTTTAGGTGGCGAATTACTTTTCCATGAATTATTTGCTTTAGCCTTTTTGATTTTTCATTAATTCTTTCATCAAATTCTGCAAATAGCAGGCATTGTGTTTTTGCTGGTATTTTATATCTGATATTTTTTAGAGTTGGCTTATCAACAAATTCAAGTGCAGATGGTTTTAGTTTAATTATTTGAGGACAGTCTTTTGCAGCTTTTACTGAAGAATCATAGCTAATTATTTGCAATGATTTTTTGTTTGGAATTTTGTAAATTTTTAATTTTGCAGATATTATAATTCCTAAAGTTCCTTCAGAACCACTAAAGATTTTGCAAGATTTTTTTTCACTTGTAATTGCATCTAGCCTATATCCACAAGAATTTTTTGATACCTTTGGAAAATTTTTCATATCTGCTGATTTTGCAATTGAAAAGATCCTTTTTTCTAGCGGATTTTTTGAAGGAAGTTTTAGAACTCTTCCTTTTCCATCTACAATCGTTATTTCTTGTAGATTATCAATTGACGCGCCATATTTTAGAGTCCTACTCCCACTTGCATTTGCGCTAATCATGCCGCCAATTGTGCAATATGGGCCAACAGAGGGATTAGGACCAAAGAATTTTTTCTTCTTTTTAAGTGCCTGGTCTAAATTTCCTTTGAGAACTCCTGCGCCAACAACTACACTACTCTTTAAGACCGAAATTTTATTGAAATTTTTCAGATCTATGATTATTCCATCACCAATAGCGCTACCTACTAGCCCTGTTCCTGCACCTCTGGCTATAACAGGGATCTTGTAGCTTGCTGCAAATTTTACAATGCTGGAAACTTCTTGGAGGGTTTTTGGAAGAACTACCACTTTGGGTCTTATCAGATATGAACTAGAATCAACAGAATAAAAATCCAGAATCTCTTTATCCCAAAATGCATTTGATGTAATTTTTGAAATTTTACTTGCAAGTAATTCTGCTTTCATGAGTCAATAAAAGAATCAAATTCGAGTTAAAGTTTGATTCGATAATAATCCCATCTTTCAGGATCAAATAATGCTACAAATTCTGCATTCTCACGACTCTCAACTCTCTTTCTAATTACATCTCTGAGAGCAAAACTAGTCAAAAACTTGAATTTTTTGGCATGAGATTGCATGGTAAACAAATGTCTCATCTCTCGGCCACCATGTAACCCCCAGTATCCCATCTTTAATGGAAATGGCTCCAAAAATACTGTATTATTCAAGCCATAATTCTCATCTCTAATCTCTGGACGCAATTGATATGTCTCCAGTGGTCCACCTTTTGCATATCCCACAATTTCTCCTTGTGCATCTCCAATTCTTAATGTGTTAAGAATCGTGTTTGGATTTTTGATAGAGTCTTTAAAACTATCTCTTGCAAATTGTAAAGGTCTTGGAAGCTGTTGGAATATTTCATAAAGTGTATTGATAAACTCGGGATCGTTTCTAGTGCTCATCTTTTCAATTACTGGAACTAGTCTGAGATTCTCATAGACATAGTCTGCTTGAATTTGAATTTCTTTTTGACGGAGGGCAAAAAATGACATCACATTATCCATGAAATTTTTTCTCATCTCTTTTGGAAGTGAGTGCAAAACTCTTTGAAGCATATCTGATTCTGAATTGAGAAGCTCTTCAAAGTATCCAACAGACCTTTGTACAATTAGTGATGGGTGCCATGCTAAGGCATGTGCATTCATCTTTGCCATCTCCATTCCTTTTGAAAAATTACCTAGTGCATAACCGCTAACTCTATCTACAATTGAGAGATACCAACCAAGTTTTAGAAAATGTTCTTGCTTTTGCTCATCATTTTTTGTTAGCTCTGATTGTTTAAAACAACTCACAATTTTACTTTCTGCAGTCTCTTTTAATTTTCCAGCCCAAGGATATGTGGTTCTTAAAATCAAAGCCTTGATGATCTCTAAATCTAACCCTGCAGTACCTACTAATTCTCTTAGCTTCCTATCAAGTGTGATGAATCTGATTACACTGTCCTCGTGTGGCTTGTCTACGTTTTTTTGTGGATCAAAATCATGAAACAAAGCAGCAGCATAAAGATACTTCAAATCTTCTTTTGAGATGCCATTTAGGGGATCTTCCCAAATTCCAGCTAGTAATGTGACATAAGTCACCTCTAACTCGTGATTGATATTGTGATATCCATAGTAATCTACCCCAAGTCCTTGGGACTCGAAGAGTTCAATTGTATAATCTAGCATCTCTGTGAAACAATCTTGGTCCATCCCTGCAGCTACTGCTAAATTTAGAATCTCATTTCGCATTGTATGGGGAGTCGCAAATTGTTGCATCAAAATCCGATCTTCTATCTAGTTTTTAAAGTTGTACTGTAATTTTCCGAAGTTTTAGAAAGAAATTTTGTGAATTTTTGTAAAATTATGGGCTTCCTAATTCAGTTGATTCTAGAGATTCAGGCTTTCTAAATGCAAACCTGTGGTATAGCAGAATTCCAAATAACTCCAAGTATTCAACAAAAGCTACTGTGTAAAAATGCAGGACCCACCCATCAAACATATCATTGAGAACAGCAAAGACAGCTGCAACTTGTGGAAATGCAAAGAACACTGCCAAAAACAATCCTACAAAACCATAAACCCATTCAGCAAGTCCAATCTTTTCAGTCTGTGCTAGAAGCTCTTCAGGTTCTGAGAATTCCTCATATTCTAACATTAAATCCTTTTTTAATTCCAAGTACTGCGAATTTCCTGCTTCTATTGCAAAGATTGTTCCACCAAGAATCAACAAAAACAGAATTGACTGACCATAAGCAATCTTTGCTTTTTTTCCATGCTGAAACTTTTCTATCTGTCGATTAAACATCTGACCAAATCTTCCCAACTTGTCTTTTTTTGCCAAAGTTAGAAGAATAATAGAGATTGCACCAATTAATCCAAAGGAACCAAGCCAATTATCTGAAACATATGCTACAAAAAACAACCTAACAGGAAGTAAGATTCCGGTAACTACTCCAAAGACAATTAGACCCTCTAGGATGTCTGTCTTTTTTGAATTCACATCTGATTCATTGCAAAACCGCATTTGAGGAGTAGCTCATATGATTTGAACAACTTTTGAGTGTGTGTACAAAATTTACACACGAAAGATGAATAGCATTTTTCTGTCATAACTTATTACATGAAAACCGAGCAAAACGTTTCTTATGACAAAAAAGAAGTAAAATCAAAGATCCTATCGTTGCTAGACGAGGGAGTTAAAAAAGAAGACATTGTAGAAACCCTTCAACATGAATTTGAGATAACCAATTCAGATCTCAGAAATGTAATTCGTGGAATTAGGGCTGATTTTATTGCAAAATTGAATGTATTACAACCCGGCGCACTGCGCCTCTAAACCATTTTTTTATTTTTTAGATAATTTATGAAGCACTCATGTACTTGTCGTATTGCCTACGACGTTGCTCATCAGATAATACCTCATATGCCTTGTTAATTTCTGCCATCTTTTTTTCGCTTTTTTCATCCTTAGTTTTATCAGGATGTTCTTCTTTTGCCAATTTTCTATACTGACTTTTTATCTCATCTTGAGTAGCTTCTGGTGAGACTCCAAGAATCTTATAGTAATCAGGTACGTCGGACTCTTCGAGCTCCTTTCTAAACTCTTCATCAAATTTTTGAGATTTTCTAGCACCAAGTGCTTCATCTTCTCCACTCCAATCAGAATGATATTTTTCATAATCTCGATTCTTCTTTGAATCATAATCTCCTTTGTCATAGCTAGTTTTTTTTCTTAGAATCAATTCACGTGTGATGTAAATTACAACTCCAAGTACCAATAGAATTGCAACTGAAAATAATATTATCAGGTCACTTTCTGAGGGATTTAGCTCATTTTTTTCATTCTGGGCATAAACTTGAGTAGAAAATAATCCTAAAACCAGTAATGACAGAATAAAAAAACTTCTCACTTGCATTTTCTGCATCTATGTTAGTCTAAAATCTTCTTTAACTGTATTTAGAACCACGTGAGTTATTGTGTTTTCAACATTTTGAATTGCAGATAAACTCTTGACAAACTCGCTAAGCTCACCTCTGTTTTTGAATTTTGCAATAATTAGGGTATCTGTACTTCCTGTAACATCATATACTGCACAAACATTTTCAATTCCAGATAACTTTTCTTCAACTTCAACTAGCTTGTTTTTTCTTGCAACTACTTCAATTACTGCAGTAAGGTTGTAGCCAAGCTTTTCATGATCTAGACTAGCTGAATAACTTTTGATTATCTTATCTTTTTCTAATTTTTTTATTCTAGAGATAATTGTAACAGTTGACATGCCAAGCTTTAGTGCAAGCTGTCTTGCAGAAAGTCTGGCATCTACTAGCAAATTTTTTAGAATCTTTTCGTCAGTCTCATCAAAACCCAATACAAATAGAATTTTTAAAATGCATTTAAATTTTCTTAAAATTCCTGAATGAATGTTTAGAATTTAATCAGTTTTGTGGCTCTTCGTTTGTTATTGTTTTGACAAATTTTACTAGCGAAAATGGTTTTTGCAAAAATTCTACTCTTTCATTAAAGTTCTCAAAATTCTTCTCAGCTGTTATGCCATATGCTGAGGCAAAGATAATTCTCTGGCCAGGTCTTTGCTCTAGAATCTCTTGTGCTGCTTGTGAGCCTACTTTCTTTGGCATTGACTGGTCTAAAACAACCACATCATATGGATTGTCTTGAATTTTATCATCGCTTTTTATTCCCTCTTTGTATAGCTTGACACATTCTTCTCCATCTTTTGCAATTGTGACTTTGTGGCCGTTTTTTTGAAGAATCTTGTCATACTGAAATGCTGTATATTTATTGTCTTCTGCAATCAGAATATTCAAACTCATTTTTCTAAATCCTATTTGATGTTTTTTTGAGATTAACACGAGTATGTTTAAAACAAACAGACATGCAAGTTTACTATGGGATCAATTGATGATCTGGTCTCAAAAGGAAAATCTCTCCTAGAGGAAGGAAATTTTGAAGAAGCACTATCTAATTTTGAGCAAGCCCTGTTGCAGGATCCTGAAGATCCTGACTTGTGGAATCACAAGGGAGCTGCACTGAGAAGTATGGGAAGATACGATGAGGCAATAGAGTGCTTTAACAAGTCTCTAACTATTGATCCTCGTGATAAACAAGCATCATAAATTTCAAATTTACCACTGACCCATAGTCAATACATATTATTGGAAACTGTTTTCTAAAATTTGTTGGAAAAAGATGTCGTGGCATTACTAGAGCAAGCCTTTGATCTATGCGAAGATGGGAAATTCGAAGACGCATTACAGTTCTACGACGAGGCCCTCAAAAAAGAACCTGATAACATTCAGGCGCTAATTGACAAAGCTACAACTCTGCAGAACATTGGTCGTCTAAAACAATCAATCAAATTTTATCAAAAAGCAATTGACTTGGATTCCAAAAATACAGATGCTCTTGTAAATATGGGCTCTGCATTGCATTCTTTGGAAAAATATGATGAGGCAATTGCACTTTATGATAAAGTCATAAAACTTGATAAAAAAAATGCAATGGCACTAGCATACAAGGGACTATCATTAGGTGAGCAAGGAAAAATTCAAGATGCCATCAAGTACTTTAAAAAATCACTAAAGATTGATTCAAACTATGACTTGCCACGAGTAAGCATAGAGATGGCAAAAGAGATTCTTAGGAATCTCAGAAAGCAGGCTAAAACACAGTAATATCGCCAGGTGCAGGGTCGCGTTTTGTGTTCTTTTCATGAAATTCAAAAAACTCCTTGTGTGCATCGTTTTGGTGTTCTTTTAGCTCCTCTAGATTCTCAAAGCCTTCATGGCAGAGATAGCACTTTGGCTTGTGTTCATCAACTAGAGGGAGTACCATGATACAATTAGAAATTAGCTCTACTTATTTCTTGGGTAACGATAATCATGCATAGAGTTAATAATATCCTCATACTATCACTTAATAATACTACATCTTCGATGTGGTACCCTATGCCCCTCCGTATCCTACTGAATATGGAGGAATTTTTTATTTATCAAAAAACTCTTTCACAAAAAACTAGAAGGTTATATATTGAAAGACCAAAGGACTGAATCCGTGTTAGAGAAACTCGTTGGTCAATCACAGGCATTGGATAAAGCAATGGCAGGAGAAGAGCTATCCTATGATGATGGATTGGAGCTGATGAATTATGATAATCCTCACATGTTAGGTGCCGTAGCTGATGAGGCAAGACGCAAATCAGTTGGCGATACTGTAACTTTTGCAGCATCATACTACATGAATTACACAAACCTCTGTGCAGCTAGCTGCCAGATGTGTGCATTTTATCGAAAAGGAGATGAAGAAGACGCATACACTTTGACTCCAGAACAAATCGAGCAGCGAGTTGCAATTGCAAAACAGATGGGTGCAACTGAAGTTCATATCGTTGGTGGATTTCATCCAACTTTGCAATTAGACTATTATGAAGACATGATGCGAGCCATTAAGAAAAATCATCCTGACCTAAACATCAAGGCATTTACTGCAGCAGAAATCTTCTTTCTATCAAAGCTTACAAAAAATTCTGTAAAAGAGATTCTATCTCGACTAAAAGATGCGGGACTTGATTCAATGCCAGGTGGAGGAGCTGAGCTATTTCATCCTGATATTCGAAAAAAGATTGTTCGTGGAAAATGTTCTGGTCAAGAATGGCTAGATACTATAGAGCAAGCACACAATCTAGGAATTCGAAGTAACGCTACAATGCTTTATGGCCATATTGAAAAACCAGAGCACGTAATTGATCATCTAGTAAAACTTCGTGACCTGCAAAAAAAGACTGGCGGCTTTATCACGCTGATTCCTTTGAAGTTTAGTCTGGATAATACAGAGCTTGAAAAAGATGGCTTGGTAACACACGAGTGCTCTTCAATTTATGATCTCAAAGTAATTGCATTATCTAGACTTATGCTAAATAATGTCCTTAACAACATTTCAGTTTACTGGGTTGCATATGGCAAAAAGCTTGCACAAGTAGCATTAGCTAATGGTGGAAGTGATTTGGTTGGTACTGCATTTTCTGAAGAAATCTACAAAGCAGCAGGCAAAGCATCTGACTCTTCAGTAGCAGAGCTTGCAAATATGACAAAAGAGATTGGACGCCAGCCAGCTCAGCGTGATACTATGTTTAATATCATAAAACGATTCTAAACCTCTAGATGTTTTTTTACTGATTCCATCTTTTCTTCAAGGTTTGCTTCTTTGTCTCTTCTTGAATCAATCTTTAGAATAACTTCGACTCGATTTACCCCCAAGTTGTGAACTGTCTCCATAATTTTCTTTGAGGCCTCGTAGATTTTATCAATACTATCTGACTCTAGTAGGGTTCCCATTGGAGTAATCTGGTATCTCACTCCTTCAAACTTTTGAATTGATTCGATTGCCTTTGCAATGTAAAAACTTGCACTAGTAGAGCCTGTCCCCATTGGATAGACACTAATTTCTGCATGAATCAATGAATCCATATAGAAAAATTTGTCTTAAAACCTTTGAGTTATTCGGCTGCAGGTTTTTTCTCTTCTCGCTTTGCTCCGCCACGGCGTTTTCTTCTTGCACCAAAGCTGATCAAGACTAGAAGAAATCCTACTCCAATTAAAATTCCTGATAATGTCTTATAGTCCTGGTTGGCTTGCTCAGATACCATTAGATCAAAAATCTCATCTTCAGTCATGTCTGCTCGCCCTATCGGAGTTTGAGAATCAAGAACTGCATAGATTCCAAGTCCTACTGCCAGCATTGCTAGTCCTCCAGCAAGAATCTTTTTGTCAATGAGAACCAAGATAATTCTTCTATGAAAATATCGTATTTAGAGTATATGACGAATCTAGAGTTTTGGCGCTATGCTTAGCTGAAAACGTGGTACCAAGTCTTTTTCTCGGGCCATATCAAAGAATGTACGAATTGATTTTTCTCCGGCCTCTCCCATGTTTACTGTAACTTCATTTACATACATTTTGACAAACTTTTCAATGAGGTCTCTTGGCTTTCCTCTAGAATACTGCATAGCGTAATCAATTGCATCATTCAAGTTATTGAGTCCAAACTTGATGGAATCTTGCAAGTATCTATCAAACTTTGAAATCATCTCATCGCCAAAACTAGATTTCATTACGTTAATTCCTAATGGAACTGGCAGTCCGTTTGTTGTTTTGCTCCACCACTCACCAACATCTAAGATTTTGACATTTCCTTCTTGCTCATAAGACAGCTGAGTTTCATGAATTACCAGTCCTGCATCGACTTGGCCTTCTTTTACTGCCTTTGGAATATCACTAAAGTTCATCTCAACATAATCAAACTTGCCAATCATTAGCTGTAGTAACAAAAACGCCGAAGTCATTTTGCCTGGAATTGCAATCTTTGATTTTTTTATCTCATCAATTGACATCTGTTTTTTTGCAGTAACAATTGGACCATAACCGATTCCAAAGCTTCCACCGCTTCTAAGTATTGTATATTCTGGGATGTATGCACATGCATGAACAGAGACTGCCGTAACATCAAGCTCTGGATTTACTGCCTTTCTGTTTAGCTTCTCAATATCTTCAATGAAGTGTTTTACTGTAAAGTCATCTGAAGTAACTTTTCCTGTAAACATTCCATAAAACATGAATGCATCATCAGAATCCGGTGTATGTCCTACTGAAATTTCCACGAGATTCAGTCTTTGGGGTCGTTATAAAAATCAAAAGTCATCTTTATAGTGCCAATCAACAAAAACTACACTATCTGTTATTAACTAATTTTGCAAAAAACCCCTATGAATAAAAAATCGCTCTTGATCTTAGGACTGATTTTTGCTGTTAGCTTTAATCCTGTATTTGCACACAAACCAATTCAATCAGATGGCACCAATACTAGTTTTCAAAATGCACTGGAAATTCCAGATCATAAAATTTCTTGGGCAATCTATGAGCAAATCAAACCACTAGAAGCAAAATTTTATTCATTTGAAGCAAAGAAAGGAGATTCATTTTATGCATCAATTGTAATTCCAAAACTTGAACGACTAGAATCTTTTCAGCCTTCTCTGGGTTTAGCTGGCATTGGAATTGAAGTTGAATCTACTCGCATTGATGCGAATCTACCAGAAGGTGGAATTATAGTATATGACTATGAAGGCCCAATTCCATCTGAAGAGTTCTACGAGCCTTTTGGACAAGCAACATACTGGGAACGCCAAGAAACTAGAATCACAATTCCATATGATGGGACATACTATATCGTAGTATACAACTCCCAAGGATTCGAAGGCAAGTACAGTCTTGCTGTTGGAACAATAGAGGATTTTTCGATGATTGATCTGTTTTTGATTTTGCCAACTGCCTGGCTTGATACCAAATTTTTCTTTGAAGACTATGTCAGTGTGGCAATATTTTTTGCAATACTATCTAGTATTCCCTTAGCCATACTAGTCAAGAAGCGAAAAAAGCTCCAAGTAATACGGTAAAGTTATAGATTGGATACTTGGCAGGTGGATTGATGTCTTTTGAGAAAATCCTAGTGCCATATGATGCATCAATTTTTGCAAATCATGCCTTTGATGAGGCCCTCAAAATAGCTGAAAAGTTTGGCTCTAAAGTTACTGTCGTGACAGTACTTGGAACAAAGGTTGCCCAAACTGAAACGATTTCACTAGAGAGGGCAATACAAATTCAAGACGAGCATGAGGATATGGCCACAAAAATTTTGCAAGATTTGGAGAGCTTGGCAAAAGAAAAAGGAGTAGAGTTTGCATTCAAAGTAGTTTATGAGCAATCCAGCTACAAGGGAATAATCAATTTTGCAGATTCAATTTCAGCTGACCTGATTGTAATGGGCTCTCATGGAAGAAGCGGCATCAAAAAAGCAATTTTGGGTAGTGTTGCATCCAAAGTAGTTGAGAATGCAAACTGTCCAGTCTTGATAATTAAAAAAACTCTTTAATTTAATTTCAGAGATATTCTTCTTTTATCTTAATGACATTAAATTTTCCTTGACGTATCACTACAACCAGACCTATCTGTTGTAAGCGCTTTATTGTTCTCCAGACAGTAGTTCGTGGCTCGCCAAGCTTGTTTCTGATATCTCTCTCAAGCACTTGTCCGCCGTTTTTGAGAATAAATGACAAGATCTCTTTGTCACATTCTCTAATGAGATCTTGCCTTATTGAGCTAGTCATAGGGGAATACTGCTCTTCTTACCTGCAGCTTTGAAAGCGCATTCTAGTGAGCAGTAGTTGCTAGCTCTATTCTCAAAACTCGAACCGCACCAGTGACAAATTTTTTGCATCCTATTTTTGGCGAATCCCTTTCAAATCATTTAAGGAACGCTACAAAATGATACTAGCTCCTTCACACTTTAGACAGAATCTTTTGAAAAAAGTCTAATCTATCTAGTAGGAATTAGTAGCGTTCCTAAAATAGCAAAATTTTGTGGCAGCACCAATGAACAAAGCGAAATTTTCAATTATGTTATTTTCAGTTTTAGTTGCCTCTGCAAGTCTCATATTGACTAGTACAGCATATTCAGAATCAACTAATCTCTTTGTTTCAGCAGAGAATACTTTTTTTGCAAACAGCTTTGCTGGCCCAATGGTAATTGAGGTCGTCATTAGTGATCCTGACATTAGAGACACTACAAACTTGGTAGGTGAGCCTGATGTGAGAGTTAATGGCAAAATGCTAAGAATGGTCCAAGCCACTGATGGAAATTGGTATGGATACTTTGCTGCTGGGGACATGGCACAATCTGCCGACTCTACTGTTGGTCTGCCTGGATTTGGACTAGACTATGGAGAATTTTGTCAAAACACTTCTTTGATTGCTGGAATTGCTTTGGATGACACATATGCATTTGCTATTCCACGAGATATTTCATCTGCTTCAAATGGAAACGAACCACTAGGAGTCTGCGATGAACCAGATGTATTGCCATCAGATCCTTTAGTGAATCACGTCCTAAGAGAAACTAAACATATCAATTTGCAAGTTCCTCTAGCAGGACAAATTGGTTTGGATGCTGATGCATGGCCCTTAATTCAATTATACCAATTCGCCCCTGATGGTACAGTCGAAGTTTCATATCAAAAAGATGGCAGGATACAAAAAATTAATTTGACTTATCTTGATGATGCAGATTCTTTTGCTGATTTATCATTAGATAGTTTGTCTTATCCAAATAATGCCCAAGTTCATGCAGTAATTACTGATTTGCAGCTAAACATTGATCCTACTGATGAGGACTCTTGGACATTTGGCACCAACTATGCAAATCCAATCACAATGTATCAGGCATTTGATGAAAATGGTCATCTCGATGCAGATGGCACCGCAGGTGCAGTAAACATTGTAAATTCATTGGCCAGTCTTAATTTTGATGACAACGGAGTTCTGCTCTTAGATGCTGATGCTACCTCTAGTGGAACTAATGTGGTAAACCTACAAGATAATGGTATTCAAGCAATTATTGGCGGTTCCTCAATTGAGGAAGCAGTATCAGTTGGAGGAAGCTTTGGCCTTGGAACTCAACCACTAACTATAACTGAAACTCAAAGCAATTCGGGAATTTTTACAAATACAGATCAGCTTGGCACATCCAATCTTTTCACAACACCTGATGCTCTAATTGGAACCACAGCTACAATTGATTATAATGACTCTCCAGGATCAATTCTCATATCTTATCGCGTCTTTTGTAATGACATGACAATAGATGAGCTAATAGCAAGTGGAATTTATCCGCCATCTAACATCTTTGATAACAGAGACGGTCATCTAGGTTCTAACTTTATGGGAACAGACGGCGATGACTTGATGATTGCATCAAATACTGGAAACAAAATTAACGGCAAAAATGGAGATGACTGCATTATTGGCGGAGCAGGAAATGATACCCTGCAAGGTGGAAATGGCAATGATGAAATTTTTGGAGAAGACGGGGATGATACACTAAAAGGAAATAGAAATGATGACTCACTATCATGCGGCGCTGGCCTTGATGTAGCACATGGTGGACCAGGTACTGATACTGCCTCTAGTGATTGTGAAGAAATACACGGAATTCCTTAGAGGCGTTTTTTGCCAACTGAGAGATACAAAAATCCTCCCCAGCCTTCATGAAATAAAGTCTCTTCAAAATATTTTTCAATTGACTTCCATGCATTGCGATTAATGTATTGCTTGTCTGCTCCAAATGGTTTTGTAAAATTAAGTATGATAGGAGCAAATATTCTTGCAGGGCCTTTTGATATCTTACCATCAACTATAACAAAATTTTTCCCGTCCTTTAATGCGTCATATCCACTCTTGATTATCCTGTCATATTCAGGAGAATACTGAATTGCACCAGTTACAAAAATTCCGTCTAATTCTTTAGGAAATGCATACTCTGAAAAATCACTGTGAACTAGTTCAACGTTTTTCCATCCATTCTCTGCCATACGCTTTTTTGCATACAGGAGCATCTCATCGGTAATATCAACGCCGATTAATTTTCCTTGGGGGCCTATTTTTTCTAAGACTCGCGCAAAATTCAGACCAGTTCCACAACCAAGCTCAACTACAGTATCTCCTTTTGATAGCTCAAGTGCATCTATTGCCATCTTGCGAAACTTGTCAATGTCTAGTCCTAAGAGACGATACAGCTTTACTGCAAAATCATAATTTTTTGCATACTTTCTATAAGCTTGAATTACTGGACTTTGCGAATCCATCATACATTAAATGAATTCAAAACTCATAAACTTTAGAACAATTTCAAGGATGATCTTAACTAGATTTTGATGGTTAGAATCTGATTAGAATTAGACCTAAGATATTTTATACCGTCAAAAACTTTTGAAACTATATGATAGATTTTAACGATGCAGCAAAAATGCACATGGTAAAAGAATATGTAAACAATGCCAAGAAATTCTATGATCATCTAGAAACTTGCGAAGATTGTAGGCAAAAAATGGCAGATATCTGGAAACACGTTTACTAGTTTGATAACATCCATGCAGTGTGTAATTTTCCGAACAAACAAGTTCTCTTAACCTTTTGAAAGCGAAACAAAATATGGCACTTACACCATTGATGGCATTTAAGATTCAAGCTGAATCACAAAAGCTTGACGTTGAAGCACTCAATCAAGTTACAGAAAAACTCGAAGAGTCTCTAAAAAAAGAGATTCCAGTCGAGCAATAAGTGGTTCTAATATAGAACCTACTTGGAATTTTTCTTTGTGAGTACAATAGCTGCTTTAGAAAAAGACATTCTCTTACAAGTGCAGAACCTAGCTCGGTTTCAAGGACCTCCAAAGATTCGAGAAGCCGTTCAAAATCATACTCTCTTTTGTGGCAGTGGCGATTCACTTGCTGCCTGTATGCTTGCCGAAGCTTATTCTGATTGTAGAGTAAAGGCAGTTGACCCACTTGATTTGATAAAAAACAAATCAATTGCACAAAAAAATGACGTCTTTATTGTATCAATTTCTGGAAGAACCATTTCAAACATAAAGATTGCAAAATCAGCTAGAAAGGCAGTTGCAATAACATCCAACCCTCAAAGCAAGCTTGCAAAGGCCTGTGATAGAACCATTCATCTGAAATTTCCAAACTCTGATGTTGTAACAGCTGGCTCTATTAGTTTCCTAGATAGTGCATTAACATGTATCTCACTTGTTAATTCATTTAAGATAAAAAATGCCGAAAAGATTTTTGCAGAAGCTCTAAAGCAAGCAAAAAATGTAAAGCTAGGAAAAAGAAATTTCTTTTTGGGAAACCTTCACACATATCCAATTGCACTTTATGGTGCAGCAAAGCTCTTTGAGATTCTGGGCTCTGCTGCATTTTATGAAAGACTAGAACAATTCTCTCACATGGAGCTATTCTCAACAAATCCTGGAGATGCTGTAATTATCTTTGAGGAAAAAAACAAACACAATGCTGCACTAGCTAGAAATCTCAAAAATGCAGGCATCTTAGTAATTCAGCCAACTACAAAATACACAGATAAGATCTCACAATTCCTATTTTACACATTTTATTCTCAGCTGGTACCACTATTTTTGGCAAAAAAGAAAAATCAAAAAGATTGCCATTTTGTCACATCAAAGAAGCTGCGCAAAATAAGCGATAACATGATTTACTGATATTTTTTCAGAACGTTTAATACTAGAATTTCGTGGATTTGCAAACATGGCAAAGTTCAAGTCAACTGATCAAGTGCTAAAGATAATCAAAAACAAGGACCAGATCCGAAACTTTGGTGTAATTGCACACGTAGATCACGGAAAGACTACAATGAGTGATAGCCTTTTGGCGCACTCTGGAATCATCGCACCTTCAGCTGCTGGTTCTGCACTTGCCATGGACTTTGATAAAGAAGAGCAAGAAAGAGGAATTACAATTTACCAGGCTAATGTTACTCTGTTTTTCTCTCAAAAAGACAAAGAATACGTCATCAACATGATTGATACTCCAGGCCACGTCGACTTTTCAGGTCGTGTAATTAGAAGCCTTAGAGCAATTGATGGTGCAGTAGTTGTCTGTGATGCAGTAGAAGGAATCATGACTCAAACTGAAACTGTAACTAGAATGGCACTCGAAGAGCGAGTAAAGCCAGTTTTGTTTATCAACAAAGTAGATAGATTGATCAAAGAGCTTCGTCTGACCCCTGAAAAAATGCAAGAGACACTTGCAGGTGTTGTTTCAAACTTTAACCAGCTTGTAGAAACTTATGGTGAAGAAGAGTACCGTGACAAATGGAAAGTCTCAATTCAAGATGCTAGTGTAACATTTGGTTCTGCAAAAGACAGATGGGCAATTAACGTAGATATGATGAAAGAAAAAGGAATTACATTCAAAGATGTTATTGATGCTTATCAAAATGAAAAAGTAAATGAGCTAGCAGAAAAGGCTCCACTAGCTGATGCAGTACTTGGAATGGTTGTAAAACATCATCCACCTCCACACGAAGCACAAAAGTACAGAATTCCTAAAATTTGGCACGGTGATTTAGATTCAGATATTGGAAAAGCTTTGCTAGCTTGCAAAGACGATGGCCCAACTATAATGATGGTTGTAAACATGGTACTTGACAAAGCTGCTGGGCCGGTGGCAATAGGGCGGCTGTTCTCAGGTACAATCAAAGACGGTGATACTATAACAATAATTGATGCAAAGCGAGAAGCTAGAGTTCAAACTGTAAACTTTTTCATGGGAAACCAAAGAGAACAAGTAGGTGAGCTAGGTGCTGGAAACATTCCTGCATTGATGGGACTAGTTGAAGCTAGAGCAGGTAACACACTATCTACCGTTAAAGGAATTCAGATGTTTGAAGGTGTCAAGTATATCTCTGAGCCTGTTGTGCAAGTAGCAATAGAGCCAAAGCATCCAAAAGACTTGCCTAAACTTGTCGAAGTTCTCAAACAACTGACTATCGAAGACCCTAACCTTATTGTAAAAATTGATGAAGAGTCAGGTGAGACTATAATTGCCGGCATGGGTGTACTGCATCTTGATGTTGCAACCCACAGAATTCAAGATACTAAGATTGAGATTATTACTTCAGAACC
>JABAOE010000373.1_pt2 | contig 17902 bp, 15 predicted proteins | sample 7062141 | NCBI WGS metagenome assembly JABAOE01 (sample SAMN14538627, study PRJNA623070) | marine sediment metagenome | biome: marine biome [ENVO:00000428]; feature: marine pelagic biome [ENVO:01000023]; material: deep marine sediment [ENVO:00002113] | place: India: Gulf of Khambhat ... | reverse complement strand
GCGCGAGGCGTTCTTTATCGTCGGCCTGCCCGGTGTCGTCCTCGCCGTTATCGTACGCGCGAGCGTCGTCGAACCAGCTCGAGGCGCCTCCGAGATGCGGCACGATGCGGGAGAGCGGCCGGCGCTCACCGCCGTTTTCGCGCATCTTGTGAAACGCCGTTCCTTCCTGCACATGGCCCTGGCGACGGGTNNTCAGTTTCTTCCCGAGCTTTATCGTGCGCAGTTACGAGATGCAAATCGTGTCCCTGGGGATTTACCTCGGCTTGATCCTCGGCATCGCCGGTGGTTTCGGCTTTTTCGCCGGCGGATTCTTGTCGGATTACTTCGGTCGCAGGGAACACCGACATGCACTCTGGTTTATTTGCCGCAACCCAGCTATTTGCCGCGCTGCTCTTTATCAGTGTCTTCCTCGCACCCACGGCTGCCTGGTGCTTGATAGCTTTCATCGGTCCGGCGGTCTTCGCAAATTTTTACCTTGCCCCCGTTCTTGCGCAGACGCAGGGTCTCGTGGATTTGCGCATGCGCGGCGTGGCTTCAGCCATCATGCTGTTGATCGTCAATCTGATCGGTCTCGGACTCGGTCCGCTCATGGTTGGCTGGCTCAGCGATGCACTGACGTATGCCTACGGACCCGACGCGCTGCGCTGGGCGCTGATGTCGGCAGCCCTTACCATACTGCCGTGGGCCGCTGTGCATTACTATCTGGCCGGCTCAACAATCGATGCCGATCTCGAGCGGGCTCAGGAAGGTTCAGGCGCCCGGGCCCTAAGCGCTAAGTAAGGCCCGAAGCAGACGCGCGTATCTCTCGGTGGCAATGGGCCAACCGTAGTGTTTCTGCGCTCTTCGGCGTCCCTCCCGGGCGAGACGTTGCGCCTGTTCGGGCTCATCGAGCAAGTGACGGATCTTTGTCGCGAGATCTACACTGTCGCCAGCACGGGCGAGCAAACCGGTTTCGCCATCGACGATGACGTCGCGAATTGCCGGCAGGTCCGAGGCGACGACCGCGCAGCCGCAGCCGAGGGCCTCGAGGGCCACGAGACCCAGGCCTTCCTCGTCACCGGTCTCGGCGACCACGGACGGCATGACCAGGATGGCGGCCTCGCGCAAGTGCTGCGCGATGTGCTCACGCGGCAGCGCGCCGAGAAAGTGTACATGACCCGCTACTTGTGCCGAGTCCGCAAGCTGCTTGGCTGCTTCTGCCTCGGGGCCCGCGCCGATAATGCAAAGCTCGAGCCCCGGCCTCGTTTCGATCAGTTCGCCAAGCGCCTCAACGAGGAATCGCAGGCCTTTTTTCTCGACCAGCCGGCCGACGAAGATGAGTCCCTGTCGCATGCCGGGTGACTCCGGGGGCACGAAGCATGATTCGAAGTCGACGCCCATCGGTGCGACGACGATGTCGTCCCGATCACAGCCGAGCATGCGGCATTGCTGGAGCATGGCCTGACTGACGACACAGACGCAGGCCGCCTTATCTAGAGTCCAGCGTTTGAGCCGAGCCGTAATCGGGCCGCGCATAGCATAAAGATCTCCACCGTGCGCCGTAACCAGCAGGGGCGGCGCATTCGGCGTTACTGAAGAGAAAAGGGCCGCGAGAAGTCCCTGTGGAAGAATCCAGTGAGCCTGCATCAGGTCGAAACCTTTTCTTTTGTGCAGCCGCCTAAGCGCAATAATCTGCGCGGTCAAGAAAAACGGCAGCAGCACTAAGCGCCAGGGCTTCTCGATCAGCTGGGCAAGCATGCCGCTGCCGTAGGCGAGAGTTTCGAGGGCCCCCGGCGCGTAGCGAAAGCGATGCACTTTCATAGACAGCGGTCCGTGTGTGAGAGTTTCCTCGAACCTTGCACCCTGGCAGTGGGGTGCTAGAACCGTCACGTCAAAATACTTGGCGAGCCCGAAACTGAGCTCTGCGACGAAGCCGGGTATCGAATCATCGGACCAGCGTGGGAAGGTCGATGTGAGTACGAGCAGTTTCGGCTTGTGAGGCCGGCTCATTCTTGTGCGTCGAGTCNNGCTCAAGTCGGTCGCTTCGAGATCCGTCAGAAAACCCGAGACCGCGCTGTTGAATCCATGCTGCGTGATTGTATCGTCGGGAAAGGCTTCGAAACCGAGCGAGCAGTAGGCGTCCTCACCAACCTCGAGTTCTGTCAATTCGATCACAATGCCATGTTCGACGACCTGCCCGGGAGCAACCTCGACGATGCCTGATTCGTCACTCGTGTCGAGAAGTCTCAACAAGCGCCGCTTGCGAACGGCGACGAGTTGCCGCCCATCCCCGGCACCTGCATCGAATAACTGCCGGTATGCTTCTGGCAGTCCGGCGAACGACCACTTGATCCAGTGCTCGACAATACCCTCGTGAAGGGGGCCGAACTGAGACGGGTTCGGCTCATTGCAACGACCTTTGATCTGCAACAGCCCCTCGCGCCACTTGATCCCCATGTTCCCTTGCCCCGGCAGCAGTAGATAGATGTCGGCGGCGCCACCAAGTCGGTCTTGCCAGCCAAGCGCCGGCACGTCGCCGCGACGCGCATACGGGGTCGTGGTCGGGAACCACGCGGAAATCGACCTGTGTGCCTCGGATCCGGCCGCCAGAAACCACCGGACTTCCAGTGTCGTTAGCGGCCCTTCAGACAGAAAATCCTTCCTTCGCCAGTGGCAGCGATCGGACGCGAATGCCCGATGCGGCATAGATCGCATTGCAAATGGCCGGCGCCAACGGCGGCAGTGCCGGTTCACCGAGACCGGTTGGCGGGTAGTCGCTCTGGATGAAGTGCACGTCAACGACAGGCGCGTTCTGCATTCGCAGCATCGGATAACGATCGAAGTTGGTTTCCTGGACCCGGCCGTCCTCGATCGTGATCTCAAGCCCAAACATCGTGCTGAGCCCGTCCATCACCGATCCCTGGCACTGGTTCTCCGCACCACTGAGATTGATGATGGGACCAACATCGGCTGCGACCGTGACGCGATGCACCTTGAGCCGGCGCCTCGTGTCGACGCTGACCTCTGCTACCTCGGCAATGTGTCCGGCATGACTGAAATAAAAGGCAAGCCCGAGGCCGTGTCCGGCCGGTAGATTCTTACCCCATCCGGCTTTCTCCGCCGCCAGGCGGATCACGCCGGCCGCCCGGCCGGTATTGAGGACGCGCGGGTCACCTACCGTCAGCCAGCGCGGTTCACCCATGAGTTCGAGCAGGAATTCGACGTGGTCGCGCTCTGCGGCGACTGCCAGTTCGTGGATAAAACTCTGCACGGCGAAGGCGATCGCATTCGAGCGCGGTGCCCGCCAGGCCCCTGTGGGTGTCGCCAGCGGTAATAGCGTCTGTTCAACCTTGTAGTGTTCGACGAGTTTTTCGGGAACCTCGCCGGCGCGCATGTCTCCACCGCGTACCGGTGAATTACCGTCATGACTGAAGGTGATGAAATGATCGTACCAGGCTTGAAGTCGGCCGCTGTCATCGAGGCCAGCCTTGAGCGCATGGAAACCCCCGGGACGGTAAAAGTCGTGGGTCATGTCATCTTCCCGGTCCCACTGCAGCTTCACCGGCGCACCCACCCGTTGTGCGATCGCTGCGACCTCGCACACATAATCGTTGAGCAGGCGCCGGCCGAAGCCGCCGCCGACACGCGTCTGATGGAGTAAAACATTTTCGGGAGCGATGCCGAGCAGCGTCGCTACGCTCCCCATTGCGCGCGCCGGTGTCTGCGTGGGTGCCCAGATTTCGATGGCTCCGTCTCGATACCAGGCCGTGCAGTTCTGCGGCTCGAGGGGAGCGTGCGATACGAACGGGTAGCTGTAGAATGCATCCAGCGTTCGGGTGGCTGCTTTGAAAGCGTTGTCGATGTCGCCGGTTTCGAAAAGGACCTGGCTTCCGCGCTGATCGGCCAACGCTGCCGCCTCGGCGGCCAGGGCGGTCCAGCTGTCTTTGGAGGCTTCGCTCTCGTCCCAGTCGATGACGAGTTTCTGCCGTGCTTGCTGAGTTGCCCACGTAGACTCGCCGATGATTGCAACCCCCGGCATCACCTCGGAGACGATGTCGTTGCCTTCGACGACGAAGGCGTCCCGAATGCCGGGCAGCGCCCGGATCTCGTCAAGATTGGCCGTGCGGACGCGCCCGCCGGTCGCCGGACACTTGGTGTAAGACGCAAAAACCATTCCGGGCAGCTGCTGGTCGATGCCGAACAGCGGTTGGCCTGTCACGATGGCCTCATTATCGACCCCCGTGATCCGGGTGCCGATCAGTTTGTACGCATCTCGGGATTTGAGCACGAGCGACTCCGGCGCCGGGACGGGCTGCCGACTGGCTGCATCGGCCAGTTCTGCGTAGGACAGCTGCCGTCCACTCGGCCCGTGGGTGACGAGGCTGTCGGCGCTCGAACATTCCTCCGTCGGCACACCCCAGATGCCGGCTGCTGCCGAAATCAACATCGAGCGAGCCGTGGCGCCCGCCACGCGGAGCTGGTCCCAGGCCGTCGGAATCGACCGCGAGCCGCCCGCGCTCTGGCGGCCGAAGGTGTCGGGATCGATGTGCGCCTGCTCGACCTTGACGTCTTGCCAGTCCGCATCGAGTTCCTCCGCCACGATCATCGGAAATGCCGTTTTGATGCCTTGACCGATTTCCGGACTTTTCGAATAGATCAAAATTGTGCCGTCGCTGGAAATGTTGATGAATGCATTGGGTGCAAATAGATCCGTCGCACCTGCAGCGGTCTCCTCGGCGGGAGGGCCAGTCCGGCTGCAAGCCGCGAGCGTCAGGCCGCTACCAGCAATGCCCGTCAGCTTCAGGAACGAGCGGCGATCAATCTTTTGCCAGCTGCTCGTCGCGGCATTTTCGGCTTCGCGCAACGCGCTGCCGATATTCGGGTCCCGTGCCAGTCTCTCGAAGGCTTTCATACCTCACCTCCCGCTTCCCGGATCTCCAGGGCGGCGCTGTGGATGGCCGCGCGAATGCGTTGATACGTGCCGCAGCGGCATAGATTCCCGCGCATGGCAGCATCGATATCGGCATCCGTTGGTGCCGAATTGCGGGCCAGCAAAGCGGCGGCGCTCATGAGCTGGCCGGCCTGGCAGTATCCACATTGGGGAACGTCGTGCTCGATCCAGGCCTTCTGCAGCGGGTGCAGCGAGGTCTTCGAGGGCGCCAGTGCCTCAATGGTCGTGATGTCTTTTTCCCGCGCATCGGTCGCGGTCAGCAAACAGGAGNNAGATGGATCGTGCATGCGCCGCAATAACCGCCGCCACAGCCGAATTTCGTGCCGACGAGACCGAGGCGGTCACGTAATACCCACAGGAGTGGCATCGAGACATCTGCCTCTGCGAGTTCGTGCGCTTGTCCGTTGATCATTAGCCGAAGCATCGTTGTTGTCCTCCAATCAGGATTAACTGGCTTCTCTCGAAGACTTTAGTTTAGCATCGAGGAGCCGCGGCAATCTTCGCGCAAAATCTTGAGGGCCTGGATTCTAGTAGTGGCCGAAGCAAAAACACATTATCGAGCGCTGTCTGAGTGGGCTGCTAAAGACCCTGACCGTCTGTTTCTGACCCAGCCGTTTGGTGAAGAGCTGCTCTGTTGGACACGCGCTGCGACTCTTGAAGATGCACGAAGACTTGCGCGTGGTCTGTTGGAACTCGGCCTCGAACCGGGTGCCAGGGTTGCCCTGCTGTCCCGAAATTGTGCGGAGTGGTTGATCGCCGATCTCGCGATTAGCCTTGCGGGACTCGTTTCCGTACCGATATACCCGACCGCCGGCCGTGACACCATTATCTACGTGCTCGAACACAGTGGCGCCAAAGCGCTGCTGATCGGCAGACTCGATGATCCCGAGCGGGTGAGACAAGCTTTCAGCAGCGACACCTTAACAATCGCGATGCGTTACCCGTCAATCGAGTGCAATCATGATTGGCAGGCACTGATCGACGCATCTGCGCCGATTGACTGGCCCGGCTTGCCGGCAGCTGACGAATTGATGACGATCCTCTATACCTCGGGCAGTACGGGCCGACCCAAGGGAGTCGCCCTGAGCTACGGCGCTTATCAATACGCATGTGAAGCGACGACCGAGGTTCTCGAATTGACCCCGGAAGATCGTGCGCTCTCCTACCTGCCACTTGCGCACATAACCGAGCGGACCTGTGTTGCCGGGCCGTCTATGTTTGGCGGCAGCCAGCTGTTTTTCTCCGACACCCTCGAGACTTTTCACGCGGACCTGTTGCGCTCGGAATCAACGCTCTTTGTCTCGGTGCCGCGCCTCTGGACGCAGTTTCAGTCCGGTGTTCATGCAAAGATCCCGGCACGCAGGCTGGCGATCCTGCTCGCCATTCCTATCCTCGGCAGGCTTGTAGCGCGCCGGATTCGGCGGCAGCTCGGCTTCGAGCACGTGCGCAAATTCGGATCCGGCAGCGCGCCGATTTCGCCCTTGCTCTTGAAATGGTATGAAAAGCTCGGCGTCGATATCAGCGAGGGTTGGGGCATGAGCGAGACGGGCGGGCTCTCGTGCACGAACTCGCCGTTTCGTCGCGGGCGGATCGGCACGATAGGGATGCCGTTGCGCGGTACCGAAATGAAGCTCTCCGACGAGGGTGAAATCCTCATCCGTTCGCCTGGCCTGTTCAGCGAGTATTACCGAGAGCCTGAGTTGACGAAGGAGGCTTTCGACGCTGACGGATTCTTCCACACCGGCGATCGCGGGGAATGGGAGGCGGAACTCGAGGCATTCCGAATCACGGGGCGCGTCAAGGACTTGTTCAAATCCGCAAAAGGCAAGTACGTCTCCCCGGTGCCCATCGAGAGTAAGCTGGCAGGCAACCCGCTGATCGAACAGGTGTGTGTCATGGGATCGGGGCTGAGGGCTCCGGTCGCGGTTGCCGTGCTATCGGTGGCTTCACGCGGACAGTCGCGCGAGGTGATCGGTGCCAGCCTCGGTGAAACGCTGGCTACCGTGAACGCGATGCTCGAGTCGCACGAGCGATTGGCACACGTGTTCGTTGTTGCAGAGGAATGGTCGATCGATAATGGGCTGCTGACGCCGACGATGAAAATTAAGCGTGACAAGCTCGAGCAAAAATATGCGGAACCGATCCAGAGATCTTTTGCGGAGCCGGTCGTCTGGCTAAGCTGATGTGGCTTGCGGCAAATGGTGCCACACCGTGACCAGCCGAGACTTGATTGCCGCTCAGTCCTCCGCCTCGAAGCTCTCCAAGGCGAGGTCGAGGTAATCGGCCAGAAGCGATGTGCCGATCAGGTATTCGGCCGTGTGTGCGGTCCAGTTCTCCTCGGCAAAAGCGAGGGCCTCATTCCACTCTTCGATGCTGTAGTCGCCACGTCCAAGCCACATCAGAGCGACGAGCATCATCTGCTGATCGGGCTCGAGGTCCTCGATGGTGGTCTTAAGCTCCTGGTAGTACGGATCGCCGGAATAGTCTGTGGTGACGAGCTGAGCCCACTCGGGATCCACGTTTTCGGGCTCCTCTGGAAAAGTCACGTCCTCTCGCGAGTGGAACTCGTGCGCTTTGTCGATGATGAATTGGACGATGTCGCGGTTCAGTTCAAGTTCAACCATGCTCGTTCTCCTAACACCAGTGCCCGAATCCCAGCCCGGGGCGCCATGCTGGTAGCATTCCAGCCTGTACCCGGGCTCCAGGCTGTCGGTCGCGCAGCGCACCGATAAAGTCAATACAATTCGCGGGCCAATGCTCGTAACGACGATTCTCGGTATCTGCAGTACCGTTTATCGGGCTGCAGAACACGGCGGGCAATACGTGGTAGCCGAAAGTTGCGGTATTTTCAGATTCGCGGAGGGCGTCGATCCTTGTCAATAATTAATTTAAAATATTAAATAAATATTTTAACTATATGAAATATAAAGTTTCTGTAGCTCCAATGATGGACTGGACAGACAGGCATTGCCGGTTCTTTCTGCGGCTCGTCAGCCCGTCTGCACGGCTCTACACGGAGATGATCACCGCGGCGGCGATCGTGCACGGTGACCGCGATGCGCTGCTGCGCTTCGATCAGCGCGAACATCCCCTCGCCGCTCAACTTGGCGGCAGCAATGTCGATTGGATGACCCGCGCGGCGGCGGTGGCGGCCGGGTTCGGCTATGACGAAATCAACATTAATGTCGGCTGCCCGAGCGATCGGGTCAGAAGCGGCCAGTTCGGTGCATGCTTGATGGCAAAGCCTGCGCTGGTCGCCGATTGTTTTCGTTCCATGCAGGCAGCTGTGTCCGTGCCGGTCACCGTGAAGACGCGAATCGGCATCGATGATCATGACAGCTACGATTTCTTGCGTCGTTTCGTCGAGCCCTTGGTCGAGTCGGGCTGCCGGACATTCATCGTGCACGCGCGGGTTGCGATTCTGGAAGGCCTGAGCCCCAAAGAAAATCGCACGATTCCCCCGCTCAAGTACGAGCGTGTGCTGAGGCTAAAAAGCGATTACCCGGAGCTCGAAATCATACTCAACGGCGGTCTTCAGACTTTGGACGAGGTGACGAACGCGCTTGAGAGTTTCGATGGTGTCATGATCGGCCGTCAGGCTTACCACGATCCGTATTTTCTGGCTCGCATCGAGCACCACCTCGATCAACACTTCGCCTTGCCCGACCGGCACGCCATCATTGAATCGATGCTGCCTTATATCGACAGGCAACTCGCCGAAGGCGAGCGGCTGGGCCGCATCTCCCGACATTTGCTTGGCCTGTTCGCGGGCCAGCCAGGCGCGCGGGCGTGGCGAAGATATCTCTCCGAACAAGCATTTCGGGAGGGCGCCGGCGTTGATGTGATCACCACTGCTCTCGAGGCGATGCCCGAGGCCGCATGAGCGGCACCGAAGGTGTATGAGCTTGGTGCTGCGGCCATGACGCCTGCCTGAGCGAATTGCTGGCGACGCTTGTCTTCGCGCCGAGATGCCTTCGCAGGCTCCCGTCCGTTACAATCGACCGCCCGGAAACCAATTCAAAGGCGAAATCGACCGATGGGCGCAAAATCTTCCAGGAAAGGAAAAAAAACGACGATGGCCGAGCAGGCCGACATCCACGAACTCTACGAGGAGTCGGTGCAGAATGTTGCCAACGAAGTCGATTTCTTGTCGACGACGTTTGGGAGCCTGCGGGGCCGAAAGGCGCACAGTCTGCGGGAAGACTTCTGCGGAACGGCGAGCCTTGCCTGTGAATGGGCTCGCCAGGGGCCCGAGTATTCGGCGATCGGCGTTGACATCGATCCGAACGTTCTCGAGTGGGGGCGCAAAAATCGCCTTGGTCGCCTTCCGGTCAGGGATCAGGCGCGTGTCAGCCTGATCGAGGCCAACGTGCTCGACGTCGAGACGCCGAAGGTTGATCTGCTTGCGGCATTCAATTTCAGTTACTGGATCTTCGAAGAGCGGCCGACAATGCTGCGCTACTTCCATGCCTGCCGCGAGGCACTCGTCGACGATGGACTGCTGTTCCTCGATATGTTCGGCGGTTCGGAATCCTTCGAGGAAACCAAAGAGAAAACCAAGCACGATGGCTTCACCTATGTCTGGCACCAGGCCGAATTCCACCCGGTCACGAACCATATGCAGTGTTACATACACTTCNNGTTCGAAACTCAAACGCGCGTTCAGTTATGCGTGGCGCCTTTGGACTGCGCCGGAACTGCGTGACCTGCTGCACGAGGCAGGCTTTTGCAAGGTCACGGTTTACTGGGAGGGCGAAGACGAAGACGGCGAGGGCAATGGCGAGTTTGCGCCGGAAGATCGAGGTGAGGCTGATCTTGCCTGGGTCGCCTACATGGTCGCCGAGAAATAAGCGAGCCCGACTTTCCCCGCGGCGATGACAAGAGACCCCGAGGTAGCCATACTTTTTGCCGATGTGGTCGGCAGTACCGAGCTTTACGATCGCTTCGGCGATGCTCGGGCGAGCGAGACGATTGCACACTGCCTCGAGGTGATGAAAGACGCCACTTGCCGATTCCATGGCGCCATCATCAAGACGATTGGTGACGAAATTATGTCGACCTTTCCAACCGTCGACGAAGCAATGGGTGCCGCGGTCATGATGCAGACCCGCGTAGCCGCCGAGAATCAGCACGAGGACCGTATCCCCGTGTCTATCCGTATCGGCTGCCATTTCGGACCTATCGTCAAAGAGCAGAACGATATCTTTGGCGCAGCCGTGCACACGGCAAACCGCATGACGTCCCAGGCCAAGGCGCGGCAGATTGTTATTTCTGCTGACACCGTTGCGCGGATGAGTACGGAATTCAGGCAGCAGACCCGCCAGATTGACGTCGCGACCGTGCGTGGCAAGGTCGATGAGATCGCTCTCTATGAATTGGTTTGGAACCCGGACGATGCAACGAGCATGCTGCCGGTTATCGATTGGGAGACCCGCGGCAGCAGAGCCTCGCGACTTTTACTATCCCATCGGAACAGGACCTATGAAGTCAGTAGCCGGCAAAAAAGCCTCATGATTGGGCGCGCCGACGATAATGACCTCGTCATCAAGGGAAATCTGATTTCACGCATTCACGCAAAAGTGGAAATGCGGCGCGGAAAATTCTTTCTGATCGACCAAAGTACGAACGGTACGTTCCTGCAGAATGTCCGAGGGGAAGAGAATTTTGTTCGGCGCGACAGCATCGAACTGATGGGCGAGGGCATAATCGGCCTCGGACGGGTCGAGGAGCCCGGTTCATCTTTGGGCGTGCACTACAAGACCGTGGAGTAAAGCGCCGCAGGTCGACAGCACGCGCGCCTTGGTCAGGAAGCGTCTTCGAGCTCGGAGGCAATGCGCTTTTGCTCTTGACGCAAGGCTTCGGGAACTCTCTGCCCGAAGCCCTCGAGGTACTCGGCGAACTGCGCGATCTCGGCCCGCCAGTGTTCGACATTGACTGATAGCAGCTCGGCCATCGTTCCGGCGCTGACATCAAGCTCCCTGGTATCGATGTCGTTTGGGAAGGGGAGGTTGCCGATCGGAGTCTCTCGAGCCGGTATCCGCTCTTCGCAGCGATCGATGATCCAGCGCAACACGCGCAGGTTTTCGCCAAAGCCGGGCCACAGAAAATTGCCGTCGTCGTCGCGGCGGAACCAATTGACATGGAAGATTTTCGGCAGCCGCGACGATTTTTCCCGAAACGAGAGCCAGTGGGTCCAATAATCGGCAAAGTTATAACCACAGAAAGGCTTCATAGCCATCGGGTCGCGGCGTATGACGCCGACGTCCCCGGTCGCAGCGGCCGTCGTCTCCGACCCCATGCTGGCCCCGACGAGCACGCCGTGCACCCAATCACGCGCCTCGAGAACGAGGGGCGCGAGCCGTCGGCGCCGGCCACCGAATATAATTGCCGATATTGGCACGCCCTCGGCGGCGTTGGCGAGTGTTGAGTAACTCGGGTTGTTTGTTGCGGCCACCGTGAAGCGCGAATTCGGATGCGCGGCGTTACCGTTCTCCGGTGAGTATGGACGGTTTTGCCAGTCGAACGCCGGTTCGCCGATGTTCTTGTCTTCCCACCAGGGCTTGTTGTCGGCCGTACGTCCGACATTGGTGAATATCGTGTCGTGCTTGATCATGTCGAAGGCATTCTTGTTCGTCTTCTCATTGGTCCCGGGTACGACACCAAAATAGCCTGATTCCGGGTTGATCGCGCGCAGCTGGCCATCGCCATCGAGGTGCAGCCAGGCGATATCGTCGCCGAGCGTCCAGACTTTCCAGCCCGGCAGCGAGTGCGGCGGGATCAGCATGGCGAGATTGGTCTTGCCGCATGCGGACGGGAAAGCGCAGGCGAGATAGTGCGTCTCACCGTCGGGATTCTCGATACCGACGATCAGCATATGCTCGGCCAGCCAGCCTTCCTCTTTGGCCTGGAAACTCGCAATGCGCAGCGCGTGACACTTTTTACCCAGCAGGGCGTTACCGCCGTAACCCGAGCCGAAACTCTGGATCAAGAGTTCGTCCGGAAAGTGCATGATAAAGCGCCGCTCGGGATCGAGTTCGCCAGTCGAATGCAGCCCCCGGACGAACCGACCCTCGTTTTCGATGCGCGTAAGAGCCGAGGACCCCATCCGGGTCATGAGCCTCATATTGACGACGACGTACGGGCTATCCGTGATCTCCACACCGCAGCGCGCGAAAGGCGAACTCAGCGGGCCCATGCAGTATGGGATGACGTACATCGTACGGCCCTGCATGCAGCCGTCGAACAGCGCGTCCATCTTGGCGTGCGCCTCGTCAGGGCTCATCCAGTTGTTGTTCGGGCCGGCGTCTTCCTGAGCTTCGGTGCATACAAAGGTCAGGTGTTCGACGCGCGCGACATCGTTCTGATCCGACAGATGCAAATAGCAGTTCGGGTAGGTGTCCGGATTGAGCGGGGCAAGCGTACCTGCCTCGATCATTGTTGCGACGAGCTGTTCGAATTCAGCGTCGCTACCGGTGCACCAATGGATATCTTTCGGCCGCGTGACTCGAGCCACTGCCTCGACCCATTCCGTGAGCTCAGCAAGCTGTGTCGCCATGGCACAAATTTCTGGCTTTCGCCCCCTCGGAAGACAAGCTGCAGTATACCGCCGCGCAACTTGACTGCCGAAGAGCGATGTCTTTCGAAAGTATTTTTTGTTTGCCCGAGTGAGGAAATAGCGCATTGGCGCCTGTGATTCGGGGCAGATGCGTGTAATCTCTGCGCCGTGACGACACTGGCCGAATTTTTCGGAGACACGAGTCCGCTTGCCGAACTCTTGCCCGGGTTCCAGCCCCGCCGGGGCCAGGCATGGATGGCCGAGGCTGTAGCGGAGGCCCTTGCGCGGGGCGAAAAACTCGTGGTCGAAGCCGGTACAGGCACCGGCAAAACATTTGCCTATCTGCTGCCGGCGCTCGAGAGCGGACGCCGCACGATTATTTCGACGGGCACCAAGGCGCTTCAAGATCAACTTTATCATCGCGACTTGCCGCTGCTTGGCAAGGCGATCGGACGCCCGGTCCGAACGGCCCTGCTCAAGGGCCGCGCCAACTATTTGTGCCTGCACCGCCTCGAGCAGGTTACGGATCCAGCAAGAGCACTTACCGCTGATCTCGACGCGGTGCAGCGATGGCGGCATCGCACCGTGTCAGGAGATCGCGCAGAGCTTAGCGAGGTTGCAGAAGATTCACCGATCTGGCCGCTCGTTACCTCGACCGCAGAGAATTGTCTCGGTCAGAAGTGCCCGCAATACGCCGACTGTCACGTCGTCGCGGCGCGGCGCGCGGCGCAGGAAGCTGACCTGGTCGTGATCAACCATCATCTGCTGCTTGCAGACCTGGCCATGAAAGAGCAAGGCTTTGTCGAATTTCTGCCGGGCGCAGAAGCGATCGTCATTGACGAGGCCCATCAAGTACCCGACCTTGCGGTCCAGTTCTTCGGTGTCAGCATGGGCAGCCGGGACCTGGAACGCATGCTGGACGAAATCCGGGCCCATGCGCTCGGCGCTGGCGAGTTCATGCGCCGCCTCGACCGAGTACAGATGGCGATCAAGAAGGTTCGATCCGAAGCGCCGCGGTCTGAGGGCAGATATGCGCTCGAGGATGTCTTGGCAGATTTACGGGTGCCTCTGGACAATCTGGTTTCCGCCCTTGTCGATTTACAGGGCTTGCTGGCCGAGTCCAGCGAAGCTGCAGCCGAACTGGAGCAACAGCATCAGGTCGTCATCGATGCCATCGAAAAGCTGAGGCTGCTCTGCAGTGATGACAGCTGGGACGGGTTGCGATGGCTAGAAATCAATCCGCGCAGCCTGCGATTCAATCTCACACCACTCGACGTATCCGGCACTCTCAGACCGGTTATAGAGACTGCTGCCGAGGCATGGATCTTCACGTCGGCGACGCTTGCTGTCGGAGAGGATTTCTCGCACTTTACCTCGCGTTTGGGTCTGCGCGACGCACAGGCGCTGGCGTTCCCCAGCCCCTACGACATCGAACACCAGGGCTTGGTTTATCTGCCGGCGGGCATGCCGCAACCGTCGAGCCGTGAGCACACCGAGGCAGTCCTCGATGCCGTCATGCCATTACTCGATCTGACGGCGGGCGGGATGTTTTGCCTGTTCACGAGCCACCGCGCGCTCAATGCCGCTGAGCAGTGGCTGTCGGCCCACGGAGCTGTACTCCGGGGTCGCCAGCTCCTTGTCCAGGGTCAGGCACCGCGCGACGACCTGCTGCGCCGCTTTCGCTCGTGCGGCGATGCCGTGCTGCTCGGCACCGGCAGTTTCTGGGAGGGCGTAGACGTGCGCGGCTCGGCCCTGACCGTTGTCGCAATCGACAAATTACCGTTTACCTCGCCTTCGGATCCTCTGCTGATGGCGCGGCTCGAATATATCCGACGCGAAGGCGGGAACGGATTTACCGAGCATCAACTGCCGCAGGCGATATTGGCTCTCAAGCAGGGCGTCGGCAGATTGCTGCGCGATCAGGCCGACTATGGAGTGATCGTACTGGGTGATCCCCGGGTGCGAGAAAAGAGCTACGGGCGNNACGGGCGGCTGTTTTTTCGTGCCTTCGAGCCTATGCCCGTGACTTCATCCGTGACCGAGGTCGCGCGATTTTTCGCAAGGCACGAGAGTGCCGGGGCCGTGGCATGATGCTCCTCGCCCTCGATACGTCGTCGCTGGCGTGTTCCGTTGCGTTGGAATGTGAGGGCACCGTCATTGAACGACACGAGCTCAAGCCTCGCGAGCATACCAAGCTGTTGCTGCCGATGATTCGCGCCGTCATCGATGAAGCGGGCGCCGAGATCACCGATATCGATGCGCTCATACTCGGCAACGGGCCGGGTTCTTTTATCGGCGTGCGCATCGCCGCCTCGGTCGCGCAGGGACTGGCTTTCGCAAGCAATATCGATATCGTGCCGGTTTCCTCTCTGGCCGCGCTCGCGGCCGAGGTTTTTGCGACGACGTCCGCAGAGACGGTCGTCGTAACCCAGGATGCGCACATGGGCGAAGCATATCTCGGCATTTACGGGCGCGGTGTCGAGGATTTGCCCGAGCCGCTGGTTCCGGAACGTATTAGCGGTCCCGAGCTGCTTGCCGAGCTCGAGTCCCGACGAGGTTGTCCCTGTATCGCTGCGGGTCATGGCTGGCAGGCATGTCCCGGCCTGCTCGCGGTGAATGCCGGATTTTTCGATTCCGTCAGTTCCCTGTCTTACCCTCGGGCCCGATACCTTCTCGGTCTAGGTGCTGCCGGACTGGCCAATTCACAGGCAGTGAAGGCGCGCGATCTCGATCTCGCGTATTTACGGCAGCAGGTTGCAAAAAGACCTGCATGAGTGTCTTAACAGAACTGTAATATGCAGCTGATGTAATCCACGGAGTTCATTGTCGCTAAGGTGGGCCGCGCGGGCGGCTCCAGATCCAGTTATGAGCAGCAGCAAAATCCTTATCGTCGAGGATGAGTCACCAATCCGCGAGATGATCGCCTATCACTTGAATCGGGCCGGATTCGACGTGCTCGAAGCCGCCGATTGTCGGGCCGCGAGGAACATGCTGTTAGAAGAGCGTCCCGATCTGGCCCTGATCGATTGGATGTTGCCCGATATGAGCGGCCTCGAGCTCACGCGGATGCTGAAACGCGATGCGCGACATGCAAAGCTCGCGATCATCATGCTGACTGCCAGATCTGAAGAGTTCGATAAAATTATCGGTCTGGAGAGCGGCGCCGATGACTATGTCACCAAGCCGTTTTCGGCACGCGAGTTGATTGCTCGCATCCAGGCTGTGCTGCGGCGCTCCAAGTCCCCGAAGGGAGACCTGGTCAGGAGCGGCTTACTGGAACTCGATCTCCCGGGCCACCGGGTCACTGTCAACGGCCGGTCGCTTAGTCTCGGTCCTACAGAGTATCGATTGCTGTCCTTCTTGATGACCCATCCGGACCGCGTCTACAGCCGGTCCCAACTTCTCGACCGGGTTTGGGGCGAGAGCGTGTATATCGAGGAGAGAACCGTGGATGTGCACATCAGGCGTCTTCGCAAGGTGCTTGCTGTGGAAAACGCAGATCATTACATTCAGACGGTGCGCGGTGCCGGTTATCGCCTCTCGACACGTGGGGATTGAACGGCAGAAAAGCGCAGACTCACCTTGAGCCGATAAGTCCATGCCGGAATCGAGCCGAAAACTGCTGATCTACGTGCTGTTATTTCTCGGCGCCGGGCTCGTGAGCGGCTGGTTATACGGTTGGCCGCTCGAGGGNNCGCTCGGCTGGCATGTCAGTCGGCTGATCGCTTTTGACAGGGCGCTGAATACGCGAAACTTCGATGCGTTCCGTTACGGCGAGGGCATATTGCAACGTATCTACTCGCGGCTGGCCTTCGAGCGAGAACGTGGTGCCCGTCACAAGCGCGCCTACCGGCGACTGTTGCGAGAGATTCGCAAGTCGACGAATGCCTTACCCGATGGGGCGATTATCTTGAATTCTGAGGGCGAAATGGTCGCCTGCAACCGGGCTGCAACGAAATTGACTGGGCTCAAGCGGAAGAAAGATCGCGGTCATCGGGTCGACAACATCATTCGAAATCCTGCCCTGGCAAAAGTTCTCAAAAGCACGGATAGCGACGCGAGCATCGACATCGCGTCACCGCGAGTCGAGGGCGCCTGGCTGAATTGTCGAGTCGTGCCCTATGGAGCGGATCAGAAGCTGCTACTGATACGCGATGTCACCGAACGTGTCACGCTCAGTCGTATGCGCAGCGACCTCGCCGCCAATGCCTCGCATGAATTGCGCTCACCGCTGACCGTGATCAGTGGATACCTCGAGAGTATCGTCGACGATCCTGAGCTCGCCGAGCATCTCGCCAAGCCGGTGCGCGACATGCAGGAGCAGGCCGTGCGCATGAAGGGGATCATTGACGGGCTTCTGGAGCTGTCGCATCTCGAGAGTTCGAGCCGGACCGATACCTCCGAACGCGTCGACATCGGCGCAATTTTTGAGCGAGCAAGCAAGACCGTGCCGCCATCGGATGTGCATGCGGAGATCGTGATCGAGGCGGACCGATCGTATCGGCTGTCCGGTGACGCAGCGGACATCGAGTCGGTCGTGAACAATTTGCTTTCGAACGCACTCCGGCACACAGAGCCCGAAGACGCGGTCTCGCTGATCTGGCGAGTCGATGACGATGGCGCAGACCTGATTGTCCGCGACACCGGGGAGGGCATCGAGGCGGAACACCTGCCTCGATTGACCGAGCGCTTTTTTCGCGTCGATCGTGGTCGTTCACGAGCGGAGGGCGGAATTGGCCTTGGCCTCGCAATCGTCAAGCATGTCCTCGAGCGCCATGATGCCAAACTGCACATCGAAAGCCTGCCCGGTGAAGGCAGCGAGTTCCGTTGTCACTTTCCGAAAAGCCGAGTCGTCGGTTCGAGCCCTTGAGTGTGCCAGGCGGCCGATGGGGAATTGGCTAATCCTCTGATCAGGCGGTCTTTTCGGACTGTCATAAAACTGCAACAAATGTGTCATACAAGTTACACAGGGTGTCTGTAACGTGCGGGAAAAATCGTTGTAACGCGCCCGGGACACATCGCTTTTTGAGCGTTTGCGTCGGCGGTCACCTAAGACAGGAATCTCATGCGAACCAACCCGAACATTTTGTCATTTCTTGCTCTGCTGGTATTGCTTCCCTGTTCGGTGATGAGTCAGGAGAGCTCGAGCTGGGCTGATCGGATAAATCTCAGGGGTGACCTGCGTCTTCGCTACGAAGGTATCGACGAACAAGGCGAGCAGGAGCGGAATCGTACGCGCTACCGGGCCCGACTGGCGCTCGACGCGGAAGTGAATTCCAAGCTCCAGGTTGTCCTACAGCTGGCCAGCGGTGCAGACAACCCGGTGTCCCGCAACGTCACGTTCGATGGGGGATTTACGACCAAGGATGTCGGCTTCGATCTCGTGTACGTTGACTGGGCAGTCGCCGAGCAGTGGC
>JABAOE010001760.1_pt2 | contig 17913 bp, 18 predicted proteins | sample 7062141 | NCBI WGS metagenome assembly JABAOE01 (sample SAMN14538627, study PRJNA623070) | marine sediment metagenome | biome: marine biome [ENVO:00000428]; feature: marine pelagic biome [ENVO:01000023]; material: deep marine sediment [ENVO:00002113] | place: India: Gulf of Khambhat ... | reverse complement strand
CGAGCTCGAGGTGGACCTGACAGGCAGGACCGCCAGGGTTGAGATCCCGGGTGTCGTCAAGAGTGCTGCCAGCCCGATTGTGAATGAATTCACGGGCGATTCATTTGATATTGCGCTCGCCCGACCGGGCGGCAGCTTCGAGTTCATGGTTGGAGCGATCGGGCGTGGCTCGACCACGACGACGGGTGATATCGAAATGTCATTCGACGATTCCTGGGCGATGTTCTGCGTTCATCACTACAACCAGGATGGGCTCATTCGATCGGAATCAGCGCTCACCCGATGGATTGGCTCTTAATTTGATTTGGAGGCTACCCGGATGGCAGAAAAGTGGCTCTTCAAGAGCGAAACCTACGACAACTGCAATTGCGCCGTAAACTGCGGCTGCCAGTTCAACCTGCCAAGCACCCACGGCTACTGCCAGTCGGCCTTCGTCGGCAATATCGTAGAAGGATATTTTGGTGATACGCGACTCGAAGGCCTGAACTGGGCGGCACTCTACAAGTGGCCGGGCGAGATAGCAGACGGAAACGGCAAGCGCCAGATTGTCATCGACGAACGCGCGGATGAGGCGCAGCGAGCAGCGCTTGAAACGATCATCTCCGGAGGTGCTTGCGCGCCGCTAAGCAACCTGTTCGCGGTTTTCGCCTCCACGTGCACTGATTTCTGCGATACCTTGTTTTTGCCGATCGAGCTGGAAGCGGACTTCGAGGCGAGGACCGCAAGCGTTGACATTCCGGGTGTCATGACGAGCAATGGCAGGCCATTGATCAATGACTTCAATGGTGAGCCATTTCACATTGCATTCGCTCGTCCAAGCGGCAGCTTCGAATTCACGTACGCGGAGATAGCTCAGGGCTCCACCACGGTAACCGGCGACATGGACATGGCCTACGAAGATTCGTGGNNTCGTGGGTTCACTTCTGCGTTCATCACTTCAATCAGGATGGCCTGGTCCGCGAAAGATCAAGGCTCACGGCGTGGCTTGACGCGTGATCGACTGATTGTCGTTTCCGCGCTGCTCATCGTCGTCGGTCTGGCGTGGGCATACCTGTGGTCCGGTGCGGGGATGTCGATGATGATGCCAGCCGTCTGGACGCCCGGTTACGCAGTCCTGATGTTCTTCATGTGGTGGATCATGATGGTGGCGATGATGCTGCCCAGTGCCACACCGATGATTTTGGTGTTTGCGCGTGCCAACCATCAGCAACTCGAAACTGGTCGTGCACGTGTCGCTACGAGCATTTTTGTGCTGGGTTATCTCGCCACATGGGCCGCATTCAGCCTGGTTGCAACACTGGCTCAGTGGGCCCTCGAGGGAAAGGGCCTGCTTACGCCGTCACTCGTTTCGAACAGCGCCTTGTTGAGCGCAGGTATTCTTCTTGCGGCGGGCTTTTACCAGCTGACGCCAATCAAGCGCGCTTGTCTGCGCCACTGCCGGTCGCCGCTTGCATTTATTAGCACGCATTGGCGGCAAGGCGCCCTTGGTGCGCTTCGCATGGGAGTCGTGCACGGCGCTTACTGCGTCGGCTGCTGCTGGTTCCTCATGGGGCTCCTGTTTTTCGGCGGCGTGATGAACCTCTACTGGATTGCCGGCATCGCTCTGTTCGTACTGTTGGAAAAAACCGTTCCGGCTGGCCACTGGTTTGATTACGCTACCGGTGTCGCTTTGCTCGTTTGGGGTGCCGGGATACTGTCGTTCTCGAGCTGAATTGGACGTCCGCTTTTACCGCGGAAGCGGACATTCAGTTAGACTTGCTGCAAAGGGCCGCTAACGACCCAAAGCGGACGGTCGTTCTTCTAATATGGATGACATTGAATCACTAGCAAATCTCGCAGAGATCATTGGTGGCATCGCGGTCGTATTTGGCATCAGCTTCGGTTTCTTAGAGTTTCGCCGCTACAAGGCAACGATAAAAAGAGAGGCTGCCGCAACTTTGGCGCGTTCTTTCCAAACCGAGGGGTTTGCAGCAGCGATTCGTGTCGTGCTGGAGTTGCCAGAGCCAATAGGCATAGATCAGTATAGAAAATTGTCGGATGCTGAAAAGAACCTGATTTGGCTACTTTTTGGCAGTATCGAATCTATCGGTATTCTCGTTTCCCGAGGCGACTTGTCGCTCGAACTGGTAGATGAATTTTTCTCGGTCCCCATAACCGAAGGGTGGCGCAAGCTGGCACCCTATGTAGAAGACTTGCGCCAGGAGATCGACAGCCCGCAGTCGTGGGAGTGGTATCAATGGTTGCATGATCGATTGCGCGAGCGCCACGAACAGACGCCCCGGGTACCTGCGCATGTCAGGCAATAGCCTGAGCAATGCATTGCCGCCCCGAAGCCAAAGGACACATGTTGATTTGCCAATGTCCGCTTTCGGGAAAAGCGGACATTGGGCCATCCCGGGCCAGCAATCAAGGTTTCTATTTCTGCAAGTTCGGCACCCGATAGCGTGGACCGTCGCGTCATACCTGGCGGGCAGAATGCGAAGGGGAAAGAGCTGGAGCGGACAGTTTGTATCTCAGAGGGATGGCTTAGCTGTGTCCGCGTCGATAACCGCCCGCTCCAAATAGCGCGGTGATGATCTCTTTTTTGTGCAAGGCTTCAATTTGTAAATCTACTTATAGACATAGATTGGTCCATCCTTGGTGTAGGTGATTATTCTCCAATCGCGTATCTGGATAAGCCGCGAACCTCTCCACCGCTCGAAATTCCACGCTACGGTTCAGTACGTCCATACTCAACGGAATCTACATAGAAGACCTGTTGGTTGGCGAGGAGCTGGCTGACCAGAGCCAGGAGGCCAGGGCAACGGGGGAGATTGATGATCAGGTAGCTTGCTTGTTGCTTACGTTCGCACGCTCGTCGATTACAACGGGAGGCGGAAGATGAAGTAGTGGTCTATGAGGAGTGCGGCATACAGGAACATCAGGTAATTGATCGAATACCGGAAAACCTGCATTGGTAATTTCACACCATCATCGGAGCGTAAACGAATCGCGTAATGCAGGAACTTGCCGCCAAGCACGATTGCCGAAATGAGATAAATCAAACCGCTCATACCGGTCACGTAGGGAAGCATCGTGACGAATACCAATAGAGCGGTATAAAACAAAATATACTTGCGCGTGACTTCGTTACCGTGGGTCACCGGTAACATGGGAATGTTGACTCTTTCGTATTCTTCTTTCTTGGCGATGGCAAGCGCCCAGAAATGCGGTGGCGTCCATACGAAAATAATCATGAAAAGCAGGATGGCGTCGCTGCTGATCTCCCCCGTAACAGCTGTCCAGCCCAGGATCGGGGGCGTAGCACCTGCCGCTCCGCCGATGACGATGTTCTGCGGCGTCGAACGTTTCAGATAGACGGTGTAAATAACGGCATAACCGATCAGCGAGGCAAAAGTCAGCACGGCCGTCAATGGATTTATGATGAACCACAGTAGCGGCATCGACACGACGCAGAGCGTGGTCGCGAACGCCAGTGCCTGGGCCTCGGACAGCCTGCCCTGCGGCAATGGCCGGCGCTTGGTGCGCGACATGTTGAGGTCGATGCGCGCATCCAGGACGTGGTTGACGACCGCGCCGCAGGACGCCGCCATGCCGATGCCGAGTGTGCCGAACAGGAGTGCGGTCATACCGGGCCAGGCGGGTACGGCCATGAACATGCCGACGATTGCCGTGAAGACGATCAGCATGACCACTTTTGGCTTGGTCAGCTGGTAGTAATCACGCCACGTTGCGGCTCTTTGTATGGTACTTACAGTCAATTCCTTACCCTGAATCGTATCGGCGCATCAGGCATACCGGTGCCTGGAAGCTTCCAGTCTGTTAACGAAAAGGCCCGTTATTTGAATCTGTTATCAGGCCGCTGCCAGATTCCGCCGCGTCTACTGTATCGGGCCTCGAATCGCCGTGCAAGAAAGCCACCAAAACGGCTCAAACACGCTTTTTACGCAGTCTCCAGAGGAAAATCCCGGCGACCGCAGCCGCCATGGCAAACCACTGCAGGGCATAGCCGTAATGCATCATCGGCCCGCGATCCCGCGGCTGCCAGCGGCGCACGAAGCCATCGTCGGCGTCCGGCCCGAGCAGCAGGACAAAGGGCAGCACCTCCTCGCCCAGTTCCCGGGACAGGTCCTCGAGCGAGGGATAATTGGCCGTTTTCGGCCAGCTATCCGCGCCCTGGAACGCTTCGCGTGAGCGGATGCCGACCCGCGGCAGGAAGCCGACACGACCGTGAATGGTTCGCGTGTCCCCTGCAATGGAGAGATCGGGCTTTGCTGCATTCGCGGGCGGGCGCGCTATCCAGCCACGATTGACGATCAGCAAAGGCTGGTCCGTCGCATAGCGAAAAGCCGTAATTGCGTATAGGCCCGGCCGGCCATCCAGAAACATGTTGTCGATCAGTACCTGCCGTTGACCAAGGTAACGGCCGTGGGCCTCGATTCTCTGGAATTCGGTAACCGGCATATCAGCAGTTACGCGCGTATACGGCGCATCGTCTTCGAATAGCGCCCGCAGCCTGTTTTTTTCCGCGGCGCGATCGAGTTGCCACAGGCCGAGCGAGATGAACAGCACAAACAGCAACGTCGCGGCGAGCGGTAGAAAGTACCGCCGGAATTGTTCGTTCTCTATGAAGTCGTCGATCATGTTCATTATCGGGGTCTTGATCGATGCGTGATCGTTGCGGGATCGACCCGGAATTCACCGTCGGGCAGACGCGGTCCACCGCCCCAGGCATGGCCGTACACCAATTCAAGTTCCAGCGACAGCACATTATCGGTCATGCGGGCCGCGAGCGATTCATCCATCGCGCGAAACCTCGATTTCCCGGTCAGTGTGTGCCGTCTTCCGCGGAGACAGTTGCGCGCGCCGGCGCGGCTCAGGTCACGGTATAAAGCGCGCGTGTCCCGGTAGGTCACAGTAAGGCGATCGACATCGAGCACCGGGTCGCGGAGCCCTGCGCTGACGAGCACATCCCCGATGTCATGCATGTCCGGATAGACATTGACATGGCGGTCCTCGTCGATCGATTGCCAGGCTTTGCGAAGCTCGGACAAACTGTCGGGACCCAGGGTCGCGAATGCAAATATGCCGTCTTTCGGCAGGACCCTGGCAATCTCGGAAAAGCATGTGCCCTGATCATGGATCCACGGCAGCAGCATGTTCGCGAATACCAGATCGATACTGCCGTCCCTGAACGGGATACGGCATGCGTCGGCCTGCACGATGCGCGGCCGGTAAAAGAATGAACGTCCGTCCGCTGCCAGTCGTGACATCGAATATGAAGCGTCGAGACCGATGACGCGGCCGGGACGAAAACGCCGAGCGAGTTGCTTGCTCCCGGCCCCGGTAGCGCATCCGAGATCGAGAATGTAGCGGGGCTTCAGCACGACCGGTTCGAGGCGCTCGAGCAATGCGTCGAAAGTCCGGCGATGCACGAAATCCGCATCGTCGAAGCCGATAGCAGCGCGGTCGAATCTTCGCTGCACGTCGCGAAATACCACCGATTGATCGGGACTGACCATGTAGCGAAGCATATGGTCAAAGCGACATTGCTGGCAAAAAGAACAAATTCGCCAGCTGATCCTGGCAGGCCACCGGCGCAGACTGCGATGGCGTGAGGTGGCGAGAGACGATTCGAGACGGCAGGTATCTGTACAAAATCGGCCGCGCGTGTGTACTTTGCAATGAAATCGCCGAACACGGGCGAATCTGCGCGCAATGCCGGCGGATCCTGCCGTGGAACGAGACATTCTGTGAATGTTGCGGCCAGGCTATGCGGGGCGGACAAGCTGCCGGCGTCCTATGCGGGCCGTGCCAGGCAACGAGGCCGGCATTCGAAAAGGCCCGCGCACCCCTGATCTACGATTTTCCCGTCGACGCCGTGTTGAAGGCGATCAAATTCCGGCGGCAACTCTGGTATGTGCCCCCATTCGCAGCACTGTTACTTGAAACACTGGAACACGAATTCAGCCACGTCGATGCGCTGTTGCCGGTCCCCCTGCATCGCTGGCGGCAAATGACACGGGGCTTCAACCAGGCCGCGGAACTTTGCCGCCCCCTGGCCAAACGCACCCGACTGCCGATCCTGACCCGGGTTGCACGCACCCGGGCGACTGCCGCACAGACCGGTTTGAACGCCGCCGAACGCAGAACAAACATGCAAAACGCGTTTGCAGTCTCGGGAAAATTGCAGAGCGAGCATCCGCTGATCGTCGACGATGTAATTACCACGGGCGAGACCTGTTCGCAGCTGGCGATCGAATTGATCAAGGCCGGCGCAAAATCCGTCGGCGTGCTGGCGGTGGCGCGTGCTCACGCCGGGGCGACTGGATTGAACGTGTAATGCAGCACTATGCCGATAAACACGATCATGCCGATGAAATGATTGTGCAGGAATACCTTGAAGCAGGCAGCCGGCTGCCGGTCCCTGGCGACCCACTGGTGCCAGCCCATCAGGATCGCGGCAACCAAGACGGACGCGTAATAGGGAAAACCCAGCTCTGCCATGTTGCCGATGAAAATCAGTGCGGCGAGCATGAGGNNAGTGCGGCGAGCATGAGGGCCTGCAGGCCGCCGATAACGAACAGGTCGGCGTCACCGAAAAGAATCGCGGTCGACTTGACGCCGATCTTGAGATCATCTTCGCGATCGGCCATGGCATAGAAAGTGTCGTAGATAACGGCCCAGATAATCGCGGTGCCGAAGATCAGCCAGGCGAGTTGCGGGGTCTCTCCGGTTTGTGCCGCGAATGCCATCGGTACTGCCCAGCCGAAGGCAGCGCCGAGGACAAACTGCGGAATCGAGACGAACCGCTTGATAAACGGATACACGATGGTCAGACCGGCGCCGACAATGGCGAGCAGCTGCGCCAGTCGATTGAGCATGGCTGCCAGCCCGATAGCGATCAGGGCGAGAGCGACAAACAGCGTCAGGGCTTCCATTGGTGCGACCGCGCCGGACGCGATGGGACGGGTCCTGGTTCTTTCCACATAGGGATCGAAGTTGCGATCGGCGAAATCGTTAAGGACGCAGCCCGCGGATCGCATGATGATGACGCCGAACAGGAATACGAAAAAAATACCCGCGTCGGGATGACCTTCGCCCGCGAGCCATAATGCCCAAAGGGTCGGCCACAGGAGCAGCCATATGCCGATCGGCTTGTCGAGGCGCATTAGCTGGACGTAATTCTGCAGCTGCTTTATGAAGCCGGGCCCGACTCGCGCCTGCGTTTTCTTGTTTGCCAGCTTATCCACCACTGATCATTCGCTCTCCGCAGCGAAAAATACCAGATTGTGCAGCGGAAGAGGACGGCGGCAGTATTGTCTGTGTGTCTTTGTCTGCTTTAGATGTCGAGAAGATCTGAGACTGCTATTTCGCACCAAAGACACACAGACAATGGTGGCGCCGGCCTATCTCAGACTTTGCCGTATTGATACGCGTCGCCGAGCCAGCGGCGGATGATCGCCTGCGCAGCGGCGGGGTTGTCGTGCTGGATCGTCTCCGCGCTCGCCTGGACTTTCGGCATCAGCGCGGCATCCCGAACCAGGTCGGCGATTCGATACTCCGGCAGCCCGGTTTGCCGCGTGCCCAGCAGTTCGCCCGGGCCGCGCAACTCGAGGTCTCTTTGCGCAACCACAAAACCGTCGTTGGTCTCGCGCACTACCGCCAGCCTGCTGCGGGCCATCTGGCCGAGCGGCTGGCGATACAGCATGACGCAATGACTTTGCGCCGCACCGCGGCCGACCCGTCCACGCAACTGGTGTAATTGCGAGAGACCCATGCGCTCGGCGTTCTCGATGATCATCAGGCTTGCATTCGGCACATCGACGCCGACCTCGATGACCGTGGTCGCGACCAGCACGTCGATTTCCCCGTCCTTGAAAGCGCGCATGATTTTTTCCTTGGCCGCTGATTTCAAGCGGCCGTGGACGAGCCCGACTTTGAGCGGAGCGAGAGTTTCCTGCAGCATATCGAAACTTGCCTCGGCAGTTTCATAATCGAGCACATCGGATTCTCCGATCAGCGGGCACACCCAGTAGGCCTGGTGTCCTTTCTCGCATGCGCCGCGCACGCGCTCGACGACTTCCGCACGGCGCGTGTCCGGCAGCGCGATGGTTTGCACTGCCCGGCGCCCCGGTGGCAACTCGTCAATGATAGAAACATCGAGATCTGCGTAAGCGGCCATTGCCAGCGTCCGCGGGATCGGCGTGGCCGTCATGACCAGCTGGTGCGTGTGTTCACCGCCGGACACGCCCTTGTCGCGTAATGCCATGCGCTGATGAACGCCGAAGCGGTGCTGTTCATCGATGACGACGAGCGCAAGATGATCGAAGGTCACGCCCTCCTGGAACAGGGCGTGCGTGCCGATGACCAGGCTGGCGGAACCGCTTTCGATCGCTTCCAGCGATGCGCGCCGTTCCGGCTGGCGCTGACTTCCGCTAAGCCAGGAAAGCTCGAAACCCGAATCGCGAAACCAGCCACAAAAATTCTGCCAGTGCTGTTCCGCCAGCAATTCCGTTGGCGCCATTACCACCGCCTGCACACCGCAAGCCATCGCTCTGAGACATGCAGCCGCGGCCACGACCGTCTTGCCGGAACCAACGTCACCCTGGATCAGTCGCATCATCGGATGCGGTGTCTCGAGATCGGCCGCTATTTCTCCGATGACGCGTCTCTGTGCATCAGTCAGCGTGAAGGGAAGTTCCGAGAGGAACTTGTCGACGGTGTCCTTTCCTTCGAGCAGCGCAACCGCACTCGCCTTTTTTGCGAGGTTGCGCAGGTTCCTCAAGCTCATGTAGTGAGCCAGCAGTTCCTCGAAACACAGTCGCGTCTGGCAGGGATGTTTGCCTGCCTCGATGTTTGCGAGGTCGGCTTCGGGGGGCGGCTCGTGCAGATAGGAAAGCGCCTCGACCAGGGAAGGCATGCCGTATTTGTCGCGCACGGATGCCGGCAGAAGCTCTTCCGGCGGCGCCTTGCGCATCAGCTCGAGAGCCTGGCCGACGAGGTTTCTGAGGCGCCCCTGTTGCACGCCTTCCGTTGCCGGATAGACCGGTGTCAGCGTGTCACTGACCTGGACACTCTGCTCGGGCCGCAGCACCCGGTACTCGGGGTGTACCATCTCGTAGCCGACCGGTCCCGGCCTGACATCGCCGAATGCAGTGACTACCGCGCCACTCCGGAACTGCGATTGCTGCTGGCGCGAAAAATAAAAGAAGCGCAGCGTAATCTGGCCGCTGCCGTCGCCAATTCTTACCAGCAGGCTGCGCCGTCCGCGATAAACGGTTTCCGCCAGCAGCACCTCGCCGCTAACGAGGCAGCGCATGCCGGGTTTCACGGAGCCTATCTTGTGCAGGGTCGTGCGATCTTCGTAGCGCAAAGGCAGCAGGAACAGCAGGTCCTCGACGCGCTGCAGGTTCAGGCGATCGAGCTTGTCGCTGAGCGCCGGACCGACGCCACGAAGTACAGTCAGGGGACTGGAAAGATTCGCTTCGCTCTGCTGCACCCGAGCACCTATCTCAACATCCCCCATGAGCCGCATGTCGCATCCCATCCCGCAGAACGCGCTGTGCGGCCCCGCGAGATGTTGCGATAGGTTCTACAAAGCCAGTATCGCCTCGGCCTCAACGTCGGCACCCTTCGGCAGTGCTGCCACGCCAAGGGCCGCGCGCGCCGGATACGGTTCTTCGAAATATTCGACCATGACGGCATTGACGGCTGCGAAGTTGTCAAGGTCAGTGAGGTACACGGTGAGCTTAACGATTTGATTGAGAGAGCCACCGGCTGCCTCGGCAACAACCTTGAGATTGTCGAAAACTTGTCGCGCCCGCGCCTCGAAATCACCATCGACAATTTCCATCGTCGACGGATCGAGCGGAATCTGGCCGGACAGGAACACCAGGTTTTCGGTCCGGATTGCTTGTGAATAGCTGCCGATGGCGGCTGGCGCATCGTCAGTGTGGATTGCCGTCTTGTTCAAGGGTTGCTCCGGTTCGACTTCGTGCTGTCGCGCGAGACGCGCAGGACGTTCGGCATTTTTCTGATGTTTCGCATGATGCGGGCAAGATGTACCCGGTCTTTGACCTGCAAGGAGAAAGTAAGCACAGTTCCGTCTTCGTAGCGGTCGATGACAGAAACCTGTTCGATATTCGAATCCGAGTCCGCGATCATCGCCGCGACCTCGGCGAGTACGCCGGTCTTGTTGAGCGCTTCCACCTGGATCTGGCTGATGAAATCACGATCGATGTCCTTTTCCCAGCCTACGGAAATCCACTTCTCGGGCTGCTTGCGAAAATTGATGAGGTTGCCGCAGGAGTTGCGATGGATGACCACACCGCGGCCCGAGCTCAGATAGCCCATCACGTCGTCACCGGGGATCGGATAGCAGCACTTCGCATACCCGACGACGACACCTTCGGTACCCGCGATTACAAGACTCGCCGCTTCCGGCTCAGTACCTTCATCCGGCATGCCGATCAGAAAGCGCGCGGTCAGCGGCGCCAGCCGTTCGCCGAGGCCGAGTTGCTCGAACAGTTTGTTGGTGTCTTGCAGCCCGAGTTCGTCCAGCGCCTCGCGCATGCGAACCTTGCCGACTTTTCTGAGCGATGAATCGAGGTCCTTGAGAGAGCGATCCAGGAGCCGCTTGCCGAGGTCGATGGACTCACTGGTGCGCATCTTCTTCATGTACTGGCGAATTGCGGAGCGTGCTTTCGCAGTCCTCACGAAGGTAACCCAGTTGGGATTCGGCTTGGCACCGCGCGCCGTGATGATTTCGACGGTCTGACTGTTTTGCAGCGTCGTCCGGAGCGGTACCAGATGCCTGTCGATCTTTGCGGCAACACAGCGGTTGCCGATATCGGTATGCACTGCATACGCGAAATCTACGGTGGTGGCACCCTTCGGCAAGGGCATGATGTCACCGTTCGGCGTGAATACGTAAATCTTGTCCGGGAACAGATCGACTTTGACGCTTTCCAGGAATTCTTCCGAGGTGCCGGTCTCCTGAATCTCCTCCAGGTGCGTGAGCCATTCGCGCGCACGGCGCTGCGGCGTAGCGGTGGATTTGTCTTCGGCTTTGTATTGCCAGTGTGCTGCAACCCCTGCCTCGGCGACGCGATTCATCTCGGTCGTGCGAATCTGCACCTCGAGCGGCAGGCCTTTGGGGCCGAACAGCGTCGTGTGCAGTGACTGGTATCCGTTCAGCCGCGGGATGGCGATGTAATCCTTGAAGCGTCCCGGCATCGGTTTGTAAAGGCTGTGCACGAGGCCCAGCAACTGGTAACAGGTATTGACATCCTCGACGATGATTCGAAAGCCGTAAACATCGACGATATCGCTGAGCAGGCGCTTCTTCTCGGCCATCTTTTTATAAATGCTGTAAAGATGTTTCTCGCGGCCGATGACCTCGCCCTTGATACCTTCCGCTTCCATCGCTTGCATGAAGCGCTCGGAAATTTTTTTGACGATCTGCCGCTGCGAACCCTTGCTCCGTCTCAGAGCGCGGTCGAGCACCGCGTAACGAAACGGATACAGGTAGCGGAAACCGAGGTCTTCGAGATCCACCTTCATGTGGTTGATGCCGAGGCGGTTGGCGATCGGCGCGTAAATCTCCAGCGTTTCGCGCGCAATACGGGCCTGCTTCTCGACCGGCATGGAATCCATCGTCTTCATGTTGTGCAGGCGATCGGCGAGCTTGACCAGGATGACCCGTATGTCCTCGATCATCGCAAGCATCATCTTGCGAAAACTTTCTGCCTGCGCTTCGGCACGGCTGGTGAAGTGCATCTGATCGAGTTTGCTGACACCGTCTACCAGCGATGCGATCTCGGTGCCGAACTTTTCTTCCAGTTCGGCCATTGAGGTTTCGGTGTCTTCAATGACGTCATGCAGGATCGCGGCCGCGATGGCCTGTGAATCCATGTGCATGTTGGCGAGAATCTGTGCGACCGCCAGCGGGTGAGATATGAACGGGTCGCCGGAGCGGCGCGTCTGTCCGCTGTGGGCAGTCGCACCGAACTCGTATGCCTGCATGACCTGCGCGACTTGGTCGGCAGGCATGTATGACTCGAGTGTCTCGATAAGGTGTTTTAAGCCCCGGTCGAGTTTGGACGAGGTGCCAGGAATTTTAGAAAGAATGGTTGCGGCGTAATCCATGACCCAATCTGCCTATCGCGTCATTAGAACATGATTGGTCGGTGCAGATTGATCTTTAGTGCGTCGATCGGCTGGCACGGGCCCGCAACAAATGTCGATAGTTCAGTCGCCGATAGAGATACCACGGATCGGCATGATCTCTTCGACTGATTCGGACTGCAGGAATTCTTCGCTGGGCGGTGTCTCCACTTCTTCGAGAATCGCGGGCGTGATATGGCCCTCGGCAATTTCACGTAGCGCGACGACTGTCGGTTTGTCGTTTTCCCATTCGACGAGCGGATCGGCGCCGTGTGCGATACGCCTGGCGCGCTTGGTAGCTACCAGCACCATCTCAAAAATATTGTCTATGTTCTCCAGACAATCCTCGACCGTAATTCTGGCCATGAATTCCTAACTCCCGTGGATATGCGATTCGATACGCGGGCGGTCCGGTGGACCTTTTGATAACCAAGACCCGCCAGTTTATCCCATTTTCTGCAATTTAGACCAGAATTTGTTCAAGCTTTTTGCGCAGCACAGGGTTGGCGGTCGCACAGGCCTCACCCCTTCCGCCGACGATCGCCTCGAGTTCACTGACGGCGGTATCCAGCTCGTCGTTGACGATGACAAAGTCAAATTCGTCCCAGTGCGTCATGTCGCCGCGGGCCTCGTCCAGGCGGCGCGCGATGACAGAATCGCTGTCGGTACGCCGGTCCCGCAGTCGCCGCTCGAGTTCTTCGCGGCTGGGCGGCAGGATGAATATGCTGACACACTCGGGCATCGATTCGCGTACCTGCCGCGCGCCCTGCCAGTCGATCTCCAGAATGACGTGATTGCCTTGCGCGAGATGCCGTTCGACCTGCTGCCGCCCGGTGCCGTAGTGGTTGCCGAATACCAGCGCCGATTCGAGTAACTCACCCGCTTTTTTCAGTTGCAGAAAGTGGGCCTCGTCCACGAAAAAATAATCGCGGCCCTCAACTTCCGTGTTGCGTTTCTCGCGGGTCGTGAAAGAGACCGAGAATCGAAGCCGCGGATTCCGTTGCAGCAGCGATTTGACCAGCGTGGTCTTGCCAGCCCCTGAAGGTGCAGCGATGACAAACAGCCTGGCCGGACTACTCGACATTCTGCACTTGCTCGCGCATCTGCTCGATGAGCACTTTCAGATCTACTGCGGCCTTTGTAGTTTCCGTGTCCGCGGATTTTGCACCCAGCGTATTGGCCTCACGATTGAGTTCCTGCATCAGGAAGTCGAGGCGCCGCCCAACCGGTTCGGACTTCTCGAGTACACTGCGAGTCTCGCTGACATGACTGACGAGGCGGTCGAGCTCTTCTTCTACATCGAGTTTCTGCGCGATCAATGCCAGTTCCGTTTCCAGCCGCGCTGGATCCGCGTCAATATTCAGGCTTTGGATGCGCTCACGCTGTTTGCTGCGGACAGCCTCCAGTACTTGCGGCATGCGTTGCCGGACCCGGGCAGCGATTTCGAGGATTTCGGCACAGCGCGATTCGAGAATGTCGAGGATGCGTCCGCCTTCATTCGCACGCATCTCATTGAGCTCGGCCAGGGTGGTGGCAAGGAGGTCGATGCTGGCGGAGAACAGGGGTTCAGTGTCGATATCCGGTTCCTGCACGACGCCCGGCCAGCGCAGCACATCGACCGGATTCACGGGATGCGTCGCTGGGAGCAGCTCGGACAGTTCGAGCGCTCGCGCGCCCAGCTGCTGTACCAGTTCCCGATTGAGTTTGAGTTCCTCGTTTTCAGCAATGGCACGTCGCAGGTGCAGGGAGCATTCGATTTTGCCGCGTTTGACCACTTCGCCGACCTGCCGGCGAAGCTCGATTTCCCGTGGCCGGAGCTCTTCGGGCAGCCGGAACTGGACGTCCAGATAGCGGTGATTTACGGCGCGCAATTCGCACGTCAGGGTGCCGAATGGCAGGTCGACCGCCTCCCGGGCGAATCCCGTCATACTGTTTAACATTGCAAACCTCTCCTTGGATTTTTTTTTGCGTCAGAAGGCCGAAATGTGCATCGATTGCGGACAAATTCCTGAGATTAGCGCCATACTTAGCGGCTAAACGAGTGTGAAAGCGGGCAAATACAGGCCAATTATTCTAAGCTGGCCGGTCCACGCCGGCTAGGGGTCTGCGTGGTAGAAAGTATTCCTACTGCGAAAGCACCACAGCGGTCCATTTTTCCGATCTTTTTCGTTGCGTAGGCCTACTATGCGCCTCAAAAGATCGAAAAACTGTCCTCGCTGTGGCACTTTCTCGCTACGGATATTTCTACCGCGCAGACCCCGGTATTAGTCATCGATCGACCGATATGAAAATCGAGTATGCAAAAGTGTCTGCGCTGGGTGACCGCGAGGACAACCAGGACCGGGCGGCGATTGTCGTGGCTGACGAGGCCGGGATCATGCTCGTATTCGACGGCATGGGAGGCCACGAGAACGGCGCCCAGGCCGCCGAGATCGGCTTGAAGACGGTGCAGGACCAGTTTATGGCGGCCGAGCTGCCGCTGTTCGATCCACAGGGGTTCCTCTACGAGTCCATGGCCCGCGCCCATGACGAAGTTGTGAAAATCGGGTCTGGCCTGGCCGTCGATTTTCGGCCGCGCGCGACATGCGCGATCTGCCTCGTCCAGGAAAACGGTAGCTGGTGGGGACACATCGGGGACAGCAGGATCTACCACATGCGCGCCGGAGAAATGCTCAAGCGATCCAGGGATCACAGCCATGTCGAGGTGCTGATCCAGGAAGGCGCGATAACGGAGGAAGAAGCGCTGGATCATCCCATGCGAAACTTTGTCGAATGTTGCATCGGCGGCGACTCGCCGGTCCCGGACATGAGCATTACGCGAAAGATCCCGCTGCAGCCCGGGGACGTGTTGCTGGCCTGCACGGACGGGCTCTGGTCAGGCATCTCCGACGAGGAAATGGCCGAGCTGGCCACCAATGGGGAAATGAGCCTGGCGGAAAGTCTCAAGGCGCTGAGTGTCAAGGCACTGACGGTGAATGCACCATACAGCGACAATACGACTGGCACCGTGCTGCAGTGGATCGGGGAGTAAGGCCGAAAGCGGCCCAGCATTGAAACAATCAAGAGAGACAGCTATGCGACCCAGCGGCCGCGCGCCGGACGAAATAAGGCCGGTGCGATTCATTACCGATTACACGAAACACGCTCCCGGCAGCGTGCTCGCGGAATTCGGCGAGACACGCGTGCTGTGTACCGCAAGCGTCGAGAATCGCGTGCCGCACTGGATGCGCGGCAATGGCAGCGGCTGGGTCACCGGCGAATACGGGATGTTGCCGGGGGCCACGCATACCCGCACGGCAAGGGAGGCGGCCCGCGGACGCCAGAGTGGACGCACGCAGGAGATCCAGCGCCTGATCGGCAGGTCGCTGCGCGCCGCAACGGACCTGGAAGCGCTGGGCGAACGCACGGTCACACTCGATTGCGACGTCCTGCAGGCGGACGGCGGTACACGGACTGCGGCGATCAGCGGCGCATACGTCGCACTGGTACTGGCGATGAATGATTTATGTGCGCGCAAGGCTATAGAAAAGAGTCCCGTGCATGGACACATTGCGGCGGTGTCCGTGGGCATCTACAAGGGCACACCGATACTGGATCTCGATTACGATGAGGATTCCGCCGCGGAAACGGACATGAACGTCGTCATGAACGAGGCCTGTCGTTTCATCGAGGTGCAGGGAACAGCGGAAGGCCATGCGTTCGATCGTGAAGAGTTCGAGGCGATGCTCGAACTCGCGGCCAAGGGAATCCCCGAGATAATCGCACAACAAGACGCTGCGATTGGAAGGTGAAGCTGCTGCCCGTGTCAAAACTCGTTTTCGCGAGCGACAATCCGGGAAAGATTCGCGAGGTCGCGGAAATCTTCCGCGACGCGAAGATCTCCGTCATTCCGCAAGGTGAATACGGGATCGAGTCTCCGGAAGAGACCGGCAGCACGTTCGCAGAAAACGCCCTCATAAAAGCACGCCATGCCGCGAGCAGCTCGGGCTTGCCGGCGATGGCCGACGATTCCGGCATCGCTGTCGACGCCCTCGACGGACGCCCCGGCGTACGCTCGGCGCGTTACGCCGGGGCGGTAGCGACGGACGCACAGAATGTCGACAAGTTACTCGAGGAAATGGCGGGCGTTCCGGATGAGCAGCGCGGCGCAGGATTTCACTGCGCGGCGGTGCTGGTCTTTGCTGATGCGAAAGCCGAACCGCTTGCGGTGGAAGCGGTATGGCGCGGCCGCATCCTGCGTGAAAGAAGGGGTGAAGGCGGATTCGGCTACGACCCCGTATTCCTCGATCCGGAATCGGGCAAGACCGGGGCACAAATGAGCCGCGCAGAAAAGAACCGCGTAAGTCATCGCGGCAAGGCGTTTCGCAAGCTCAAGAAGCTGCTGCAGCTAAGAGATGCGGGCCGGTGCTGATGAACGCAGTCACCGAACCCATGACAAACGACGTGCCGCCATTGGCGCTGTACGTTCACCTGCCCTGGTGCGTTCGCAAGTGCCCGTACTGCGATTTCAACTCGCACGCCGCCAGCGACAGCACGCCTTATGCAGCTTACGTCGCGGCAATACTCGCCGACCTGGCAACAGAAGCCGCGCGCGCGGGTGGCAGAACGATTGCGAGCATTTACCTGGGCGGCGGCACACCCAGCCTGTTCGAAGTGGCAGATATTGCCAGAATCATCGACGGGGCGCGAAGCGCACTCGTCCTGGCCGACGACTGCGAAGTAACGATGGAAGTGAATCCCGGCACCGTGGAACGCGGCGACCTTGCGGGGTTTCGCGAAAGCGGGGTTAACCGCATATCGCTGGGCGCACAGAGTTTCGATGCGATCATGCTACGCGCGCTGGGCCGCATTCATGGGCCGGGGGATATTATCGCCGCCTTCGATGATGCCTGTGCGGCCGGATTTGACAGCATCAACGTCGATCTCATGTTTGCCCTGCCGGGGCAGAACCTGCAAATGGCGATCGGAGACATTACCGAGCTGTGCCGACTTTCGCCGCCGCATGTTTCTTATTATCAGCTCACGCTCGAGCCGAATACCGAGTTCTTCGCCCGGCCACCGCAAGATTTGCCGGATGATGAGCTTGCCTGGGAAATCCAGGAGCATTGCCAGGCGCGGCTCGTCGAAGCAGGCTACGAGCAATACGAGGTTTCCGCCTTCGCCAAACAAGGGCATCGCTGCCGGCACAATCTCAACTNNGACCCCGGACCATGTGATCTGGCGTTACCGGAAACCGGCTCACCCGAGGAGCTATATGGAGCAGATGCTCGATGAGGGCTCGCGGGAAACGTGCCTGGAGCAGCTCCGGGACGCAGACGCGGGATTCGAGTACCTGCTGAACGCGCTGCGTTTGCGTGAGGGGTTCTCGGAGGCGGCTTTCTGCGAGACAACAGGTCTTAAAATGGACGCTATCGAGGCGCCGCTTGCCAGGGCGAAGGCGGAAGGGCTGATCGAGGAATCCGGCAACGGCGTATGGCGGCCGACAGCACTCGGATTTCGTTTCCTGAACGAGCTCCAGGCCCGATTTTTGCCCTGAGTTTTTGCGCTTGATCGTGCTCTTCGGACGCAGTACCGATCCAGGCGCCGGAGAGGGCGCTTGTCGCTTTTTATGCACAACTGGAACGTATACCTATTTTTTCCGTGTAATAAGCGCCCAAATTCAGCCCAGCTGTACAAAAGGATATGTAATATATTGATTTATATAAGGTTCAAAAATTGGACATAAAATAGACATTTTAATAAGCG
>JABAOE010007777.1_pt2 | contig 17931 bp, 17 predicted proteins | sample 7062141 | NCBI WGS metagenome assembly JABAOE01 (sample SAMN14538627, study PRJNA623070) | marine sediment metagenome | biome: marine biome [ENVO:00000428]; feature: marine pelagic biome [ENVO:01000023]; material: deep marine sediment [ENVO:00002113] | place: India: Gulf of Khambhat ... | reverse complement strand
GAGCGAGTTCGTGAGACCCACGAGGATGACGACAACGGCGACGATCCGGATCAGCCACAGAAACGCGTCGATCGGGTTCAGCCGGCCCGTTCTTCGTTTTGTTGCGGTCGCCTGGGCCATCGCGCCGTCACGCCCCCGTTCGTCGGGTCGGTCTCATGGGCGAGTGGAACTTAGCAACTTTCCCGTTCTCCTGTCCGGCCGGCGCACGTCCGCGCCCCGGACGCGCCACCGGCGCCGCTGGGTGCGGCGCCGGTGGCCGAGTCGTTGGTGTGGACCGGCCTAGGGCCAGACCACGTTGCCGACCGTTCCTCCGATGCCGAGGGAGGGGTCGGGGTTCTGATAGACGGAGATGCGCGGCTCGGCGCAGTCTCCGAACTCGTTGCAAGTGATGGTCCCGGTGAGGCCCTGGAACCCGGACGTCGCGTACAGCGCGTCACGTAGGGCTCTCATGTCGACGTGGAGCGACCCATCGTCCTGTGCCTCGGCAACCTCGGCGATCTTCGTCAAGAGCAGCGTGGCTGCGTCGTAGGCATGGGCGTGGAACGCCTGGACGGGTGGCTCGTTGAAGAGCTCCTCGTACGTGGCGACCATCGCGTCGTACTCCGGTGACGACCGTCCTGCAGGCCCGGAGAAGTACATCCCCTGGGTCTCGGGCAGCGTCAGGAACGTCTGGGACAGCAGCCCGTCCGCTCCCATCAACGTGATGTTCTCGAACCCGACGATCTCCGGAGCCTGCCTGGCGATGAAGTCACCTGCCGGCTGGAAGATCGGGAAGAACAGCACGTCGGGACCTGCAGCCGCGACCTCTGTGAGGACCGGCCGCATGTCGGTGTCGTCCTTGCCGACTGCGCCGAAGAACGCCGTCGTGCCGCCGCGCCGCTCGAACGCCGCCCGCGCCTGGGTCACCAGACCCTCGGTGTACGGGTCGCCGTCATGGAGGAAGGCGGCCGACGAGGCGCCAAGGAACTCGGCCATGAACTGGCCGGCACCGTCGCCCTGGTACTCATCGTTGTGAGCGGTCCGGAAGTAGCCCTCACTCCAGTTCTCGGCCCTCACGGGGTTGCCCTCGAGATTGCCGGTGGAGGTCAGGCTCGGCGACGTGTTCGAACCCGAGATGATCACTCGGCCCGCCTGGCTGATCAACTCAGAGGCGGGGACGCCGGCACCGGAACAGCTCGTTCCGACGACGCCGATGATCTGCGTGTCGGCGACGATGCGGCTCGCACCGGTGTTACCGCCCGCAGACAGACACAGGTCGTCCTCGATGGAGAGGAACACCTGGTGTCCCTCGATCGGGCCGAAGTCGTCGATCGCGATCTGGATCGCTCTCACCTGGTCGGCACCCAGGTTCGCCACGGCGCCGCTGATCGCCTGGAGGGCCGCGATACGCACCGCCCCTTGAGGCGGGACCACGACACCACCGAGGTCGCCGAACTCCGGCTCGGCGTCGTCGCCGCATGCCGCGGCGACGAGCATGAAGCTCAGCACCACGGCGGTCAGGGCGCCTGCTTTTCTCTTTCTCGTTCTCAAGAACGCCTCCCTTGTAGGCCTGTTCAACCGGCCTGCGGGCCGAGACCCGCGGACCTCGTCGGTACACGGACGGCGTTCGCCGTCGGGCACAGGGCGGGAGTGTATCCGCCCCTGCGGAGCCATGTCGGATGAATTCCGAGAATCGTGCGACTCGTCGCATCGCGCTGGAGGCGATCCGGGTCCGTTGTGGCCGCCGGCGGCGGCTTGGGAGAACGCCGCCATGCGAGGTGCGGACGCCGGGCGCCGTGTACCGTATCGGGTGGGCCAGGAGTGCCTGCCCGGGCCTCATGCGGCGCGCGTCCCGGCCGGGTTCGCTACGTTGGGGCCCGCAGAGATGGAGGGCGGAGTGACGAGAACGGTGAAGTCGCTGCTCGACGCCAAGGGCAGGAGCATCTACGACGTCGCGCCCGACGCCACGGTGTACGACGCATTGAACGTGATGGCGGAGCACAACGTCGGCGCCGTCCTCGTGTGTGAGAGTCAACGCCTCGTCGGGATCATCTCGGAGCGGGACTACGCCCGCAAGATCATCCTCCTCGACCGCGCCTCCCGGGAGACGTCGGTCGCCGAGATCATGACCTCGGAGGTCGAGACCGTCACCGAGGCCTCCACCGTCGACGAGTGCATGGCGCTGATGACGGAGGGGCACTTCCGCCACCTTCCCGTGCTCGAAGACGACATGGTCGTCGGCGTCATCTCGATCGGTGACGTCGTCAAGACGGTCATCGAGGTCCAGAAGTCGCTCATCGGCGACCTCGAGCGCTACATCACCGGCTGAGGCAGCGGGCGCTCAGACGCCGCGTGCCGCCAGGATCTCCGCCGAATAGGGCTCGATCATGATGCACTCGCCGGGACACTCCTCGGCGGACTCGACCACCGCTTCGATGAGGCTGTCGGGAACGCGTGCCACACCGCGAGCGCCTTCTGGACCGTGTCCGGCGCCGTCGGCGCCGTCGAAGATGATCGTCTCTCCGAAGTGCGACGCCTCTTCCTTCACCACCCACAGGCCGTCGTCGCGGCCCAAGAAGACGTCGGGGCAGATCTCCTCGCAGATGCCGTCGCCGGTGCAGAGGTCCTGGTCGATCCACACCATGAGTTGCGTGTCAGCCATCTCGCTCCTTGCAGAATGAGCACCGGGCAATGTAGTCCACCTGCAACCACTATCAGGCGTTCGACCGTTAGTGACGGCAGAGGCTCTGGGTAGCGCCGGAGTCGCCCTTCCCCGGCTGCGCCCGGCCGTCGGCGCGGTACCCTCTCGGTTGGAGGCGTCAGGATGCCTGGTGGGTCCCGCGGTCTTCAAAACCGTTGAGGGGGCGAAAGCCCCCTGGCGGGTTCGATTCCCGTCCGCCTCCGCGAATGCGCTGCGGTGCAGGGGGTTTCGTTTGAAACCCCCTGCTCTCCCACAACACAATCTCGCCGTACATGGGTTCGATATCGGCGACCCGGTGCCGACCCGGTGCACGAAGACCTCTTGGCCGCCCGAACCGAAGCCGGCTGACCTGCTGGATCCACGGACAAGTGAGCGGCGTCAACCCAGCGCTGCGGAACTCGCCCCGATCACCAAATACGGGCCATATCGCTCCAGAGCCGGAAGAGCGCAGACCGGCACCTACGAGTGCGGGCATCCAGGGGCTGCGACCATTGCTCCGTATCACAGATCGTGATACGTTGGGTGCATGGCTCAAGCGATCTCAGTTCGACTCGACGACGAAGCGCTCCGTGCGCTTACCGAGCTGGAGGCAACCGGCATGACGCGCTCCGAAGCCATCCGTGCCGCGCTCGTGGAGGCTGCATCCCGGCTTCAGGACAAGCAGGCGCTCGCCGCCGAGGTTGCCGCGCTCGAAGCCGACGAAGACGACCGGGCTGAGATGCTGGCGGTGGCCGAACTCATGGAGAGCCTTCGTGCGCCGGGGTGACATCTTCGCCCTGCGACTTCCCAAAGGTGTGGGCCACGAGCAACGCGGGCGTCGCTTCGGCGTAGTCGTGCAATCCGATGCTTTCCTCCCGAGGTCGGTTGTGCTGGTGGCGCCAACGTCGACCAGCGCCAAACCGGCATCATTCCGGCCCGAGATTGACATTGATGGCACTACGACTCGCGTTCTCGTCGAGCACGTCGGTGCAGTCGACGTCCAACGCCTCGGTGACCTCGCCGGTCATCTCACACCGGAGGAACAGTGGGGCGTCGACGCCGCCTTGCTCACCGTTCTCGGACTCAACTGATCAGCGCCGATCACCAAATACAGCGCAGGAATGCCCATTCGGTGGAGTGCTCGGGATCGGCACCTCGGCGCTCGATACTCGAGGTTGATCCGGGGGTGATCGCCCGGCGTGGCGCGAGCGCATTGTCAAGAGGCCACCGCCGGATGTTCGCGCCACCTTGGAAGCTCGTCGGCGCCGCCGTCGATCGGGCCGTAGATTCGAGGCCATGGAGATCGAGCTTGGCATGCAGTTGTGGAACCAGGCGTATTCGTGGTCGGAGGCTCGGCAGGCTGCGGTGCGAATCGAGGATCTGGGTTATGACAGTCTCTGGACCTGGGAACATGCCCTGGCGTGCATGGGTGCTGTCGATCAGGACACCTTCGATGCCTACACGCTGTTGACGGCTTGGTCGCAGGTCACGTCGAAAGTGCGGCTGGGGGTACTCACCGGAGCGAACACCTTCTGGAATCCTGGTTTGCTGGCCAAGAAGGTCACGACGCTCGACCACGTTTCTGACGGCAGGGCGATTCTGGGCATCGGCGCCGGCTGGTTCGAGCCTGAACACACCGCCTTCGGGATCGAATTCGGCTCGGGTTGGGGGGATCGGTTGGCGTGGCTCGACGAGTCGGTCAGCGCCTTGCGAGGTCTCCTCGATGGGGACACCGTCACGTCGCCGGAGGGTGGCCGCTACTCGCTGCGGGGTGCAACGCTGTTGCCGAGGCCGCTACAGGAGCGTCTGCCGATACTCGTTGGAGGTGGTGGAGAACGGAAGACACTCCGTACTGTGGCCCGATACGCGGACATCTGGAATTGGGTCGGGCTGGAGGACCTCGACGAGATGCGGCGCAAGCATGCCGTGTTCGAGCGGCGCTGCGACGAGGTAGGCCGGGATCACACCGAGATCGAGCGGTCAGCGTTCTTCAGTCCGGTGATCAGGGACACCGAGGACGAAGCGCTCCGGTTCTTCCGTACGCAGATGGACGCGAATCGACTCGACGAGTCTGTGCTCGATGATGACGACATCTACGTAACCACGCCGGAGCGAATGATCGAGCTGATGGTTGCCTGGAAAGAGATCGGCGTGACCAACTTCATCGTCGAGGTGGCGGCTCCCTTCGATGACGAGACGGCCGAACGAATCGCGACTGAGATTCGGCCGGTCGTGGAAGCTGCCTGACGCCTCGAGGAGGGTCCTGGCGAGCCGGGGCGCACCGATCGCCAGATCGGGCGCATGACCGCTCATTCCGCCGAGTGCCCGAGCCATGGCGTGGGGTAGCCGCACGAACTCAACGGCACTCGGCGGAACCGCACGGATCACGGCAGGTCCGTCTTCGAAACCGTTCAGGGTGCGAACGTGCCCTGGCGGGTTCGATTCCCGTGGCCGCCCTCACAATCTCACTCCGGCGCACGGGTTCCCGTCGGCCCGGGTTCGGCTCAGCCGCTCGGTGTGATGCCGGATCCGAATCGGATGAGGTTGGCGTCCCGGTCGAGACACGCCCCTTCCCGCAGTCCGTAGCTCGTGTCGGTCGGCTTCACGAGGCGCCCATCGATCCCCGCTTGACTCCACTCTCGATAGAGGGCGTCGGCATCATCGACGTACAGGTACACCGCACTCATGTTCTTCTTCGGTTTCAGGTCGTCCACCTGGGCGAGGTGCAATTCGATGCCGTCGCGCTCGGCGAAGGCGTATGCGTCGGGGCCCTCGTAGCGACGAACCACGAACCCGAGCTTGCGGTAGTGCTCGAGCGCAAGGTCGAGGTTTCGCACCGGGAACACGGGGGCCAGGCGATCGAACCTCATCGTCGAGACGGTACCAAACGCGTTGGTGAGGCAACGGCACCGATCACGGACAGAGCTGCAGGCGTCCCCGCACTGAGTGATCAAACGTGTTGGTCGAAGAGGATCACGTTGCCATCTGGGTCGGCGACCATGAAGCTTGCCGGTCCACTCGGGGCTTCGTTGGTTGTGTCCTCGACGCACTCGATGCCGACCGAGCGCAGCCGGTCGTTGAGCACTCGTACGTCTGTGAACTCATCTGCCTGCTGACCGAGGCCTACCCAGCCAGGGTTGAACGTCAAGATGTTCGAGTCGAACATCCCATGAAAGAGCCCAATGGCGGTGGTCTGGTTCGCCATGATCGTCCAGGACTCACCGTCACCCGCGACCATCGCGAACCCGAGCTTCTCGTAGAAGTTCCGTGATGCGGCCATGTCCTTGACGGCAAGACTGACTGAGAACGCTCCCAACTCCATGGTGCTCCCTCGTGAGGCAGATTCAGCGAGGCTAGGACTGCCCATTCCAACGCGTGTCGTCCCAGCGCGACGACCTTCCCAACGCCAATGTGTTTCGACGGCACGAGGCGGAACCCAACGGACCCGGCTCGGCGGCGGCCCGTCTCGACACGCGCTGCGGCTGGTCAGCCCGTGTTCCGCAGCCCCGCGGCCAGGCCGTTGACGCTCAGCAGCAGTGCCCTTCTCAAGTCGGCGTCGACCTCGCCGGCGCGCACCCGCTCCAACAGGGCGACCTGGAGGTAGCTGATCGGGTCGATGTACACGTCGCGGATCCGCAGCGTGCGCTGGAGGGTGGGGTTGTGGTCGAGCAACTCCGTCTCGCCCGTCACCCGCAACACCTCGGCGCGGGTGCGTTCGTACTCGGTCCGAATCGTGGCGAAATGGTGGCGGAGGTCCTCGGGGACCAACGCCGTCACGTACCGGGCCGCCACGGTGAGGTCCGTCTTCGCCAGCGTCATCTCGACGTTGGAGACGAAGGTGCGGAAGAAGGGCCACTCGGCGTGCATGTGGGCAATGCGCTCGTTCAGGCCATGCCGGCGAGCCGCTTCCAGGCCGGTGCCGACGCCGAACCAGCCCGGCACGATCTGGCGCGATTGGGTCCAGCCGAACACCCATGGGATGGCGCGCAACCCGGCGAGCCCCGGGTCACCTCCGGGCCGGCGTGCCGGTCGCGAGCCGATGTTCATCGCGGCGAGTTCGTCGACCGGCGTCGAGGACCGGAAGTACTCGATCAGCCCCGGTGCCTCGACGAGGTCGCGGTAGGCCCGGTGGGCGGCGCCGGCGACGAGATCCATGGCCTCGTCCCATCCCGCGAGCACGTCGGCGCTCTGTCGAGCCGTGCGATGGACCACGCTCGCTTCGAGCGTCGCCGCCAGTGTGAGCTCGAGGTTCGCTGCGGCGAGCGAGGCAAGCCCGTACTTGTCGGCGATGACCTCGCCCTGCTCGGTGATCTTGATCCGGCCGTCGACCGTGCCCCATGGCTGCGCCATGATCGCCTCGCCCGTCGGGCCTCCCCCGCGTCCCACGGTGCCGCCCCGCCCGTGGAACACCCGGAGCTCGGCCCCGTGGGCGGCCGCCACATCGCGCAGATCGCGAGACGCCCGGTACAGACCCCACTGGGAAGCGGTGATGCCCCCGTGCTTGCTGGAGTCCGAGTACCCGAGCATCACTTCCTGGAGATCGCCGCGCAGCGCAACCACCTGGCGGTACGGCTTGCACGACAAGAGCGCGTCGAGGATCTCGCCGGCGTTGCGCACCTCCTCGGTGGTCTCGAACAGCGGGACGAACCCGATGCGGGCCACCCCGGCGTGCACGTCGACGAGGCCGGCTTCGCGCGCCAGCACCACTGCGGCGAGGATGTCGTCTGCGCCGCGAGTCTCCGAGACGATGTAGGACTCGATCGTCTCCGGTCCGAACCTGTCGAGGGCGGCGGCGATGGTGCGGAACGTCTCCATCGTGCGAGCCTGCTCATCGTCGAGGCGGGTGGTCACCGGGGACATCGGCCGTCGTTTGGAGAGCTCGCCTTCGAGCGCCGCAGCCCGCTTCTGCCGGTCGAGGTGGTCGTATCCGGTGAGCTCCCCCAACCACTCGTAGAGCGAGCCGATCACGGCGTGGTGCTTCGCGGCGTGTTCCCGTATGTCCATGGTTGCCAGCCGGAACCCGAACGCGGCGACCCGGCGCATAAGTCGTGCCACCGACCCCTCGGCGACGAGCTCACCGCGGTTCGCTGCCAGGGACCGTCGCATCACGTCGAGATCGGCGAGCAACTCGTCGCTCGTCGCGTAGTCCAGACCAGGCTTGTGCTGGCCTTCTTCGGCGATCCGACGTCGCGTGTTGATGAGGCGCTGGTGGATGTAGGCGCACTTCTGCCGATACGCCTCTCCGGCGCTGAGGAGACGGAAACGGGTGTGGACGTCGGGGAGCGACTCGGCATCGGTCGCCAGCGAATCCTGGAGCTCGGAGGTGATGCCCACGATCTTGTCCGAGGGGGAGAGATCCGCCGACAGCTCCTCGAGCGCGGCGATCAGGCCCCGCAGGGCGTGGTCGTGCTGCATCTCGAGCACCTCGAAGGTGACCTCCGGCGTGACGTTGGGATTCCCGTCCCGATCTCCTCCGACCCACGTCCCGAAGTGAAGCGGCCGCGCCGTCGGATCGACGGAGACGTCGAGGTGACCCAACTGGTAGGCCAGCTCGTCGAACAGGTCGGACCCCACCTCGCGGAAGATCTCGTCGAAGTAGTAGATCGCCGACCGTGCCTCGTCGATCGGCGTCGGTCGCTCCCGCCGTAGCTCGTCGGTCTGCCACATGAGGTCCACCAGTTCGGCAAGGCGCCGCTCGATCCGATCGCGAGCAGCGGCGTCGACGCGAGGGTCGCCCCTCCTGGTGAGCAGCTCTGCGATGCGCGCCGTCTTCGCCAGGATCGATCTGCGTGCCGCTTCCGTGGGATGGGCGGTGAACACCGGACGCAGCTCGAGGCGCGCCACCACGTCCAGGAGGGTCTCTCGCTCGACGCCGGCTTCTGCGATGCTCCCCACCGCCGTCGACAGCCTGCGACGGTGCTCCCCGGCAGCCATCCGGTCGCCGGCGATCCGGTGGGCCTGTTCTGCGACGTTGGCGAGGTAGAAGTACATCGTGAACGCCCGCACGACCTGGATCGTGGTGTCGAGGTCGGCGCCGGACAGGAGGCGGCCGAGTTCGGCGGTGGCGGCATCGTCGGTGCGCCCCTCGTCCTCGGCAGCCCGGATCTGCTTCGTGAGGGCGCGGACCTCTTCGACCAGATCGAGCACCTCACCACCCTCCTGGCGGACGAGGGTCTCGCCGAGCAGGTTGCCGAGCTGACGGATGTCGGCTCTGAGCTCGGCGTCATCCCCGGTGCGCTCCACGGTCATGGATTGCGAGCGTAGTCAGCGCCGTCGTCGTCGCTCCGGGCCCCGCCGTGCCATGGAAGCGTCGCTCGCCGGTTGCTGAGAGGGTGTTCGAGAAGGGATGGACCGGGCCCGGCGGCACGCTGGTGATGGCGACGAGCAGCGCGCCCCGGGTACGGGGAGGACTACAGGAATCTACGGGGCGCTGGGCCGACTCGGGTCTGGGTCGGTGACGCCCGACAGCGGGGCCTCCGTTCCGTCGCTCGCAGTGGTGCCGGCCGATCGCTTCGTGGGCTCAGGCTCGCACCCGCCCCGTCGCCTGGAAGGGCCGGACCTCGATCGGAGCGCCGATGGCGGCGACGACCTTGCGTGCCCAGGCGAGCGCCGCGTCGTCGTCATCCGCGTCGATGATGTAGAAGCCCCCGATGTGTTCTTTCGATTCCGCAAAGGGCCCGTCGGCCAACAAGAGCATGTCGCCATCGCCGGCGCGCACGACGGTCGCTGCATCCGGGCCGGTGAGCCGCCCGCTGAACACGAACGCGCCGGTCGCTTCCATCTCGTCCTCGAGGGCGACGACCCGCTCCATGAATCCCTGCATCTCTTCGGGCGTGGCCGGTCCGCGGACCTCGCCTTCGACCATGTGTACGGACAACAGGTATTGACTCATGCGTGCTCCTTGCGCCGGTGGGGCCGTCCCGCCGTCACCCTACCGACGAACGGGAGTGGCCTCGGATGACAGGTCGCAGCAACGGCGGTCAAGTCGGGGCCGGGCTCATCGGGCCGCTCAGGGGCAGCTCCTGGGCGATCCGCTCCGAATCGTCTTCTCATTTCGGCGGCCCTGCGGCGTAGGGACCTTCGACCCCTTCTTAAAGAGCGTTTCCGCGGTGAGGATGTCGTACAAACCGGCCTCTCGAGGCTTCTAGGGGGCGAGACGAAGGGCGTCATGATCTCCGGGACAACCACGGTCGGTTCCTTCACGGAGTTCTTCGAGATGGCGGAGCCTCGGCTGCGACGCGGGCTGTCCGCGATGTACGGCCCGGAGGTAGGGAGAGATGCGGCTGCGGAGGCCCTCGAGTACGGCTGGGAGCACTGGGAACGGGTCCGGGGGATGGAGCATCCCGTCGGCTACCTGTTCCGGGTCGGTCGGTCCCGGGCCCGCAAGCTGGGCAGGACCCTCGCGGTGTTCCCGGATGTGGACGCCGCGCACTGGCCTTGGGTCGAGCCCGGTCTCCCCGGGGCCTTGGCGACCCTGTCGGAGAGGCAGCGCACGGTGGTGGTGTTGCTCCACTCTTTCGCCTGGACCCATGCCGAGGTGGCCGACGCGCTTCGGATCTCACGCGGGTCGGTCCAGAGACACGAGCAGCGGGCACTGCGCAAGCTGCGGGATTCGCTGGGAGTGAGCACCGATGCTTGACGTTCGCGACCAGCTACGCGGTTACGGGGAGCAGCTCGACGCGGCGGCGACGCCCATCCGGTTGGACGAGCTCTCCGCTCCGGTCCCGGCGCGGCCCCGGCCGTCTCGGCCGTGGACGGCGAGGCGTCCGAGGCCCGGCTGGGCCTACGCGCTCGTGGCCGCGGTGGTCGTCCTGATCGCTGTCGGCGGCGCCGCTTGGCTGATCGGCGGCGGAGACGGTGTCGAGCCGCCGCCCGCCACCACCTTGCCCCCGACGACGGTCACGGAGCCCCCGCCGCCGACGATCCCCGTCACCGACGCCCTGTTCCCCGTCACCTTGGGCGACCGGACCATCGCCGGCCAGTGGGACCTCCTGGGGTTCGGAACAGACACCGGGTTCCGATGGGAGATCATCTCCGTCGCAGACCCCGCGCTGTTGGCGGAAGGCGTCGCCCTCGTCATGTTCCCCGACATGCGGCCGTACGGCATGGCTCCCGGCAGTGATGTATGGATCTCCGGGGACGGCGAGGTGTGGGAGCCGGTGACGTTCCCCGGTGTCACCGGCGAAGGCGACGGGGCGGTCGCCACGGTCTCCGACATCGCGCTCGCCGGGTCGCGGCTCGTCGCGGTGGGATGGATCGGACCCCAAACCGGAGACGCCCAGCAAGGCCTCGTGTGGACGTCGGAGGACGGCCGTTTCTGGACGCTCGTACCCGATCTCACGGTGCTCGCGGGCGCCGACGTCCACGACGTGGCCTCGGATGGTGCCTTGTTGGCGGCCGTCGGCTTCGACCACGAGAGCGGGCCGCTCGGCGACGTCGCGGTCGGCCGGTCCGTGGTGTGGACCTCTCCGGACGGGGTTACGTGGACTCGGGGTGAAGACGATCCGCTGTTCGCGGACTCGATCGCGTACGACATCGTGCACGGTCCGGGCGGGTATCTCGCAAGCGGAATGGTGACTCCGAGACCCGAGGGCGCGGCGGCGATGGAGTCGGTCTACTTCTTGTCCCCCGACGGCCACGAGTGGCGCGAAATCGACCTGCCGGCGGAGCTCCGCGAGTCATGGCCATACGCGCTGGCTGCCGACCAAGACGGGTACGTCTCGACCGTGTACCCCTGGATCGGGAACAGCAGGTCGAGGTGGGTCTCGCCGGACGGGATCACCTGGCAGGCGGAGACAGAAGCAGGGCAGGAGAGCGCGGCCTTGAACGTCCCGACGGCGCTGTCCGAGACCCGGATCGCGTTTCATACCGCGTCGATCGACGAGGCCGAGGGCGCCGAGCGCTACGAGGTCTTCGTGATGAACGTCGACGGCTCGGAAACGACGCCTCTTCATCAGACTCTGGTCGGCAACCAGAGCCCGAACGATGATGCGGCTGCCGATTGGTCACCGGATGGCACCAAGCTGGTCTTCACGTCGCATCGCGACTGGGATTACGAGATCTATGTCATGAACGCGGACGGCAGCGACCAGCGGAGGCTCACCGACTCTCCCGGTTCCGACGGGTTCGCCGACTGGTCGCCCGACGGCAGCCGCCTGGCCTTCGAGCGCGAGGGTCCGGACGGCACGAGGGACATCTGGGTGATGAACGCCGACGGCAGCGGGCAGGTCAACCTCACGAACGATTCCGACCACAGCTACATCACGGCCGCATGGTCGCCGGACGGCACCCGTATCGCATTCTCATCCGATCGCGATGCCCCACCCGAGTTGTGCGCCGACTACTGCTCGCTCGACATCTACCTGATGAACAGCGACGGCTCCAACATCGTCCGCCTCACCGACGGCCCGGCGAACGAGGCGTTCCCCGAATGGTCGCCCGACGGCACTCGGGTCCTGTTCCACAGCACCGAGTTGGAGCTGATCGAGGGCGTGGACGCTGATTTCTGGGTGCCGACGAACTTCGACGTCTATGTCATGAACGCCGACGGAACCGGCCCGGTCAACCTGACCGACCATCCCGCCATGGACGCCCACGCCGTCTGGTCACCCGACGGCACCCGCATCGCGTTCAACAGCACACGAGACGGCAACGTCGAGATCTACCTGATGGACGGCGACGGGGCGAACGTCACCCGGATCACGCACACGTCGACCCTCGAGGAGTGGTGGCCGAGCTGGTCGCCCATCCCCTGACTCGCGACGTTTCGCTCGTGCTCCCTGCGCCGGTGCAGGCCGTCCGCGCTCATGATCCCGACGAACGCGACCGGCCTCGGTCCCCGCTCCTGAGTCCCTGATCGCGTCCGCCCGCCGTCGGGGCGCCGGCGTGCTCGAGGTCGATGCGCAGCACTCGATGGTCGTGCAGGCCCGGGACGAGGTGCTCGCGATCCTCGAGCGCTTCTGAGCCGGCCGGCCGGGGATCATTCAGCCGGCGCGGCGCTAGCCTCGGTGGAGACCGCCATGCGACGCGCCCGGGCGACGGAGCACGCCGCGGGGGGTGCCGTCGGGACCGTCGGGTGCGACCTCGTGTGCGGGCTCGAAGCCCATGCCCACGTACAGCTCGAGGGCCGCGTTCGCCTCGGCAGTGAGCGGGTGTCCCTCGCCGAAGGTCACGACGCGCATCGGACGTCCGGCCGCCCGGGCGACGGCCTCCTCGAGGAGCGCGGTGGCGACGCCGCGGCGCCGATGATCGGGGCGGACCGCGAGCCAATCGATCGTGACGACATCGGTGTCGGCATCCGTCAACCACATCCCACCCACCATTTCGCCGTCGGCGGCGTGGCGGGCGCACCATGCCCTCCCGGCGGCGATGTGGTCCTCGAGCCGGGCGATCCACCTCTCGCTGGCTGCCGGCGCGCCGAACTCCCGCTCGACATCGGCCGCGAGCCGTCTCCAGGCCGGTACGTCGGCCGGCGTCGACCGGGAGACAACGATCTCGGCGTCGATCATCCCGGGATCGTCACAGACGAACGGGCCGCAGACAAGACGCGCCGCGGCGCACGCTCGCTGCGGCGCGCGGCGTCTCGCCCGACCGGCGATCTCGGAGCCCTCGTCGTTGCCGTGAAGCCACGCACGAGAATGGTGGCAACCGGTGAGAGGGACCTATGCGGGACCGGGAACGGCGCGAACGTGACGTGTTCATCGACGTCGTGCGAGTCCTCGCCGTGCTCGTGGTCGTCGGAGCTCACTGGGCGACCACGACCGTCGTCTGGGAGCCGGGCCGGATCGTGGGTGAGAACGCCCTGTCGGTGATCCCGGAGACCCACCCGGTGACGTGGCTCGTGCAGGTGATGCCGCTGCTCTTCTTCGTCGGTGGCTACGCCAATGCACGGTCGCTGGCCCGCCACGAGGGGGCGTACCTGGCCTACCTGCGCACCCGGCTGGCGCGGCTGATGACGCCCACGATCGCCTTCCTGGTTGCTTGGCTGGTGGTGGGGGTCCTCGCCGAGCCGCTGCCCCTGCCCGAGCCCAACGTCGTCGAGCGCGCCGCCGACCTCGCCGCGTTGCCCCTCTGGTTCCTCGGCCTCTACATCGTCGTCGTGGCGCTGGCTCCTCTGATGCGGCGGCTCCACGAGGCACACGGCTGGTGGGTGCCGGCGCTCCTCGTCGCCGGTGCCACGACGGTCGACGTGCTGGTGCACGGACTCGGCTACGAGGCGGCTGGGGTCGCCAACTACGCCTTCGTGTGGTTGCTCCCGCATCAACTCGGGTTCTTCTACGCCGATGGGCGGCTGGAGCGGATGTCGGGTGCTCTTGCCGGCGTGCTCGCCGCGACCGGTGTCCTGGCGCTGGTGGTCGCGGTCACCGTCGGCGGCTACCCGGTGAGCATGGTCGGGGTTCCCGGCGAGGACCGCTGGAACACGGATCCTCCCAGCCTCGCCCTCGTCGCCCTCACCGTGTGGCTCCTCGGACTGGCGATGCTCGCCCGGCGCGGGCTCCGGTCATGGGGAGCCCGCAAGCGCATGCTGCTGGACCGCGTCGGCCGCATCCCCCTCACGCTCTACTTGTGGCATGTCACCGCCGCGGCGATCGCTGCTGCCGTCATGTACCCGCTCGGGTACCCCCGCGCCACCGCCGGTTCCGCCGCGTGGTGGGCGACCCGACCGCTGTGGCTGGTCGCACTCCTCCCGTTCCTCCTCGTCCTCGTCTGGGGCTTCCGGCGGTTCGAGGTCCACCCGCGGCCGGAGCCGGTCGCCCGCTCCACCGACCCCAGGACCCGGCACGTCGCCGCCGGGCTCGCGGTCGTGTCGCTGGCGCTTGGGATTCTCGGCTTCNNCGGCTTCGGTGTCACCGGGTTCGATCATGTAGCCACGCGGTCAGGAGAGAGCGTGCTCGCATTCACGCTGAATCCCCTCCAGAACGTGCTCCACCTCGCCATCGGCCTCGGTGTGCTGTGGGTCGTCTATCGCCCCGCATCCGCCGGGCTCGGAGGCTTGGCGGCGTCGCTCCTCTACCTGGCGCTCGGCCTCCTCGGCCGGTCCGACGGCATCGGCGTGTTTGGCACGAACCCGGCGATGGCGACCCTGCAGCTGGTACTGGGTGCGGTCGGCGTCGCGCTGTTGACCATGGCGATTGCGACAGATCTGCGGCATCGGGCGCCTCGGGACTCCGTGCCCGGGTCGGCAGGGTCTCGAACGAACGGCTGACGTGATCCTGCCCGGTGCATCGGTGGCGATGAGCGCCCAGCGCCGTGTCGGGCATCGACTCGGGCTACTCCGTACCCTTGACGCGTCGAGGCGCTCCGGTGATGGGAGATGTGCCGTGCGCACCGTGCTCAACATCGTGTGGCTGGTGCTGGCCGGCGTGTGGCTCGCCATCGGGTACGTGCTGGCCGGGATCGTGTCTGCGGTGCTCATCATCACGATCCCGTTCGCGGTCCAGTCGTTCAAGCTCGCCGGCTACGCCCTCTGGCCTTTCGGGAGGATGGTGGTGCACCGGCCCGATCGCGACGTGGCCCTGTCACTTGTGGGCAACGTGATCTGGTTCGTCGTCGCCGGCTTCTGGCTCGCGCTCTTCCACCTCCTCACTGCGGTGCTGCTCGCCCTGACCATCATCGGCATCCCCTTGGCCGTCGCCGACCTCAAGATGGCCGGGCTGGCGCTGGCACCGTTCGGCAAGCAGGTGGTGAGCGTGGCGGAGCAACGTACAGATCCGGGCCGGGTCGTGGTCAGCTTCGAGGAGCGTGGCTGACTCTGGATGTCCTCGGCGGGCTCGCTACCCGGGCTGGCGGAGATCCCGCCGCTGGAACAAGACCACAGCGAGCCCGACCAGCGCCGCGGCGAGTCCGGCGAGCACCGCGCCGTGGCCCCAGTGCATGCCGTTGGTGAGCGGGTCGCTGGTGAGGTAGTAGTAGAACGGAGACCACTTCGCGTACCCGGCGAGCGTGTCGTTGAGGGGCAAGAACGCGTTGAGCAGGTGGAAGGCGAGCGCCGCTGCGATCGGTGCGAACACGGCAACCTTGACCCGCCCGGTGGCCGCGCTGAGGGCGAGCGCCAGGGCTCCGAAGGCGAGCCCGAGCAGCGTCACGAGCAGCGACGTGGCGGCGATGTCTCCGATGTCCATGCCGAGCCGACCGAGCAGCGAGCCGGCGGCGACACCGGTGAAGGTGGCGAACCCCACGGCGACGCCGTACACCGTCATCGCCCACGCCTTCTCCAGCACCACCCGCGAGCGGGGGATGGGGTTGGCGAGCAGCAGCCCCATCGTGCGGTGAGCCTCTTCGCCGGCGAGGGCCCGAGCCCCGATCGCCACGGTGACCACCATGATGGCGATGGGTGCCATCAACCCGAACGTCTCGACCTGGTACCAGCCCTCGGCCGTGGTCATGTCCCCGCCCCCGACTGCGGCGAGGATGGCCTCCGGGAACTCGTCCGCGAACTCGAGCACCGTCTGGTCGAAGAGCGTGTAGAGCGGGCCCATCATGACGCCCATCATGAAGAACATCACCGACCCCGTGACGAGGAGGAGCCCCTGGTGCTCCGACGCGGTCTTGATCCAGATCCGGGAGACCCGCGTCGATCCGGCGAGCCGGTCTGCCACCTTCTGGGTCATGGGGTTGGCGCGGAGCCGGTCGATCAGGGTGACACCGATGGCCTGCTCCTTCAGGTCGCGACGATTGACGCCTACGACGGCGGCGGCGGCGAGGACCACTGACGCAGCGGCGAGCACGCCGATGTGGCCCCAATGGACGCCATTGATGACCGGGTTGCTGCGATCGAAGTAGTACCACGGGAACACCCTGGCGACGTTTTCCCACCCCTCGATGAGAGGGAAGACGCTGACGGCGAAGTAGGAGACCACCATCACGGCGACGGTCGCTCCCGACGCAGCGGGCCTGCTCCCGGTCCAGGCGCCGATCGCCATCGCCAGGAAGCCGTAGAAGAGTGCGTTCACGAACAGGTGGAAGGCGTACGGCCCCACCCGCATCCCTGTCATGTCGACGTCGAGGATCGCCGGCACGACATGGGCGGCACCCCACAGCACCAGGGTGGCGGCGCCGATGAGGAGGACCATCGCTGCCGTCTTGGCGGCGAGGACGTGGGTGCGGCTCTTCGGGTTGGCGAGGAGGATGCCGATGGTGCCTCTGCGCTCCTCCCCGGCGATGGACGCCGCGCCCATCGACAGCGCCAGCGCCGCGAGGGTGAGCGCTCCGTAGAGGCCGTAGAGGACACCGATGGCGAGGCTGCCGACGTCGGCGCCATCCGGGATGTTCATCATGGCGCGCAGCGCCTCGGGCAGGTCGGTGTAGATGGAGAGGTCGATGTCGCGGTAGACCGACATCGCAAAGAGGAGCATGACGGTGAGGCTGACCACCGCGATCGTCATGCCCCTCCAGCGGTCCCAAGCCGACTTGGTGAAGACGTTGGCCAGCATCAGGCCTTCACCTCGTCGCGGTAGTACGTGAGGAAGATCTCTTCGAGATCGGCTTCCCGTGTCGTGATGTCGACCAGGTCGTATCGGTCGGCCACGGTCTTGAGCAGCACGTCCATCTTGCCGTCGTACGTCAGGACGGCCCGGTGGTCCTCGACCGTGATCTCCCGCACCCCGGGGACGGCGTCGAAGACTGCTGCTTCGACCGGCGAATGGAACTCGAGCTCGATGCGCCGCATCGCCTTCGACCTCAGGTCGGCGACCGACTCGACGGCCACGAGCCGTCCGTGACGGATGATCCCGACCCGGTCGGCGACCCGCTGCACCTCGGAGAGGGTGTGGCTGGAGAGGAAGACGGTCCTGCCCTCGGCGGCGGCCTCCCGCACCATCGCCTGGAACTCCCGCTGGACGAGCGGGTCGAGCCCGGCGCTGGGCTCGTCCATGACGAGCACCTCGGGTCGGTTCATGAACGCCTGGATCACGCCCACCTTCTGCCGGTTCCCCGATGACAGGTCGCCGACCTTCTTGGAGAGGTCCGCGTCGAGGCGCCGGGTGAGCTCGTCCACGTGCGACCAGTCGACGCCGCCCCGCAGGTTGGCGAAATACGTGAGCGTGTCCCGCCCGGTGAGGTTGGGATACAGCGCGAGGTCACCCGGCACGTATCCGATGTGGCGGCGGATCTCCACCGCGCTCTCGTGGGTGTCCATTCCCAGGATCTCGGCCCTACCCGCGGTCGGCCGGATCTCGTCGAGCAGCGTCCGGATCGTGGTCGTCTTACCGGCTCCGTTGGGCCCGAGAAAGCCGAGCACCTCCCCGGCGTAGACGTCGAGGTCGAGGTCCACG
>JABAOE010001247.1_pt1 | contig 17939 bp, 19 predicted proteins | sample 7062141 | NCBI WGS metagenome assembly JABAOE01 (sample SAMN14538627, study PRJNA623070) | marine sediment metagenome | biome: marine biome [ENVO:00000428]; feature: marine pelagic biome [ENVO:01000023]; material: deep marine sediment [ENVO:00002113] | place: India: Gulf of Khambhat ... | reverse complement strand
CACCTTCGTCGCCGCGGCAGGCATCGCAGCGCTGCCGGCCGTGGCCGGTTTCGGCACCGCGTGCGCGCAGAAGTCGGGCGAAGGCGGCCCGCGCGGGATGCCGGATCTCAGTATGCCGCGCGCGAACCTCGAGGGCATGCTGCGCATGACCGCGAGCCTCGCCGAAGAAGACGTCCCGTGGTGGTTCGACGGCACGATATTCGGGATCGTCGGCGAGAACGCGCCGCTGCCGCTGGTGCGATTCGAGGGCTGGGAGGTCTACTGGGTGCGTCCGGTCGAGAACGACGCGTACGAGCTGACCGGTCACACCGTCACATTCTTCTATGATGTCGAGACCGGCGAAATGCTCGACACATTCGACAACCCTTACACGGGTGCGATCAACAAGGTTGAGCCGTCGGTGCAGGGCGGCGGCGCCGGTTTTGGCTTCAACTACTCGGTCAATGGCGTCCGCCCGACCCGGTTCCTCGACAAGATGCCCGACAAGCCTCTGCTGCTGCAGTGGAGCTCTGTTCGCGACGTGATCTGGATGCACGCGGAGACCGCTTACCCGCCGGGCTTGCGGCAGCCGCGAAAGCAGCGTCAGACGATGTTCGCCCCGCTCGCCGACTTCACGAATCCCGAGATCCTGAACCTGCCGACCGCATTCTCCGCGACCGTGTTCGAGAACTGGCCCCGCTGGATGGACATGGGCGATCAGCCCGGACACGTGATTTGGCATGCGTCGGGCGCGAAGATTGGATCACTCGACGAATTGCCCGATCAGTTCCGCGCGCGCCTGGAGCGTGATCACGCCGACCGCATGACGGCCCACCCGTTTTCCGGCGTCGAGAAGAAGTCGACGTTCCAGTAACCGATCTCTAGTCAGAGTCATTCCTGAATGGCGGCTGAACGTGGCGCGATGTCGCGCCTTGCTCGTTCAGCGAGGGTTCAGTCGTGTCGGCCTATGCTGTGTCCGACGCTGAGGAAGATGTTCCCGGCGGTTGAAAGGAGAGTGACATGGCAAACATGACACGAACAGCTCGCAACGGCTGTCTCGCCGCGGCCGGCCTGTTGGGCGCGATGATTCTCGTTTTCCCGCTGGTCGGCGCCGCCGATCACCGGCGGGACGAATCGAACGCCTACTACGATTACGCGAAGGTCACGCGCGTGGCGCCGATCACCCGGATCGTGCGCATCAGCACTCCGCAGGAGGTTTGCTGGAACGAGCGCGTCCGGACGGTCTCGGATGGCGGCTGGAATAACGGGCGGCATCGCGGGCACAAGACGTTCACGCCGACCGTCCTGGGGGGGCTGCTAGGTGGCGTGGTCGGCAACCAGTTCGGCAGCGGCCGCGGCAACACCGCCATGACGGTCGCCGGCGCGCTGCTCGGCGCGTCGATCGGGCATGACGCGGCCGCCCGCAGTCATCGCGCGGTCCGGCAGCATCGCCCGGCGACGGTCTCGTACACGACCGAGAGACACTGCGAGATCGAGCAGGTCTACCACGAAGAAGAACGGATCGACGGGTACAGCGTGTCGTATCGCTTCCGCGGCCGTGAATACGTCACTCGATCCGATACGCACCCCGGCGATCGAATTCGCGTGCGGGTCGAGGTCGATCCGGTCTAGTGCTGCAACGATCGTTCGAGTCGCGGTCGGCGGCCCCGCTCCGGCGGGGCCTTTTTTAAGTCTGCCGACGCGCGTGCCCGCGCGGACGGACGACTCCTTACCAGCGACCGCCGCCGCCGCCGCCGCCGCGATTGGAGCGCTCGCGGGCTTCGTTGACGCGCAGCGGGCGTCCGTCCATGTCCTGCCCGTTCAATTCCGAAATTGCCTTGTCCGCGTCGGCGTTATCCATCTCGATAAAGCCGAAGCCTCTCGAGCGGCCTGTCTCGCGGTCGGTAATGACGGCTGCTGAATGCACTTCCCCCACGGTCGAAAATAATTCCCGCAGTGCGGCTTCGTCAGCGCTCCAGGGCAGATTGCCCACATAGATCCTTTTCATTCACTATCTCCAGGACCCGAGATCTCGGGCCATCTCTATACGCGCACGACCCGCTGTGATGTTTTTCTGCCAGATGCGCGTACATGCGAACTGTTTCCGCTGCCGACAGCAGATCACTTCGGATACAAAAAGGGTAGGTGTACCGGGATGCGAAAAGGTGCGGCTCAAGGAAACAGGCGGCGGGCTGCAATAGTCGGTAGTCGTTATACAGGGTACTATGTAAAAAAGCTACTATTACGATGAAATCCTGCGGGAGGGGCTGATCCGGAATTCTTCGACCCGTCCCGGCCAGTCTCCCGCCGCGTGGGATGCGCGCGAGACGGAGGATTCCTGCCGGCCGATGGGGCGCCGGCATGCCGGCTCAGGGCCGCCCGGCCCTGTCGCGGTGCTCGAGGGAGCCGGTGATCGCCGCCGGGAATCGCACTGCGCGCCGCGCTGTCTGTCAACGGTTTCCCGCGACGCTCCACGCGAGCGGCGCCTCCTCCATCAGGGCCGCCTGTTCGCGCAGCGCCAGAATGTGCTCGTCCCAGTACCGATGCGAATTAAACCACGGAAACGCACGTCGGAACGCCGGGTCGCGCCAACGCCGCGCTAGCCAGGCGGCGTAGTGCATGATGCGCAGTGTCCGCAGCGCCTCGATGAGATGCAATTCCCGCGCGTCGAAAGAGCGGAACTCCGTGTAGCCTTCGAGCAGCTCCTCGAGCTGCGGCGTCTGCTCGGCACGGTCGCCTGACAGGAACATCCACAGGTCCTGCACGGCAGGGCCCATGCGGGTGTCGTCCAGATCGACGATGTGGACGCGCTCGCCGTCGACCAGTACGTTGCTGGGATGAAAGTCGGCGTGGAGTCGCAGTTGTCGACTGTTGCCCGCTCGGTCGTAGCAGCCGCGTATTCCGTCGAACAGGTGCTCGCAGATCGACGCGTACGCCGGCACCAGGTCCGCCGGTATGAGGCCGTTCTCCAGCAGATAGTCACGCGAGCGCAACCCGTAGGATTCGACGTCGAGGCAGGGGCGATGCTCGAACCTCCGCGTCTCGCCACACAGGTGGATGCGTGCGACGAGGCGACCGATCTGGTGTAGCAGGTCCATGTCGTCGAGTTCGGGCGTCCGGCCGCCCCGGTAATCCGTTACCGAGAAACGGAACAGGCCATGGAAGTGCAGCGTGTCGTCGCCGTGACGGATGGGCGGCACGATCGGTATGTCCCGGTCCGCCAACTCGATCGCGAACTCGTGTTCCTCGAGGATCGAGGCATCGCTCCACCGCGCCGGACGATAGAACTTCGTCACCACAGGCGGACCACCATCGATGCCGACGCGATAGACGCGATTTTCGTAGCTGTTCAGGGCCAGCAGCCGCCCATCCGAGTGATAGCCGAGACTGTCGACCGCATCGAGGATGTCATCGGGCTGCAGGCGCAGGTACGCGAGCGTCGCGTCGTCACCGGTGGAGTCGCCGCGCGCGGCGTTATCCTCGTCCAAGATAGGCATGGCCAAATAGCATATACTGTCGCGCATCGAATGCCGTAAAGCCCAGTGAGGACGCCTGCATTATGGCCGCCGACGAGATGGAAATGGAAATCAGCATGGATGGAGACAATCTCTACAGGGAGGAGGTCTTCACCGATCGCCGCGTGGGCACGATTCAGCGCCTGACGCGCGTGGATGCGGACGGCAAGCCCGTGCCCGGCGAGAAACCCCTATTCATCGGGCAGACCCAGCTCATGACGCGCGCGGGTCCGCTGCCGCTGAGCTTCGAGATCCCGGCCGCGAGCCTCACCGAGGCCGCCGCCAAGTTCGGCGAGGGTGCCAACCTCGCGATGGAAGACACCGTCAAACGGCTGGAGGAGTTGCGGCGCGAGCAGTCGTCGTCGATCATCGTGCCCGACGGTACGGCCGGGGTCGGCGGCGTGCCGGGCGGTGGTCAGATCAAGATGCCGTGAGGTAAGTCTTCGGCGGCGATCTGTCCCGCGCGCGTGACCTAGAGCGCAATGACCTTACCGTCGTAGGTGATCAATTTGCCACGCATGGTCTCGTCGAGCAGCGCGATCCTGTCGATGACATAGCCGGCGCTCTCGGCGGCGCTGAGCGACTTGCCGGTCCAGCCGGAATCTCGCATCAGCTGGGTATCGACACGGCCCGGCGAGATCATCGTGATGATGACGCCGGTACGCTCGAGATCCTTCTGCATGACGCCCATCGCCATCAGGTGCGCCGCTTTGCTCATCTTGATGAAGTAGTGTCCACCGAACATGGACCCAATCTTTTGTGTGCCCATGCCGCCGCCGAGGCTGATGATCTTCTTCTGCTCGCTGTCGATGACGTTTTGCCGGAATGCCTCGGCGACCCTCAGCGACCCGATGGTGTTGACGTCCAGAACGCGCTTCAGGTCCTCGTAGTCGAAGTTGCCCAGGCTCTGCGTCTCGAGAGTCCCGTAGATGCCCGCGTTGTTCAGCAGCACGTCGATCGGTTGTCCGCGGTATTTCTCAGCGAGCGCACCGACCTGGTCGTCGCTGGTCACGTCCAACCGCTCGATCGTGACGCGGTCGCTGCCGGCCGCAAGTGCACGCAGTGCGTCGGCAGCCGGTGGCGTTCGACACGTCGCGATGACGTTCCATCCGCGGGCGGCATACTGGCGAGCGAACTCGAGGCCGAGGCCCCGGTTCGCTCCCGTGATCAGTACCGTCGGTTGCTCAGGATCGAATTCCGTCGACACGGCGGGCATGGAAGCAAGGAGCAGCGACCCGAGCAATGCGGGCAGCCAGACCGGCCAGCGACCCGAGTGGGTTGGCCAATCTTTCATCCAGTCCCTGCAACGGTTGCGCATACGCGTCTCCCTGCGGCCGATCCGATGCGGGCCCTCTGTTCCGCGCCCAGCCCAGCATACCGAGCGCGGACAGGAACATCCATGCCGCGGCGGGCAATGGCACCGGCGCGATGTCGACCAGGGTGTTGCCCGCGCTTCCCGGCGAGCCGAAGTTGCCGAGCGGCAGCACACTCGTAGCCGCGACGAAATCAGCGCCGAGAGTCGGGCCGAACAGCAAAGCCGGGGTCGATCCATTCAATAGATCGAGTTCGTGGGCGACACCCGCGCCGAACGAGTCGCCGTCGGTGTACGCGACCTTGTTGATCAGCGTGTCGTCCGGTCGGTATAGGCCGATCTCGTCATCCGCGTTGGTCAGTGCCATGCTGCCGCCGTAGACGTATGCGGGCGCGATGCCGAGCGATGACCCGTCCGCAGACGAGAAGACCGCGAACGACAGCGGGCCGATCGAGGCCCCGGCGACGGTGAACTGGTTGCTGCCGTCGTCGCGGACGACGAGCCCGTCGAGGTCGATCGTGTGCGGCGTCGTGTTGAAGATCTCGAAGTACTCGCCTTCGGCGTCGGCAACGCCGACGGGGTTGGCGAGGTATTCGCTGATGACGAGACTGTTTGGACTCAGTCCGCCGACGCCCAGAATGGCGCCGTGAGCGGACGCCGCGCTCAGCGCCGCGCAGCAGGCAAGCGTGGTAACGGTTCGTGTGGCCATTTCGATTCTCCCGGTCCAGGTGGGTGGAGCGGGATATGTTCCGCGCCGTACGGCGGGATGGCGAAGCCATTATGTGGCGCGTGTGTGGGTTTTTGTCGAAGGCTCGGTCCCGACTACCACGGGAGGATCTGCCCATCGGCATTCAGGAACGTGCCGCTCTGCTCGGGCGTCAGGTCCTCGATCAGTGGGATCATCTGTGCGACGGCTTCCTCCGGCGTACTGAGCTGCAGTTGGCCGCTGCGAATCATGGCGACGATCTGCCTGTAGTCTTCCGGCACCGGTTCGTCCGCCCCGATCTCGGCGAAGCCGCGCGTATCGACCAATCCGGGATTGATCAGGCCGACGAGCACCCCCTGGTCGGCGAGTTCGAGGGCCACGTTCTTCATCAACAGGTGCAGCGCTGCCTTACTCGACCGATACGCGTAAAAGTCCGGCGGCGGGTTAATCATCTGGATAGAACCGGCAGCGCTGCCGAGCGTGACGATCTTCTTGCCGTCGCTGGCAATGACATGCGGCGCAAACGCCTCCGTCACCTTCAGGGTCCCCAGCACATTGACCTCGACGATCTGGCGGAAGAGGCCGTAGTCGACCCGGCCGAACGCCTGCTTCGGACGGTCAGCCAGCAGTGCCGCATTATTCAGCAAGACGTCGATGGCAAGGTGCGCGTAACGCCGGGCCAGCGCGTCGACCTGCGCATGATCGGTGATATCCAGCTGCTCGATGACGACGTTAGGGTGCCGGACGGCGATGCCCTTCAGGTCGTCCGCATCGTCCGGTTTGCGGCAGGTCGCGATCACGCGCCAGCCGAGTGCGGCATACTGACGAGCGAACTCGAGGCCGATGCCGCGATTCGATCCGGTGATCAGCACGGTGGGCGCGGCGGGGCGGGCCACGGCCGGATCGGGCTCGCGCGACCCTTGTTCGGATATCTTTTGCTGTGCCAAAGTCGGCGCCGCCGCGAGCCCGATGGCAAGCACCAGGATCGGCCAGAACTCTGCTCGCCGGCTCACGGCTCCTCCGCATCGCTGTAACTGGACGACAGCATACCAAATGCCGCGTCTCCGCTCGCGCAGATTCGCGGTCGATCGGTTGTCGCCGCTGGCCCGGTATGGCTATGGCATGACATACTTGCGCCTACAATACGAACGACAAGAGAAGCGCATGTTCATCAATTTCTGGTATCCGGCCGAGGAGTCGGAAAACGTCACGCGCGAACCGCTGAAGGTCCAGATGCTTGGCCTGAAGTTCGTCCTGTGGCGCGACGAGGACGGCACGGCCCGTTGCATCTCGAATACCTGTACCCACCGGGGCGGCTCGCTGGGCGACGGCAAGGTCGTCGGTGACTGCGTGCAGTGTCCGTATCACGGCTGGTTGTTCAACGGCGATGGCCACTGCGAACGAATCCCGTCGCTCGGCCCGCTGCAGAAATTTCCCGAGTGCTCGCAGATCGATGCTTACCCGGTCGCAGAGCGATACGGGCTGGTCTTCGTGTTCCTCGGCGACCTGCCGGAGGAAGAGCGGCCGACGATCATGCCCATCGAGGAATACGACGAGCCTGGCTGGCGCACGCTCAGGATGCGTTACAACTGGAAGGCCAGCTACGTTCGGCTTGTCGAGAACCAGTCAGACCCGTCGCACGTCGAGTACGTCCACGGCGGCATGGGCCTGGCCGGTCAGGACGAGAACTATCGCGTGCCGAAGTTCACGATCGACGAGACCGAATGGGGCGCCGGCACCATGACGAAGTTTCAGACGCCCGGATCCCCGGACGCGGAAATGGGCAAGGTGATCAAGCGGGGCCCTTCGGACGCCGGCTCCGGGTTCCATGGCGTGTCGATGACCTGGACGCGCATCTGCTTCAACGAGACCGACGGGATGAACATGTACATCTATGCGTGCCCGCGCGACGAGGTCGACCTCGAGATCTTCCTCGTGAACCAGCGCAACTGCCGACTCGAGCCGGAGATGGATGCGAGATTCCTGGAGCGCATGGGTGTTGCCGTCGAAGAAGACCGGATCGTCGTCGAGAAGCTCGATCCGGCAATACCGTCGCGAGAAGAGATCGGGGAATTCATCGTGCCGGCCGACGACGTGCTGATGGTATATCGCCAGCGACTGAAGGAGTACGAAGAGCGCGGCTGGCGCATGGATCTTGCGACGATGCGCGAAAATCGCGGCCGCGTTGCTTACGCGATTCCGAGCCCGGCGCGGCGCGAGAGGGCGGGGGGCTGGTCGCTGACGCCGGTGCCGCTGCTCGACGCCTGAGCGACGGTTCGCTCAGAGGTAGGCGCCGCCCGGCGCGCGCCAGACGATGATCGGCCGCGTCGACGGCACCAGTTGATCCCAGATGACCGCCGGATCGTCGGCAAAGACAATCTTCTCGCTGGCCGGCATGACGGTCCAGCTGCCTCGGGCGACCTCCGCGTCGAGTTGCCCCGGCGACCAGCCTGCATAGCCCGAATACAGGCGCACGCGGTCGGCCGATTCGCCGCCCCGGACGATGTCGACCAGCAGCTGCTCGCTGCCGCTGGCATAGACGTCGGCGAACACGTGTTCGGCGTTAGCGGGGGGTGCCTCGCTTCGGACCAGCATCGTGACGCCATCCCGCTCGACCGGGCCGCCGAGATACAAGTTGCCCTGCAGTTGGGAAAGGCCGGCCGTCTCGGGCCAGAGGTCCGCCGCCGTCATGTCCGTCGGCCGATTGATGATGACCCCGACCGTCCCGAACCGGTCGTGCTGAATGAGCAGGATGACCGTCTGCGAGAACCACGTGCCCCGCAGCTCCGGGTTGGCGATCAGGAACATGCCGCGCGCGGGCTCGTTCTGGTCGCGGGCGAGCGCCGCGCCGACGAACAGGCAGGCCAGCACGGCGACGAGCAGACACCCGGCGCAGGTCTTTGCAGCGGTTATCATCGTGCCAGTATATGCCGACCAAATTGAAAAAGGAGACGGAGGCGCTCGCGATCGACCTCGGCAGCACGCGTTTCAAATTAGGCGAAGTCGACTCGGCGGGTCGCCTGAAACGCATCGTCGCGGTTCCGGCGCCGCGGATGGTCGGCGCGGGGCTGATTCGGCAGGTCGACGCGCAATCGTTCCTCGAGCCCGTAGAGCGCCTCTTGCACGAGAACATCCGCGCTGCGACGGGTCTGCCGCTCGGCCTCGTCTGCCAGCGTTCGACTTTCGTGGTGTGGGATCGCGAGACGGGACACGCGCTGACGCCCGTCGTATCGTGGCAGGATCGCCGCGCGGCCGACTGGTGCGAGCGGCATCGCGACGCCGACGAGCTGCTGCGTCGGCGGGCTGGACTGCTGTTGTCGCCGCATTATGCCGGCCCGAAGCTGGCGGCGATGCTCGGTGCCGACCCGGCGCTGCGGGATCGCATGCGAGCGGGCGATGCTCTGTTCGGCAACCTCGACGCGTGGCTCGCCTGGCACTGGTCGGGGGGCGCGGCGCACCGCACGGATCTGACGATGGCCGCGCGCACGGCCATGGTCGACATCGCGACCGGCGAATGGTCGCACGAGCTACTGGCACTGTACGGGGTGCCAGCGGCCGCGCTGCCGGATATCGTCGCGACGGACGGGCCGCCGCTGCGGCTGGAAAACGGGCTGCGACTCACGGCCAGCATCGCGGACCAGGCGTCGAGTGCGCTGACCGTGCTCGAGCCGGGGCGCGACGTGGCGCTGGTCAACCTCGGCACCGGTGCGTTCGTGCTGCGACCGATCGACGATGCGACGGAACGCGTCAGCGGCTACCTGACGGCCCCGATACTGTGTTCGCGCCGGCTCGGCCAGCGGGTCGTGCTCGAGGGAACGATCAACGGCGCGGGACCGGCCGTCGACGCGTTCGCCCCGGGACCGACTGCGCTACCGGAACACGACCCGTGCCCGGACGGCTTCGCGATTCCGGACATGGACGGGATCGGTGCGCCGCATTGGCGCCCGCGATTCGGACTGACCCTGTCAGCGCCCGCCGAACGCCTCCCGGATCCCGCCGACCAGCGTCGCGTGGTCATCGAAGGGCTGCTGTTTCGCGTATTCGAGATATTGACCGACGTCGGGCACGGTCGGCTGCCTGACACCGTATGCGTGTCCGGTGGTCTGGCGCGGGCGCCGAGCGTCGCGGCCGGCCTGGCGGCCCTGTTGGGCGGCCCGGTCCACGTGCTCGACGAGCCGGAATCGACGCTGCTTGGCGCTGCCCGGCTGGCGCTCGGCGTCGAACCGTTCGCATCCGCCGCCGCCGAACGTGTGGCCCCCTCGAAGGCGGGCGCGTATCTGCCAGGAAAATATACGCGCTGGGCGGCGTGGTTGCGCCGCGTGCTCGGCGCGGTGGATTGAGTACCTCGGCTTAAGCCTAGTACGGTCGGTCGCCGCAGACGGTGACCCGGTGCATGATCCGCTTCGAGCTATAGTCGACCAGCGCGTAATGCTGCGTGCACCGATTGTCCCACATCGCGATCGAGTTCTTGCGCCACTTGAAGCGAACGACGAACTCCGGTTGCTCGACGTGCGCGTAGAGAAAGGCGAGCAGGGCATCGCTCTCCGACCGATGCAGTCCCGCGATGTGCGACGTGAAGTTGCGGTTGACGAACAGACACTTGCGTCCCGTCTCCGGGTGCGTCCTGACGACGGGGTGTTCGACCGGGGGCGTGATCTGCTGCAGGCGTTCCAGCTGTTTCGGGGCCCAGGTCTGCGACATGAAGTCGGACGGCATGCTGGTGACGATGTTGTGGACCGCCGTCAGGCCACCGACGAAATCGCGCATCGGCGCCGACAGGCCCTCGTAGGCCGCGCACAGGTTGTTCCACATCGTGTCGCCGCCTGCCTCCGGAACCTCGATGCCATGCAGGATGCTGGCCATCGGTGGGTTCGCCTCGTAGGTCAGGTCCGTGTGCCACGTGTTGGACTGGTAGGCCATCTGGCCCGGTCCGGAATCCGCGCTCTCGAGCTTGATAATCTGGTCATATCCCTCGAGGTTCGGGATGTAGGGATGGACGTGCAGCTCCCCGAAGTGTTCGCCGAAGGCAATATGCTGTTCGGGTGTGATGGGCTGATCACGGAAGAAAATAACGAGATGGTCCAGCAGCGCCCGGTGGATCTCGCCGTATGCCTCCTCGTCGAGCGGCTCGGTCAGGTCGATGCCCGAAATTTCGGCGCCCAGCGCCCCGGCCAGCGGTGAGATCGTGATCCGGTTCAGGATTTCTTTCTGTTTTGTCGCCACGGACCGCCAGCGTATCACCGCCTCAGGCATTAAAGAAGCTCTTTGCCAGCTCCTTGAGCAATGCGGCCTGGGAATGCACCCCCACCTTTTTGAATATGCTGCGGAGTTGCGTGCGAGCCGTGTGGACGCTGATGCCAAGAGCCATTGAAGCCTCCGGCAACGCGTGGCCATCGTACAACTGCTGCGCCAGCAGGGACTCGGCGTGCGTCAGTTTATAAAAATTGTTGAGCAGTCCCGCGTTCAGCTCGGTCATGATCGACGGGTCGTATGCCAGCGCGACGGCCAGCGACTCATCGGGATTCAGGGAAGCCTTCCGCGGGTCGAACGGCAGTCTGTACATCACCAGTTTGATCGCAGCACCGTCCGCGCGGCGAGGAACGACAATCATCAGGCGCTGCGAGTCAAATGCGGCCCGGTCAGCACTACTCGCCCATTCGAGAAATGCCTCGACTTCCTCACGGGCGCGCGGGTCCGTAATCGTTAACACGCCGTCTTGCAGGCAGATCCCGTCGCCCTCCGCGAGCAGGCGTCGCCCGGCTTCGTTGTTGTAGGTGACCCGACCCGAATTGCCCAGGATGATGACGCTGCGCGGCGCCCTGTCGAGGACTGTCAGTGCGGTGCGGTGCTCGACGAACATCTTGACGAAGCGCTTGTTCAATTCGATCGCCCGCCGCAGATAGCCCATGAGGTCGCGGAGGGTCTCACGATCGGACGGGCTGAAGGCGCCGTCGGCCAAGTCACGAAACAGCAGAAGGTGGCAGCGATTGTTGTCGTCGGCGGTCACGACGCCGCCGAGGACGTTGACGGAATCCACTGTGATGTCCGCGGATTGGCGGTCGGGTAACGCGGTCGATTCGAGGGGTCGATCCTGTCTTTCGAGTGCGATTGTCTCGCCAATGGGGGTGTTCTGCAGGGAGGCGAAGATAGTGCCGGGCCGATTCCGCTGCTCGAACAGCGCGTGTATCTCCTCGGCGGAAATCCCGTGGGTGATTGGCAGAAGCTCTCCAGGGCTGGCGTTCGGCCAGATCGTCAGCGCCGATTGCTGCGCCCGGAAATAATCGGCCGTGCCCTCGACAAAAGCGGACATGCCGGCCATGTCGCAAGCGGCCTCATAGGCAGCAGCGACGAGGCCAGAGAGGCCGGTCCCATGCATCGTTCGTCAACCCCCCGTCGATTGTTGCTTAGCCTTGCGACACAGGCGGTTAGCGCTGATTCTCAGAAACACATTCATTCAGCGCGTGAGACATGCTCCGGATCGCGAATTTGGGTGATGTAAAAAAAAATCCACGCACCAGTGGAGATGTTGAATTATCGGTCCAGTCACCGCATCACCCATTTGGATGATTTGGATAAGACAGCCACTTTTCATAAGGTTACGCGTTTTTTCACCCGAAAATGGGAAATTTTCAGCCCGAGATAGCAGCATATTCTCCCGAATATCACCCATTTGGATGATTGTTAACAAATGAGTTTCAACTTAGCTTATGTCAAGGGAAGCGGCGCGAACCTCCAAAGGCTTCCCCACTGCGCCGGGCGGTAATTCGGCACCCCTTAGTCGAATATAGATATACCGCGCCGGCGCTTTTTTTTCTGCGAAACGGCCGTCTCGCGTGCGCGAGGCGGCCGCTTCACCCATGGGTCCGCTCGCTGCGCAGCGCGGTGGGCACGAAGATCAGCAGCGCGACGACGACGCCCACGACGCCGACATAGTTCGCCCCCAGCAGGCTGTCCCCGGTCATCAGGTTGCCGGCGATCGCGGGGCCGATCGCGAAACCGCCCGTCTGCGCGACCGGAATCAGTACCGCAATCCGCCCCGTCGGATCGTTCGTCGCGACCATGCCCATCAGGTAAGGGCCGGTGAAATTCCAGAAGATCTGAAACGCGGCGCAGGTGGCGGTGAAGCGCAGGAAGCTCATCTCGCCCTGGAGCATGAGGATCGCGCCGATCTGCACGAGCAGCGCAATCGAGACGGGCAGCAGCCGACCGCCGCGGCCGGCGAGCGCCGACGCCGCGAGCGCGCCGGCGATCGCGACCGCGGTGCTGATCGCCATCGCCCGTCCGGCCGTCGTCGCGGCGAGGCCGCCCGCCTCGCCGATGCTGAGCAGGAATGCCCATATCGCTCCGAGACCGACGCACCACGCCAGCAACACGACCAGCGCGATCCAGGCCATTCCCGCTCCGGCGGCCGCGCCTGCGCCGCCGAGCTCGGCCTCGCGTCCACTGTGCGCCGGAATCCAGCGCAGCATCGGCAGGACAACGGCGGCGAGCGCGGCGAGCGGCCACAGCACGCCGCGGAGGCCGAACTGCTCGCCCAGCGCCGGCAGCACGAGCAACATCACGACGCCGAGCGCGACCTGCGCCGCGATCGAGAAGCCGAAAATCCGGTCGGGATTGCCGGACGAGTTGATGATGCCGATGGCGATCGCGAACGCGGTACCCTGGCCGAGCAGCCCGCCTAAAAAACGCAACGCGGCCAGCGTCGTCGCGTCGGTCTGCAGTCCCGACAGCACGTTAATGACGACGACCGACACGACCGCCCCCGCGCCGACGATGCGCCAGTTGGCCCTCTGGATCCAGAACGACGCGAGGATGGATGCGAGCGCGCCGCCACCGATCTCCGCGCTGACGATCTGACCGATCTGATCGGCATCGAGCTGCAGGCCCGTGCCGAGAATGTTGGTCAAGATCGGTGCGGCCATGATGCCGAAGATGCCGATGCAACTCAGCGCGACCGCGGCCGCCGCGGTCGCCGGTCTGTCTGCCGTCATGCGTTCCCCCCTCGCTGCAGATACTCTGTTGTTAGTCGCTCACTATAGCGCAAACCGGCCACGGCGGACTCGGGGCCCGGTTCACCGCAGCTCCGGTCCGATCGTCGCGCCGATCAATTCGATCGATGATGCCGGATCGTCATAGAGCCGCAGCGACATCTCGCCGATGCCGGCGTCCTTGAATTTCCATAAACGCTCGATCAGTTCGTCGACCTCGCTCAGGTCGCCCGTGAAGGTCAGCTCATCGACCAGGAGGTCGACGAGTTCGTCCGGAACCCCTTCTATGACCGGCGAGTCTTCCAGGTAGGCCTTGACGAAGGCAGGCATGTTCTCGGCGACGAACTTGCAGTCGCGCTCGTTCAGGGCCGGCGAGATATACCAGTGATCGAGCATGCCGCGGACCCAGAGTTTGCGGCGCGCCTCCGCCATCGCCTCGCTGCGGTCGCGCTTGACGTGCCAGCTGAACAGGTTGTTGATGCGAAATCCCGATCCTGTGCGCCCGGCATCGGCCAGCGCGTCGTGCAGGATCGCCATGGTCTCGTCGAGACGGCCGAGTGTCAGGTCGCTGAACATGACGCCATCCGCCACGGCCGCCGCCATGCGCAGCATCTGCGGCTTCGTCGCGCCCACATAGACGAGCGGGGGCTCGTCGGTGGCCCAGGCCGGCCGGTAATGGTCGACCTGGAAGACTTCGCCCGCGAAGTTCAGCGCCTCGTTCGGCGAGGCGGACTTCAGGAATTCGACGCACTCGCGGACGCCGCGGACCATGCGAGGGTGTATGACGTAGCGATCCGGCTTGAGGTGCATCGCGATCGTCGTCCCGCCGCCGCCGCCGACCACGATGTTCGCGCGGCCGTGCGCGAACTCGTTGAGCGTGAACAGCTGGTTGGCCATTTTCAGCGGGTGCAGCTCGAACGGGCTGACGGCGACCGGTCCCATGCGGATCTTCGATGACTCGCGCGCGAGGGCCGAGAAGCTCAGGAACGGATCGCGGGCCGCGGCGTGGTTCGCGGTCCACACCGCCTCGAATCCGTAGCGCTCGGCCAAGCTGCCGAGCGCCAGGAACTCGTCGGCGGAGGCCGGCTCAAGGACGAAATGGATTTTCACAGCGAAGTAGCCGGTCGCGACTCGGCGCTCTGCGTCGGCACGCGGGTCAGGCCGATTTCTTCTTGCGCTGGTCCCGGAAGCGGTCAAAGAAGTCCGCGCTCATGCCCTGCGACTCGGCCAGCGCGTTGAAGTGCTCCATCGTGACGACGTCCTCGCCGTGGTCGCGCACCCATTCCTCGGCATTCTCGGCCACCATTTTGCGGACTCCGGGAGGTATCGTCATCAGCGTCTTCATCGCGTCGGGCGCCCACTCCAGCGTCGTCTTCGTATCGATGCCGCGCATCGCATCGGGCGGATCCTTCAGCTCATGCATGACGATGTTTTCGGGCTGCAGCTTGGCGTGGTAGTAATACTTGCGGTTCTGGTCGCCGAGCCCTATCGGCAGGTTCATCGCATTGATGCGCTCCTCGCGGTCCATGTCGATCAGCTCCTCGTCGAACACCAGCGCCTCGATCTTGCCGATGACGATGCCGCTGCTCTTGTCGAGCCGGATGATCTGGTCGACCGTGCATTCGGCGATCTGCGGGCACTCCGCGATGCTGGGCGGCTTGACCTTCAGCGACGGGATCGCCGTCAGGCTCGTGTGCTCCAGCTCGTTGACGCCCTCGGGCCAGAACCGCGCCGTCTCCATCATGTCGTCCAGGTGCTCGGCGCGCGGGCAGTTCACGACGAACTCGCCGGTCGCGAGGATGTTCTCGAAGGTGTGCGCCGACTGGCGGAAGCCGAGGATCATGCGCGGATTCTTCGGCATGACGTCATACTGCATGATGTGCGAGTAGGGCGCGGCATTCACGCGGCCCTGCTCGTCCAGCGTCGTGATAATCGTGATGATCTTCGGGAACAGCCAGATGTCCGAGTACCAGAACGGCTTGATCTTGGCTTCTTTCTTCATGTATCGATCCCTCGTAATCGTGGTCCTGACCGCATTCTGGCAGCCGTTCAGACCCCGAACCTTAGCACGATGTCCGGGATGCGAACGGCGCGATTCGGCCGGCGGGACCGCGTTGCGGGCGTTCGCGGGCCGGCGACATAATGGCGTATGGGAGACAGGACAAGACGTCTTGGCGCGTTCATGTCCGGGTTGCTCGCCGCCGCGTGCGGGCCGCCCGACGAGGAGCCGCAGATCGTCAACAGCGACGAACTCCTCGCGTGGCACGTCGCGAAGGACGAGGGCGGGCCGACGTTCTCGGGCAGTCCTGCGTGGCACGCGCACATGGAGTTCGTCGAAGACGAACTGCGCGCGCGCGGCGCGGTCGACCTCGTCCGGGAGCCGCTGGTGTACCGGCGCTGGCATGCGCCCGACGATCCCGGTCCGCGGCAGAGGGCGCTGTCGATCGCCGGGCGCGAAGTGCCGGTGGCCTCTTACTGGGCCTATTCCGGCTCGACCGGCGAGGACGGCGTGACGGCGCCGCTCGTCCTGTATTCCAAAGGCATGGCCGCCGCCGAGCTGCGGGATCGCATCGTCGTGTTCGACGTCGGCGGCCCGCCGCAGTCGATGCGGTCGGCGTTCTTCGCCGCGAACGAATACGCGACGCCGGACATGGCCGGCCACGATTCGACGCTGGCGGGCGAGCAGTGGTTCCAGGGGAACTTCGTCACGCGCTTCGGGCGGTTCGACACGGTGCTCAAAGATAGCGGCGCCGCCGGCGCGATCGTGATATTCGACATGAGCCCGGGCCGCGCGCGTGGGCTCTATACGTTTCCGTTGCTCAACGAAGGCGTCGTCGGAGTGCCCGGGATCTACGTGGACCGCGTCGCAGGCGAAGCCGTTCGCGAGGCCGCGCGGGACGGCAGGTCGGCGACGCTGACACTGGTCGCGGCAGAAGAGGAGGCCGAGACGTATTTCCTGTACGGCTATCTGCCCGGGCGGAATTACGGAACCGACGGCGACGAGGCAATCCTGCTCGTCACGCACTCCGAGGGCCCGAACCTGACCCAGGAAAACGGGACGCTGGGCATCCTGGCGATCGTCGATTATTTCTCGCAGCTGCCGCGCGCCGAGCGCGCACGCAGCCTGTTCTTGCTGTTCGACCCGCAGCATTACATGCCCGGCCGGCATACGGTGCACTGGTACGACGATCATCCGCGCATCGTCGAGGGCATCGTCGCGAGCATCGGGGTCGAGCAGCTCGGCCAGCTCGAATTCGCCGAGGACGGCAACGAATACGGGCTCAACGGCCGACAAGAGCCCACGCNNCGAATACGGGCTCAACGGTCGGGAGGAACCGACGCTGATCTTCGTGCAGGAGAACGACACATTATTGAACGCGGCGATCGGTGCGGTGAAGACGGCACGGGTCCCGCGCGCCGAAGTGCGCGTGCCGTCGCGGGGCGGGCAGGGCATGTGGGCCGGCCTCGGCGACTTCGCGATCCGCTACAACCGGCCCGGTTACGCGATCAGTTCCGGTATGAGCGGCTACTGGACGACGACGCCGGGCATCGAGAGTTTCGACGCGGAGTTGTGCCGCCGCCAGCTCGAGGTGCTGGTCGCCTTGACGCGGGTGCTGATGGACGCCGATCTGGCCGACATCGCCGTGCCGCGGGTCGATCCGGCGAAGAACCCCGCGATGAGCCCGGGAGTCCGCCGTTAACCGGCGCGTCAGGCGGACGGGTCGTATTCGCCGTAGACCTGTTGCTTGCCCGGCATGGAATAATCGCGCCAGTGCCGGATCTTGCCGTTTTCCAGCACGAAAACGCTCGCGACGTGAAATCGCCAGTCGTCCTGGCCCTCCACGCCGTCGTATTCCTCGCGCCGCTCGTTGACCACGACCGGGCCGATGACGGTCAGCCGCTCGACGAAGAACTCGACGCGCCGCCAGTGCTTGAAGAAGCGGTCCAGCGACTCGCGCACCTCGGCCTTGCCGCGCCGGATTGGGCCACCCTCGTAGATCTGGTACTCGACGTCGTCGGCGAGATACGAGAGCAGCGTGCCGGCATCGCGCGTCGACCAGTCGGCCATGAATGCCCGGGCGACGTTTTCGTTGACTTGCTCCAGTTCGGCAAGGTCTCGCTCGTCAACCGGCGTCGATCGCGAATCGGACATGCGGCCTAGCTTAACTCAAAGGCGCATGAGAAAACGCCCCGGCGGCTGCCGGGGCGTTTCTGGACCGTGGCCGTGAACCGCTAGCGGCCCTGGCCCCTCGTAGCGTCAGTCATCCTTCTTGCATTCGCGGAACGTGCCGAACGGGAAGGGCCCCGGGACGAACAGCGGCTCACAGGTAACATCGTCCGCCTTTACCCAGTACGGCGTGCCGGCGACGATGTTCAGCGGCACCGAGGGCTGCAAAGCGGGTCCGACAGTACCGACCTGGGCCGCGGTCGGCAGGACC
>JABAOE010004180.1_pt1 | contig 17946 bp, 15 predicted proteins | sample 7062141 | NCBI WGS metagenome assembly JABAOE01 (sample SAMN14538627, study PRJNA623070) | marine sediment metagenome | biome: marine biome [ENVO:00000428]; feature: marine pelagic biome [ENVO:01000023]; material: deep marine sediment [ENVO:00002113] | place: India: Gulf of Khambhat ... | reverse complement strand
CCTCATCGTGCCGTTGAGCCAACATCTCGGCAGTCCGGCGGTGCCGATCGTTCGAGAAGGACAGGAAGTCACCCGCGGACAGACGATAGCGAGACCGGACGGCTTCGTCTCCGTCGCCATGCACGCGCCCGCCTCGGGCATCGTCAAGCGAATCTCGCTCGCGCCGTCCATCGGCGGACAAATGGTGCCCAGCGTGTACCTGCAACCGCATCCCGCCTCTTCGCAGGAGGTCGACGACGGCGAACCCTGTAACGTCGAGGTCGCCACGCCCGACGAAATCATCACTGCCATTCAGAACGCCGGGATCGTGGGCCTCGGCGGCGCCGCCTTCCCGACGCACGTCAAACTGAGGCCCCCCGACGGAAAGGAACTCGACACGCTGATCATCAACGGCGTCGAGTGCGAGCCGTACCTGACCACGGACCACCGGGTCATGCTCGAGCAGACCGAGGACATATTCATCGGCATCGCGTACCTGCTGCGCGCGACCGGCGTCGGCGAGGCCATCATCGCCGTGGAGGCGAACAAGCCGGACGCGGCCCACAGGCTCGAGCAATGCTGCCCGGAGGAACTGCCGGTCACCGTTCGCATCTGCCCCGTCAAGTACCCGCAGGGCGCGGAAAAGCTGGTCATCAAGTCGTTACTCGGCCGGGAGATACCTTCCGGGGGCCTGCCCGCAGACGTCGGCGCCATCTGCATCAACGTCGCGACCACCGCCGAGATCGGTCGACTGCTGCCGGTGGGCCGGGGCATCCAGGAGCGCGTGATCACGATCGGCGGCCCCGGCGTCGAGCGAAAGGGCAATTACCGGATCCCGATCGGCACGCCCGTGCGCTTCGCGCTCGAAGAGACCGGCACGGCTGACAATCTGTCGCGCGTCTTCCTCGGTGGACCGATGATGGGGGCCGCCGTATCGAATCTCGACATCCCGATCACCAAGGGCACCTCGGGGATTACCGCATTCACGACTGACGAGACGGGCGGCGCGACAGGGCACCGAAAGATATATCCCTGTATTCACTGTGCTCGCTGCGTCGAGGCCTGCCCGCTTTTCCTGAACCCTTCGCAGCTTGGACTGCTCGCGAAGAATGAGGAATACGAGCAGATGGCCGATGAGTTTCACCTGATGGACTGCTTCGAGTGCGGCGCCTGCTCCTATGTCTGCCCGTCGCACATACCACTGGTTCAGTATTTTCGCCTGGCCAAGAAGATGGTCCGCAAACTCAAAGCGCCGGCATGAGCGAGTCCCGGAAGTATCTCGAGATCGGGTCGTCGCCCCACATCACGAGTGGTGACAGCGTCGAGGTGATCATGCGTAACGTCGTGATGGCGCTGTTGCCAGTCTGCGCGTTCGCCGTGTACGCCTTCGGCATTTCCGCGGCACTGCTGCTCGCGACGGCAACGATCAGCTGCGTTGCGACAGAGCACGTGCTGTCCCGGATGACAGGCCGGACGAGCCCGATCGGCGACTGGTCGGTGGCCATCACCGGGCTGCTTTACGGCCTGACGCTTCCCCCGCACCTGCCGCTGTGGATGGTCGCCGTCGGCGGTATCTTCGCGGTCGCGGTCGGAAAGGTCCTGTTCGGCGGCCTGGGCAGCAACGCGTTCAATCCCGCGCTCGTCGGGCGGGCGTTTCTGCAGGCGGCGTTCCCGCAGGCCATGACCCACTGGGCCGAGCCGTTTCGCGACGGCCGTTTCATCGATCTTCCCTCCTCGACGCTGGCGTGGCCATTCGCGCGGCCGGCCTACGACGCGGTGACCGCCGCGACGCCGCTGGCCGCGATGAAATTCGATCGTGTTCAGGCGACCCCCGGGGATCTGCTGCTGGGCCTGACGTCCGGTTCCGCCGGAGAGACCTGCGCGCTCCTGATCCTGATCGGCGGCGCGTACCTCGTAGCCCGCAGCATGATGAACTGGCGCATCCCGGCCGCGATCTTCGCGACCGTCGCGCTCGTCACGCTGGCGTTCAATCTCTACGACCCCGACGCGTTTCCCAAGCCGGCGTTCATGCTGTTCGCCGGCGGCCTGATGCTCGGCGCCGTGTTCATGGCGACAGACCTGGTCGCGTCGCCGATCACGAATGCCGGCTGCTGGCTGTACGGCGTGCTGATCGGCGTGCTCGTCGTCGTGATCCGCTTCTGGGGCGGCATGCCCGAGGGCGTGATGTACGCGATCCTGCTGGCGAACGCGGTCTCGCCGCACATCGACCGCCTGATCCAGCCGACCGTGTTCGGCACCGGCAGAGGCTCCACATGAACGCGCCCGCGCCCGATATGCAACCTCGAACGTCGGCGTGGTCGATGTACCGGGCGATTGTCGGCATCGGCGTGCTGTGCGCGTCGCTGATCGTGGGGGTGTACCAGGGCACCGGTGCCCGGATTCGCGAGAACCAGGCGCGATTCCTCGCGCGCGCCGTCGCCCAGGTATTGCCTGCAGCGCAATCGACGGTCGCGGTCGTCGCGACCGACGACGGCGATCTCACCCAAGCTGCCGAGGCGCCCGCGTTACCGGCCTTTCTCGGCTACGATGCGGCCGGGGCATTGGTCGGCGCCATCGTGACCGCCCAGGGCATGGGTTACCAGGACAACATCAGGGTGCTGTATGCGTATTCGTTCGAACGGCGGGCGATCGTCGGCTTGAAGGTGCTGGACAGCAAGGAAACGCCTGGCCTCGGCGACCGGATCGAGAAGGAACCGCATTTCGTCGCCAATTTCGAGCAACTCGACGCCAGGCTCGCGCCGGATGGCAATGCGCTGCTGCACCCCATCGTCACCGTCAAGCAGGGCGAGAAGACCCAACCCTGGGAGATCGACGGCATCACCGGAGCAACCATCACGTCGGAGGCGATCGGTACGATCCTGAACGACAGCGCGGGTTCCTGGCTGCCGATTCTCGAGGGAGCGGCCCGCTCCTTCGCCAGGCCCACGACGGCCGAGGCACCGTAAATGGCAGCGCAGCAAGTCAAGACGACCGACGAATTCGTCAAGGGCCTGTGGCGCGAAAACCCGGTTTTCGTGCAGGTGCTCGGCATGTGCCCGGCGCTCGCGGTGTCCAACACGGCCATCAACGCGCTGGCGATGGGCCTGGCGACGACATTCGTGTTGCTGATGTCAGGATTGTCCGTCTCGGCACTCCGGAATTTCATCCCGCGCGAGGCCCGGATCGTCGGTTTCATCAGCATCATCGCCAGTTTCGTGACAGCGGTCGACTACGCGATCCAGGCGATCAGCGTCGAGCTGCATCGCAGCCTCGGCGCCTTCATCGCGCTCATCGTCGTGAATTGCCTGATACTGGGGCGAGCAGAGGCATTTGCGTCCAAGAATACGCCCGGCCGCGCCGCGCTCGACGCGCTCGGCATGGGCGCCGGCTTCACCGGCGCATTGCTGTGGATCGGAGTCGTCCGGGAAATTCTGGGCAGCGGCTCACTATTCGGCATCGCACTCTTGCCCGAATCGTTTCAGACCTGGACGGTGATGGTCCTGCCGAGCGGTGGCTTCTTCGCAATGGCCATGTGGCTGCTGCTCGTCAACCGACTGAAGGAGCGGGAGGCGCAGGCCGAAAAGCGGCCGCGGGAGGCGACTTCATGAACGATGCATCGAATTGGTCGATCTTCATCAACGCCGCGCTGATCAACAACTTCGTGCTGGCGTATTTTCTCGGGATCTGCCCGTTCTTCGGCGTGTCGGCGAAGCTCGAGACGGCCGTGCGCATGGGTGGGGCCGTCAGTTTCGTCATGCTGGTCGCGTCGGTCTGCGCATACGCGATCAACGCGCTGCTCGAAGTGATGAATGCGCCTTACCTGCGCATCATCTCGTACATCATGGTCATCGCGTCGACCGTACAGCTGGTCGAGATGCTGATGCGGAAGCTGAGCCCGGCGACGTTTCGCGCGATGGGAATTTTCCTGCCGCTGATCACGACGAACTGTGCCATTCTCGGGCTCGCCCTGTTCCAGACGAATCGTGGCTACGGGTTCACCCAGTGCATCGTCTTCGCGCTGGGCGCCGGCGCCGGCTTCACGCTGGCGCTGGTGCTGATGGCCGGGCTGCGCGAGAAGCTCGAGCTCGCCGACGTCCCCGGCCTGGCCAGGGGAACGGCGATCGCCATGGTGGTCGCCGGCATTCTGTCCATGAGTTTCATGGGCTTCGCGGGGCTCGGGCGCTGAGCGCGCTGCTGCAATTCGTGATCGCGGCGGCGCTGATCGTCCTGCTGATCGTCTTGCGCGTGTTGGCGGATCGCCACGCGATGCGCGCTAGAACTCGCGGTGGTTACGCTGATGAATGCAATGAAGAGGAGTGCGTATCGTGCGCCTTGAAGACTATCCGACCGAGCCGCGTTACGACGCGACGATCCTCAGCACCGAGCGGATCACCGATGCCGCCGCGGACGTAGAGGTCAGGGAGCTGGTGCTCGAGATCGATCAGCACCACTTCGATTTCGAGATCGGGCAATGCGTGGGCGTGCTCGTGGAGGGCCCCGAGGAGTTCGGTTCGCCAGCGCACCACCGCCTCTATAGTGTCGCCGGCACACCGGCTTCGCGGAAGCCCGACAAGCCCGAGATCACGCTCGTCGTCAGGCGCTGCACGTACATCGACGATTTCAGCGGCGAGGAATATCCCGGGGTGAGCTCCAACTACATCTGCGACCGCAGGCCGGGTGAACGGTTGACGATCACCGGCCCATTCGGAACCCCTTTCAACGTGCCGTCGGACAATCGAGCCAACCTGCTGCTGATCGGGCTCGGCACCGGTATCGCCCCTTTTCGCGCGCTGCTGAAACACATCTACCGTGAGCCGGGCGAATGGCGGGGCCAGGTGCGGCTGCTATACGGCGCGAACTCGAGCCTGGAATTGCTCTACATGAATAGCGTCCGCGACGACATCGCCGCCCATGCCGACGAACCAACCTTCGAGGCGATCAAGGCGCTCAGCCCCCGACCCGACTGGGCAATCCCGATCGCCTGGAACGACGCGGTCGCGGACCGTGCCGACGAGATCCGCCGCATGCTGTCCGACGAGCGTACCCATATCTATGTCGCCGGTCTCAGCCAGATTCGCGACCCGCTCGATGACTTGTTCGGTGAGCTGTGCGGTTCGGCGGACGGCTGGGCGAAGACGAAGGCGGCCCTGATCGAGCAGCGAAGGTGGGTCGAGTTGCTGTATTGATCCTGCCCGGAATCACGAACCGACGTTGAAATCGGTCACCAGAAAAGCGCCGTCCGGCACCGGAGTCTCCGGGATGCCACGGTAGTTCTCGGAGCCCAGGTTCAACGACGACAGGTCCATCACGTGCGTATACAACTCGTCGCCCACGCCCGCGGTCCGCACGAACAACATCTTCGTGCTGTCCTTCGAGAACGACTTCATGCCGTCGAATCCGGCGTTGTAGGTGAGGCGTAACGGCTCGTCTCCGGAGAGGTTCCCCAGGAAGAGTTCCCAGTTGTAGCCGTCGATCACGGTCGTGTACAGGTAGTGGCGCCCGTCGCCGGCCGGCGCCGGCCCCCAGTGCATGTCACGCGTGAAGGTGCGCTGTTTCAGTTCGGTGCCGTCGGCCTTGATCGTGAACACGGTCATCGGGGTCGGCTCGATCTTGCCGTGCTCGCTGGCGCGCCAGGCCTGGAAAATGATGGTCTCGTTGTCCGGCAGGAAGAACGGCGCGCCCGGTTGCCAGTCGTCTGTGAAGGTGATTTGCGTCTCGTCGCTGCCATCTGGCCGCATGCGCCACAGGTTCAGGTTGCCGTCGATCTGACGGGCAAACACGATCCACTCGCCGTTCGGCGACACGGTGACCTCGGCGTCGTACCACTCGTTATTCGTGAGCCGGACGACGTCGTTCCCGTACAGGTCCGACGTATACAGTTCCGCGCCCTGCGGATAGTCCTTCGCATCGGACCAGTCCCCCAGCGGCATGTCCATGTTGTCCCTGGTCGACGTCCAGATCACGCGCTCCTGGTCGGGAAAAAAATACGAGCAGGCGTCCTGGCCGCGATCGTTGATGCGCCGGTTCACCTTGCCGTCCTCGGAAAAGATGTAGGTCAGGGCGCCACCTATCCGTCCGGTGCCGCTCTGCTGCGCATCCGGATCGCGAGCCTGCGCGATGAAGTGATAGTCGTCCGGGGCGTAGTAGGCTTCCGCCGCCGGTGGGATATTCGGAACCAGTCGCACCGGCAATTCCATGCTGTTGTCGATCTCGGGCAGGTCGGGGCTGGCGGCCGAGACCGCGTCGAGCGGGCGCGGCGGATAGAACCAGTCCGCGCCGCGGCAGGGCTCGGCAAGAGTCACCTCGACCTCGACCGATGCGGAATCGGCGTCCTTCACCTCGGTCAGCCCACTGGGGTCCTCGCGAACGGAGGGCGTGCAATGTACGCCGTCGCCGTCCGTATCCATCCACGCCCAGACGACGAGGCCTTCGCCGAGGTCGAGCGGATAATCGAAACTGTGCGTGAACGTCTCTCCGGCCTCGGCCTCGAATGTGTCGATCCACTGCAGCGGATGACGGAGCTCGCCCTGCAGCGACCAGGCGTGGTAGAGCCGGACCTCCACGGGGCCTCGCAGCCCCGGCGGCGCGATGACGCGACCGGTGATCTCCATGCTCCGGACGGGCCGCTCGGGCTCGGCGCAGCCGACCACGAAACCTAACACGACGGCGACCACGGCGCCGACACTTGCGCTTCTTGTTATCGTCATCGGCTCACACCTCGAAATCCGGCAGCCCGAACAGCCGCGCAAAGTTACCTGACAGGACCATCCGCATCTCCTCGACGGAGTAGTCCGCCCGCACCATCGCCGCGACGAAGCTCTCGAGATGCCGCCCGACGTAGCCCGGGAACTGCGGGCCATCCGACCCGTATATCATCTTGGGGATCACGCCGCCGGCCTTGATCTGCTGCACGAAATCGTCCACCGCCTCTTCCGCGCGCTCTGCGCCGAGCGCGCCCGGCTCGAGGTAGACATTGTCGTACCGGCGGGCCAGATCGATGACCGCGGGCAGGTACGTGAGCTTCTTGTTAAGGCTGTCCCAGCCGGCGTGGCCGAGTATGAATACCGTGTCCGGGTAACGCCGTATTGCTTCTTCGAGGTAGTACGGGTCGTTATACGGCGGCTCGGTCCTGATCCCGGGATTGGGGCTGCCGGAGGTGTGCAGGTAGATCGGCTTGTTCAGCCGACCGGCGATCTCGTAGATGCCGTCGAAACGCTCGTCGTCGAAGCGGGCCTGCTGATGCGCGTGCGCGAGCTTGACCCCGATCATGTGCGGCAGGTTGACCAGGTCGGACTCGAACTTCTTCAGCCACTCTTCGCCGTTGAGGTTCCACTGGTCGAGCCGGATGCTGGCGAATCCGAACAGGCGCGTGGGCTCGTAGGCGACCATGTCGGCCACGAACTCGTTGGTCGCAATCCCCGTGGTGTGCGGGCTGTAGACGGCAAAGATACCGCCGCCGGTGATGCCGGCGCCGTCCAGCTGCGAGGTGATGCCCTCGCCCGTCAGTATCCGGTCCGACAGCAGCTTCAAGGTCCACTTGAAGCCGGTCGGAATATTCTTGGTGAGCCGCTCCTGGAAGCCCGGCGGCATGTTGTCCCAGCTACCGACGTGCAGGTGCATGTCGACCACCGGCAGCCGCTCGCCGTCCACCAGAACGCCCGGCTCGGGGTCTCCGCCACAGCCCGTCAGCAGCGCGGCGAGAAACGCCACGACCAGTCCCGTTCGAATCCGCATGTGCCTACCCCCCACGAATCGCTTATCGTCGTTGTGGCAGACAATGGTAGCAGCTTGCCGCGCACGCAGACCAGATTCCAAGGTGCGGGCTCCACGGTCGGCCGACATGCGCGGAAGCGCCGCGGCACGATAGACTTATTGCGCTTTTGGGCCCGAGATTGGCCGGAGACCCTCCACGTTGAAACGTCTGCCATTTGTATTATTAGCCAACTGCATTCTGATGACCGTGAGCAGCCTGCTGGCAGGATGCGGACCCGAACCGGACGCCCGGAAGATCGGGGTCATCTACGTGTTCCACGGCGGATCTCGACACTTCGATGTTCAGTCGAACTGGGACTCGACCATGCAGATCTTCGCCTACGACCCGAACAGCCGCGTTTACCAGAACGTCATCTGGAATCCGAAGGTCTGGCCTTCGATGCTGCGATTCGGCAATGCGCCGAAAGAGATGGGCAAGTATTCGTTCGAGTACGAGCGCATCGGCTATGCGGACCCCGCCAACGACCTGACCATCGCCCGTTATCGGCATCTGCAGGCGGCGCTCGAAGCGCGCGAGGAGGAACTGGGCGTGGATTTCGTCGTCGACTACGCGAGCTGGCGCGCGGTCGATCCGCCCCATCACATCTACCCGCGCTATCTGTATAACCCGGGTGTCGAGGGGGGCAGTCCGCTGACGTACTGCGGGGAGACCGAACTCGACGACGTCGCGGCATCCGGAGCCTGGGAGCGCTGCGATCCAGAGCGTTACAACACCGACGGCACGGTGGAGCGCATGATCGAGGCGGGCGTCGACGAGATCGTCTTCATCGACATGACCACCTCCGGCGTGCGTTTCTTCAAGACCTTCGATGTGGTCAACCTTGCGCGTCACGTGGTGGCCAGGCACAACCGCGAGAGCGGTTCCGACATCAAGGTCTGGTGGGCCAACGACCCGACCGACTTGATGACCGAATCGTACCCGGCGGAGCCCGCCGGGTGGACCCTGTCGCTCGGCGACATCGAGCGCGACCGCAGCGTCCCGCTGGAAGGCCGTCCGAACCCGGTCTCCGACGATCCGCGCCTGGCGGAGTTTCATGTCGCCGGCATCGAGGCGCAGATGGCGGCGGAGGTGCCGCTGGCCAGCACCGGCATCATGCTGGTCAACCATGCAACTCGCCTGAACAATCAGTTCTTCGACCCCAAGATCGACGATACGCTGGTCCTGAATCGCAACATCAAGAATCTGTTGCTGCAGCGCCATCCGGAACTCAGAGCGGAGAATATCCTGGGAAGCTGGATGGGCATGAAGACGCCCAACCCGAACGTCAAACTCGGACCGGGGACTTTCACGCGCTTCGAGCGAACGCGGCAGATGCGTGGCGAAAACCTAGGCGACGCCCGGCTGTATGAGACGAAGAACCTGTTCCCGGACGGCGATATGGGATACCGGTACTGGGAGGCACTCGAAGAGCTGAAAAACAGCGGAGTCGAGCACCTCGTCATCGCCTTTCCGCAAATCATGGTCGACTCCGTGCTGAACCTGGTCGAAGTGCCAAACCAGATTGCGAAGGAAATCGGTTACAAGAACTGGCTGTACATCGACGACCTCGATTTCGATACCTACCCCGATATCGGTCACCCGTTCACCGATTACTGGGGAATCTGGGTGGATACGCAATGCGCCGCCGCCGATGGCTCCGGTGAGCGCGTCCCGTGCTGCTTCGAGATGGGCGGTTGCGGAGACCCCGCGCGACCGTATCCCCCGCCGCGGCAAACACCGATCGATCAGGTACGCAAGGATCTCGATCCGTCCCTGGCTTTCGATGTATCGGAGTACGGTCACCTGGGTTACGACCCGGGACGCGGACAGCCTGACCCCGATGCGCCGGTACAATATCAGTACCGCGGCACCTGGACCCTGTGGACGCCGCCTAACGACAACCCGGAGGTCGGCAAGTTCCTGGCCGACAAGGTCGTCGACTTCGTGCTGAGCCCGCGACCCGCACGCGCCGTTGATCCGATCTATCTGGGCAGGCAGTCGCCGTAAATGCGCGGGAGGAGGCACATCATGACGACCCACCGGAACCATGTCGCCGTCTTGCCGATCGCCCTGGCGCTCGTGGCGGCGGCATGCGGCTCCGCCGATGACCGTGAAACGCAGCAGCAGGAGAGCTTCACCGAACACATGCACGGCCACCTCGTGCACGTCCGCGCGATCAAGGCAAGCGTCATCGGCGGCGACCTGGACGCCACCCGCGAACACGCCGTGTGGCTGTCAGAGCACGACGAGCCCCCCGGGATGCCGGAAGCGTGGTCGCCGTACGTCAAGGAAATGCGCCAGTACGCCGCGACGGCGGCGGCCGCGAGAAACCTGGAGACCGTCGCAATCGCGATCAGCGAGATCGCCAGGACCTGCGGCGAATGCCACCGGGCCAACGGCGCCAACCTGCAGTTCGATGCCGACCGGCGCCCTCCCGCGGACGCCCAGGACCTGACGACCCAGATGCGCCGACACCTGTGGGCCGCCGACCGGATGTGGGAAGGCCTGCTCCGCCCCTCCGATGAAGCCTGGGTCTCGGGAACCGATATCCTGGCGGACGTGCACCTGACCGCCGCGCTGATCGGCGGCGAGCCCGCGGCGAGAGCCCGCGTCGGCGACCTCGTGCAGCAGGCCCGGGCTCTCGGCGAACAGGGCGGTCGGACCGGGCCCGGACCGGAGCGGAGCGTCCTCTACGGCAAATTCCTGTCGCTGTGTGCGGATTGCCACACGCTGACCGGCGGCGGCCCGGGCGGCTGAAGACGGCACAATCGAGGAGCTACGGATCGGCCGCAAAGTGACCAAACTGGCCGTGATGGAACAATAGTGGTTCACCGCCTACATCGCGGTAGCTCAGCACTTCCCCGACCAGCATCTCATGGTCGCCGCCGCGGTAGCGGTGCACCACGCGGCACTCGAAATATGCGATGCAGCCGGCCAGCAGCGGAACGCCTCCGGCGCCCGACTCCGTTCGTAATCCGGCGAAGGGATCGCCGCCCGGCTGGGCGAACGCCAGGCAAGCGTCTTTCTGATCGACGGACAGCACGTTCACCGCGAAGTAATCGGTGTCGTCAAATGCCGCATGCTTTGCTGAATAGACGTTCAGGTTCCACAGCACGAGGGGTGGATCGAGAGACACCGAGGTGAAGCTGTTCACCGTAATGCCCACGGGCGTGCCCGAGCTGTTGACCGTCGTGACGACGGTCACGCCGGTCGCGAACTCCCCCAGCGCATTACGCAGAAGGCGCGTTTTCGTCGTCTTATCCGTCACATCGTTCATGCGACCAGCCCCGCGCTAAATGCACCGCGGGAGGCTAACATGATCCAGCGGCCCCGGGCACCCTCCGCCACGTAGCGCTGAACTCCGCAGCGAACGCCACGGCCGGTGCTCGGATTCGCGAACTAGAGCGATTTGGCGAATTCCCGTTCGAGCAGCTTCGCATGAGCGACCGCCAGCCTCGCAACCGGTACACGGGGGCCGGAACACGAAACATAGTCGAGGCCTATGTGGTGGCAGAATGCTATCGAGCGGGGATGCCCCCCGTGCTCACCACAGATTCCGATCTTCAGGTCCTCGCGCACTTCTCGTCCTCGCTCCGCCGCCATCTGGATCAGCTGGCCGAGGCCCTTTATGTCGAGGACCTCGAACGGATTGTCCTGCAGAATCCCCATGTCGTTGTACATTGGCAGGAATTTGTTCTCCGCATCCTCGCGGGAAAACGAGAATGTCGCCTGCGTCAGGTCATTCGTTCCGAAAGAGAAGAATCCGGCGTTCGCGGCCAGCCGCCCCGCCCTTGCGCAGGCTCGAACGGTCTCGATCATCGTGCCGAAACTGAACTGGAGCTTCGTTCCAAATTCTTCTTCGATCCGCGTCGTCAGCCGATCCACCGTGCGTTTGACGTGCACGAGCTCCTGCGCAGTAATGACCTGCGGCACCATGATCTCGGGGCACACCTCGATGCCATTCCTGACGCATTCCATTGCCGCCTCGAGCACGGCCTGGATCTGCATCGAGTAGATTTCCGGATATGTAATGCCGAGTCGCACCCCACGGTGCCCGAGCATCGGGTTGATTTCCTTCAGTTCGCGAACCTTGTCGAGCATCAGCTCCCGCTTGATCAGCACCTCGGTTACTGACTCCTCGCTCAGCTCGCTGAATGGTTCCGGCAGTTGGGACGACATGCCGAGTGCAGTCATCGCGGTCTGCTGACCACGGATCACCCGATGATACGAGCGAAGATTCTCGATCTCGTCCAGCAACTGCTGCTCCGTCGGCAGAAATTCGTGCATCGGGGGGTCGAGCAATCTTACCGTCACTGGATCGGGCGACATCACCGAGAACAGTTCTACGAAATCACCACGCTGAATCGGCAGCAGTTTGTTCAATGCCGATTGCCGATCTTCCTCGCTGTTCGCGAGGATCATGTCGATCACGATCGGCAGCCGGTCCCTGGCATTAAACATGCGTTCGGTGCGACACAGCCCGATCCCCATCGCACCATACTCACGCGCGCTCCTGGCCGCATCGGGTGTGTCGGCGTTGGCCATTACCTTGAGGTCAGCGGTCTCATCGGCCCAGCCGAGAAGGACATTCAGGTCAGCCGAAAATTCGGCGGGAATGGTCGGAATGGCGCCGATGTACACCTCTCCGGTACCGCCATCGAGCGTGATGACGTCGCCTTCGTGAATGATCCGATGGCCCACTTTCGCCCGTCGCTGGCCGACATCGACGTTGATTCCCTCGGCGCCGGCAACACAGGGCTTGCCCATGCCGCGCGCGACGACCGCNNCGGCTCGTCAGGATACCCTCGGCGGCAAAGAATCCATGTATATCCTCCGGTCGCGTCTCCTCGCGCACCAGGATCACCCGTTCGCCGATCTTGCCGAGCTTCTCCGCAAGGTCGGCATCGAATACGCATTTACCCGAAGCGGCGCCGGGCGATGCGGCCAGCCCGAGGGCAACCGGCCCGGCGTGATTGTCCGGATCGAGGCGGGGATGCAGCAGCTGCTCCAGCAACTCAGGGTCGATTCTCAGGAGTGCCTGCTCCTTCGATATCAGCCCCTCGCTACACATGTCGACGGACGTCTTGACCATCGCAGCCGCATTCATCTTCCCGTTGCGGGTTTGCAGGCAGTACAGAGTGCCTTTCTCTATGGTGAACTCGTAGTCCTGGACCTCCTGATAATGCGTCTCGAGCTTGTCTCTCAGCGCCACGAGTTGCGAAAATTGCGCCGGCATCTCGTCTTCCATCTCCTGCAGGGCCTTGGGCGTTCGAATGCCCGCGACGACATCCTCCCCCTGCGCATTCGTGAGATACTCGCCGAACATCTCCCGCTGTCCGGTGCCAGGATTGCGCGTAAAGCCGACGCCCGTTGCGCAGTCATCGCCCATATTGCCGAATACCATGGCGACAACGTTGACGGCGGTCCCGTTCGCCATGTCGGGAGTAATGCGAAACTCCCTCCGATAATCAACTGCACGCTTGCCCATCCACGAACGAAATACCGCTTCTATCGCGAGCCGCAACTGGGTCATGACGTCTTGCGGAAACGGCTCGCCGGTTTCGGCGCGCACCACATCGAGAAATTTCGTGCTGATTTCCATCAGGTGGCTCGTTTCGAGCCCGACATCCGCTTTCACTCCGGCGCGCCGCTTGACGGCTTCGAAATGCTCATCGAACTTCTCGTCGGCCACGCCCAGCGCGACCTTGCCGAACAGCTGGATAAAGCGTCGATAGGCGTCATAGGCGAAACGCTCGTTGCCGGTCTGCTGGATCAGGCCGACCAGGGTCTCTTCGTTCAGGCCGAGGTTCAGGATGGTGTCCATCATCCCCGGCATCGACAACGCCGACCCGGATCGAACCGATATCAACAAGGGATTCTGACCGTTCCCGAACACCTTCCCGGTAATGGACTCGAGTTTGCCGATTTCGTTTCTCACGGACTGCATCAAGCCATCCGGGAGCTCGTTTCCTGGCAGGTAGTCCAGGCAAGCCTCGGTAGAAATCACGAATCCTGGCGGCACATTGATGCCGATCTGGGTCATCTGGCACAGGTTCGCGCCCTTTCCGCCGAGGAGCTTCTTGTCGCTGCCATCCCCTTCGGAGAACGAATGGACGTATTGCTTTAGCGCGGTCTGGTCGGTCATTCGATACTCGCTCGAGTCAGTGGGAAGTTCATCTAATCACAAAACGCTGGACGATCTCACACATCGCGGTTCAGGTCCCGGGCGATCTTCCGCCAGAGGAATTCCAGAAACTGTGGCTAGTGGGCCATAGTAACCGCCGATGCGTCGGCACGCCGTGTCGCGATGTCCCCCGTTCATGACTAAAGCTTCGCGCGAATTGCGCGTCCGCGATCAGTCTCGCTGCCCGCAACTCCACGCTGCTGCGCTCGGGCGCCAGGCTCATAGACTTCCTCGCCATCTGTTCGGCCTGCGCGTAGTTGCCCTCGTCGAAGCGCAGCTGGCCGAGTTCCAGCCACACGACCGGCTGGTCGGGCTCGATGCGCACGGCCCGCTCCAGCGATGCGGAAGCCTTCGAGAAATCACCGGCCAGACGCTGCGCTCGACCTTGATCCAGCAGCGTCCGCGCGGCCGGGGACATCACTGCATCGAGGTCGGCAGCGCGCCCCGATGCGATCGTGCCTCCAGGGCCGGCGGCCGCTCGTTCCGATGACGGTATGGCCTGGCCCACGTTTCCCGTGCAGCCCGACAGAGCGAGCAACGACGTCAAGATCAGTACGGCGAGCCGCATCAGTTGAAAGCCTCTTCGAGCCACCGAAACATCCGCACGCCGGGGCCGCAGCCCGGCTTCTTTCCGAGCCGCAGGCCAGCAGGCAGCGCGAGGGCTACGACGTCGGCACATGCCGGTCGCGCCCAAAGGCCGGTCTCGTAGTCGATCCAGCGGTTCTCAAGCCCAGCGGGCAACGGTTGTGCGAACGATGCGCTGTTGAGTTCTCTCATGATGGCAGACCAGATCGCCAGCGCGCCCGCGGCGCCCGTCAGCCCGGTCGAGCGATTATCATCGTATCCGACCCAGACGACCATCACGTGTTTGCCCGTGAATCCAGCGAACCAGCTGTCGCGATAACCATCCGAGGTGCCGGTCTTGCCGGCGACGGTGAGGTCTGCGGGCAGGACGCGACGCGCGCCGCGACCGGTTCCCCGCCGCATGACCTCGATCAGAGCCTGGTTCAGCGGGTATATCGCTCCCGGCTCGGCAGCCTGTTCGACCGCTATCGGATACCGCTCCAGTGGCTGGCCGACGCTATCCACGACCGAACGCACCGCGCGAAGTGGGGTCCGGAAGCCCGCATTCGCCAACGTTCCGTAGACCCGCGCGACTTCCAGAGGCGTCATCTCTACCGAACCGAGCAGCAGTGACGGATACGGATCGACGCCGGCGGGTCCGCCGAGAGCGGTCAGGGTTTCCGCCACGGCGGCGACGCCCACATCCATTCCGACCCGAACCGTGGCAAGGTTGAAGGACTCGACGAGCGAGCGCAGCAGAGTCGTGGTTCCGTGAACCTCGCCACTGTAGTTCCGTGGCGCCCAGCTGTCTCCATTGTCCAGCGTCACGGTGATCGGCTCGTCATCGATCGGGCTCGCCAGCGAATAGCGCCCCGACTGCAGCGCGGCGAGGTAGACGACCGGCTTGACCAGCGAGCCGATCGGGCGACGCGCGTCCAGCGCCCGGTTGAATCCCGCGAAGTTGGCGCGCCGATCGCCGACGATGGCCAGCGCCTCGCCGGACTTGGCGCTGGTCACGACGACGGCTCCGGCGAGGCGCGAGTCTCCGGCGCCATCCCTGCGGTCCAGTGCCGCCAGGCCCACCTCGAGGCGAGCCTCCGCGGCGGCCTGCACCAGCGGATCGAGCGACGTGAATACGCGCAAGCCTTCGCTGGCCAGGTCTTCGTCCCGATACTGCTCGGAGAGCTGAGCTCGAACGAGTTGCAGGTAAGCCGGGTAATAGCTGACGCCGGCGGTCTCCCGATCCCAGGTGTCCAGTTCCCGCCCCTGGGCCTGGACCGAGAGGCTGGATGAAATGACCCCCTGTTGGGCGAGGATCTGCAGAACCAGGTTGCGTCGCTCGATGGCGCGTTGCGGGTGCCGCCACGGATTGTAGTACGCGGGGCCTCTCACCATCGCCACGAGCAGCGCGACCTGATGAAGCTCCAGCTCGTTCAGGGGGCGGCTGAAGTAATACTGGCTGGCCAAGCCGAAACCGTGTATCGCTCGGCTGCCGTCCTGACCCATGTAGATCTCATTGATGTAGGCATTCAGCAGATCGTGCTTGTCGTAGTGCCACTCCAGGATGACAGCCATCGCCGCTTCGCGGATCTTGCGCCACAGGCTGCGCCGGTTGTCGAGAAAATAATTTTTCACCAGCTGCTGAGTCAGCGTGCTGCCGCCCTGGGCCACCTCGCCGCTGCTCAGGTTGACCGCGACCGCCCGCAACAGCGCACGCGGGTCGATCCCGTGATGCGAGTCGAAGCGACGATCCTCGACTGCCTTGAGCGCCTCCTCCAGAAGTGCCGGCGTCTCATCGGGGGCGACGATCAGGCGGTCCTCGCCGTGGGTCGGGAAAATGCTGCCGACCAACAGTGGGTCGAGGCGCGCAATCGGTATATCGTGAGCGCCGTCGACCAGCCCCGCGACGCGGTCGCCGGCGAAATCGACGCTCAGACGCAGGGATGGCTGCAGCTCGTCCCAGAAGCGAAACTCCCGGGTGACGAACTCGACACCGCGGGCGGTGCGGCGGAACTCGCCCGGTCGGCCGGGCGGGCGCGCCGTGTCTCGATAACCCAGTCGCAATAGTTCCCGCTCCAGCCGGTCCGGCGCGAGCGGCAGGCCCACGAACAGTTCGAGCGGCCGGGCGTACACCTGCGCGGGCAGCGCCCAGCGCCGACCGTCGAATTTCCGCGTGATAGCAAAGTCGAGGTATAAGAGCCAGCAGAGCATGGCGACCAACAGGGCCAGCAGGGTGAACGGCAATGGGTGCCGGCGCACCTGCCGCAAGATCAAGCCTGACCTGCTCACGGGCAATTCACCTTTCCATGGTGCATGCTTGGGTCTTCCTTGTTTGCTGCGGGCCGCGACAGGACGAATCGTATCAGCCGATACGGGTTCCCGTTAATCCCGGCCACGCCGGATACCAATAAATTAACCTATGATTCAGCATATGAATAAGGCGATCGTCACCGGAGCCAACCGCGGAATCGGACTGGAGTTTTGTCGGGCACTCACGGAGCGTGGCTATGCGGTGACGGCGCTTTGCCGCCGGCGGAGCGAGGCGCTGGATTCCCTTCCCGTGACCGTCTATGAGGGCTATGACGTCACCGACGGGTCGGCGATCGAGGCATTCGCCAACACGGTACGCATCGGCAGCGAAGTAAGGCGCCAGGATCGCCCTTATCACCAGCCGGATGGGCTCCATCGCGGCCGCAATCCTGCATCCCGGTTACGTCAGGACGGACATGACCGGAGGCTCCGGCCTCATCGATGCATAGGAATCGGTGGCCGGCCTGCTCGAGCGCATCGATCAACTCACGCTCGCCAGTTCCGGCAGCTTCTGGCACGCGAGCGGCGAGAAGCTACCATGGTGACGGCACAAGGGCTCGGCTACGCGATATAATGTTTTGCAATCTAAGGCCTCGCAACAAGGCGCCCGCGCGGGTAACACACCGCCACGGAGCGATACCATATGGATTTTGTCGACCGAATCTCTAAGGTGATGGAGTTTTCTCAGACGTCGCTCGAGAATACGATGAGCACGGTCAGGGAGGTCCATCAGTCGATCATCGAGATCCCGATCAACGTCGCCCAGGAACTCGGCTATTCGGAAGAAAAATCGACCGCGCTCAAGAACACTCATCGGCGGGTATTGGAACTGATTCACGGCGGCATCGTCGACGCCTGCGGCGAAGTTAACAAGTACGTTGTCAAGCAGGCACAAGCCGTCAGTGAGCTGGCCGACCCCCAAACGCAGCCGGCAAAGCCGACACTGGTCGACTGGGCCCCGGAGAAAAAGAAAGCCGGCGCGAACTGAGCTTTCAGTCAGCGCCGGCTTTTGTCAGCTTTTTCGCGGGGCGAACCATGCCTCCGCACCGGTTCGCCCTACTCGATCAGCTTGCTCACGGCGGCCGGTTCGCGGCTTTCGTTACCCGCGTAATCGAATGCGGTTACCGTGAAGTGCCATAAACCGGCGGTCAACCCT
>JABAOE010004198.1_pt3 | contig 17964 bp, 22 predicted proteins | sample 7062141 | NCBI WGS metagenome assembly JABAOE01 (sample SAMN14538627, study PRJNA623070) | marine sediment metagenome | biome: marine biome [ENVO:00000428]; feature: marine pelagic biome [ENVO:01000023]; material: deep marine sediment [ENVO:00002113] | place: India: Gulf of Khambhat ... | reverse complement strand
AAAAGCCAGTGCTTTTAAGGAACCCCAAAAGCCAAATTTTGCTAGTACACAATTCTCCATGTGCCAAGATGGAACGGTTGTTGTACGCACTTACGTTCGCAAATTCTTTTCAAAGGAAAAGAAGTGGGCGAAACCGTCTTCATTTCGGAAACCTATTTAAAGAGTTGGAATCGCTTAGAACAATGATATGAAGGATGTGGAATATCACCGGATAGAGGTTGGTAAAGATTGGGAGAAGCGGCAGGGGAAGGTGGTTTTGGATGGTGTTGTTGAGGTTAGAGTAAATGATTCGAAGTCTTTCAAGATGACAATGATTCCTAGAAACAGAGGGGATGCAGCACTGGGCCGGTTGTTTTTCATGGGTCTTATTGGCTCGATGGACGATGTCCTTGAAATAAAAGAGTCTGATTCTGGGGTTGAGTTAGAGATAAAAAAAAGGGATCTCAAGCTATCGGTGGTGAACTCCAACTTGAAGGTTAAGTCTGAAGTCCTTTCTCTGTGCATGAAACGACTCTTTGAGAGCACTGACGTGTGGGAGCTAACTGGCGGTGTCCATTCTGCAGGACTTTTTGATTCAGAGGGCAGTCTACTCTATTGTGCTGATGACATCGGGAAGGGCAATGCAATCGACGCTGTTATAGGGAAGGGACTTCGAAGCGGTGCTGACTTCTCAAATTGTATTCTTGCAAGTACAGGGCGCCAAATCGGTTTCATGATTGAAAAGGCTGTGAGAGCAAAAATTCCGATTGTGGTTTCCCGCGGCGCGCCTCTGCATTCAAGCATTGAGGTTGCAGAGAAATATGGGGTGACTCTTGTGTGCTTTGCAAAGGGAAAGAGGATGAATCTTTATACCCACAAGGGAAGGATTTTGTAGGGGGTAAAAGACGGGGACAATTGGTTAAGAAAAAGTGATTCTGCTGCCCCGTCAGTTGTATTTGTTAAGACTATAATGGTTATATAAAGCTTGTGAAATGATTATATTAACCGTTCATGGGATGCGAAGTTAATTGTTTCATGAGTTTGAAAACAGTTGATAAATTTTCTGAAAAAACCCATTAGGATTATTAATTAGATAGCTAGAATTGAACCATGAAATCCAAGATCGCCATATTCCTCTCTTATGCCTCAATAATGATGGCGGCCATTTTCATCCCGATCTATGCTAAAGCATTGGGGGCGTCGATGGTTGAGATAGGGCTCATCGGAGCCGCTTATGGCACGTCGCTTTTCTTCTCCTCCTACATCTTCAGCAGGGCATCAGACATCAAAGGCAGGAAGCGTTACGTTGTTTTTGGCCTGCTACTTTCTGCTTTTGCCTTCTTCCTTCCAATAATTTCAAGGAGCCCACTCTCCCTACTTGTAGTTAGGGCTCTTGCAGGCTTTTCCCTGGGAGTCTTCACAGCGCCCCTTATTGCCTATGCCTACGAGAGCGGGAATCGGATGGGTGTCTTCAGCTCCTATGGCTCGCTTGGATGGGCGGTCGGAAGCCTCCTTGCAGGTGTCATAGCTCAAAAAAGTGAAGGCCTAGTCCGCTTGAGTGTTCACGCGCCTATCTGGGCTGTTTTCACCGCAAGCTCGCTTCTGTTCCTCTTCTCCTTTTTTATTGCGCTCAAACTCCCTGAAAACGAGTTCAGACCCCGAAAGCTCCCACTTTTCCCAAGAAATATCTTTTCAAAGAACCTTAAGATATATGTCTCCGCCTTTCTGCGCAATTTCGGGGCCTATTCCATATGGATCATTTTTCCGTTGTTTCTAGCTGAGCTAGGTGCCAGTAAGTTATGGATCGGGGTTTTATATTTCATCAACATGGGTGGCCAGGCAATTATCATGCGCAGGCTCGATTTCGCAAGAGAGACCACCCTGATAAAGACAGGCCTCTTTCTTTCTGGAGTGATTTTCTTTTTCTATACCCTGGTCCCAGACTACAGATGGGTGATACCGCTCCAGGTTCTGCTCGCATTCTCATACTCCTTCCTCTATGTAGGTGACCTCTTGTACCTCACCAAAAGAAACGAGGAAAAGGCAGTCTCTGTAGGCATCCTAAACTCGATCCTGGGCGTCTGCATCGGTCTGGGCCCGCTCTTCGGAGGCATAATATCTCAGATCTGGAGCTTTGAAGGAGTGATGTATTCTGCCTCGCTTCTCGCTTTTTTGGCACTAATCGTGATGCTTAAAGAAGAATGATACTATGGCCTTCGAAAAAGGCCGCCCAAGCTACCCCGGATCCTTTGAAAGAAGCCCTCCTCCTCGATTAATATCTCCCGGCCGATTAAACTTGAGGAGAGCCTCAACACCTCTTTGGCTACATTTGACTTGGGAAATCTTGTCACGAAAGGCACCTCATATGCAAGGGCGTCTTTTACCTCCTCGGCCTCGACAACGACGGATATGACGTTAGCATCCAAGGTGTTTTCAATCTCGTCTATTGAGAGTTCCCTGTGCTTTCCTTCAACTCTGTTTATAATGGCCCCGATTATCTTTGCCCCCATCCTCTCTGCAAGGATCTTCATCTTCAAGGCGTCGGAGACTGAAGAGACTGTGGGGAGTGTGACAATAAGGATTTCCTGCCCCTCGTCCATTACCATCGATGCGTCCCGGCCTGCAGGTGCATCGACAACAAGAATGTCAATCTCCTTAGGTATCTCTTTGAGTGCGGTCTTCAGCATCTCCATGTTTCGCTCGTTGAAACCATCGAGTGTTATCCCTGCAGGTATTACCTTCACACCGTCCGGCCCCTCGTAAAGCACGTCTTCAATGCTGAGCCGCCCACTCAGCGTGTCGATGAGCGCGACGGGAGGATTGCGAATCCCCATGATAATTTCGAGGTTGGCCATGACTACATCGGCATCCAAAACAGCGACATTCTTCCCAAGCCTTGCAAGGGAGACTGCAATGTTTGCGGCAAGAGTTGTTTTCCCGACCCCTCCTTTGCCGGATGCAACCACAATGTATCGGGTCACTGCCGCACCTCTGCCGCCTTCTTCATCGCCTCGATTCCTGGCATGGGTTGATTAGAAAGGAATGAAACCGTTGCCCCGCCTCCGGAGCCAATATGCGTAATCTGGTCTCGAAGCCCTGCCTTTTTGGCAACCGTCGTAAGGTGCCCGCCACCGATAACAGAAAGTGCCTTTGATTCCCCCATGGCCCTTAAAATCGACTCTGTCCCGAGACCGAAGCCGTTTAGCTCAAAAACCCCTGTAGGTCCCTTGGCAATCACAATTCTGGCCTTCTTAATATCCTTTGCAAATGAGTCCATTGTCTTTTTTCCTATGTCAAGGGCTTCTTCTTCTGGAAATCTGTCAACTGGGGCTTCAGCCCTTTTTCCTTTGTCTTCATAAGCCAGGTCGGTTGGCAGCTTTATCTGGTCTCCGAATGATTGGAGCAGATCCTTTGCTTCATACTTTAATGTTTCATATCCGAGTTCACGAATAATGTTTTTGTTTGCCTCTCCCACGTCGTTTCCTGATGCTATGAGAAATATTAATGCCGCGACCCCTGATAGCAGCACCTTATCGGCGATCCCTTTTGAAAGCACGTTTTTTGTGATTTGAAAGGAGTCGTCTGCCTTGGCACCTCCAATTGCGAAGATCTTGGGGCTGTCTTTTGATTTGAGCACCTTTGAAAGGGCCTTTATCTCCCTTTCCATTAGAGGGCCGATGCAACTGGGAAGGACCATGGGAAAGGCGACCACAGAGGGCTGGGATCTATGAGACACTGCAAAGGCATCGTTTACATAGAAGTCCACATAACTTGAGAGCTTTCTGACAAGGTGTGTTTTCGCCTGCTCTATTGGTGGCCTTGTAACAATTTTTTTCGCTATTTCTTCTGAGCAGAAACGAACGTTTTCCAGGATAAGGATCTCGCCGTTCTTGAGCTTTGAAATCTCTCTTTTTGCACTTGTCCCAAAGACATCGTCTACATAAGTCACCTTTCTTTTCGTCAAGGTCGAAAGGGTCTCTGCGTGTCTCTTGAGTGTCGTAAAGTCGCTCTTGCCTGGTCTGGATTGATGGGCAATGATTATGACTTTGGAACCTGATAGCTTTTCAAGAGTTGGAATATAGCCCTTTATCCTGCTCTTATCAATTATCTCGCCGCTTTGCGGATCAAGAGGAGAGTTTATATCTGCACGGAGAAGGACCTTCTTACCCCGCAGATCAAAGTCCTCTAAAGTGAGCAACCCCAATGCCATTCCACCAATCTCTTACTACCCACTTATAATATTTATTGCATTGCTGCCAAAAAAAGTGCTCAGTTGTTTACTGAAAGAAGGTATTCTACAGTACTCAGAAGAAGGTTAAAATCCACAGGCTTACTCAGATGTTCATCTGCACCAGCATACTCCCGGCTCTTTTTCAGATCCTCAGGGTCTGATTTAACAGAAAGCATGGATATCGGGATATCCTTGGTCTTGGGGTCGTTTTTTATCTTCTTTGCCGTCTCCCACCCGTCGATTCCCGGCATCATGATGTCCATGAAAATAAGATCAGGCCTCTCTTTTTTCACAATCTTGAGACATTCCTCTCCACTGTAGGCTTCCTTCACTGAGTAACCCCTCTTCGATAGGACGTTTTTTAAGATAAAGAGAATATCTTCTTCATCGTCTACGATAAGTATCATCTTAGGCATATTGCAACCCTATGAAGATAATATGGCCTCAGGAAGTATTAAATATTTTCTTTCAAATTAAATTGAATGTGGTTCTATGGACTTGAAAGAATCTCGGGCTGAAATAGATAAAATAGACATTGAAATCGGTAAGCTTCTGAAAAAGCGGTTCGCCATCGCAGGACAGATAGGAAATATGAAGAACAACCTTGATCTGGAAATCGAAGATCTGGAGCGTGACAAGAGGGTCCTGGAAAATTACAAGAGACAATCGGGCGGGGAGCTGGATGAAGGATTTATCGAAGAGCTGGTTGAACTCATCCTTAAATACAGTAAAGAGGTGCAGAAAAGTTGAAAGATGGAATTGCTCTTCTGGGGCCGGAGGGGACGTTTACTGGGGAAGCGGCGTTGATGGTCGGCCCAGATGCCGAAAGAGTGTTTTGCGAAACAATTGAAGATGTCTTTGACGCTGTGACTAGTGGTAGCACCGAGAAGGGAATCGTGCCTGTGGAAAACTCCCTTGAAGGCTCTGTTTCTGCAACCCTTGAAATGCTTCTTTCAACAGATGTTTCCATCTGCCGAGAGGTCGTACTCGATATAAACCACTGCCTACTAGCGCTGCCAGGAGTTGAAATGAGCGATATAAAAGAGATAATCTCCCACCCCCATGCCCTTGCCCAGTGCAGAGGATTTCTGAAATCCTTCCAGGGGGTAAAGACTCGAAACTTCCCATCAACTGCAGAGGCTGCACGCGAGGTTGCAGCAAAGGGCTTAAAGACCACAGCTGCGATTGCGCCGAAGATTGCCGCAGAAATCTATGGCCTTAACATTTTGAAGGAAGGAATTCAGGAGCAGGAGAAGAATCAGACAAGGTTTTTTGTGATCTCTAAAAAGTGCCCTAAGTCTGGGGGAATTAAGAAGACCTCCATTGTAATAGGTCTCAAGGATCGGCCCGGAGCGCTCCACGAAATCCTGGGCCACTTTGCACAGGCGCGGGTGAATCTAACAAAGATAGAGTCCAGGCCCACAAAAAAGAGCCTTGGCGACTACATATTCTATATCGACTTTATCGGAGACCGAGGGGATGAAAAGATCCAAAGTATCCTTGAGGCTGTGAAGAATCTTACAACCTCTTTTAAGGTGCTGGGGAGCTATTCAACCGGGTAGTCATTTATGGTTTTTGGACGGATCTTCGGAAGAGGGCAAACTGCGAGGTTCGAATGCGTCTATCGCGAATGCGGGAGCCTGTGTTGCAAAAAAAACCTCGTAGTTTTGAATGAGGATGATGTAGCCGCCTTTCGGGAAATGGCGTTGGACACTGCCGATGTTACCGAGAGGTTTAAGCTTAATGAATTTCTTAGCTTCTTGGGAAGTGCGCCCATGAAACAGCTGGAGGGTCTTGACGTGCTTAAGCTGAAAAAGGATGAAGAGGGAAACTGCATCTTTTTAAAACCTGAGGAGGGAGTGTGCAAAATCTATGACCGACGGCCATATTATTGCAGAGAATTTCCCTTCAAATTCTCCAAAGGAAAGATAAAAAAAACAGACCCCATCTGCCCTGGCGTCGAAAGGGGTGATGAAAAAGACCCGGCAGAGCTGAAAAGAGAACTCGGTCTTGTCGGACTTGAGCTGAAACCTCCCTATCTAGTGGGTGATGAAAAGAAACTGAAGACCTCTAGAACCCTCATGAAAATGGTGTTTCGGCTAATGCGATGATATCTGTAATCATCCCTGTGTTAAATGAGGAGGCTCGAATAAGAAAGACCCTTGATACTCTGGCGCAAATGGCCGGAGACTTCGAAACCATAGTCGTGGACGGTGGGAGCCGAGACAAAACCGTAGATATCGCAAGAAAATACTCAACTGTGGTAGCTTCGAAAAAGGGGAGAGCGATTCAGATGAACACGGGGGCGGGAAGGGCAGGTGGGGATACCCTTTTCTTTCTCCATGTGGATTGCCTGCCTGAGAGAGAGGCTTTATTGGAGGTTGAAGAGATAATGAACGACCCAAGGGTGGTTGGAGGGGCACTTAGGTATGATATCGGCGAAGCATCGCTCCTATATAGGAACCACGTTTGGTGGTCCAGGCTGCGCGCCCGGCTCGCGGGAATCTATCTCGGAGACCATGGTATCTTTGTGAAACAAAGGGCGTTCGATAGAATCGGAGGATTTCCAATCCAGCCGTTGATGGAGGACGTAGAGCTGTGTAAAAAGCTGAAAAAACAGGGACGGCTCGTGCAGGCGAAATCCAACATCACCTCATCACCGAGGAGGTTCAAACAAAAGGGCTTCGCCCGCACCGTGCTTCAGATGTTTGCAAACAGGTTCCTATACTCAATCGGAATTCCGGCCGAAACACTGGCAAAATACTATGGGGAGGTGCGGTAGTCGTATATATCTCAGGGGCTAATAGAAAGGTTCTCCATACCGCTCCGAAAACGCCAATTCCTCAAGTGGTTTTCTGTTTGAGGATCTTTCCCTGGGGATAGGAACACCTATGGCAATGACAGCCATGAGCTCCCAATGCGTGGGAGCTTGGAGAAGCCTTTTTACATCCTCCTTGTTTTTTAGAATCTCACCGAGCCAAACCGCCCCCAATCCAAGGCTGTGAGTAGCAAGAAGAATGTTTTGGTTGCAGGCCCCCATTGCCATGCAGTCCTTGGTTCTGTCATAGCTGGCTTCCTCATCCATGAACACGGCGATTAAGACTGGAGCGGACTTTACTATGCGGCTGTAGTGGGTGAGTTTTGAAATAACCTCTTTTGTCTCGCTGCCTTTTACAACAATGAACCTCCAGGGCTGGTTGTTGAGTCCTGAAGGGGCCCAAATACCTGCTTCGAGGACTTCCTTGATTTCCTCGTCCGTCGGACACGCATCCGAAAAATCTCGAACACTCCGTCTGGTACGGAGGGCTGTGATAACGTCGTTTTGGTACACCATACGACAATTGAGACAGCGCAGAATTTATAAAATTGTCCTTTGCTACAACATCACTTCAAAAACCCTGCAACAACCTCTGGATTACCCACCGTCGCTGATAGACCTATTCTTTGAAACCGTGGCGCGATGAGCGATAGGCGTGCAAGGCCCACATTCAGTTGGCTTCCCCGCTTGCTTGAGGCCAGCTCATGTATCTCGTCCGCAATCACCCACCGCACATTTCTCAGGTGCTCGCGCATCCTCTTCGCCGGAAGGATTGCCTGAAGGGTTTCTGGGGTTGTGATGAGCATGTCCGGGGGTGATAGGGCCTGCTTTCTCCTCCGATATTGTGTAGTGTCGCCGTGGCGCACCTGAATGTCCATTTCCAGCGTCTTACCCCACCACTCTAGGCGCTCCATAAGGTCTCTGTTCAGCGCCCGAAGCGGGGTGATGTAGAGTATTGAAATGCCCGGCCCCCGGCTCTGCAGAAACTGATGAAACACAGGAAGCAGCACGGCCTCGGTTTTTCCTGACCCTGTGGGTGCGATGACAAGAACATCTTTTCCGTTAAGTAACCGTGGTAGGGCCTTGTCCTGGATTTCGGTGGGTTTTTTGAATCCTGCCTCAGAAAGCGCCCTTCGAATCCTTTTATCAAGTAGTGTAAAGGTCTTCATCCAAGGCGCTTCTCCTGCTTTGCTATGGCTTCGTCCAGACTGATCTCGCCCTTGACAACTGCCTCTGCAAGCTCCTTTGAGATCGTGAGCTGGCCGCTTCTTCTTCTGCTCTCCCGCTGGATGTTTCTGATCTCGCCTGGTGTTGATGAAGCTTGGATCCTTTGTTTCAGGCGCTTTCCTTTTTTTGTTGCAATCTTTCTGGCTGCCAGGATATCTTTGTGGACACCGATTCGTCGAGACTCTACCTTTGGCTTTGTAGTAAGCTCTTCATCTACAATCTCAATTCTATGGTCGAGGTTTTTTTGAAGGCTTGAGATGATTCTGTCCCTATATGCGCCGCCAGCTGATCCAATCTTGATTTCAATTCTCACTGGAACAAATCGTTCCTCCACCATTTTTACAACGCCGACAACGTCCTCCGGATCGGATAACACGTCCTCATAGATCACCCGTCGCTCACCTATTGCAGCAATTCCAATGCTCTTCCCTGGGTCGATTCCTATCGATATTGCGTCGTAGCTCTTCTTCAATCCAGAATTTAAAAAAAGGGCTTCTCGTACTGCCTCTCCCGCAGAGTGTGCGAAAACAATGCGTGGAAAATCGATTGAGTTTTTTTCGGTCTTGCTCGTTATCACAAAGTCCACTTCGGTCGGGATCTCATCAGAAGGTCTAAAGCTCAGAAAATTTTCACCCGCCTTCTCCAGCTCAATTACTGCTTCCTGATAAAATCTAGGATTTGTTGTTACAACCGCAAGCATGACAATAATTATTTATCTTATTAGATTAATAATTTAGGTGCAGATTAATTGGAGACAGTCATATGGAAGAGGTTACTGAAAAGACGAAGTTTGAAAGCGTTGCTAGAACCATCGAGACCGAGATGACAGTGAACGCAGAGCTGATTGAGCTTATTGCTGCTGGCGACTATCTTCTTCAACTCGTTGACCCAGGCATACGCTCGCAGTTCGAAGACATCCTGAGAGACGCAAGCGGTGTTGAGGACGTAAAAAAGGTGATCGGCCTTATCAAAATGCAGATCGGGCAACAGGCGGCGAAAAAGCTCTTCGGGCTCTAAGGATTAAAATTAGTTTTACATCTGAGAGTGGAATTGGAATTTAAAATGGAGAAAATATCTCGGATAGGCGGAATCATACCCCGGGTTTCTCGATATATCATTTTATTCCAAGCTGTGGGAGTCATTCTAATAGGAATTCTCTATGTAAAGGGGTTTGACACGATGCTAACCTATGTGGTTCTTATTTCAGTTGCAATAGTTGTGTATAAACTCGATTCCATATTGAAAGCTTTCTACAAACTTATCTCTTCAGAAAAAGGTCAAGGAGATTAATCTCGATTTTTGTTGGGTTATCTGTATAGCTCAGAAATCCTCTAGCCTCATGTTGGATGCCCTTATTGTTGTCTTCCACCTTTTTCTCACACAATTCGGAAAAGACTTGTTTTCTCGAAAGCAACGCTTAATGAAACTCTGGGTTCTTTCGTCAGACGAATAACCGCTCCCGAAATCCCCATGGAGTTTATGAAGTCTCTTAATTTCCCTGTCACGCTCGACCTTTGCAATAATAGATGCCGCCGAAACAACGGGATAACGCTCGTCTGCCTTGTGCTCAACAATCAGTTTCGGACTAAAACTCAGATGCTTCAGTATCATGCGTTCGAAGTTCCTGCAGCTCACGTCCGCTGCGTCGACATAGGCTGCTTCTGGAGCAAGGTTTTCAATGACCTTTGCATAGCAAACAGCCTCGATCTCGTTTAGGCTTTTATTTACCATCAATGTGTCAAGCTCCCCTGCATCAACAGTCACAACATGGCACTTGTAAGCCCCTACAATATCATTATAGAGCGCTTCCCGCCGAGCCGGAGGCAGCGCCTTTGAGTCTCTTACTCCAATATTCTCCAGCTTCTTGACACAGGCCTCAGAGATCAAAACTCCTGCAACCACGAGAGGTCCTATGACAGGCCCACGTCCAGCTTCATCAACACCACATATCATAATACATACTTATTGGATGAAGAAAGGTTTTTAATATTTCCATGCCAACTCTATGTCATGAACATCTGCGTGATCGGCACAGGGTATGTGGGGCTTGTTACTGGAGTTTGCTTTGCAAGCCTCGGTCACACGGTGACCTGTGTGGACATCAATGAGGAGCGGGTTGATAATATAAATTCAGGGCGCCCGCCGATCTATGAGGTTGGGCTTGAAGAAATGCTCAAAGACGTCCTAGAGGGGGGAAACCTTTCCGCAACCACTGATTTGAAGACAGCAGTCCAGGGCTCTGAGATCTCCTTTATCTGTGTGGGCACTCCCTCAGGGCTTCTTGGAGACATCGATGTCCGCTTCATCGAGCAGGTGGGAAGAGATATTGGAAAATTCCTAACAGATGACTACCATGTCATTGTTATGAAGAGCACAGTCGTTCCGGGCACTACCGAGTTTTCGCTCATCCAGCTACTGGAATCAACCTCAGAGAAGAAGGCTGGAAGGGATTTCGGTGTTGCCATGAACCCTGAGTTTTTACGCGAAGGAACAGCAATTGAGGATTTTCTAAATCCGGATAGGATAGTAGTCGGCGGAATCGACGAACGCTCCACAGAGGCGGTGGCAGCGCTTTATGAGGAATTCGACGCGCCCCTCATGCGGACAAGCCCCCGGACTGCAGAGATGATAAAGTATGCCACAAATTCCTTTCTCGCAACAAAGATCAGCTTCATAAACGAGATAGGAAATATCTGCAAGCCCCTGGATATTGACAGCTACGAGGTTGCCCGGGGGCTTGGACTGGACTCAAGGATCTCACCCAGCTTTTTGCGTTCCGGCCTCGGCTTTGGCGGCTCCTGTTTTCCGAAGGATGTGAAGGCAATTGTGGGAAAAGCTAAGGAGGTTTATTACCATCCCGTGGTGCTCAACGCTGCACTCGAACTTAACGAGACCCAGCCCCTGCGGCTCATAAGGCTTGCGGAAAGCAAGATTGGAAGTCTGAATGGAAAGGACGTGGTAGTCCTGGGCCTTTCTTTTAAACCTGGAACTGATGACATGCGGGAGGCGCCTTCGATTAGGATTATAAGTTCTCTACTCAAAAAGGGTGCAGTTGTCCATGCAACAGACCCGCAAGCACTTGATGGGGCAAGGGAGATACTCGGTGAAAAGGTGAATTATTATGATAACGCAAAAGATGCAATAAAACATGGCGATCTCGTTTTTATCGTCACAGAGTGGGATGACTTCAAAGACGAAGGCCTCTATAAGGGAAAGATTGTCTTTGATGGAAGAAATATAAAAGAGGCGAGGGTGGCAAAGTATTATGAAGGCATCTGCTGGTGAAGAGATATGAAAGCTGTGATTCCTGCGGCCGGACTGGGGACCCGTTTTTTGCCTATTACAAAGGCGCAACCGAAGGAGATGCTGCCTGTGTATAACAAGCCCACAGTCCAGTATGTGGTGGAGGAAATAATCCATTCCGGAATAGACGATATCCTGATTATTACAGGCAAGAACAAGAGGGCTATTGAAGATCATTTCGACAGGTCCTTTGAGCTTGAGATGTCTCTAAAGAATAATGAAAAGGCGGCATTTCTTCGGGAGGTTGAAGAGATCTCTAGTGTAGACATTCACTACATACGCCAGAAAGAGCAGAAAGGTCTGGGGGACGCTATATACGCGGCAAGAAAGTACGTAGGTGATTCGCCCTTTGCTGTTCTGCTTGGGGATACGATTACCATCGACGGTACTCCCTGCACACGGCAGATGATGGATGTATTCGAAAAAGTGGGTGCACCGATTATCGCGGTGGAAAGAGTTCCAAGAGAAAAAACTGGAAGTCATGGGATAATCTCATTTAAAAAGAAGGAGGAAGGCCTTTTTCTTATTGAAGACCTTGTGGAAAAACCTGAGCCCGCTTCTGCTCCTTCTGAGTACGGAATTATAGGTAGATATATCTTGACTCCAGAGATCTTCGGCTTCTTAGAGAGGACGAAGCCTGATAAGAGAGGCGAAATCCAGCTTACAGACGCACTGCGCCTTTTGAATGAAAAGAGGCCAATGTATGCCTATGAGTTCAAGGGAAGACGCTATGACATAGGAAACATGGTTGACTGGCTCAAAAGTACGGTTGAGCTTGCCCTTGCTGACAGCTCGATACACAAGGAGTTTTCCCAGTTTCTTAAGGATGCGGTGAAATCGGATGATTGAAAAAGAGGTAAAGGAGGTTTCAGAAACGCTTATAAAAAAGGGTATAAATTTTGAAGATCAGAATATACTTGTAACTGGGGGAGCAGGTTTTTTGGGCTCCTGGGCCTGCGACGTGCTCGTGGAGCATGGAGCAAGGGTTACCTGCCTCGACAATCTTACTTCAGGCCAAAGAGCAAACATCGAGCATCTTACAGAGAGGGACAGCTTCAAGTATCTGGACCACGACATCTCAGAGCCACTCTACTTTGATGAAAAGTTCGATCTCATCTTTCATATGGCAAGCCGAGCATCGCCTTTTGAATTCGCCGAGCATCCGATCCAGATACTCAAAGCCAACACTCTTGGAATATGGGTGGCGCTTGGGATTGCAAAGGAACACGGCGCTAGGTTTTTCTACACCTCTACTAGCGAAATTTATGGGAATCCTGAACCTCGTTTTGTGCCGACACCGGAATCCTATAATGGGAATGTGAACTCTGTGGGGCCTCGCGGATGCTATGATGAAGCGAAGCGTGCTGGAGAAGCGTTTGTCACAGCCTATAACACCCAGCACGGTCTTGACACGCGTATGGTGCGGATATTCAACACCTACGGACCCAGGATGCGCAGCGATGACATCTACGGCAGAGTTGTACCTCGTTTTATAGATCAGGCATTAGAAAATAAACCAATCACAATCTTTGGGGACGGGAGCCAGACGCGGTCCTTCACATACATCACAGATCAATTGGAAGGGGTTCTCATTCTCGCTGGAAAGGATGGGCTGAAAAATCCTGTTGTAAACATTGGAAACAATAAAGAAACATCAGTGCTCGACCTAGCGCAGACAATCATCTCAATCACCAACTCGGAATCCAAGTTAACTTTTCATCCTCTGCCCATAGACGACCCTGAGCGAAGGTGTCCGGACATAACGCGGGCAAAGAAGCTTTTGGGTTGGTCGCCGAAGGTGGGGCTTGAAGAAGGTCTCAATAAATTCATTGAATACATGAGGTAATCCTTTATGGAAATGGCGAAGGTCATTCGCGACCCTGTTCACAAAGATGTCTTCTTAACGGGCCTTGAGATGAAGATTATCGACACGCCTGTTTTTCAGAGGCTGCGGCGCATCAAGCAGCTCGGAGTTACAAACCTAGTATATCCCAGCGCAAACCACACTCGATTTGAACACAGTATAGGTGCAGCCCACATAGCAGGGCGGATTGCTGAAAGGCTTGAACTCGGCGAGGACTGTAAGGTTCTCAGGATGGCAGGTTTGCTCCACGACCTTGGACACGGACCTTTATCTCACACTTCAGAAGAGCTTTTAGAGCGCTATCTGAACCACTCCCACGAAGACATTACGCTCCGCCTCATAAAGTCTGGTGAAATTGGAGACCTGCTTTCCAACAGCACAATCGATCCAGGGGAAGTTGTTTCCGTGCTTTCGAAGAAGACAGATTTAAGCAGCCTTATCTCCGGCGATGTGGATGTGGATAGGATGGACTACCTTGCGAGGGACGCATATCACACCGGAGTCGCCTATGGCGTGATCGATGTGGACAGGCTAGTAAACACCCTTGACCTTGCTGGAGAGAAATTGGTTGTTACAACGAGAGGTTTGCGGGCGGTTGAAGGGCTTTTGGTTGCGCGGTTTCTTATGACTCCTACAGTCTATCTTCACAGGACCTCGCGTATCGTGGATGCAATGTTTCTTCGGGCAACTGAAAAGGCGATTGAAACCGGGATACTTGAGCTTGACAGGCTGCACCAGATGGATGATGTAGATGTGCAATGTCTCTTCAGGTGTGCCATGGGCTATGTAAAGGACATGGGGCGCAGGATAGATGAAAGACGACTTTTTAAGACTGCCTGGCATCGCGGTGCCGAGGAGATGAGCGATGAAGAAAACATTGCATTTCTGAAGGTTATGTCTGATGTTAAGCGATGGAATAAGATAGAACACGAGCTTGCTCAGGTGGCAGGGGTCGAGGCCGGCTATGTAATCCTTGACATTCCGCCAAAACCGAAGTACGAGGAGAAAAACGCCCTCGTCTATGATGGCGAGCGCATTGAACGCCTCGACAGGGTGTCACCCCTTGTGAAGATACTTCAAAAGACGCAGAAGGCCCATTGGAGTGTAGGAGTCTACACGCCGGGTGAGCACCTGGAAAAGGTGGCGAAGGTCTGTGAGGGAATAGACGGATATCTTTAAACAATGCCCCCACTGCTTTTCAATTGGACCGGTCTCATTCTCCCTAGTCCATTTAATGCAGGATTTTTTCCACACGATAAATTCATTATGTAGAAAAGTTATGATTGATAACAAAATGGGAAAAAGAATATGAAGCATCCGATTGAAGACCGGCCTTTTTTCTGTTCATGGAGTGGCGGAAAAGACTCGTGCCTCGCCCTCCATCGAGCCATACAGCGTGGGGGTGAGCCAAAATATCTTCTTACAATGATGGTAAAAGATGGAACGAAGTCCAGGGCTCACGGACTCCCGAAAGGCCTTTTCGAAGCACAGGCCCACAGCCTTGGCATCCCCCTTGAATTTCGCTCAACCTCCAGAAGTGAATTCAGGTCCGTGATGATCGCAACCCTTCGGGAGTTAAAGGAGAAGGGTGTTGAATTCGGAGTTTTTGGAGATATTGACTTGGAGCAGCACCTTGAATGGGTTGAAGGCGTGTGCTCAAGCGCAAAGATTCAGCCTTACGAGCCACTTTGGCAATTGAATAGACAGCGTGTGGTAAGGGACTTCCTAAATCTTGGTTTTAAAGCCTTGATAATTGCTGTAAAGCATGATGTCATGGACCCCGCCTATTTAGGGAGCATGCTAAACCGCGAGTGTGCTATGGAACTAGAAAAATCTGGCATCGACTCATCTGGAGAGGGAGGAGAATTTCACACCGTTGTAACAGATGGACCTATTTTTTCTTCCCCGATTCAACTGAAAATTAATGACACAATAATACGCGATGGGCGCAGTTTTTTAAATGTCTCAATTGAGGAAAAATAGTCAAAACGCATAAGTCTATTCCCTTTTTTATCCTCTTACGACAAGGTGGGATTTACCCCACATCACACCTAAGAATCGAAAGCCGATTATTTCTGCATCAAGGGCGAGTCAATTTGACATCTTAAAGGGAAAAATAAAAATTGAACTAGAGTTGCCACCCCCACTTTGTTTTAGCAAAGAGGTTATCCGACCACCATAACATCAGAAAGCTCGATGCTCGGAGACCGGACCGAAGAATACTGCTTTTCGTCATCTCCAAACTTTACCCCCTCCTTAAGAATTTCAAAGAGGTTCCCTGAAACAATCGCTTTTTTTATCGGTTGCCCATCGAGAAAGGCGTTTCTCGTCTCGCAGGAAAAGTCGCCTGAAATCGGGTTTGCAGTGTGAGCGCCCACAAGGCCGTGTACAATTAATGCGCTATCCTCAGCTTCCATTCTATCTTCTCCATTAATGATGAAGTTCGACGGCCCTACACTCGGAAGAGCTGAGTGAGAAGGCCGTGCACCGTTCCCTGTGCTCTCAATCGCCTCCTTACTTGCAGTGTAAGTGTCATAGAGAAAGCCCTTTAAAACTCCATTTTCCACGAGACCCGTTTTACGTGCCGAAACGCCCTCATCATCAAAGGTCTCGCTCATTAGGCCGCTATCCAGCGTGGGGTCGTCAATAATGTTGATGCCAGAAAAAAGCTTTTCACCCAACATGCCTTGAAGCTTCGATCTCCCTCTCTGCACATTGTCTGCGCTGAAGGAAGGAATTAACGTGTTTTCTAAGAGCTCTGTTACTGCCATAGGCTTGAGAATCACCCTTCGCTCTCCTGTCTTGAGACTCTTTGCATTAAGTGAATCTCTAGCTAGCGTGCAGGCCGCCCTTCCAACCTCAAAGGCATTGATGTCTTTCTTTCTCGAAACCTCGAAATGAAAGCCCGTTGCTGGTTCAGCTCCCTTCGCAACCGTCCCCAAATATGCTGACAATGTGAATTCAGACTTCTCACCATAGACATCGTTTGTGTTCGTAACGGTTACAGTTGAATCACCCCAGGATATGGTTCCGCTAGTTAGATTGACGTCTTTAAGATCCTTTCCAGCCGATACAAGCTCTCTTGCCATCTCAATACCCTCTTCAACCTCCATTTCAATGGCTGGGTATGAGAACTGCTTGTACGCCTGCTTGTCTGGAAGAGTGAGGTCCTTGTCTCTTTCGGCAATCTTAGCAATCTTAACCGCCGTATCAATCGCCTTCTCGTTGAGGCTGTTTGTGGAATAAAAACCCATCTTCTTGTCCTTTATCACTCTTACGCCATAGCCGAGTGCGCTCTTTTCTTTAAAGGAGTCGATAGCATGTTTTTTTGTCTTAATTGAAGCGTTCTTTGACTCTATCTTGAATATCTCGGCTTCGTCTGCCCGCTTTGAAAGCCGATTTAAAGCCTTTTCAATCATTGCACACCACCCACGGATGCGACAGTTCGCACATGAGCGCCGCCATCGCCCACGGGGACCGCCTGACCCTCTTTACCGCAAAAGCCAATGTGTGAGTCAAACTCTCTGCCCACACCGTCTATCTCTCTTAGAATTGTGAGGATCTCCCCTGAAAGCGCAACATCCTTTATCGGCGTTGTCAGCTCCCCTTTTTCTATGAGAAAGCCCTCCTCTGCACTGAACTGAAATACGCCTTTTGCAGGATCAACCTCTCCGCCCTTGGAACCCAAAAGATAGACGCCGTAGTCAATGCCCTCAAAAAGCTCATCAACGGCAAGGTCTCTTGGTTTTAGTAAGGTGTTACTCATCCGCACAATCGGAAGGTGGTCAAAGCCCTGAGAGCGTGCGTTACCGGTGTTCTCCATATCCAGAGTAGACGAAGTCTCTCTTGAGTGAAGATACCCTCTTAAGCGGCCGTCCTCAATCAAGGTTGTCTTTTTCGCCTTCGTGCCCTCGCTGTCATAAAAATAGAAGCCGAAACTCCCCTCGATAGTGGGGTCGTCATAAACAGTAACCTTCTCAGATGCTATGGCTTCTCCAAGCCTGCCCTCTAGGATCGATTCGCCCTGAAGGATGTGGTCCGCCTCGACTGCATGCCCCAGCGCCTCATGAATGAAAACGCCGGTAAGCAGAGGGTCGCAAACGACTTTGAATCGGCCGCTTGGAGCCGCTTTTGCATCCAAAAGACGCTCTGCTTTATCAGCAGCTTTTTCTGCAAGCACTTCAGGATTTTTGATAAACTCAAAGCCTGCTGTCGCCCCAGCCCGCTCGCTTCCAAACCGAAGGTCAGAGTTCTTTTTTGTAAAGACCCCTCCAATAAATGCGACTTTGGTACTCTCCCAATCTATTTCGGCGCCTTCAGAATTTGCGTAGAACCCTGAAACATTGCTGTCGATATATGTAAACTGCGAGCTTACAACAGAATCGCGGTTTTTTATCGAATCAAAGGCCCGTGCCCCTAGATCGATCTTTTCTTCGAGCGACACTTTGGCAGGTTCAATCTTCGCCTGCGTTTTAACCTTGTCCCTGGGTCCATCAACAGCCCTAAATTTTATCTTGCCATCACCTACTTTGGCAGCCTTAA